>Ga0335083_10006613_pt1 | contig 14421 bp, 7 predicted proteins | sample Lox_Sample_42_FD_206716 | JGI IMG/M metagenome (GOLD analysis project Ga0335083, IMG submission 206716) | Soil microbial communities from Loxahatchee National Wildlife Refuge, Florida, United States - Lox_Sample_4.2 | ecosystem: Environmental > Terrestrial > Soil > Wetlands | place: USA: Florida...
GCGCAACATGGCCTTAATTCCCTAAAATCAAAGTTTCAATTTCCCGCGCCAGCAGGTCAAGTATTGTGTGGCCTGATTACGGCCAAATTTTCGGATGCCTTCCCAAGTATGAGCCCATCCGCAGGCGTTATAGTGAGGTTAAGATAATCCTTTTCAACAACTTAACCGCCTAACAGTAGCGGGGGACATTTATTCCTGTCAACCCTGTTATAAGGCCGGCCGGGATCTGTAAGCTGCGCATTAAGAGATTCAAGCTTCCACAAAAAAGTAGCGTGTTCGTCACATCATTGAAACCTCTGTTCCCGATAACTTAGATTGTGAGAAGTATTATTGAGCCAGCCCGTTTATTGGTTCATGGGCAAATGCAATACGACGTGCGTTTGGCACGGTCGATTGATGAAATCCATGCCGCGCAAGCGCTTAGATTTGAGGTGTTCAACCTCGAATTGGGAGAGGGACTTGAGGCCTCGAGTGGCGCGGGCCGTGACGAAGACCGGTTTGACGCCGTTTGCGAGCACCTCATCGTCGAGCATCGTCCTTCGCAAAAGACGGTGGGAACGTATCGGCTGCAAACCGGCGCCAAAGCCGCGAAGCATCACGGCTATTATTCGGAACAGGAATTTGAGTTTGGAGTATTTGAAGAGTTGCGGTCGCAAATGCTCGAGCTGGGCCGGGCCTGCATCCAGCGCAGCCATCGCAACCTGGTGGTCCTTGGGCTGCTTTGGAAAGGCATTGGTGACTACGCGCGGCAGCACGGGGCACGTTACCTGATTGGTTGCAGTTCCATCTCGTCCCAGGATCCGGCTGCCGGCGCCTCGGCCTATACCGAATTGTGCCGGAAACATCTGGCGCCGCCTGTGCGACGAACTATTCCAAAGCCGGAATACGATTGTCCTTTGCATTGGTTGCCGGAAGAAACTTGTCCTATTCCTAAACTGCTGCGTGCTTATTTGGGCATCGGCGCGAAAATTTGTGGTCCGCCCGCTTTGGACCGGCAATTTAAAACCATCGATTTTCTCACGTTGCTGGACCTGGAATCACTTCCTGCGCTTGCGCGCGAACGTTTTCTCCGTTGACTGTGGGGACTTTCAAGTCTGATGATTCCGCATGAAGGCGCGACATTTGTTCAGGGCCGCCAGTGGATTCATTCAGTTCATCGGCGTTGTGCTCGTCGCGTTTATTGATTACCCCTTTTTTTGCGCGTTCCATGGCAAAGAACCAAAACCCATGGTCCGGGCGCAATGGCTGCAACGTCATTGCCGGCGCGCCTTGAAGATTTTTAACGCCACGATCTCGGTTTCCGGTTCGATTCCCGCCAGCGGCCTGCTGGTGTCCAATCATTTGAGCTATTTGGATATCCTCGTGATTTCGTCCATCTCACCGGCGGTATTCGTAGCCAAGCGCGAAGTAAAATCCTGGCCCGTTGTGGGCTGGCTCACGCAAATGGCCGGCTCCATTTTTGTAAACCGGGAGCAAAAGACGCAAGTGGCTGAAATAAACGAAAAAATCGAGACCGCTTTTAATTCGGGCGTGCTCATCGTTTTGTTCCCGGAAGGCACGAGCTCGGATGGCTCTACGCTGCTTCCATTTAAATCCGCGCTGCTCGAGCCCGCCGCGCAGCAGGCCCATTGCCTGACCGCTGGATTCCTCGAGTACACGCTCGATGACGGCGATGCGGCGTCGGAAATTTGTTATTGGGGCGACCATACCTTTTTCCCTCATCTGTTGAATCTCCTGGGTTTGCGTGGTTTTCGAATTGTGATGCGATTGGCACCCTTTGAACCGGCTAACACTGACCGCAAGGAGCTGGCCCGCCTGTTGCGCGCTGAAATTCTTAGATTAAAAGAAGACTGCGCCTCAAGTACATTTTGCCGATAAAGAACCTCACGCTATCGTAGTGGCTGGACAGGATGACGCCGTCCCATACAATCCTGCCACGCATTATTTCACGGTTCGAATCACTGACTGTGGTACTGCAAACACAGCCGAAATGATCTTCTTCAAAAAAGGATTTATGCGCGTGGTGACGGCGGCCGCAATGGCGCTCGCCATTTTGTCCCTTCGCGCCAACGCCCAGACGGCGCCCAACGATCTTTGGCAGCACCAAAGCATTTATCAAATTATCACCGACCGTTTCTACGACGGCGATCCTTCGAACGACGATGCCGATGGCAATTATCATCCCGGCGGCCACCGTGGCACCTCTGTCCACGGCGGTGATTTCAAAGGCATCGAGGACAAATTGGATTATATCAAATCGCTCGGCGCGACAGCCATCTGGATTTCGCCGGTCGTGCTGAATGCGGAAGGCGAATTCCACGGCTATGCGGGACGGGATTTTTACAAAATAGATCCGCACTGGGGCACCATGGCGGATTTGCAGCATCTCATCCAAACGGCGCACGCGCGTGGCATCCTTATGATTGATGATATCGTGGTCAACCACGGCGGCAACCTCGTGGATAGCGGCGACCCGGGCTATCCCAATTTCAAATATCCGCCGGATGGCTATCATTTGCGTTTTCGCGATCCCAACAAACAATATCCGCCGCCGTTTAATTTAAGCCCGGAAAATCCGGCGTTGACGAACCTGTTTCATAATAACGGTGAGATCCAGAATTACGATGATACTACACAGGTTGAGCTGGGCGAGTTGAGCGGCCTTGATGATTTTCGAACGGAATCGCCTTACGTGCGGACCCAGATGACGAAGATTTACGAGTACTGGATTAAAGAAGCCGGCTTCGATGCCTTTCGCATTGATACCGTCAAGCATGTCGAAATGGGATTCTGGCAGGAATGGTGCCCGGCCATTCATGAATTTGCGGCGACGAATGGCAAGCCGGACTTTTTTATGTTCGGCGAAGTGCCCCATAATTCTGACGCTAAAGTGGGCTCCTACACTGGCACCATGGGCGGCGGCCCATACAAGCTGGATTCGGTTTTGGATTACACGCTCTATTTCAAAATCAACCCCGTCTTTGCCGAAGCCACCAGCGGCACGCGGCAACTCGCCGGGCATTCCCGCGCCGTTGATGCCAGTTACGATCCAACGTCGCAAAATCAATTGGTGACGTTTCTCGATAATCACGACCAGCCGCGGTTCCTCAGTATTGACGGCGCCACGACCAATCGCCTTAAAGTCGCGCTGGTATTCCTTTACACGTCGCGCGGCATTCCGTGTTTGTATTACGGGACGGAGCAGGCGTTCAACGGTGCGAAAGACCCCTGGGACCGTGAAGATATGTTCGCCGGCCAGTTCGAATGGGGACCGTCCCTCGGTGATAATTTTAACATGACGCATCCGCTGTATAAGTTGGTGGCGATGCTGAATAACTTCCGCCGGCTTTATCCGGCGCTGCAAACAGGCGTGCAGTCAAATTTATGGAACAGTGCGCATGGGCCGGGTTTGTTTGCCTACACGCGGCAGCTCGGCACGCAGGAAGTGTTTGTGGTCTTTAACACAGCAGAAACGAATCAGACCCTGCCGCCTTGCCGGCTGATTTATCCACGAAAAACCAAACTGGTGAACCTGTTTGATGAAAGCGAAACTTACACACTGGAAAGAGGCGGTAAAACGCCGCCCATCATCGTGCCGGGAACCTCGGCGAAAATGTTCGTCGCTGCGTCTGACGTTCGTCCGCTTGATCCGGTCGTAATCGCTGTTTCGCCGGCGCACGACGCGAAGGATGTTTCAGCCCTGGCGCCTATGGTCATTCACTTTAGCCAGCCAATGGACATCGCCAGCGTCGAGCAGGCGTTCTCGATGGAACCTTCCGTGAAGGGCGCATTCTCCTGGTCACCGACGGGTGATGAAATGAGATTCACGCCGGAGAATCCAGGCCTCCCGCCGCAAACAATGGTCACGGTGCGCCTCGCTGAGACCGCGCGTGCCACTTCCGGCAGGACATTTTATGCCGGGTTCGAATCACGCTATCGCATCGCTGGAGCCGGGCCAACGCCTTAAACTCTCTGCTCTAAATTGTTTTCGCTATGACTGCAACGTGGCGATGGCGACACGGCTTTCGACGCCCAATTTTTCGAAGATGTGCTCGACATGTTTCTGCACGGTGCGCGGGCTGATGCCCATGATGGTGGCGATTTCCGGATTGGTTTTCCCCTCGCGGATCCAATGCGCCACTTCCTGTTGACGCCGGCTTAGGCCGGATATTCCCGATGCGCCTCCGGCAGGCCGGCGCGAATCTTCCAGGGACAGGACCAGCAACCAGCGGTCGGACGCACTGGTGGGCATGGCACGGATTTGAATTTCTCCGGCTGTTGAATTCCAACGCAGCGCCTCGCGGTTGCCGGCCTTGAGACAACGATTGAGCCAGTCGGTAACCGGAGCGGGGACGCGTTCGGTGCTGGTCACTCCCAGCCATTGCATGGCCGGGCCGGTATGATAAAGGATATTGCCTTGCGGCTCGACAATGAGCGTGGCCGAGGAGAGTTCGTTGAGAGCCAGTTCCGTTCCGTTCTGGATGGTTTTGTGGTTCTGAATCAGATCCAGGTTATTAAAAGCCACGACAAGGTGGGGTCGCAACAGTTCCAACAAGGCCCGTTCCCGTTCATCGTAATCTGCATCCTTCCGCGAAAGGGCAAAGGCGATTACATGGCTGGATGAGAGGCGAACCGTGACGGCGATTTGATACTCTACCCCCATCAGGCGATAGACATCCTGATAAAGCTCAAGCTGATGAAAGGCGTCCTGCGTCAAAAAATCGGAGATTTTATGGACCGGAAAATTGGCGGACTGCATCTGGTTAACAATCAGGGGATGCTGCCAGGCCAGTTCTTTGAAGCGGGGAAAAAGCTGCCGAAAAAAAGTGTTCGACTCCGGCTTCAGGACGGCGATGGTTTTATCCGGGGCCAGCAAATCAACTTCGTTATACGAAAGCCAATCAGACGGGACCAGCATGGGCAAAGCCTGGTCCAACAACCATCCGCATAATGCCGACCGGGTGCGAAATGAATGCAATTCCCCAACACACTGGAGGAGCAGATCGTAATCGTTCGACGACAAACGGGTCATACCAAATGAGGATGGAATTTTCCTCCAGCGTCCGGTGATTGACAATCAAAATACGCATATATGCGTATTGTTCTTCTGCAAAAAAATTTGTATAGTGACCTTCAAGGTTTTTTCAATCAGACGAAACAACACCCGGGACGCGTGTGTTGTAATTAGAAGAATGGCAATAGGATATGAAGTGGAAAATGGCGCGGGTTCATGCCGTAAGATCAATTCTCGCAGCGGTGAAACGCAATCAGCCTACACTTTCGGGACATCGTAGATCATTAAAAAGAAGTGAAACCAACGCCAATCCTGCCGGGGGCTAAACTCCCCGGGAACTTTCGTAGCGAACATTAACCTCATCCCAGATGAAAACTGCATTTAACTTTTCGACATCACATCAAATTTTCAGAAATTTAATCCTGATCTTCGCCTTCATTTTGTCCCTGGTCCCTCGTGCCCATGCCGGATTGAATTGCGAAATGAATGTGGTGCGCTACCATCAATATGGCTTCTACTTTTTCCCAAACGTAACGACGAACGGAGTGCTGGACCTGCCCTATGGCACTTATTGTTTCACGTCCTATGGCTGGCCGACGAATGGCACGTCCTCGATTTATCAGTTTGATTCGACGGGTTTCAATCAAGTCGCCGGTGGAAGTGCCTTTGGATACGGCTACTACGATGACATGGTGCATGAGCTCACCAATGGAACCTGGTTTGTTTATTTAACCAATTCGGTCACCACGAACATTTATCATTTTAAAGTCACCGCCAACATTACCAGCGGTGACCTGCCCTATGTGGATATTACCTACCCAGCCGATGGCACAACGGGTGTTCCCAACAACGCGACATTTACGTGGCAGGGACCAACAGACTATGGTGATTTGATCGTTTATCAGGGCCCGAACAGTACTTTCCTGCCAATTACACAAACCAGCTGGCAGCCTCCAACCATGCCTGACGGCTCGCAAAGCTTTACGCCCCATTACGACAGCAATTCGACGACAGCCGTAATCTCTTCCCAGCCCGTCAACAGTCTTTCACAACCTATCTCAAGTTGGTCTTCGACGGACCATCTTCAGGATTATTCCATGTCCACATTCACCGTCGGCAGTGCGGACACCGCCGGCACCGTGCATACCCTGGTCGCATATTACCCTTTTGATAGCAGCAGCAGCTTCGTTCTGGATGGAACTACGGACGCTTCCGGAAATGGTTATAATATGTCCTTTGCCGCTGGTTACGGCGCTCAAGGTGGCGCCACCCTGACCTCTGACTCCGAGGCGGGAATCGGCGCGGTCCAATTTAGCGATGGTGATGGTTCTAGCGGCGGCGTCATTGGCTGGAGCCAGCCGACGCCGGCGGCCTTGCTCAATGCATTGTCCGGCAGTTTCACGGTTTCCTGCTGGGTTAAAACCTCTCAAAGCATCGGATTCGGCGGCGATGCTGCATACAACGGTGCGGGCATCGTCTGTGCGGACGTCAATGGCCAGGCCAATGATACAGTTCCGATTGGATTAACCGGAGGACAAGTCGCCTTCACCACCGGTGGAGACCAGGATGATACCGTGACGTCACAGGCCAGCGTCAACGACGGCTACTATCACCATATCGTTGTCACGCGCAACCAGGAAACGGGCCAAAAACTTATCTATGTTGATGGCGTGTTGGATAATTTTGCCATCGGCACGACCAACCTTTTGAATGATCCCCAGAAATTAACCATCGGGGCAGTGGCCGACGCAGGTGATCCCAACCCGGACGACCTCGGTTACTATAACGGCTACGATGGTGAACTGGATGATTTGCAGATTTACTCCGGTTGCCTGTCTTCCAATGACGTGGCCACTCTTTTCAATAATCCCGGCACGACCATTCCCAATGGCGGCGGTGGCGATAATTTCAATGACGCCCTGGGCACCACGGGCTTGAATTGGTCCACCAGTGGTGACAGCAATTGGTTCACCGAATCCACCAACACCTACAACGGCGCTCCTCTGGCCGCCCAAAGCGGCATCGTGCAGGACGATCAGTCTTCCGTCCTTTCCGTTACGGTCACAGGACCGGGGACTTTGACTTTCGCCTGGTCTTGCCAGGCCAGCGGGAATTTCGATTATGAATTTGATATCGATGGAAATTATCAAGACGACATTTTTGGAGACACGGACTGGTTTTTGGAATTAGACCCGAATAGCGGTTATAACAAACCCTTTGTTATCCCGGCCGGGCAGCATACTCTCACCTGGACGACCTATGCCTATGGCGATGAAGACCCGACCGAAGCTGGTTTTCTGGATAACGTTTCCTTTAATACTGAAACCACTCCCCAGATTAGCCTCAATCCTTTTGACCAGACGAATTATCCGGGCTATTCCGTCTGGCTGGATGCGGGTGTGACCGACACTAACAACGTTACCTGGCAATGGTATGAGGTCGGCGTCGGCGCCATTCCCGGCGCTACGAACCCTTATTTGATTCCTACGAATTCAGGCACCGCTGGCGTGGCCGGAAGTTATTATGTCATCGCCAGCAATGATTCCGGCTCCACCATTTCCAGCACCGCGCTGGTCACATTTGTCAGCGCGCCGTTGCCCCCGGCATGGTCGACTGCTTTCAAGTCGCCATTCCAGGCTGAAGATGAATCCCAGGCTACCAGAGATTACTATTATGGCTGCTGCCTGGATCCCAATGGAAATATTTACGCCGCCTCAGAGTTCGGAGGCGACATGGCCGTTGGCTCGCTTGAACTGAATTCCGGCCCGAACGATGCCGCGGCCATTGTGAAACAAGCTCAAGACGGTACCACGCTTTGGGCCGTGGGCATTACCAATAATGGCAATGGCGCCGGCGCTTATGCTGAGTGCGTCGCACCCGCTCCTGGCGGTGGCGTGTATCTCGCTGGAAATTACCATGGGGATAATTGGCTTAACACCAACCATCTTACGGATGCTGGCGGCGGAGACATGTTTGTGGCTTCCTTCGATGGCAACGGCAGCAACCGCTGGGTCAAGACCTTCGGCGGCACCAATACCGATTTTCTCATCATCAACTCGCTTGCCTCTGATCCTTCGGGCAACGTCGCGTTTTGCGGCCTGGTCGGGAGCGGACCGGTCACCATCGGGACCAGCAACTACGTGGCCAGTGGCCAGGAAGGTATTGTCGTGCAGTTAGACCAGACGGGTGCAGTCCGCTGGTCGCAATTGCTGCCCGCCGAGTGGGTGCAGTACATCACTTACAGTGCGGGACGGCTTTATCTGAGCGTCAATTCCAGCGTCAATAACGGCACCACCAATGTGGTCATCGGCGGCACGACGAACCTGACCGACCGCAGTTGGGCGGTGGCCTGCCTGAACGATACCACTGGCCAGGCCATCTGGGTGCGCGGCGTGGGTGCTCTCTCCGGCAGTTCCAGTGGCAATCCGTACGCCGTGGGATTGATTGATGACGTTCCGCGTCTCGCGATTTCGGGCACGAATGTATTCATCACCGGCGTGGCTTACGCCACCAGCGCTTCATTCAGCAATCTCACGGTCACCTTTAGCAACCCGCGCGGAGAATATGTCGCGCGTTACAATACCAATGGCACTCCGATCGTGGCCATGACGTTTGGCAGCGTCTCCACCACGCCCATTGCCGCCGCGGCCAATGCGAAGGGCGAATTGTATGTCAGTGGCGATTTCGACAATTATTCCTACTTCGGAAATCCCTTGATTGCCGCTCCGGAGGAAACCCAGATTCAGGCCGGTAACTTCAGCCAGGCGTTTCTCGCCAAATTTGACATCAACGGCAACCCGCTTTGGGCTAAAGAAGCAACGTCACCAGTCACCGTCAATTTCCTCGGCATCGCGGCGGATACCAACGGCGTCTGGGCCAGTGGTTGGGGACAGGCCGGCGGCCCTCCGGCCTATGGACCCATCCGGTTTGGAACCAACTCATTCTACTCGGACCGGCAATTCCTCACCGGTCCTGCCGGCGGCGGAACGCTGGCCCTCTTCTACCCGGGCGGTGTGCTGGCCAAAGTCACGGATACGGCCTCAACTGCATTACCGGTCACGTTGCTAAATGTCGCAGACAGCGGCGCGAACTTGCAGTTCCAATTTCTGTCTGAGTCTGGCTTCAGCCATGATGTGCTTTACCGGACGAATCTCCAGGTCGGCAACTGGCAGACCTATTCCACAGTCTCCGGCGATGGCACGTTGAAGACGATTCTCATACCGCTCTCTACCTTCGGTAATTCACGCCAGGGTTTCGTAAGAGTCACCACGCATTAGAATCAATTCAATAAACGTGAAGCGCCCGGATCAGTGATTATTTTTCGGGTCGCCCAGCCACAATAAGCTGTCGATGACCAGCTGGTCCTGGGTTTCGTCAGCGAACGTGTACGACAGCGTCCGGTTGGTTTTGTCGTACTTGTGCTCGTAGTCCATGTCGTTGTGGCCCCAGTTAAAATAAATCATCCGGTATTTGGTATTGGTCCACGCCACCGGATAATAACCGCTGTGCCAGATTTCATAGGGCTTTGGCCCCGTGCCAAGCGGAAAACTGGCCGGATCAATGGACAGCAGGATTTTTATGTCCGGATTTTTTCGCAAATCATTCTTCCAGCGATACCACTCATTCGGTGCGGATTTGAAAGTCGTCGGCAGGCCGCGTGTCGCCGGGAAATTCGTGTCCACGTCCAGGATGGCTGACATCGGCCGCCATGTGTTGCTCACGTACTCACCCGACCCGAGGAATTGCTCGTGATACCAGTCCCAATTTTGCGGGTAATCTGAAGGCGTCAGTGCAAACGCGGAGAAATGAAATCCCATCCACGCGCCGCCGTTTTTCATGTAATGCTCAAACGCCGCGCGCTGGGCCGGATCTTCCGGCCGCGTATCCAGGAAAAGCACCACCTGGTAATGCGAGAGAAAGTCCTCGTTCAAATCGCTCCAATTAGTGGTCGCGTCAAAGGCAAAATTATATTTGGCGCCCATCTGCGGGAACCATTTCAACGCCTCATGCACGAAGCTGATATGCGCCAGATCATTCTTGCCAGTGTAAAACGCGACGACTTTGAATTGCGGCGCGCAATGCGCCTGGAAGCACAATGACAGCAGGCAGACGACGGACAGGATGAGTTGTTTCATATGAATTTGGGTGCGGTCATACGAACAGAATAACTGCGGAATGGCAACGCCCCATAAGGGGGGTATGAAAAAACGCCGCTGGCAGTTGTCCTGCCGGCGGCGTGGTAAAAGGAATTCCGGTTAATTCATCACCGGTTCCAGGGCTCGGGCCGGTGCCGGCGCTGCTTCCGGCGTCGTGGCTTCATCGGCCTTGTGGAATTTCACACCCACAATTTTGCTGACGCCGTGTTCCTGCATCGTCACGCCATACAGCACGTCGGCCATGGAAATGGTCCGTTTGTTGTGCGTGATGATGACGAATTGCGAGTGGTTGATGAAGCGCTGCAACAGCTTCACGAAGCGATTGATGTTCGCCTCGTCCAGCGCGGCGTCCAATTCGTCCAGCAAACAGAACGGGCTGGGCTTGACCTGGTAAATCGAGAAGAGCAGCGATACGGCCACCATCGTTTGCTCACCGCCGGACAACAGCGAAATGCTCTGGAGCTGTTTCCCGGGCGGGCGGGCGATGATATCAATCCCGCTTTCCAGGACATCGTTTTCATCCACCAGCACAAGGTCGGCTTTACCGCCGCCGAAGACTTCCACGAACATCGCGCGGAAGTTCTCGCGGATTTTCTCGAACGTCTCGACAAACATCTGCCGCGTCTGCGTGTTGATGCGCGAAAGGACTTCGAGCAGTTGCGCCTTGGCGGAAACCAAATCGTCGTGCTGCTTGGTGAGAAATTGATAACGCTGTTCGGTCTCTTCGTATTCTTCAATGGCGACGAGGTTGACCGGGCCGATTTCGTCCAGGCGTTTTTGCAGCCCTTCAATTTGCTGCGCGACGGTGTTCCAATCCGTGGCCGCGCCGCTGGCCGCCATTTCTTCGGGCGAAAGCGTGTGGATTCTGGGATGGCCCTCATCCGCGAAGGTAATCGTGATGCACTCGCTGCGGATATCGTCCAGCGCGACGTGGTACTTCTGCTGGATCCGTTCGCGCAGGTTTTGCACGGACATGTTGCGTTGCGCCAGTTCAATCTCGATGCTGCCGCGCTGGTTTTGCAATTCAGTGAGGCGGTTGCGTTGGGAACGCAAATTTTCTTCGCGCGCTAAGATGTCCGTTTCCTGCGAATCTTTTTGCCCCATCAATTCCGCCGTTTGCGCGCTGACCTGTTCGCGATCGTGCGCCAAACGCTCAATCTGGCCGCGTGAATCCTGGATTTCGGATTCCGCCTGTTCTTTGCGCGAGACGACGCCGGAAATTTCACCGCGCCGTTGCTCGACGATTTGCGTCAGCTCGCGAATCCGCTGCTCCAACGCCTGTCCCTGCTGCCGGAAAGAGGCCAAAAGCTGCTCCTCCGCCGCGAGGGCGATCTTGCTTTCCGTCAGCGCCGTGTTGGCCGCGTCGCGCTGCAGGCGCAGGTTTTCCAGGTTGCTGGTGTATTCGGAAACGCGTCCTTGCTCGGCCTGCTCGCGCTGTTCCAGTTCATGCAACTGCGTGGCCAGGGCATTTCGTTTTTCCATGCCTTCGCGTTCCTGCGCCGCGAGGCTTTGGACTTCAAAAACGACGGTCTCAATCTTTTGGTTCAGCAGGCGGGACGAATTTTGCAACGCATTGAATTCGCCTTCGCGCGTGGCGATGGCTACTTCCTGCTCGCGCAATTCCGTTTGCGCCTGTTGCAGGCTCGCTTGCAATTCCGTTTGTTCGGCCAGCAGCGCACCGCGCCGGCGGCTGGCTTCCGCCACGCGATTTTGAATTTCGACAAGATGGTTTTGCAGTTCGGCGATCTGGTTTTTGCGGCCAAGAATGGAAGCCGGCGCTTTGGGATTGCCGTGTCCGTTCAAATAACCGCCGGTATAAATCCCGTGACGGCTTAATAGATCGCCACTCAAGGTGACAAAGTCGCAACCGGCATGGCCGTTCTGGATTTGCGCCGTGGCGGTGGGCAAATCAGACGCGATAAACGTCCGGCCCAGCAACGATTTCAAAAGTCTTTCTACGGAAGGATCCGACTGGACAATGCTCAGGGCAGGAACAATTTGGCCGGGCGCCAAATTCCTTTCCGCGGAGACATCTACGCCGGGAGCCAGTTCACCTTCGAAAACCATTTGTTTTTCATCGGCTTTTTGCTGGATGGCCAGCGCGGCCACACTGGCGCGGCCGGTCTTGTTTACACTCAAGTCTGCCAGGATTTCCTGCGCGGACTCGGGTTGCTCCGTCAAAACCAGTTGCAGGTGATGGCCGAGGGCGTTTTCGACGGCCACAACAAATTGTTCCGGCACGCGGATTTTGTCGGCCAGCGAACCAATGACCGAGCGCGATTGGCGCAACGCGGCAACCGCGCCGGCGTCGAAGCCTTCACGGGAATGTTCGAGTTGCTCAATCACCGTCAGGCGCGAACGTTTCTCCGCCTGCTGTTGCAGCAGCTGGTCCTGCTCGTTCGAGGACGCCTGCAAATCGTTCTGCAAATCACGCAGGCGGTTTTGCCGCTGCTCGACGGACCCGCGCTGGACTTGCGCGTTCAACTTCTCCGCCTCCACGCTCACAGTAAATTCCTGCAGGCGCGCTTCGAGGCGCGTGCGCTCTTCTTCCAGCTGCACTTTTTCCGCGGACAACTTTTCGAGGCGTACTGTATTGCCCTGCTTCTGCAAATCCAAAGCCGTGATTTCGTTGCGTACGCGGGACAAATCCTGCGCGGCAGCGAAGGCGGCGGATTGCGCGGTGCGCAAATTCTCCTGCAACTGCCGGAGATCGCTTTCGACCTGGGCCAGGGCGGCCTGCTTTTGCTCCAGCGCCGACCGATGATCCGCGAGGGCGGTTTCGGACTTCGACAAATGCTGTTGCGCATTCGCCAGTTCTTCTTTGGCCGCGCTGCAGCGTTCTTCCGCCTGGGTAATGTCCGCGAGCGCGCGGGAATTTTGCGATTCCAATTCGCGCAGGCGTTCTTCGTTGAAATGAATCCGGCTGTCGTGCCGTTCAATTTCGCTCTTCAATTCCAGCCCGCGCTGTTGCTGCGCGGAAACTTCGTGTTCCAGCTCCATCAAACGCTCGCGCAGTTGCTTGATTTCGTCCTCAAAGCGCAAAACATCGGCCGAGCCGGTTTCGATCTCGTCGCGCAATTGGGCGGCGGCCGAAGTTTTTTCGGCGATTTCAGCGAGCAACACGTCGAACTGGTGCCGTGCGAGCTGCGTTTCCAGGTGCTGCAACTCCATGGAAATTTGTTTATAGCGCCGCGCCTTGCCCGCCTGGCGTTGGAGCGAACCGATCTGGCGTTTCACTTCGCGAATTAAATCCGCCACGCGCAGGAGATTTTGTTCGGTGTACTCGAGCTTGCGGAGCGATTCCTTCTTTTGCGCTTTGAACTTGGTGATGCCGGCGGCTTCTTCGAAAATCATGCGGCGGTCATCCGGCTTGCTGGACAGGATCTGCGTGATGTGACCCTGCGCCAGGATGCTGTAGCTGGTGCGGCCCACGCCCGTGCCCATGAAGAGCTGCTGGATGTCCTTCAGGCGGCAGGGGACTTTGTTCAGGAAATATTCGCTGGCGCCGTCGCGGAAAATCCGGCGCGTGAGGGTCACTTCATCATAGGATACTTCCACGCCCGCCGCGCGCAGGCTTTCCTCACCCACGCCGCCGAGCGTGAGGGATACTTCGGCCATACCCATGGGTTTGCGCCCATCCGTGCCGTTGAAGATGACATCAGCCATCTCGCCGCCGCGCAGGGCCTTGGCCGATTGCTCGCCCAGGACCCAGCGGACGGAATCCGATACGTTGGACTTGCCGCAGCCGTTGGGGCCGACAATGGCGGTGACGCCGGGTTGAAAATTGAGTGCGGTCTTGTCCGCGAATGATTTAAAGCCAAAAACCGTTAAATTTTTAAGATACATGGTCAAAAGCTGCGGTTGTCTGGGCACAGAAAACCACAATTACTAGGCCTAGTAAAGAAAAAACCACTACATAATGCGGTTTTCTCCGCTGAGGGTACAACTAATGGTGAGGAACCATGACTTGGGTTGTACCGGCAGCTACATACTCTTTTTTAACCAAATCGGTTATTTTATACGATAAATGGCCGGTTAAGTCAACCGATTTTGGGTTGAAATTGCAGGTGGTGGGCGGTTTGACTGTAGGACATTACTCCCGTCTGTGCCGACGCAAATTGCTTGCGATGATCTGCGTCGAGAGGCAGGTTTTGGAGCATCACACAGCGCGCACACATATGCTCAATTTGAATCACCCGCAGAGTAAGCACATCTTCGCTGCTTCCCGATTCGAGGATGCTGTTTTGGAGC
>Ga0335083_10006615_pt1 | contig 14420 bp, 10 predicted proteins | sample Lox_Sample_42_FD_206716 | JGI IMG/M metagenome (GOLD analysis project Ga0335083, IMG submission 206716) | Soil microbial communities from Loxahatchee National Wildlife Refuge, Florida, United States - Lox_Sample_4.2 | ecosystem: Environmental > Terrestrial > Soil > Wetlands | place: USA...
TCAGTGGCCCCACTGGAATCAGAGTAACCTCATAGGGATATTTATGAATCAGTTCGATGATGAGGTCAGGACCGAAGCGAGGATCGGCTTTGCACTTCGAAGCCGGCAACTCAACTCCAGCGAGGCCATTCTTGCCATGCCAGAACTGTGCCGTAATCAACTTCTGATTGAGTGGATGTTGTGCTCCCCCGGCGACGGGTAAATCGCAGCGCCCCGCGAGTGAGGTCAGCTTCAGTGCATTTTCCAATCCTTGGTGGCCATCTACATTGCCGGGCACAACGGTCAGCGCTTCAACCTTGAGTTCGGGTGAATTTAAAGCAAGAAGGATGGCCATCGCGTCATCGACGCCCGGGTCCGTATCAATGATCACGCGCTGCGGCGACTGAGCCGCCGCGTTCGCCATGAGTCCAATAACAATGAGCAGAACGAAGCAATATTTAGCGGAATTTAGTTTCATTCGAAGAGGCCTCTCTGGAAACGATTGAAACGGATGAATCTCTAAAGCAGCATGCCTGCAATCGACGCCGACATCAGATTGGCCATTGTCCCCGCCAGCATCGCGCGCACTCCCAGCCGAGCCAGTTCGCCTCTCTTATTCGGCGCCAGCGCGCCGATCCCGCCGATCTGAATTCCAATCGAACTGAGATTCGCGAAACCGCAGAGTGCGAAGGTGGCGATGGTGAAGGAGCGGGGATCGAGCACGGCCTTCTGAGGTCCGAGGATGGTAAACGCGACCAGTTCGTTGAGCACCATGCGCGTCCCGAGCAGGTTGCCGACGATGGGGCAGTCGTGCCAGGGAATGCCGATCAGCCAGGCGACGGGCGAGAGCAAGACGCCGAGCGGTCCCTCGACGCTCGATGGAAACCAGCCGACGTGGCTATGAATGCCGCCCATGATGCCATCGAGCAGGTGGATCAGCGCGATAAATGCGATCAGCATGGCTCCGATGTTGAGAGCCATGTGCAAGCCGTCGCCGGTGCCGCGGGCAATCGCGCCTAGAAGATTTTCGTGCTTTTCTTTTTCCGCTTCGCTTTCCGGCATGATGACTTTGCCGGCGGTTCTAGGCTGCTCGGTTTCGGGCACCAGCATTTTAGAGACGAGAATGGTGCCGGGCGCGGTCATGATGACGGCACTGAGGACATGGCGAGGTTCCGCTCCGAAAGCAAAATATGCTGCCATGATCGAGCCGGAGACGTGGGCCATGCCACTGGTCATGACGGTCATGAGTTCAGAGCGGGTGAGGTCCGGGAGAAACGGCCGGATGGTGACCGGCGCTTCGGTTTGCCCCATGAAGATGCTGGCGGCGACATTGAGCGATTCGGCACCGCTGGCGCCCATGATGCGGGTCATGGCCCAGGCCATGGCGCGGATGACGATCTGCATGATGCCCACGTGATAAAGGATCGCGAACAGGGCGCAGATGAAGATGACAACGGGAAGAACCTGGAAAGCGAAGATGAAACCGATGTTGGAGTTTTGTTTGCCAAGCGGGCCGAAAATAAACTCCGAGCCGAAAAAAGAATAGCTGAGCACTTTGTTGGCAGCGTCGCCGACGGCCTGAAACATTCGTCGTCCGTAATCAATGCGCAGCACGAAAATGGCAAACACAATCTGCAGGCTCAATCCCCATGCCACGGTCTTGCCCCGAATGGCTCGGCGGTTGGTGGAGAAAATATAGGCTAGGCCGAGCATGGTTAACAGGCCAAGAATTCCCGTATAACGTCCCATTCAGTTTTTCTCCCCGGCCTTGCCGATGATTCTGTGGATCAGCGGGCGTTTTGTCGGCGGCATATCTGCAATGACGTAACTGGCCTCGATCAGTTGCCGGGCGCGCGTGGCCTTTGCCTCCGCGTTGTAATAAATCGTCGCAATCGGCTCTTTGGCGGCAACTGGATCTCCAACTTTCTTGTGCAGCACAATCCCGACCGCAGGATCGACGGAGTCTTCCTTACGCTCACGTCCTCCACCGAGGATGACGCAAGCAGTGCCGACTTGCTCGCATTGGATGGATCCGACGTAGCCAGCGTTGTGGCCCATCACCATCATCGTTTGGTGCGTCTGGGGCAACCGCTTGGCATCGTCGATGACTCGAGCATCGCCGCCCTGCAACTCAATCATCTGCCGGAACGTCTCCAGAGCTTTCCCGGAGGAAATCAGCTTCGCGCTTTGCTGTTTCCCTTCGGCCACGGTCTTGGAAACTTTTCCCAGGTGCAGCATCCATCCGGCCAATTCCAGGCAGAGCTCCCGCAGGTCTTCGGGGCCCCTGCCGCGCAACACTTCTGTGACTTCGACAACCTCCAGCGCATTGCCAATCATATTGCCCAGTGGCTGGTCCATATCGGTAATCAGCGCGATGACCTGTTTGCCCATGCGCTCCCCCGTTTCGACCATTAACTCGGCGAGAAAGACAGCATCCTTCTCACTCTTCATAAAGGCGCCCGAACCAGTCTTCACGTCGAGTACGAGCGCATCGATGCCCTCGGCCAGCTTCTTGCTCATGATGGAAGCGCAAATCAGATATGGGCTCTCTACCGTGCCGGTAACATCGCGCAGCGCGTAAAGCTTGCGGTCAGCGGGCGCTATTTCTGCCGTTTGGCCAATCATCGCGCAGCCACACGCCTTGAGCACGCGACGGAACTGAGCCACTGGGAGATTCACATTGAAGCCGGGGATCGATTCCAACTTGTCAAGCGTACCGCCCGTGTGTCCGAGCCCGCGCCCGCTGATCATCGGAACCGCAACGCCTGCGGCAGCCGCGAGCGGAGCGAGCACCAAGGAGGTCTTGTCACCGACGCCCCCAGTCGAATGCTTATCGACTTTTTGGGCAGGCAAAGAAGAGAGATCGAGCACATCGCCCGAGTGCAGCATCGCGTCGGTCAAAGCTGCAGTTTCGGGACGCGTCATGCCCTTCAGCACGACCGCCATCAGCCAAGCCGATACCTGATAGTCGGGAATCGCACCGCTGGTGTAGGCATTGACCAAGCCTTCAATTTCTGTCTGCGATAGTTCAATGCCGTCCCGCTTCTTGCGAATCACGTCAATGGCGCGGAACGTTTGCGGCACGCTCGGCTGATTCACTGGAGGCGAAATCCTTCCGGGAGAAGTTCGGTAATGTGCGCCTGCTTAGGACCGGCTGCGCCCTGGAAGAAAATGGTTGCATCCGGGCCGAACTCGTAGATTACCTGGCGACACGCTCCGCATGGCGAACACGCCACGCCGTGATCGTTGGCGACAGCGACCGCCTGAATCTCAATCTTGGGTCCCAGTTGTGCGACCGCCGAGAAAATGGCCGTTCGCTCTGCGCAATTTGTCATGCCGTAGGAGGCATTTTCGACGTTGCAACCCGAAAAGATCTTACCGTTCGTGAGGAGAATCGCAGCGCCGACGTGAAAGTTCGAATAGGGAGCGTGAGCGTTCTTCATCACCTTGACTGCCGCTTGTTCGAGCTTTTTCCGTAGGCTGGCGGAGATGTTTGTCTTAGGCATAGGGAAATCTTGAATCTTTCGCGAAAGGCTGCACGAGGTCGAATCGTGCGCCATTGTAAACCCTTGAACATAAATCTAAGCGACTTCCTGGTGGGCGGCCGCCGAAAACGAACCCTGCGTCATCGAGTTCGCGTTGTAAGATTCCCTGCCGTACAATTGCAGCGCAAGCGATTCGCCCGTGTTCAGGCCTTTACGGGCATGATTCTTGTAGGGTTCTGCAAAGGCTTGCTGCCTATGTCAATCGAGCACGAGTACCGCAAATCCGGAGGCGAGATCGCCTCCAAAGAAGCACCCTCTTCAAATACCATTGCCACGCTCGCGGGACGTCCCCTGCTCTCCAACTCTGGTATTCCGCTCGATCTCAATTGGCTGCACGAAGTTCGCGTGAACACGAGCGCCGTCGAGCGCCGCTCCCAAACGCAGGTGGCTCGCCGAACGGTAAAAAAAGAATGGCAGGCGGCTTGGCTGCTGCGCGCCATCACCTGCATGGACCTGACGACTCTCTCGGGCGATGACACCGACGAGCGCGTCCGGCGATTGTGCGCAAAGGCGCGCTGTCCGATTCAGCAGGATCTCGCAGAGAAGCTTGGCATTGAAGAACTCGGCATCAAGGTCGGTGCTGTTTGCGTGTACCACACCTTCATTGAGACCGCGCTCCATGCGCTGGAAGGAAGCGGCATTCCCGTCGCGGCGGTCTCCACGGGATTTCCCGCAGGCCTTTCGCCGCTCGCCGAACGCGTTGCGGAGATTCGCCGCTCCGTTGAAGCGGGGGCACACGAAATCGATATAGTCATCACCCGCGCTCATGTTTTCGGCGCACGCTGGCAGGCACTCTACGACGAAGTCGCTGCCTTCAAGCAAGCCTGCGGGCGGGCACACATGAAGGTCATTCTGGGAACTGGCGATCTGCTCACCTTCCGGAACGTGGCGCGTGCCAGCTTTGTAGCCATGATGGCGGGCGCGGACTTCATCAAGACTTCGACTGGCAAGGAAAGTACCAACGCGACACTACCAGTGAGCCTCGTGATGGTGCGGGCTATTCGCGAGTACGCGCAGCAGACTGGAATGGCCGTTGGCTTCAAGCCTGCCGGCGGGATCCGCACCGCAAAGCAATCCATTGACTGGCTCGCGATGATGAAGGAAGAGTTGGGAGTACCGTGGACGCGCGCGGAACTGTTTCGCTTCGGCGCAAGCGGTTTGCTGGGAGACATCGAGCGGCAACTCGAGCATCATGCGACCGGACGCTATTCCGCCGAGTATCGCCATCCGATCGCCTAGTGTTATTGCGCTACAGAAACAGCTGAACACAGAACAAACGAGCCGAACCTCATGAGCATTGCCGAAAAGTTCGTCAGCATGGAATACGGGCCCGCCCCCGAAGATCCCAAAGAAGCGAGAGAGTGGCTGGAGCGTCACGGCCGGCGTTTTGGGCATTTCATCGGCGGAACGTGGCAGCCCCCTGCGAGCGCGCAATATTTCGACACGGTCGACCCATCGAATGGCGAGAGGTTGGCCGAAGTTGCTCAGGGGAGTGCCGCTGACATCGACGCCGCGGTCCGCGCTGCGCGCGCAGCCTTTCCAAAATGGCGCGCTCTGACTCCGCATGTCCGCGCGCGATATCTCTACGCCCTCGCCCGGTTAGTGCAAAAGCATTCGCGTCTGCTCGCGGTTCTCGAAACGATGGACAATGGCAAGCCTATCCGGGAGAGCCGCGACATTGACATCCCGCTCGTGGCGCGGCACTTCTACTACCATGCCGGATGGGCGCAGTTGCTCGAGCAGGAGTTTCCTGAGTATGAACCTTGCGGCGTCGTCGGCCAGATCATTCCCTGGAATTTCCCGCTTCTTATGTTGGCATGGAAGATTGCCCCCGCGCTGGCAACCGGAAATACAGTTGTTTTGAAGCCTGCAGAGTTCACGCCATTGACGGCGCTCGTCTTTTCAGAACTTTGTGTGGAAGCAGATTTGCCTGCCGGAGTGGTCAACATTGTGACCGGAGACGGCTCAACCGGAGAAACGCTAGTAAAGCATCCTAACGTCGACAAGATTGCCTTTACCGGGTCGACAGAAGTCGGACGAGCCATCCGCTCCGCGACTGCATCGAGCCACAAACGCCTTTCGCTCGAACTCGGCGGTAAATCCCCGTTCATCATCTTCGAAGATGCTGACCTCGACAGCGCCGTCGAAGGCCTCGTCGACGGAATCTGGTTCAATCAAGGCCAGGTGTGCTGCGCGGGATCGCGCCTTCTGATGCAGGAAAGCATTGCCGAAGCATTGATCGCCAAGATTCGCGACCGTATGACCACCCTGCGCATTGGCCCTCCGCTCGACAAGGCAATCGACATCGGCGCAATCGTGGCTCGCGTTCAGCTGGACCGCATTGAGCGAATGGTGGCACAGGGCATCGCCGAAGGGGCGACCTGCTGGCAGCCCCATGTCGCGCTTCCCTCGCGCGGCTTCTATTACCCGCCAACGCTTCTCTGCAATGTGCATCCCACGTCAATCGTTGCGCAGCAGGAAATCTTTGGACCTGTTCTTGCCGCAATGACGTTCCGCACGCCTAAAGAGGCCGTCGAACTGGCGAACAACACGGTCTATGGCTTGGCGTCCTGTGTGTGGAGCGAGAACGTCAACGTTGCGCTGCACGTAGCCGCCCAGCTCAAAGCCGGCGTGGTCTGGGTGAACTGCACGAACATGTTCGACGCAGCGTGTGGCTTTGGCGGGTACCGGGAAAGCGGATATGGCCGCGAAGGCGGACGAGAGGGCTTGCTCGAATACATGGAGCTTTCGTGGTTCAAGCACGCTCCTGTGTTGCCCGCTGCGAAGGATCTGGCCGCGACCCCAGTTGAAGCGAGGCCCGAGGCAAGTACACCCGCCATCGACCGCACGGTAAAACTCTATATCGGCGGCAAGCAGGCGCGTCCCGACTCGGGCTACAGCATGGAAGTGCGATCACCCCGTGGTCAATTGTTGGGCGAAGCTCCGCTGGGTAATCGGAAGGACATTCGCAATGCGGTTGAAGCGGCCGGCAAAGCCAGCGCGTGGGGTAAGGCAACGGCGCACAATCGAGCGCAGGTTTTGTACTACTGCGCTGAAAATCTGGCTCAACGCCAGAGCGAAATCATCCATCGACTCGCCACGGCGGTCGGGGAGAAGCAAGCCTCGATGGAAGTCGAGTTGGGCATCGAACGGATCTTTTCCTATGCGGCATGGGCCGACAAGTTCGATGGTGCCGTTCATAACCCGCCCGTCCGCAATATTGCAATCGCCATGAACGAAGCAATTGGCACAGTCGGCGTGATCTGCCCCATGGAGTCGCCGCTGCTTGGTTTCTTGTCGCTCGTGCTGCCGCTGATTGCCGTGGGCAACACCGTCGTAGCGGTACCCTCGGAGAAATATCCTCTCATCACCGGCGACCTCTACCAGCTCTTCGACACGAGCGATTTGCCAGGAGGGGCAGTGAACATCGTGACGGGGTACGCCTCGCAACTCCTGAAAACGCTCGCCGAGCACGATGATGTCGATGCCCTATGGTGCTATGGAGACGGGGCGACAGTCGCGGCGGCCAAGGCCATGTCAATCGGAAACCTGAAGCAAGTCTGGACGAACGAAGGGCGCGTCATCGACTGGTTTAATCCAAAGGTGGCGGAAGGCCGCTGGTTCCTCGAGCACGCCACGCAAGTCAAAAACATCTGGGTTCCGTATGGCGAATAATCAATCCAATCGCCTCCCGATTGCATTTGTCCCGGCTCGGCGCTAGCATACCCCGGTCGCCTTTCTTCGCCCGGCATCATTCTTCGCTTGCAAGCTGTTTGACCATGTTCGTCAAACCTTTTAGGAGGACATATGGGCATCGCAGTTTCCCCGCAGATTCATCCGCACGTCGCGGAGTTCATCGATAAACCACGAAAAATGCTGATCAACGGTCAGTGGGTCGGGGCGGCTTCCGGCAAGACGTTCCCGACATACAACCCCGCGACCGGTGAAGTTCTGGCGCAAGTTGCCGAGGGTGATCGCGCCGATATTGACCTCGCAGTCCGAGCGGCACGTTACGCGTTCGACCATGGCCCGTGGCGCCGCATGACCGCATCCGAACGCGGTCGCATGATCTGGAAACTCGCGGATTTGCTCGAGCAACATACCGAAGAGTTTGGCTACATCGAGAGCCTCGATAACGGCAAGCCCCTCAACATAGCGAAAGCGGCGGACGTTCCCCTCGCGGTCGATCTCCTTCGCTACATGGCAGGATGGGCAACGAAAATCGAGGGCAACACCATACCGCTGTCCGTTCCCTATACGCCGGGCGCGAAGTATCTCGCGTATACGCTCCGTGAGCCCGTCGGAGTCGTCGGCCAAATCATTCCGTGGAACTTCCCGCTGCTGATGGCTGCGTGGAAACTTGGACCCGCGTTGGCCACCGGCTGCACGGTTGTCCTCAAACCCGCGGAGCAGACGCCACTCTCCGCGCTACGTCTTGGCGAACTGATTATGGAAGCCGGCTTCCCCGAAGGCGTCGTCAACGTGGTCCCGGGCTATGGCGAAACTGCCGGAGCCGCGCTTGCTGCGCATCCCGACGTTGACAAGGTTGCATTCACCGGATCCACCGAGGTCGGTAAACTGATCGTCCATGCCGCGGCCGGAAACCTCAAGAAAGTTTCTCTGGAATTGGGAGGCAAGTCGCCAAACGTCGTATTCAAGGATGCTGATCTTGAAACCGCAATCCCAGGCGCCGCCAGCGCCATCTTCTTCAACCACGGCCAGTGCTGCTGCGCCGGCTCCCGGTTGTACGTTGAGAAATCGGTTTACGACCAAGTGTTGGAAGGCGTCGCCGAACAAGCCCGGAAGATCAAGGTCGGATCGGGTCTTGATCCGGACACCAACATGGGCCCACTCGTCTCGGAGGAGCAGCTCAACCGCGTTTGCGGATACCTGGAATCCGGATTCTCGGAAGGTGCGCAGGCTGTGGTCGGTGGACACAAATCCGGCGATCGCGGCTATTTCGTCGAGCCCACTGTGCTTGTGAACACCCAGGAAAGCATGAAGGTCGTGCAGGAAGAAATCTTCGGGCCGGTGGTGGCAGCGATGCCATTCACTGATCCAGAAGAAATTATTCCCCGCGCCAACAACAGCGACTATGGCTTGGCCGCTGCCGTGTGGACGCGCGACATCGGCAAAGCCCATCGCATGGCGGAACAGCTTCGTGCCGGCACCGTCTGGATCAATTGCTATAACATCTTCGACGCGGCGATGCCGTTCGGAGGGTACAAGCAGTCGGGATGGGGTCGCGAAATGGGACACGACGTTCTCAACCTCTACACGCAGACGAAATCGGTGTGCACCAGAATCGCTTAATCCGGGACTCGCTCGGTTGTTCGGTTCCAAATCAAAGGACGGTGGCCGAGGCCACCGTCCTTCGTTCTTGCTGCACAAATCTCTGCGCCGCTACCTCTCCATGAGCAGTACTTTCTCCGCCTCATCGATCTCCGTCAGCTTGACCTCGATAACTTCGTTCGCCGTCGTCTGCACATTGCGGCCTACATACGTCGCTTCGACCGGAATTTCCCTGTGTCCGCGGTCAATCAGCACGCACAATTGCACGCGCCGCGGCCTGCCGTGTTCGAAAAGCGCATCCAGAGCCGCCCGCGTCGTACGCCCAGTGAAGAGGACGTCATCGACCAGCACAATATTCTTGTCCTCGATCTCAAACCCAATCTCTTTCTCCTGAACCACGGGCTTCGGCCCCAAGGTCGAAAGATCGTCGCGGTAGAAGGTGATATCCAGCGTCCCCACAGGAACCTTGGCATTTTCGATACGCGTGATAATCTTCCCCAGTCGTTCGGCAAGGGGAACTCCGCGACGACGGATTCCAACCAGTCCCAAACTTTGGACTCCGCCATTTTTTTCCACGATCTCGTATGCCAGTCGCACCAGCGTGCGTTCGATTTCCGATGCAGACATGAGTTGCGCCTTCTGACGAAGGCCCGTCTTACGCGAAGGAGTCTTTGCATTCATGAGTAGGTATGCCTCGCCAGCTATGAGGCCGGCTACTCAATGTAGTCAACGCGCTCGCAGAGGTCAAGCGCCTCGGGCCTAAGAGTATTTCAGAGTAGGCACTTTATTTGTCAGATAATGGTCTAGGCGCTCGACTTGTCGACAGGTTCCGCAGCCTCAAGCTCTACCGCTGCGATCGTCTCCGAGCCAGGACACGCGGTCTTTATCGTTCGGGCCAGAGGGGGATTGCCGTCCCGTACGGATGTGAGATCAACCGCCTTTGGATTTTGGCTGGCCGCGTCTGCCGCAACAATTCCAACGCCTTGATTTCTTCCCAAAGCTTTTGCCTTGTACAGAGCCGCGTCCGCAAGTGCAATCGATTCCTCTGCGCAAATCGCCTCATAAGCGCTACGGCTCCACGGATAGGCCGCCCACCCCACAGAGCACGTCTTGCTCACAGAAATGCCGTGACCAAGATCGAACGGTTCGGCCGCCATCACTTCCAGAACACGGCTGCAGAACGCAGGGGTTCCTGAAGGATCAGTCGAGCGACTCATGATCAGGAACTCTTCTCCGCCCCAGCGCACCAGCACATCGGACTTGCGCACCACGGTGGAGAGCCTTTGCGCGACGAGTTGCAGCAAGCGGTCTCCCGCAGGGTGGCCGTACCGATCATTGACGGGCTTGAAGAAATCCACATCGACCATAATGAACACCAGGTCACGGTGATCCATTTTCCGGATATCGCTTCCCCGCGCACGCTGGTAGTTTCGCAACACTTGGCCCGCTTCAGCCGTAAGGATCTCCTCCAGATAGCGTCGGTTCCACACCCCCGTCAGTACGTCCGTGAAAGAAATCTCCTGCAACTCGAGATTCTTCCGCTGCAGCTCGAGACCGTGCCATCGCAGGGAGTGCTCTTTGTTCTCGAGTTCATCCTTGAGCCTGCACATTTCGTCCAGATTGTGCCGCGACAATCGCAGCAGGCTGAGCAATTCCTGGTCCAGAAGATGTTGTTTGAGGAATACCAGCACGCCCATGATGAGCATGACGGCGACAGTCAGCAGCAAACGGTACGTGCGAACCGGTGGTGGTGCGTCTCCCCCGAATTGTGCCCACGCCATCATCAGGGGGGTTATGAGCACAGCCACCATCGCGAGGCGGGCTTTCCAAATCCCGTAAGAGCCACTGGACGGCTGCTCGGCGAAGTCCCCTTTTTCACCCTCGCCTGCGAGCAGTCCAACTCGGACAAACCATGCCATCCCCGCCACCAGCGGCACATCGAATAAGCTGCCTGTGTAGTAGACGTGCAGGTCAATGGCTTCGCTGGCCATGAGTGAAGCCACGCAGTAGAGCAACGTGGCTACAAAAAGGTTGAAGTAAATATTTCGCCATTCCCCGCGGCTGCGCCGCCAAACGACCACCAGTCCCGCAGCCAGCACGAGTTCTTCGCAGACATAGAGCAGGTCAAAACTACGGCCATACACGGATTCGACTGGATGTACGTACTGCCAGGGAATCACAACAAACAGATAAAGAAAAAGCCACCAGGTCAGCAGGAGTGCAAAATCGAGCGTACTGGCCCGCATCGAGCGATCGCTTTGCTGAACGTGCGGCTGAATCGCCACCGCCGCCATCATGGGCACAATATGCAGGAACAGAATTACATCACCAACGAATGGGTTCGGCGCTTCGTGTCGCAGGTAGACCTCGATATAGGTCCACATGAGCTGCGAAACCAGCCACATCCCCAAGCCGAGCCCCATGAGCGCCCAGAACAGCCGCGTCTTGGGAGACGCCGTCTTCACATTGGCGAAGAATGCGACCGTCGCGCAGAGTAGAACAAGGTTTTGCAGGATGTCGCCAAAAGCAGTGAGAGCGAATCCGCGCGGCGCCAGAAGCGACAGCAAGATATGAACACACACCACCGCGCACACGATGGCGGTCCACTTCCGGGCGTACTGGAGCGGAGATCTTCCCACGTTCAGATTGTAAGTTCGCGGAAGCTACCGCTCGTGTTACTAAGGTAACTGAATCGGAAGCAAGGATGGTCTCCACGCTACTTATTGAAGCGCCGCAGAGAAGAGCTGCACAAACCAGTAAACATCCTGATATGAGTTATATAGCGGTACCGCTGCGATACGGAAAATGTCGGGTTCGCGCCAGTCTCCGATCACTCCTTTCGCCGCCATCCGGTCGCACAATTTGCGGCCTTCATGGACCAATCGGATGGAGAGTTGGGCCCCTCGTCGCTGCGGCTCGCTAGGTGTAATGATCGAAAACTTGGCGGAATCCAGTTGGCGGAGCAGGAACTCCATATATCCCGTGAGGGACACGCTTTTAGCGCGCAGAGACTCGATGCCTACCTCGGAAAAAATCTCCATCGAGGCGCGCAGAGCGGCCAACGCCAGTATTGGTGGGTTACTCAATTGCCATCCTTCCGCACCCGCCATCGGCTGAAAGTCAGGGCCCATCTGGAAGCGATTCCTTTCCTCGTGGCCCCACCACCCCGTGAAACGCGGCCGTTCCCACGCGCGCGCGTGTCGATCATGGACAAAACATCCCCCAACGCAGCCCGGGCCTCCGTTCAAATATTTATAACTGCACCACACCGCGAAATCCGGACCCCAGTCGTGCAGGCGCAGCGGTATATTCCCTGCGGCGTGGGCCAAATCAAATCCAACAACGCAGCCCTTGCGCCGCCCGGCCCGCGTGATCCCTCCCATGTCGAAGACCTGCCCCGTGGCGTAGTTGACACCTCCGAGCAGAATCAGCGCGATCGAATCGCCTTCGCGGTCGATTACAGCTTCGACATCCTCATCGCGCATGCAGGCCTCGCCGTCTCGAGGCACAAGTTCGAGCAAAGAGGACGCAGGATCGAACCCATGAAAGCGGATCTGCGACGTTACCGCATATTGATCCGAAGGGAACGCCCCTCGTTCAATCAGAATCTTGTGTCTCTCTGTCCTCGGACGGTAGAACGACACCATCATCAGGTGCAGGTTCACCGTGAGCGAATTCATGACCACAACTTCGCCCGCTTCGGCGCCGATCAGTTCTGCGGTCTGCTGCGACAGCATTCGGTGATAAGGCACCCATGGGTTCTTCGCGTGAAAGTGTCCTTCGACGCCGAGCTGCGACCAATCCCGGAGTTCCTGCTCAAGATAGGAAGCCGCATTTCTCGGTTGCAGCCCGAGCGAATGACCGCAAAGGTAAAGGCACTCGTCTCCCGCCTTGGTCTTTGGAAGGCAGAAGCGTTCGCGAAACTGCGCCAGGGGATCGCGCTCGTCCATCGCGATCGCAAAACTCTCGCCGGAATGAAAACGAGTATCGCTCAAGAAACCAGCTCCAGAGGCGTCAATTCGCTTCGAACCAATCGCTCGGCTTTACTCCAATCAAGATCCTCCACGCGATTGATGGAATCACAGAGCTCCGTAAGTATGCGATCCTGCAGCAGGCCCCGCCTTAACGCAGTCGCATAGGGGATGCGATGAAACGTCACCATCGCATACTTGGGTACGAAGATTTGCGGATACTTCCCTTCCAATGCCAGCTCAACCTTTTTCCGAAGCAGAAACCTCGGGTCCGCAACCCGGTCCCGCATCTCGACGAAGTTCTCGATTGCCAGGTCGGCGATGGCATCGGTATTGATTTTGCGTGCGTTTTCGAATTCGCTGAAGACTCGTCCCCAGTCTGCCCCATGACGATCGATGAGTTCCAACAGGCACGTGCAATCCTCGAAGCCACAATTGATTCCCTGCCCGAAGAACGGAACGATAGCATGCGCCGCATCGCCCAGCAGGAGAGCCCGGCCTTGAACATGCCAAGGGGAGCATTTGATCGTCACCATCGATCCTGTGGGATTCGCGAAACAATTGTCCGCCAGATCGGGCATGAGAGGAGTCACATCCGGAAACCGTACTTGAAAGAAATTTGTAACCTCGGAAGGTGTAGTGAGTTGGCCAAAGCTGTCTTGTCCTACGAACGGGAGAAACAAAATACAGGCGAACGTCCCGTCTACATTCGGAAGCGCGATCAACATATAACTGCCGCGTGGCCAGATGTGCAGTGCGTCCGTCTCCAGAACATGCTTCCCATCGGGTCCGGCCGGAATAGTTAGTTCCTTGTATCCGTAATCGAGATATTGCTGCGAATAGTTGAACCGACTCATCTTCAACATCTCGCCGCGAATCGCGGAGGCGGACCCATCGCACCCAATCGTCACACTCGACTCTATCGTTCGATCTTCAGCTGTCAGTTCGTCGGTCAACCGAAGCGTGCCCGTCTTGAAATCGATACCGGTACAGCGCTGCTGAAAATGGACCTCTACGCCCTGCTCTTCTGCTGTATTCATCAGAGTAATATTCAATTCGGCGCGGGAAATCGAATTGATCACCTCCGCCTCATTTTTCCCGTACGGCTGGAACGTGAGTTCGGATGTGGCCGAGTGCATCATCCTTCCCTTCATTGGAATGATGATTCGCCGCATTTCGTTCCACAAGCCCGCCTCGGTGAGCGCATGGATCCCCCGCGTCGACAGCGCGAGATTGATCGAACGGCCGGCGCTCATGCGCACTCGCCGCATATCCGGCCTTCTCTCGTAGATCTCCACGCGAAACCCACGCTTAACTAGGCCAAGCGCCAGGAGCGGACCGTTGAGTCCGGCACCAATGAGTGAAATGGTTTCAGGTTTAGCCGTCATGAATGGGCGATGACTTCTGTTATGAGCAACGATTCAACTACTCGGTCAGGAGCGTGCGCGCTTCCCAAAGCTCCGGGAAGAACTTCTTGTCGAGCGTGAGCTTCAAATAAGATGACCCGGTGCTTCCGCCCGTTCCCATCCGCACACCGATCACGCGTTCCACGAGTTGAATGTGCCGGAGTCTCCAACTCACTACAAGTTCATCAAACTCAGTGAGACGCTCGCACACGTCGATCCAATCGCGG
>Ga0335083_10006616_pt1 | contig 14419 bp, 16 predicted proteins | sample Lox_Sample_42_FD_206716 | JGI IMG/M metagenome (GOLD analysis project Ga0335083, IMG submission 206716) | Soil microbial communities from Loxahatchee National Wildlife Refuge, Florida, United States - Lox_Sample_4.2 | ecosystem: Environmental > Terrestrial > Soil > Wetlands | place: USA...
CGGAGTGGGCTGGGCACCGGTGGTCTCGACCAGCTCGGCGAGCGCCGCGTCGGTCAGCAGCGTGGCTTCGGCGACGAGAACGCCGAGCGGAGTCTCGCCGGTAAGCGCCGGACTGGTGAGGGTCCGCCGAATGTCGACCGACGTGCGCAGCGACTCCGCGATCAGCCACCACACCGCGGAGGGGATCTGCTCGTCGGCCGGCTTCGTGTGCAGAAGGGCCGCGAGGGCGGCGTCACCCACCGTCTCGGCGAGCGCGTCGTCGGTGGTCAGTTCGATGGTTGCAGCGGTCATCAGGAGGTCTCCCTCGTCCGGTTTTCCCCGTGCCCTGAGCGTCCCCAACCCATCTGTTGGTCGGATGAGACGAACCTGGGACTTGGCTGGGGATTCGCCGTGGCGCGGTGCCGCCACCGGCGCTTGGACGTCATAGGATTGCCCCACGCCGCCACCTGCCGAGGGATTTCGCCGATGAGTGATGCACCGCCGTTCTGGGGGCCTGACTTCGGCGCTCTCGAAGCGACCGACCCGGAGATCGCGGCGGTGGTCGTCGACGAGCTCGACCGGCTTCGCAGCGGCTTGCAGCTCATCGCCAGCGAGAACTTCACCTCGCCGGCGGTTCTCGCTGCGCTGGGTTCGACGCTGTCGAACAAGTACGCCGAGGGCTACCCGGGCAAGCGCTACTACGGCGGTTGCGAGGTCGTCGACCGCGCCGAGGAGATCGGCATCGCGCGCGCGAAGGAGCTGTTCGGGGCCGATCACGCGAACCTCCAGCCGCATTCGGGCGCGAGCGCCAACCTCGCGGCGTACGCCGCCCTGCTGTCTCCGGGCGACACCGTGCTCGCGATGAGCCTGCCCCACGGCGGACACCTGACCCACGGCAGCAAGGTCAACTTCTCCGGTAAGTGGTTCAACACCGTCGCCTATGGCGTCCGGGAGGACACCGAGCTGATCGACTACGACGAGGTGCGCGAGGTCGCGCGCGAGCACCAGCCGAAGATGATCATCTGTGGTGCCACCGCCTATCCCCGGCTCATCGACTTCGCGGCGTTCCGGGCGATCGCCGACGAGGTCGGAGCCTGGTTGATGGTCGACGCGGCTCACTTCATCGGCCTGGTCGCCGGCAAGGCGATTCCGAGCCCGGTGCCCTACGCAGACGTGGTGACCTTCACCACTCACAAGGTGCTGCGCGGCCCCCGTGGCGGAATGATCGTCTGCACGGCAGACCTGGCCGCACGCATCGACAAGGCCGTCTTCCCGTTCTCCCAGGGCGGGCCGCTGATGCACGCGGTCGCCGGCAAGGCGGTAGCGCTCAAAGAGGCGGCGACCGTCGACTACCAGGCCTACACCCGCCAGGTCATTGCCAACTGCCAAACCCTCGCCGAGGGTCTGGCCGCCGAGGGCATGCGTCCGGTCAGCGGCGGCACCGACACCCATCTCTCGCTGGTCGACCTGCGGGGGATCGGGGTCACCGGCAAGGCGGCCGAGGCACGCTGCGACGCGGCTCGGATCACGTTGAACAAGAACGCCATCCCGTTCGACCCGCAGCCCCCCGCGGTCGCCTCCGGCATCCGGGTCGGGACGGCGGCGGTCACCACTCAGGGGATGACCGAGGGGGACATGAAGGAGGTGGCCGCGCTGATTGCCCGCGCCGTACGAGATTCGGACGGGAGCGCGGCCGCGGATGTGGCCGCTGCCGTCGGCACCATGGTTTCCGCCCACCCCGCGTATCCGCGCGGCTGAGCGGGACGGACGGTGCGCGAGTACATCCTGACGGGTGTACTGGTTGCTGCCGTCACCTACCTGCTGACGCCGTACGCCCGTCGGTTCGCGATCGCGACGCACGCCTTCACCGAGGTGAGGGATCGGGACGTTCACACTGTCCCCACGCCCCGGCTCGGGGGGCTCGCGATGTTCGCCGGCATGTGTGCCGGCCTCCTCGTGGCCAGCCGGCTGCCGACGTTGCACCGGGTGTTCGCCACCAGTGACGTGCAAGGCGTGCTGCTCGGCGGCAGCATTCTCGTCCTGCTCGGGGCTGCGGATGACCGGTGGGGATTGGATGCGCTGACCAAGCTGGCAGGTCAGATCCTCGCCGCGGGGATCATGGTGGCCCAAGGGGTGCAGCTGCTGTACCTCCCGATTCCCGGCCATGGGGCGCTGTCCCTCGGACAGGACATCGGCGTCCCCGTGACCATCCTGTTCGTGGTCATCTCGATCAACGCGGTGAACTTCATCGATGGCCTGGACGGGCTGGCCGCCGGCGTGATCGCGATCGCTTCGGTGTCGTTCTTCGCCTACTCCTACGAGCTGTCGGTCGTGCACCACTTCGACCGGGCGACAGCGCCGACGCTGCTCACCGCGGTTCTCGCCGGCGCTTGCCTCGGTTTTCTCCCGCACAACTTCAACCCGGCCCGGATCTTCATGGGTGACTCCGGCTCGATGTTGCTCGGCCTCGTGCTCGCCGCGGCGACGGTCAGCCTCACCGGTCAGCTTGACCCCAACGCGCTGCCGGCCGACGACTTCGCGCCAGGGTTGCTCCCGCTGCTGCTTCCGCTCGGTGTCTTCGCCGTCCCGTTCGTGGACCTGCTTCTCGCCGTCGTGCGGCGCAGCCGGGCCGGACAGGCGCCCTGGGCGCCCGACAAGGGGCATTTGCACCACCGGCTACTGACGATCGGCCACTCCCACGCGCGCGCGGTCGTGATGATGTACCTGTGGTCGGCGTTGATCGCCGGCGGAACGGTGACGATCGCGCTCTCCCACGGGCGGCCGTTGTTGATCCTCTCCTTCGTCCTGTTCGGTGCCGCGGTGCTGATCATCGCGAGCAACGTGCCGCGGCTGCGCGCGGCCCATCGCAGCGCGCACCACTAGCCGGGCCGGTCGGCGATGGACGAGCCCGACTCCAAAGGGCGTCCTTCCACGATGAGCCCGGTCACCTTGCTGGGAGTGGGTGCTACCTTTGGATTGCTCGTTGGTCTGGGGGTATTCGCGGGAGTGCTCGCCGACAAGGCGGCGGGGACCTCACCCCTGCTCGCGCTGCTCGGCACGCTCGTTGGTATCGTGTTGGGCGGCGCCGCGGCGTATGTGGTAATTCGGCCATACACCCGCTCCAGCACCGCCAAACCCGCACCTGCCAGACCTGACGATGATGTCCGATCCGACACCCGGTGAGAGGAATACGGTGGCCCTCGACGCTCAATGGAGCGCCGTCGCGCGTGGGTACCGCAACGCCTTGATCGTTGCTGCGGTCATCGGCGTCATCTCGATCGGCGTGGGATTCGCCGTCGGCGAGCCGTTCATCGGCCCGTTCATCTGTGTCGGTCTGGTGCTCGGCGGCTACAACGCCCGCAAGTTGTGGTCGGACACGCAGGCGATCGACCCCGCCGTGTCGAACCCGCAGGCCACGGTCGTGAAGACCTCGTTGTCGCGCCTCGGCATCATCACCGTCTTCGCGTTGCTGGTGGCGTTGGTCTACCGGGAGCAGGGCTGGGCGGTCTTCGTCGGCCTGGTCATCTTCCAGCTGGTGATGATGTCGCTGCTGATCCGCCCGCTTCGCCGCGTGGTGTCGCCGTGACGCACGCGCTCGCGGCCCTGCCCGCCTCGTCGATCCAGGTCGGTGACCACCCGCAAGCCCACTTCCTCGGAATGACGTTCAACGTCGACACGATGTACACCACCGTGATCGCCGGGGTGATCACCGTCGGCCTGCTGTGGTGGGTCGCTCGCCGGGTCAGCAGCCGGGTTCCCAACCGGGTGCAGGTCGTGGTGGAGCTCGTGGTCACCTGGGTCCGCGGCGCGGTCAGTGACACCGTTGGCGGCGTGATCCCCGCCTGGCTGGTGCCGCTCGGGGTGTCGTTGTTCTTCTTCATCCTGTGCTGCAACTGGTTCGCCTGGCTCCCCAGCGGGCACGACCCCGAGCGCCTCGCCCCGCCGACCGCGGACACCAACCTCACGTACGCGCTCGCGACGGTCGTCGCGCTGGGGTACATCTATCTCGGGGTCAAGCGCAAGGGCGGCCGCTACGTCGGTGACTGGTTCACCGCGAGACCGGCGATCCGCCGGCCCATCCTGGTCATCGAGCAGATCGTCAACCCGCTTTCGTTGGCCCTCCGACTTTTCGGCAACATCTTCGCGGGCGGCATCATGCTCGCGGTCATCGCCCTGCTGCCGTGGCACCTGTTCATCCTGTACGGCGCGGCCAACGTCGCCTGGAAGCTGTTCGACTGCGGCCTCATCGCACCGATCCAGGCGTTCATCTTCACCTTCCTCACCATCCTGTACTTCGGCTTCGCGACTGCCGAAGAGCACTGACGCGTTCGACCGCAACGCGCCGCATCTAAGGAGACAAAGTGGCAGCACCCGACTACACCAGCGCGATCAAGACCGCAGGCGGCCTGATCGGTGGTGGACTTGCGCTCGGCGGTGGCGCCATCGGTGCCGGTATCGGTGACGGTGTCGCCGGTAACGCGCTGATCAGCGGCATCGCCCGGCAGCCGGAGGCGCAGGGCCAGCTCACCGGTCAGTTCTTCTTGACCGTCGGTCTGGTCGAGGCGGCGTACTTCATCAACCTGGCGTTCGCCGCGCTGTTTGCGTTCGTCCTCGGCAAGTAAGGACCGTTCGTGCCACACCACGCCGTGATCGAGGCGGAGAAGACCAACAACTTCCTGGTACCGAACGGGACGTTCTTCTTCGAGTTGATCTGTTTCGTCATCATCGTCTTCATCATCGCGAAGTGGGTCCTGCCGATCATCGTCCGAGCGATCGACGAGCGTCAGGCGTCCATCGCCAAGCAGTTCCAGGACGCGGAGGACGCGAAAGCGCGCCTCGAGGCGGCCGAGCAGGAATACCAGGCCGCCCTCGCCGAGACCCGCCGGGATGCGAGTCGGTTGCGCGAGCAGGCTCAGGCGGAACGCGCGCAAATCGTCGAGGAAGCGCGCTCGGAGGCGCAGTCGAAGGTCGAAGAGATGCTCGCGTCCGCGGCCGAGCGGGTGGCCGCCGAGCGTCAGCAGGCGGTGCTGGCCCTGCGCAACGAGATCGGCGAGCTCGCCACGACGCTCGCCGAGCGGGTCGTGCACGCCTCGCTCCAGGACGACGCTCGCCAGCGTCAGCTCGTGGCCGACTTCATTGCCGGCGTCGGCGCGGAGCAGGTAGTCGTCGCTGAAGAGCTGGCCGCGGAGGAGCTGGCCTGATGCAAGGCGCCAGCCGCGACTCGCTCGCCCTGCTCCGTGAGCAGGTTCCGACCGATGGCGACCTGACGACGCTCTCCCAGGAGCTCTTCGCGGTCGTCTCGCTGCTCAGCGGCTATGGCTCGCTGCGTCGGGCGATGTCGGACCCGGCGTCGGCACCCACGACCAAGGTGCACCTGGTCGAGCAGCTGTTCGGCGACAAGGTCGGGCCGCAGACCCTGGAGCTTCTGCGGGCGGCGGCCCGGTCCCGTTGGTCGCAGCCGATTGACCTTCTCGACGCCCTCGAGGAGCTCGGCGTGGACGCTGCGTTGGCGGTCGCCCAAAACGCCGACCAGCTCGACGAGGTGGATGACGAGCTGTTCCGGTTCGGCCGAATCCTGGAGGCCGACCTCGACCTGCGCACCGTCCTGACCGACCGGCAGCTTCCGGCCGAGACGAAAAGCCGCCTGCTGCACACCCTGCTCGACGGCAAGGTCACCGCAGTGACCTTCGAGCTGCTCCAGCGGGCGGTCAACGAGCCGCGGGGACGCACGATCGAACACGCGTTGCGCGAGTTGTCCGTTCTTGCCGCCCGTCGCCGCGAGCAGCTGATCGCGCACGTCACGAGCGCCGTCGCGCTCAGCGACGACGAGGTGCGCGATCTCAGCGCCGCCCTCATGCGCACCTTCGGCTACGACATCCAGATCCAGGCCGTCGTCGACCCGTCCCTGATCGGGGGGGTCACCGTTCGGGTCGGCGACGAAATCATCGACGGTAGCGTCGCCCGTCAGCTTGACGAGGCGCGCCGCAGACTGACCGGCCGGTCGGGCACCCGCCCGAACCGCGCGGCGTAACGCACGACAGGAGCAGGTAGTGACCGAGCTGAGCATCCGCCCGGAGGAGATCCGTGCCGCCCTCGAGGGCATCGTCTCCTCCTACGACCCGCAGACCACGCGCGACGAGGTCGGCATCGTGACCGACACCGGCGACGGGATCGCGCGGGTCGAGGGTCTGCACTCCGCCATGACAAACGAGCTCCTCGAGTTCGAGGGGGGCCTGTTCGGCATCGCCCTCAACCTCGACATGCGCGAGATCGGTTGCGTCATCCTCGGTGAGTCCCAGGGGATCGAGGAGGGCCAGCAGGTCCGCCGGACCGGTGACGTGCTCTCGATCCCGGTCGGTGACGCGTTCCTCGGCCGGATGGTCGATCCGCTCGGTCGCCCGCTCGACGGCAAGGGCGACATCGAGGCGACCGAGCGTCGTGAGATGGAGCTACAGGCGCCCAACGTTATGGCCCGTCAGCCGGTGAAGGAGCCGCTCCAGACCGGAATCAAGGCGATCGACGCGATGACCGCGATCGGGCGCGGCCAGCGCCAGCTGATCATCGGCGACCGGCAGACGGGCAAGACGGCTGTCGCTCTCGACGCGATCATCAACCAGCGCGACGCGTGGAAGACCGGCGACCCCAAGCAGATCGTGAAGTGTGTCTACGTCGCCATTGGCCAGAAGGGCTCGACCGTCGCCCAGGTGCACGCGGCGCTGGAAGAGGCCGGCGCGATGGAGTACACGACCATCGTGGCCGCTCCCGCCTCGTTCCCGGCGGCGTTCAAGTACATCGCTCCCTACGCCGGCTCGGCGATCGCGCAGCACTGGATGTACAACGGGCAGCACGCGCTGATCGTGTTCGACGACCTGTCGAAGCAGGCGGACGCCTACCGCAGCATCTCCTTGCTGCTTCGTCGACCTGCCGGACGCGAGGCCTACCCCGGCGACGTCTTCTACCTGCACTCCCGGCTGCTCGAGCGCTGCGCGAAGCTGTCCGACGAGCTCGGCGGCGGCTCGCTGACCGGCCTGCCGATCATCGAGACCAAGGGCAACGACGTCTCGGCCTACATCCCGACCAATGTGATCTCGATCACCGACGGCCAGATCTTCCTCGAGACCGACCTGTTCAACTCCGGGGTGCGCCCGGCGATCAACGTCGGCGTGTCGGTCTCTCGAGTCGGCGGCAACGCCCAGACCAAGGCCATGAAGGGCGTCGCCGGTCGGCTCCGCCTCGACCTCGCGCAGTATCGCGAGCTGGAGGCCTTCTCGGCCTTCGGTTCGGACCTGGACAAGGCGTCGAAGGCCCAGCTCGAACGCGGCGCGCGCCTTGTCGAGCTTCTCAAGCAGCCCCAGTACACGCCGTACCCCGTCGAGCGCCAGGTCGTGTCGATCTGGGCCGGCACCTCCGGTGCCCTCGACGACGTCCCCGTTGCTGACATCTCGAAGTTCGAAAAGGAGTTCCTCGACCACGTCGCGGTGGCGCACCACGGCATCTACGACGAGATCCTCGCCGGCGCAAAGGTCGAGGGCGACCTGCAGACCTCGCTCGAGACCGCGATCGCCGACTTCAAGAAGACCTTCGAGACCTCAACCGGAGAGGCGATCGGCGCCGAGACTCCGGGCGAAGCTCCGATCGACGACGAGGGCTGATCTCGTTCATGGGTGCACAACTCCGCGAATATCGTCGGCGCATCAAGTCGGTGCAGTCGACGAAGAAGATCACGCGTGCGATGGAACTGATCGCGGCGTCGCGGATCGTCAAGGCGCAGCAGCGGATCGTCGCCTCCCGTCCCTACGCCGAAGCGATCACCGGCGTGGTCGCCACGGTGACTGCTCCCGGCGTCGTGACCGGTGATCATCCGCTGATCACGCAGCGGGAGAATCCTGCCCGCGCTGCACTCGTTCTCATCACAAGCGACCGCGGTCTCGCCGGCGGCTACAGCACGAACATCTTGCGAGCCGGCGAGCACGTGAGCTCAGCGCTGCGAGGTGAGGGGCTCGACGTCGCGCCGTACCTCATCGGGCGCAAAGCGGTGAGCTACTACCGATTCCGCAACCGTGACGTGTCGAACGCCTGGAGTGGATTCTCCGAGCAGCCGTCGTATGAGGACGCGCGGGCCGTCAGCGCGGCGTTGCTCGACGCCTTCGTGACGGGCGGATCGGAGGGTGGGGTCGATGAGATCCACCTGATCTACACCCGATTCGAGTCGATGGCATCCCAGAAGGTCCACACCGTCAAGCTGCTGCCGCTCGACCCTGACAAGGTGCCGACTGCTGCGTCCGACAGCGGCGAGAGCGAGCAGGGCCCGAGCGGGCTGATCGCCTTTGAGCCCGAGGGACCGGGCGTGCTCGATGCGCTGCTGCCGCGTTACCTCACCGCTCGGATCTTCGCCGCGATGCTCGATGCGGCGGCAAGCGAGCAGTCCGCCCGTCGGCGCGCGATGAAGTCCGCGACTGACAACGCGGACGAGCTCATCAAACGACTGACCCGGGACGCCAACTCGGCGCGGCAGGCAGAAATCACGCAGGAAATCATGGAGATCGTCGGTGGCGCTGAGGCGCTCGCCGGGACAGGGAGTCAATTGTGACCGCCACGCTGGAAGATGCCCCCACCACGGGAGCCGGTGGCACCGGCCGCGTGGTCCGCGTCATCGGCCCGGTCGTCGACGTCGAGTTCGCTCCGGACGACATGCCCGAGATCTACAACGCGCTCGAGGTCGAGCGAACCCTCGGTGATGACACCCGGACCCTGACGCTGGAGGTCGCCGGCCACATCGGCGACAACATGGTGCGAGCGATCTCCATGCAGCCCACCGACGGCCTTGTCCGTGGGGCGAATGCGCTCGACACGGGCTCGCCCATCTCGGTGCCCGTCGGCGACGCGACCCTGGGTCACGTTTGGAACGTGCTCGGTCAGGCGCTCGACGTCGACAACTCGACGTTGGAGATCACCGAACGCTGGCCAATCCACCGGCCGTCACCGCCACTCGACGAGCTCGAGCCACGAACGGAGATGTTCGAGACCGGCATCAAGGTCATTGACCTGCTCGCTCCGTACGTCCGCGGCGGGAAGATCGGCATGTTCGGCGGTGCCGGAGTCGGCAAGACCGTTGTCATCCAGGAGATGATTCGCCGGGTCGCCCAGCAGTTCGGTGGCCGCTCGGTGTTCGCCGGTGTCGGCGAGCGCACCCGCGAGGGCAACGACCTCTACCTCGAGATGGAAGAGGCGGACGTGCTCAAGGACACCGCGCTCGTGTTCGGTCAGATGGACGAGCCGCCCGGCACCCGGCTGCGGATCGCGCTCGCCGGCCTGACCATGGCCGAGTACTTCCGGGACGTGCAGAAGCAGGACGTGCTTTTGTTCATCGACAACATCTTCCGTTTCACCCAAGCCGGTTCGGAGGTCTCGACGCTCCTCGGCCGGATGCCGTCCGCGGTCGGGTACCAGCCGACCCTCGCCGACGAGATGGGCGAGCTCCAGGAGCGGATCACCTCGACCCGCGGCCACTCCATCACCTCCCTGCAGGCGATCTACGTGCCGGCTGACGACATCACCGATCCCGCTCCGCACACCACGTTCGCCCACCTCGACGCCACCACCGTTCTCTCTCGGTCGATCTCGGAGAAGGGCATCTATCCCGCGGTCGACCCGCTGGACTCGACCTCGCGGATCCTCGACCCGCGATACGTCGGTGACGAGCACTACCAAACGGCACGGCGCACCCAGGAGATCCTGCAGCGCTACCGCGACCTCCAGGACATCATCGCGATCCTCGGGATCGACGAGCTGTCCGAAGAAGACCGGATCGCGGTCAACCGCGCACGCCGGATCGAGCGGTTCCTGTCCCAGCCGTTCTTCGTGGCCGAGCAGTTCACCGGCATCCCCGGCAAGTTCGTCCCGCTCGAGGAGACGATCGACTCGTTCAAGCGGCTGTGCGACGGCGAGTTCGACGAGGCGCCTGAGCAGGCCTTCTTCATGTGCGGTGGCGTCGAGGACGTCGAGGCCAACACCAAGAAGCTCGCCGAGTAGGCCCCGCGCTATCGGCGGGGGTTCCGGTTTCGCCACGCCATGGCGGGAACGACCCATGCGGCTTCGGTGGCGATTCGCCAGTTCATCTTCGAGTGCCCGGCCTGCCGCTCGAGGAAGTCGATCGGCACCTCGCGGATCCGCGCGCCGAGGCGGGCCGCGCGCAGCGTCATCTCGACCTGGAAACCGTAACCGTCGCTGATCACCGTCGCCTCGGTGAGGATCTCGGTGAGCAGGGCGGCCCGCCAGGCCTTGAAGCCCCCAGTCAGGTCGTTCACCCCGGCTCGCAGCAACGCCCGGGCATAGAGGTTCCCGCCGCGCGAGAGCACTTCACGCGGCGCCGTGAGCCCCGCGCTGCTCCCGCCCGGGACGTAGCGGGAACCGATGGCGAGGTCGGCATCCTCCAACGCTGCCACCAGCCGCTCGACGTCCGCGGTGCGATGCGACCCATCAGCGTCCATCTGCACCACGACGTCGTACCCGCCGGTGTCGATCACCCGGGTGAAGCCGGCGACGTAGGCACGGCCGAGACCGAGCTTGGCGGGCCGCTCGAGCAGATCGATTCGGCCGCCGGTCGACGCCACGGCCGCGCGCACCAGATCGCCGGTGCCGTCCGGGGAGTTGTCGTCGACGATGAGCAGGTCGGGCTTGCTGGGTAGGTCGAGCAGCGCGTGCATCGTCGCGGTGATCGTCTCCCGCTCGTTGTAGGTCGGGATGACCACGATGACGCGCATTGGCCGAAGTCTATGAGTGCCCGATGCCGGTAGCATCGGGGTGTGGCCACGATGCAGGTTCAGTTAGTCGCGCCCGACCGGATGGTGTGGTCCGGACAGGCCGAGATCATCCTCGCCCGCGCCGTCGACGGGGAACTCGGCATCCTGCCCCGGCACGAGCCGCTTCTCGGCGTCCTGGTCGAGAACCCGGTCCGGATCCGGCGCGCTGACGACGATGAACTTGTGGCTGCCGTCCACGGCGGCTTCCTGTCCGTCAGTGCCGAGAGTGTCGACGTGCTCGCGGAGATCGTCGAGCTTGCGGCCGAGATCGATGTCCCACGGGCACGCGCCGCGCTCGAGCGCACGAAGGACAGCACCGACGAGGAGGACAAGGCCGCCGCCCGCCGCGCGGTCGCCCGCCTGCGCGCGGCCGGTGAGGACGTCTAGCGCGATCTGATCACCGGCGGGTTGCCTGGGGCTTCCAGGTCACGTCGCCGTCGGCGAGGTTGGCCACCCGCGCGAGGATGAACAGCAGGTCCGAGAGCCGGTTCAAGTAGGTCGCCGCCTGCGGGTTCGTGGCATCCGGCTCGGCTGCGAGCAGCGTCCAGACCGAACGCTCGGCCCGCCGGGTCACCGTGCGTGCCACGTGCAGGAGCGCAGCACCGGGTGTGCCGGCCGGCAGGACGAAGGAGTTCAGCTTGGTCAGCCGGGCGTTGTAGGCGTCGCAGGCGGCCTCGAGGGTCTCGACGTACCCCCCGTCGATGCGCAGCGTTGCCCATTGCGGGTCGGGAACGATCGGCGTGCATAGGTCGGCGCCGAGATCGAACATGTCGTTCTGGATCGCGGTCAGCACCGCGACCACGTCGGGGTCGAGGGAGCCCAGCGCAATCGCGACTCCGATCGCGGAGTTGGCCTCGTCGACGTCGCCGTATGCCGCCACCCGCGGGTCGGCCTTTGCCACCCGGCTCATGTCCCCAAGAGCGGTCGTGCCGTCGTCGCCGGTGCGGGTATAGATCCGGGTCAGGTGAACGGTCGAGGAGTCCCGCTCGCGCTCTGTCATGCTTGCGACGATAGTGGCCTCCCGTCCGGCCTCCTACGATGCAGGCGTGGAGCGCTTCGAGATCACGGGCGGCGCGCACCTGCGTGGAGAGGCGGTGGTCGCGGGTGCGAAGAACAGCGTGCTCAAGGTCATGGCCGCTTCGTTGCTTGCGACAGGGACGACGCGGCTGACCAACGTGCCCGACATCGGCGACGTACCGATCATGGCCGAGGTGCTCAAAGGACTCGGCGCCGACGTGTCGGGTGACGCCCCGGATGTCAGCGTCACCGTGCCGGACGAGATCGGTTTCGAGGCCGATTACGAGCATGTGCGGCGGATCAGGGGCTCGATCTGCGTCCTCGGACCTCTGATCGCTCGCGGAGGGCGCGCCCGGGTTGCGCTTCCCGGCGGTGATGCGATCGGCTCGCGGTCTCTCGATCTGCACATGATGGGACTCGAGCGGCTGGGCGCGGTCTTCGACAATGCGCACGGCTATCTGGTGGCGGAAGCGAAGCAGCTTCGTGGCGCCCAGATCTGGCTGGACTTCCCGAGCGTCGGCGCGACCGAGAACATCCTGATGGCCGCGGTTCTCGCTGACGGGATGAGCTCGATCGACAACGCTGCTCGCGAACCGGAGATCGTCGACCTCTGCGAGATGCTCGTCGCGATGGGTGCCAGGATCAGTGGGATCGGCACCTCGACGTTGGAGATCGAGGGTGTTGACGCACTGGCGCCGACAACTCACGAGGTCGTGCCGGACCGGATCGTTGCCGGGACCTGGGCGTTCGCGGCCGCGATGACGCAGGGCGACATTCGGGTTCGCGCCGCCGACCACTCGCACCTGGAGATCGTGCTCGACAAGCTCACCCAGACCGGTGCCAGCGTCACGACCTACGACGACGGGTTCTCCGTAGCGGCCGAGGAGCGGCCGCGCGCGGTTGATGTCGTGACGTTGCCCTACCCCGGCTTTCCCACCGATCTCCAACCGATGGCAATCGCGATGAACTCGGTCGCCGATGGAGTGTCGTTCGTGACCGAGAACATCTTCGAGGGTCGCTTCATGTTCATCGACGAGTTGGTGCGCCTGGCTGCCGATGTGCGCACCGACGGGCATCACGCGATCGTTCGCGGGCGTGATCGGCTCTCCGGCGCTCCCGTGCGGGCTACTGACATCCGGGCGGGCGCAGCACTCGTGCTCGCGGGGTTGGTCGCCGACGGAGTGACGACGGTGGCCGATGCCTTCCACGTCGACCGCGGATACCAATCGTTCGTCGAGACGTTAAACGCACTCGGTGCGCGGGTACGACGAGTACCCGACGACGCGCTCCTATAGCCGCCTCCAGAGGTGTCGGCTTCCCGACAAGCCGGCTCGGCGATGCAACCGGATGCTCGCCGAAGGCGTCATAGTGATTGTGGGCGCAACGACGCGCCGCAGGAAGGCCTGGCTGACGAGCGATGACCGATTCTGAGCTGCAGATCTCGATCGAGGTCCCGGGCCAGTTGGTCTCGTTGTCAGGCAGGCTGTCGGCCCGAACCGTCGCGGACGTTCGTAGCGCCCTCACGACCGCGATCGAGGACGGCGAGGGTGATCTGATCGTTGATATCGCGCAGGTCGACCTGGTCGACGCAAGCGGTCTCGGCGTTCTCGTGGGCGCGCACCGCCTTGCCCTGCGCTCCGAGCGGCGGTTGGTCATTCGCAGCGCGCCCCAGCGGGTGGAGCGCCTGCTTGCCGTCACTCACCTCAACCGCGTGCTCGCGATCGAGCCCGCGGACTTAGGCGACCATCAGACGTGCGGTGTCTGAGCGCTCGCTCACAGCCGTAGCGGCTTGATCGGCGCCATCACCAGCGACGGGTCGGTGCGCCAGTCGACGCCCGGAACGTCGACGTACAGCTCGATCTCGTTACCGTCGGGGTCGGCGATGTAGAGGCTGTGCGTGACCGTGTGGTCGGATGCGCCGACGATCGTCACCCCGTTGTCCTGCAGGGTTGCGAGTGCGGCCCGGAGTTCGTCGTCGCTGTCGCCGACCTTGAGTCCGAAGTGGTACATCCCGACCCGGCGCCCTTGCGGGATCGCGGCCGCGTCCGCTCCAACCTCGATGAGCAGCAATTCGTGGTGGGTTCGACCGTTCGGTGCGCAGAAGGCGGCCGCGGGGAGCCTGACCGGTGAGTCCGCTCCGTCGAAGATCGGCCGCCAACCGAGCACATCGCGGTAGAAGTGCGCGGAGCGCTCGAGGTCACGTACGTAAAGAACGAGATGGCCCAGCTCCTTGATCTCCACGCCCGTGCAATGCCCCCGAGCCCGCTGGTATTCCTGTGCTTCCCGACCTCTAGGGCCCGGCGCGGTAGTCGTAGGGGTGGATGTCGAGGGTGTGTCCGGTGGGGCTGGTCCAGGTGATGATCGCGGTGCGCGGGTCTTTCTGGTAGGTCCAGCCGTGGTGGCGGGCGATGTGCCAGCGCCGGTCGAGGGGGGTGACGGTGGCTCGGTTGGTGGTGCCGCCTGGGTGGTAGGCGGGGTTGTGGTCGAGGTCGCTGCTGGTGGCGGGGATATCGCTGTAGGGGGCGGCGCTGGTGATGTTGATGGCGGTGAGGTGTTCGGCGAGGTCGGGCGGGACTTGGTACGTGGTGTGGCCATAGTCCAGGCAGTGCCCGTTGGTTGGG
>Ga0335083_10006617_pt1 | contig 14419 bp, 9 predicted proteins | sample Lox_Sample_42_FD_206716 | JGI IMG/M metagenome (GOLD analysis project Ga0335083, IMG submission 206716) | Soil microbial communities from Loxahatchee National Wildlife Refuge, Florida, United States - Lox_Sample_4.2 | ecosystem: Environmental > Terrestrial > Soil > Wetlands | place: USA: Florida...
GCGCAGGTGGCTGCGATACTCTTCCATGAACTCGTTGCGCAAACGATGCACTTCGATCAGCTCGTGGTTGTATTTGTCGACGAAGCTCTTGTCTTCGTCGAGCACGTAGGCGAAACCGCCGGTCATGCCGGCGCCGAAGTTGTGGCCGGTCGGGCCGAGCACGGTAATCAAACCGCCCGTCATGTATTCGCAGCAGTGATCGCCGGCGCCTTCAACCACGGCATGACAGCCGGAATTGCGCACACCGAAACGTTCGCCGGCAACGCCAGCTGCAAACAGCTTGCCACCGGTGGCGCCATAGAGACAGGTGTTGCCGATGATCGAGGTTTCCTGCGTCTTGAACGTGCTGCCCGGCGGCGGTACTACCACCAGCTTGCCGCCGGCCATGCCCTTGCCGACATAGTCGTTGGCTTCGCCGGTCAGGTGCATGTTCAAACCGCCGGCATTCCACACGCCCCAGCTCTGCCCGATGGAACCGGTCAGGCGGATGTTGATCGGCGCGTCGTTCATGCCCTGGTTGCCGTAACGACGGGCGATTTCGCCGGACAGGCGCGCACCGATCGAGCGGTTAAAGTTCTTCACCGGATAATTGAAGATACCACCGCTCTTGCGTTCGATCGCCGGCAGGATTTCGCTGACCATCTTCTCAGCCAGCTCGCCCTTGTCGGACGGCGGGTTGCGATTGACGACGCAGTAGCGATCCTTGTCGGCCGGAATGAAGTCGTTGGCAAACAGCCGCGAGAAATCGAGCGTGGCTTGTTTTTCGGTCTGCGCGGGCAAACGCACGAGCAGATCGGTGCGACCGATCAGATCGACCAGCTTGCTGACGCCGAGGCGGGCCAGCCAGTGGCGCGTGTCCTGTGCGACGAACTTGAAGTAGTTCATCACCATCTCGGCCTGGCCGATGAAGTGTTTCTCGCGCAGATCCTTGTTCTGCGTAGCCACGCCGGTGGCGCAGTTGTTCAAGTGACAGATGCGCAGGTACTTGCAGCCCATCGCCACCATCGGGATCGTACCGAAGCCAAAGCTCTCGGCGCCGAGGATCGCGGCTTTGACGACGTCGAGGCCGGTTTTCAAACCGCCGTCCGCTTGCAGCCGGATGCGACCGCGCAGATCGTTCGAGCGCAATGCCTGTTGCACTTCCGACAAGCCGATTTCCCACGGCGTGCCCGCATAACGGATCGACGACAATGGGCTGGCGCCGGTGCCGCCGTCGTGGCCGGAGATGGTGATCAGGTCCGCATAGGCTTTCGCCACGCCGGCCGCGATGGTGCCGACGCCAGGGCCGGACACCAGTTTCACCGACACCATGGCCTGCGGATTCACCTGCTTCAAATCAAAAATCAATTGCGCCAGATCTTCGATCGAATAAATGTCGTGATGTGGCGGCGGCGAAATCAGCGTGACGCCGGGTACCGAGTAGCGCAGGCGCGCGATCAATCCGTTGACCTTGCTGCCGGGCAGCTGGCCGCCCTCGCCGGGCTTGGCGCCTTGGGCAATCTTGATCTGCAACACTTCGGCGTTGACGAGGTAATGCGGCGTTACGCCGAAACGGCCGGATGCCACCTGTTTGATCTTCGACGATTTGTCGGTGCCATAGCGTGCCGGGTCTTCGCCACCTTCGCCGGAGTTGGAGCGGCCGCCGAGACGGTTCATGCCTTGCGCCAGCGCTTCGTGCGCTTCCGGCGACAGCGCGCCGAGCGACATGCCGGCGGAGTCGAAACGTTTCAGGATGGTGTCGATCGGTTCCACCTGCTCGAGCGGAATCGACTGCACATCTTGTTTCAGACCGAACATGTCGCGGATCGCCGAGATCGGCCGGTTATCGACCAGCCGCGCGAATTCGCGGTAATCCTCGTAGTTGCCGCTGCGCACGGCGTCCTGCACGGTACGTACGACATCGGGATTGATCATGTGGTATTCGCCGCCGTGCACGAATTTCAGCAGGCCGCCTTGCGTGATTTTCTTGCGCGGCAACCTTGCCTCATGCGCCAGTTTCTCCTGGTCATGCTGCAGGTGCGCGAACGTGGCGCCCTTGATGCGGCTGATGCCATCGGGGAAACACACGCTGGTAACGTCATCGCCAAGACCGACGATCTCGAACAGCTGCGCACCGCGGTACGAGCTGATGGTCGAGATGCCCATCTTCGACATGATCTTCATCAGGCCCTTGTTGACGCCCTTGCGGTAATTCTTCTGCGCTTCCAGCATGCCCATGTTGAGCATCCTGGTGTTGATCATGCGATCGATCACGTCGTAAGCCAGGTACGGATACACCGCTGTGGCGCCAAAGCCGATCAGGCAGGCGATCTGGTGCGGATCGCGCGCGCTGCCGGTTTCGACGATCAGGTTGGTATCGCAGCGCAGACCGATGTCGCTCAGATGATGATGGATCGCGGCAGTGGCGAGCAGCGCGTTGATGACGAGTTGGCCTTGCGGCGGCAGGCGCTCGGAAATGAACAACAACAGTTTGCCGTCGCGCGCAGCGGCTTCGGCCTCGGCTTTGACGTTCTTCACCGCCTGCTCGAGGCCGATGGCCGGATCGTAGTTCAGGCTGATGTCGGCCACGTCGTAGCCGGGACGCTGCAGGTGTTTCAGGTTCCAGAACTTGTCGGGCGACAGCAGCGGCGAGTGCAGGATCAACCGGTCCGCATGCTCGGCGGTTTCTTCGAAAATGTTCAGCTCGCGGCCCATGCGGGTTTCCAGCGACATGACGATGCTTTCGCGCAGGCTGTCGATCGGTGGGTTCGTCACCTGCGCGAACACCTGGCGGAAGTAGTCATACAGCGGACGCACGTGCCGCGACAATACGGCGATCGGCGTATCGTCGCCCATCGAGCCGGTACCTTCGGCGGCCTGCTCGGCCAGCGGTTTGAGCACCTGGTCCATCTCTTCGAACATGACCTGGAACATCTTCATGTGCTGTTCGCACTCTTCCATCGGCATCGCTTTCAGCGACGGCACGTGTTCGGCCAGCTGCGATTCGACGAAGAAGGCGTTGTCCTTGATCCACTTGGCGTAGGGCTGGCGCACTTTCAGATAATTGGCGACATCATCGGTGTGCAGGATCTTGCCGGCCTGGGTATCGACCACCAGCATCTGGCCCGGGCCGACGCGGCCCTTGGCGACGACGTCTTCCGGCTTGTAGGCGTTGACGCCGATTTCGGACGCCGCCGTCAGCCAGTTGTTGCGCGTCAGCACCCAGCGCGACGGGCGCAGGCCGTTCTTGTCGAGCACGCACACGGCGTAGCGGCCGTCGGTCAGCACGACGCCGGCCGGACCGTCCCACGCTTCCATGTGCAGCGAGTTGTAGGTGTAGAAGCTGCGCAGCTCGGCATCCATGTCTTCCATGTTCTGCCAGCTGGGCGGCATGATCAGGCGGATGGCCTGATACATGTCCATACCGCTGGTGACGAGCAGGTCGAGCATGTTGTCCATCGACGACGAGTCGGAGCCGGTGGTATTCACCACCGGTGCCAGCTCTTCAATGTTCGGTATTGCGCGCGAACGCAGTTTGTTGATGCGGGCGCGGGCCCAGTTGCGGTTGCCCTGGATCGTGTTGATCTCGCCGTTGTGCGCCAGCATGCGGAATGGCTGCGCCATCGGCCACTTCGGCAGCGTGTTGGTGGAGAACCGCTGGTGGAAGGTGCACATCGCTACCGCCAGTTCGGGGTTGTTGAGGTCGAGATAGAACGCCGGCAGGTCGGCCGGCATCACGAGACCTTTGTAGGACAGCACCGAGTGCGACAAGCTGGATACGTAGAAATCCTTGTCGGACTCCAGCCGTTTCTCCGCCTTGCGGCGAGCCACGAACAGTTTGACCGCCAAGTCCTTTTTCTCGATGCCGGGCGCGTCGATGAATATCTGCTCGATCTGCGGCAGGCTCTCGCGCGCCATGCGGCCGCACACGTCGGGATTGGTCGGCACTACACGCCAGCCGACCACTTTCAGACCCTGGGCCTTGATCTCGGTTTCGACCACGTTACGGGCGAATTGGGCTTTATCGACGTCCTGGCTGAGGAAGATCATGCCGATGCCGTAGTGCGCCGCCAGTTTTTTGTTGAATTGCGTCTGCGCGATGGCGCGCAGGAAACTGTCGGGCTTCTGCATCAGCAGGCCGCAGCCGTCGCCGGTGACGCCGTCGGCGGCAATACCGCCGCGATGGGTCATGCAGGTCAGCGAACTGATGGCGGACAGCAGCAGTTCATGGCTGGGTTTGCCCTCGACGTGGGCCACCAGACCGAAACCGCAGTTGTCTCTGAATTCGTCAGGATGGTACAGACCCGTTTTCATATACAGCCTCGGGACGCAAAGGGGCATTGATGGTACAACAGCCCCAAAAATGTGGCAACAATGTTGCCCTAGTTTGCCAGCGATGGCGAGGCGGGAAAAAGCGGATTGTCAGCGTTCGGTCAGTGCCCCGCCGGCAGTCAGCGTAGCACTCAATTTGGCCGGAGGAATGTCGCCTTTGACGACAGCCTTGCCCAGCGCTTCCAACAGGATGAAACGGATCTTGCCCTGATCGGCTTTCTTGTCCTTGGCCATGAAGCCGATGAAGGTCGGTTCCGACAACGGCGGCGGCGCCACCGGCAACCCGGCACGGGCGATGATGGCTTTCACGAAGATGGCATCGGCCTGGCTCAGCAGACCCAACCGCCACGACAAGTCGGCCGCCATCACCATGCCGGTGGCGACCGCTTCGCCGTGCAACCATTCGCCATAACCCATCGCGGTTTCGATGGCATGACCGAAGGTATGGCCGAGGTTGAGAATGGCACGCACACCGGTTTCGGTTTCGTCGGCGGCAACGATGGCAGCCTTTTCCTGGCAGCTGACTTTGACGCTTTTAGTCAGTGCAACTGCATCGCGCGCCAGTAGTGCCGACAGATTGCGGTCGAGCCAGTCCAGAAAATCCTTGTTGTTGATGAAGCCGTACTTGATGACCTCCGCCAACCCGGCCTTCAGCTCGCGATCCGGCAGCGTCTTCAAGGTGGCGGTATCGGCCAGCACGCACTGTGGCTGGTAGAACGCGCCCACCATGTTCTTGCCGAGCGGCCGGTTGACGCCGGTCTTGCCGCCGACCGAAGAATCGACCTGCGACAGCAGCGTAGTGGGGATCTGGATGAAATTGACGCCACGCTGGTAAGTCGCGGCGGCAAAGCCGGTCATGTCGCCGACCACGCCACCACCGAGCGCGACCAGCGTCGAAGAACGGGAAAAACCGTTGGCGAGCAGGTGGTCGTAAATCTGCGCCACTGTGTCCAGTGTCTTGTATTGTTCGCCGTCGGGCAGCACTACTTGCGTCACCTGACGATCGGCCAACGCCTGCCGAACCTGCGACAAATACAACGGTGCCACTGTTTCGTTGGTGACGATGCAAACCTGCTTGCCGCGCAAAAAAGGCAGCAACAGGTCGCCGCGCCGCAACAGGTCGTCGCCGATGTGGATCGGGTAGCTGCGCTCGCCGAGATCGACGGTCAATGATTCCAACTTTCACCCACCCGCTCGGAATCCCTGAGCATCTGCAGTATTTCGTTGCATACCGCTTTCGGGCTGCGACGACTCGTCATCACCATGTAGTCGGCAACCTCCTTGTACAAGGGCTCCCTGAGCTCCATGAGCGACACAAGTTTGGCGCGCGGGTCATCGACGCCGTGCAGCAGCGGCCGCTTGGAATCGCGGCGGGTACGTTCCACCTGCTGGCCGATGGTGGCCATCAGATAGACCACTACTCCGCCTTTGCGCAGATTCTTGCGGTTTTGCTCCGACAGCACTGCACCGCCACCGGTGGCCAACACGACATTGTCCATCGCGCACAGTTCCTGGATCACGTTGCGTTCGCGTTGGCGGAAACCATCTTCGCCTTCGACATCGAAAATCCACGAGATGTTGGCACCGGCGCGCTCTTCGATGACCTGGTCGGAATCGTGGAATTCCTTGTGCAGCTCTTCGGCCAGCAGGCGTCCGATGGTGGTTTTGCCGGCGCCCATCGGGCCAACCAGAAAGATGTTGTTGAGTTTGGAAGTCATGTGGCGAAACTTGACACAGGCGTGGCGACGGAGTCCACGCCCGTGCGGGAAAACTTGGCTATTTTACTTCGGTGATGACCGAAGGCGTGATGAACACGAGCAGCTCGGTCTTGGTTTTCGAGTCTTCTTTTTTCTTGAACAGGCTACCTACGTACGGTATGTCGCCCAACAGCGGGGTTTTCGATACCGACGTGGTCACCTCCTCGCGATAGACGCCGCCCAGCACGATGGTGTCGCCGTTGTTGACGAGCACCCTGGTGTTGACGACGTTGGTGGCGATCGACGGTACCGAGCCGGAACCGGCCACGACCGAGTCCTGGTGGATTTCCAGCTTCATGATGATGTTGCCGTCGGGCGTGATCTGCGGCGTTACTTTCAACGACAGCGCCGCCGTGATGAACTGCGTGGTGGTACCGCCGGCGGTGCCGCCAGCCTGTGACTGATAGGGGATCTGCACGCCGGAACTGATGTCAGCGGACTGCTGGTCTTGCGTGGTGATTTTCGGCTGCGCAATCACTTCACCGTTACCGCTGTCCTCGAGTGCCGACAATTCCAGCTGCAACAATCCGCTGCTGCCGGCATAACCCAAGGCAATATGCGAAGGGGCCGAGGCGACCCCCATGTCGACCATCAACGCGTCGGGGAAACTGGGGCCCTGCAGCGTAGTCGTCGACAGCGCGGTTGCCAGCGGCGTACCACCGGCCACGGCCTGGTTCACGGTCTGGGCGTACTGGCTGAGATTGGTGGCCACCTGCGTGGTGGAATTCAAGTTGCCGGACAGGATGAATTGATCGCCTGCTTTCGGGAACAATTGCGCGCCACCCCACCGTATGCCCATCGCCTGGCTGAACGAGGTCGTCGCGTTGACGATGCGCGCTTCGATCAATACCTGGCGTACCGGCACGTCGAGCTTGGCGATCAGCGCCTTCACCTTGGTCAGCACCGCTTCCACGTCCTGCACGATGAGCGTGTTGGTGCGTATGTCAACCGAAGCCCTGCCGCGCTCGGTCAGGATGCCGCTGTCCTTGCCGCTGGGCAGCAGTTTCACCAGCTCGGCGGCTTGCGCATAATTGATCGGAATGTATTCGGTGACAAGTGGCGCCAGGGTCTGCACTTTCTGCGTCGACTCAAGTTCGCGCACTTCGGCGTTGGCGATTTCGTCTGCCGGCGCCACGTACATGACGTTGCCGTCGATGCGTTTACCCAGCTTGTTCGAGCGCAGCACCAGATCTACAGCCTGGTCCCAGGGCACGTTCTCCAGTCGCAACGTGACGTTGCCATTTACGCTAGGCCCGACCACGAGACTGAAATCGTTGAATTCGGCCAGGATCTGCAGCGCAGCCCTGATGTCGATGCTCTGGAAATTCAGGTCGATCTTGTCGCCCTTGAAATTCTTTTCCGCCGCCACCGCACCGCCCGCCGATGCCGTCGGCGTTACGCTCAGTACGTACTGCTTGTCAGTCTGGTAGGCCAGGTATTCGTACTGCCCGGTGACGTTGGCAAGTATCTGGACCTTGCCATCCTTCAGGAACATGCTCACGTCCTGCACGGGAGTACCGAAGTCGGTGACGTCCAGCTTGACCTGTTCGTTGGGTTTGATCGAAGCGTTGGGCAACTCCAATTGCAGTTTCGAGCCCGTTTGATTCACTTTCACATTGAGATTGGAGCGGCCGAGATCGATCACGATCATGCCGGCGTTGTTGTCGCCACGGCGAAAATCCAGTTTTTCGATGTCCTTGCCGCTGGCAACCGGAGATACGAAGCGCGCACCGGCGGGCGCATCGTTGGAGGTCACCTGGGCCGCATTGGCGCCGGCACCTCCGCTACGTCCCACCACCACCGACAACGTGTTGCCCTTGACCGAAGTGGCATAAGGCACCGCCGACGAAAGATTGACGACCAGGCGCGTACGGCCTTGCGCTTCCAGTACAGTGACGCTGTCCGCGTTGCTGAAGTTGAGCGGGTAACGCCGCTCTTTCAGGTTGTTGCGGGTATTCGGAAAATCGAGCGTCAATCGCGCCGGTTTGTCGATGACGAAAACGTCCGGCTTGGGCGGCGTATCGCTGAATTGCAGATCGATCTGGAACTGGTTGCCCGGAAGCCCGGCAAACGAAACGTTGTCGAGCGAAGTCTGCGCAAACGCCGAGCCCGCACAACAGGCCAGCACGCACGCGATCAACGCATGCAGCGCGACGTTTCCAAACTTCCAACTTGTGTTGTTGTTCATCATTGGCTCCACTTACGATCGCGGACCGCGTTGTCTCGTTGGTTCTTCAAGCAGTTCGTCAAATATTTCATTGTTGCGTGATCATGATGGTTTGCGGTCGTTCGATCCAACCACCATCTCCGGTAGGCACGATTTCCATGAGGTCGATCTGGGTCGGCGTGACCGACACGATGCGGCCGAAGCTCTTGCCCATGTAATTGCCGACAGTGACCCGGTTGATATTGCTGGTTTCGTCCTTGACCAGTGCCCATATCTGGCCGTTGCGTGCAAGACTTCCCACCATCGTCAACGACGGCAGCGCGAAATTCTCCAGGTACTCCTTGGGACGGTTTTCATCGGGTTTTACTTTGCTGTTGACCTTGTTGCGTATAGCGGTCGCCGCGTCTACCGGCACATCGAACGGACTGCGCAAGCTGGCGGCACTATAGGTAAACGCCACATAGGAAACAGCTTGCGGTGGCGGTTCAATCTGTCCCGGCGGACGGTTGACCGCAGAATCCACATAAGACTGAATGTCCGTCATCTTGTCGGCATTGGAACAACCGGTCAGCAAAATGGCGCAGGCAGCGGCAATCGCGCCGGCCCGCAACCAGGCGTCCGGAGCCGCCAACATCATTTGCCGATCAGAGCGCCTCGTCATTTCTTGGCCTCTCCCGACTTGCCGTCCCCGGACTTGTAGCGGTAAGTCTTGGCGGTGATTTTCATGCGCAATTCGCCCTTGCCCTCGGAAGTAATGGCGAAGTCGTGCAAGGTTACGATCCTCGACAGGCTGGAAACGCCGCTGACGAAAGAACCGAAATCGTGATAAGTCCCTTTGACTTCGATCTTGATCGGCGATTCGATGTAGAACTCCTGGGCCGCCTCCTTGTCGAGCGCGATGGTCTGGAATGCAAGACCGCTGCCGTATCCGACGAAGGTGATGTCTTCCAGCAGGCCAGGCACTTCGGTCTGTCCGGGCAACTGGCGCAACAGATCGCCGAACGATTCTTCCATGTCCTTCATCTGCTGCCGGTAAGCCTGCAGGTTGGCGGCCAACACCGCTTTCGACTCGATGTCGGTCTTGAGGCCGCTTTCTTCACCGGTGACACGATCCAACTGCTCCTGTTGTTCCTTGATGATGAACCAGTAGCCTGCACCCAAACAGATCGCGAACAGCACAGTGCATAGCAACAACTTTACCGGCGTCGGCCATACTCCGATGGTGTCGGGATTGTTGAGATCGTTCCAATTGAAGGTCTTTAGTTCATTGACCCATCGCTTGGCGCCCGTGGTGAGTTTGGTCAGCAACGCTTTCATCGGCTATTTTTCCTGAGTCGGCGTCGTGATCTTCACGGTCAATTCGAACTTGTTGTTGATGTTTTGCGGACCGCTCTCGTTACCGCTTGCGGAAACCTGCTTGAATTGCGGATCGGCAAACCAGTCGGAGGCGTCGAGGTCGCGCATCAGCGTGGAAATGCGGCTGTTGGACTCCGCCACTCCCTCGATGGAGATGATGTCGTTGGTGCGAGTGACCGAGGTGTAATACACGCCATCAGGCAACGTCCGCACCAGCTCGTCGAAAAGGTGCACGATGACGGGCCGGTTGCCCTGCAACTGTTGGATGACGGCCATCCTGGCAGTCAACCTTTTCTTCTGGTCCTGCAGATCGCGGATTTCCGTCAGCTTGCCGTCCAGCACCGCGATCTGATCGCGCAGATACTTGTTGATCGCATTCTGGCTTTCTATGCTTTGATCGCCGATGAGGTAGGTAACGCCCAACACCACCAACGCCAGCACCGCCGAAATCCCCAACTGGATGACGAAGAGCTTCTTGCGCTCCTCGCGCACCCGCTCGCGCCAGGGGAGCAGGTTGATATTAGCCATTCATGAACCCCCTGACGGCAAGACCACAGGCCATCAGCAAGGACGCGGCGTCATTTTTCAACTGCACTTTGTTGACCCGATTTCCTATGGTCATCTTGGCAAAGGGATTGGCCACGACGGTCTTGGTGGACAATGCTTCCTGCATCATCTGCGCCAGCCCCTTGGTCGAAGCGGCACCACCGGCCAGCACGATCAGATCGACATCGTTATATTGGCTGGACGAGAAGAAAAACTGCAGCGAACGGCTCAACTGCTCGGTCAGTTCCTCCTTGAACGGATCCAGCACCTCCGCTTCGTAACTCTGCGGCAACTCGCCGCTGACGATGGCGGCTTCCGCCTCGGCCGGCGACAAGCCATAACGGCTCTGGATCGCGCTGGACAACCGTGCCCCACCGAATACCTGTTCGCGGGTATAGATGGAGATGCCGTTTTTAAGGATGTAGATCGTTGTCATGATAGCGCCGATATCCATGATGGCGACGATGCCGTCAGGACTGAGCTCCATCTGTTCGCACAGCAATTTGAATGCACGCTCGATGGCGTAGGCTTCGATATCCACCACCATCGCTTCGAAACCACCCATTTGCAGCGCGTCAACGCGCAATTCGACGTTTTCCTTTTTGCAAGCGGCCAGCAACACTTCGACCATGCCTTCGTTTTTCTTGGAAGGCCCTTGTCGTTCGAAGTCGATCGCCACTTCGTCGAGCGAATACGGAATGTGTTGATCCGCTTCCACGGTGATCTGATTTTCCATTTCCAGGTCCGACAACGAAGCATTCATTTCGATGGTCTTCGCGATTACCGACGAGCCGGAGACGGCGACGGCGGCGCCAGTGGTCTTGGTCTTGACCAACGACGACAGTTTTTCGATTTCTTCGCCTACCGCTTCGACGTTGGCGATATTTTTTTCGACGACCGCACCCACGGGCAGCGGACGCGTGGCGTAGTGCTCGACCTTGTACTTGTCGCCCTGCTTGCTGAGCTCAAGCAACTTGATTGAGCTTGAACTGATGTCAATGCCCAACAGGTTCCTGGATCTCTTGTTGAATATGTTCAGCAAACCCAAAGTCCTCACATCGCCAGCGCACGCCGAACCAGCAGTACGACGAATTTTTCTGTCCACGCGGCACAACGGCTACGTGTCCAAGCGATTCCGAATACAAAATTCACAGGCATAGGCCCTACATGACGGTACTCAATTTACCCCTTAATTTCAAGCAATTAAGCCATTTTCTCTACAAACTACTTTAATTTTTTAGAGCTGTGATTCAGCTCACATCGCCCTTAGTCACAGCATGTAGTGGCTTTTTGGAAAGCAGCCCACTACATCATGAATCAGGCAGCTCACACTTACCGGTGTGGCCGCCGCCACCACAGTGTCGCGGTTGAACCTTCGCGCCACGCGTTTGCATGGCTAGCGCGGAAGCTCAGACGGTACAATGCGCGTCCCTCACCAGAATATAGTCCAAGTTTTCCGTTTCGATGTCCGCAATCCGTCGCCACAGTTTGTTTGGAATCCTGTTCTGGTGGCTACTGGCCGGCCTCTGTGGCGCCGTCATGGTGGCGACCAGCGCTTTTCTCTATCTGTCCCCCAAACTGCCGGACAAGCACTCCTACACCAACATCCGGCTGGAAAATCCGCTGAAAGTTTATTCCGCCGACAACCAGTTGTTGGCCGAATTCGGTAGCAGGCGCAGCAATCCGGTTCCCTTTGCCGCCATCCCGCCGCAAATCGTCAATGCGCTGATCGCCAGCGAAGACAAGCGTTTTTACGAGCATAGGGGCGTGGACTTCGTCGGTTTGTTGCGGTCCGTAGTCGGCATAGCCACCGGCAAGGATTGGGGTGGCGGCAGCACCATCACGATGCAGGTCACCAAGAATTTCTTCTTTGAAGGCGAATCGGCGATCTCGCGCAAACCCAAGGAAATCCTGCTTGCGATCAAGATGGAGAAGGAGCTGTCCAAACAGGAAATCCTGCAGCTTTACCTGAACCGCACCTTCTTCGGCATATCCGCCTACGGCATTTCTGCCGCTGCCAAGCAATACTACGACAAGGACATCGCCCAGCTGACTTTGGCCGAGACAGCAACGCTTATTGGCATCATGCCCTCGCCCAACATGTTCAACCCCCTCAAATCGCCAGAGCGCGCCTTGCAGGAACGCAGTCGTGTTCTGCGCCGCATGCTGGACCAGGACATGATCACCGAAACCCAGTACCAAGAAGCACTGAACAGCCCTGAAACAGCCCGACGCTATGGCCGCCAGCCCGAACTCGAAGCTCCGTACGTAGCTGAAATGGCACGTCAGGAAATGGTCAATCGCTATGGTGAGCTGGCACTTACCGATGGGTACGAGGTTTACACAACTGTCGTCAGCAAGATGCAGGTGGCTGCCAATAAGGCTTTGAAGGCCGGCTTGGAGCGTTATGACCATAGTCACGGCTATCGTGGCGCCGAGAACCATTACAACGGTTCACGTTCGTCGCTGCTGGAAATCCTGGCCAAAACTCCACCCGTAGGCGATCAGCATCCCGCCTTCGTGACCAAGGTGGAAGAGCAAAGCCTTACGGTGTTGCTGGCCGACGGCCACCAGACGGTGCTCAATTGGGACGGCATCAAGTGGGCCAAGCCCTATATCAATAGCAGTGCCTGGGGCTCCAGCCCGCACCTGGCTAAAGAGGTCGTCAGCGTCGGCGATCTGATTCGCGTCACCCATGACGCCACCGGCAAATGGGTGCTGGGGCAGGTGCCTGCTCTCAACGGCAGCCTGGTGTCGCTCAACCCGCACAATGGCGCCATCCTTGCTCTCGTAGGCGGCTACGACTTCAACACCAGCTCGTTCAATCGCGTCACCCAGGCGAAGCGGCAACCTGGCTCGAATTTCAAACCCTTCCTCTACACCTCTGCGCTCGACAACGGTTATACCGCCGCCACACTGATCAATGACGCACCGCTGGCCCGTTCCGATTACCGGCCGGAAAACTTCGGCGGTGATTTTCTCGGGCCGATCCGGTTGAAATACGCGCTCACCCAATCGAAAAACCTGGTTTCGCTGCGCCTGTACGAGGCACTGGGGCAGGACTATGTGCTGCCTTATATCTCCCGTTTCGGTTTCAAGGAAAAAGAATTTCCGCGCGACGACATCACGATCGCCATCGGTTCGCACGCGGTTTTGCCGCTGGAAATCGCCACCGGCTACACAGTGTTCGCCAACGGTGGTTATAAAGTCTCGCCTTACCTGATCGAAAAAGTGGCCAACTTCAACGACGGTGAAGTATTCCATGCCCATCCGGCCACGGTATGTCCAAGCTGCGCCTCTGCCGCGCAAGGCACTACCGCAGCTTCGGCAGCAACGCCTCCGAGTTCCGAGGCAAGCGCAAATCCTCCCGCTCCACGGGTGCTGGATGAGCGCACCGCCTACATCATGAACAGCATCCTGAAAGCGGTGACTACCGAAGGCAGTGCGCGCGCGGTCGACCGCTCGTTCGAACGCACCGACTTGGCCGGCAAGACTGGCACTACCAATGGTCCCCTGGATCTCTGGTTCTCCGGCTTCAACGGTGACGTCGAGGCCACTGTGTACGTCGGCTTCGATCAACCGGGAAATCTCGGCGACAACGAGCAAGCCTCCAACGTGCCACTGCCGATCTGGATCGACTATATGAAAGTGGTGCTGGAAGGCAGACCGGAAAACAGCATGAAGCAACCGGACGGCATCGCCACGGTACGCATCAACAGCAAAACCGGCTTGCGCACCAACCCCGGCGATCCGGATGCAATCTTTGAAGTATTCAAGGCAGAAGCACTACCACCCTATGCCGACAATACCGATGCTGCCACTACCGGTCGCACCAAGAGCACAAAAGAAGAGCCGCTCTTTTGAGCGGCTCTTCTTCATGAACTTACTGCAGTTTTTGCCGTGCGTGGGCTGCCGCCGTCAGGGTGCGCCTGCTTCGAATGACACAGGCGCATTTCCGCTCAATGCGGCAATCAGACTTTGCGGGCGTTGGAGAAACGCTTGTTGAATTTGTCCACGCGACCGCCGGAATCGACGATCTTGTGCTTGCCGGTGAAGAACGGATGGCAGTTGGAGCACACGTCGATACGCAGGTCTTCAGCCAACGTCGAACGGGTCTTGAAGCTGTTGCCGCAACCGCAGGTAACGGTGATGTCGCTGTACTTCGGATGGATATCGGTTTTCATGGATGCCTCTGCTGGCCATCGCCGCTGGCAGAGTGGTTCGTTCCCCGATTACCGGAAAACAAGCCTCATCTGGCTGCCAGTACCATGGCCTTGGTTAA
>Ga0335083_10006618_pt1 | contig 14418 bp, 10 predicted proteins | sample Lox_Sample_42_FD_206716 | JGI IMG/M metagenome (GOLD analysis project Ga0335083, IMG submission 206716) | Soil microbial communities from Loxahatchee National Wildlife Refuge, Florida, United States - Lox_Sample_4.2 | ecosystem: Environmental > Terrestrial > Soil > Wetlands | place: USA...
GGCAGGCCAGTCGATGGGCCCACAGGCGCCGGACAACGCCACCTTCACGCTCGCCACCGACGAAACCGAGGCGATGCGCGAGCCGGACGGCGCGCCGCAACGCGTGGTGATGTACTTCAACCAGTCGCTGCGCGGCCTTTCGGTGGGCGCGACGGTCGACTTCCGCGGCATCGTGCTCGGCCAGGTGACCGACATCGGCATCGAGTACGACCCGAAACAGCACAACTTCATGATGCCCGTGATGCTGGATCTCTATCCGCTGCGCCTGTCGCGCCGCATCCGCGGCGAGGCGCCCGCTCCGCATACGCCGCAAAGCCAGGATCTGCTCAAGCGGCTCGTCGAGCGCGGCCTGCGCGGCCAGTTGCGCACCGGCAACCTGATTACGGGACAGCTCTACATCGCGCTCGACATCTTCCCGAAGGCGGGGCCGGCGACGATCGACTTCAACCGCGATCCGCTCGAGCTGCCCACGGTGCCGAACTCGCTCGAAGAGCTGCAGCAGCAAGTGGCCGACATCACGAAGAAGCTCAACCAGATTCCGTTCGACAAGATCGGCAACAACCTGAACGATTCGCTCAAGAACGCCAACCAGCTGTTCGCGCAAGTCAACGACCAGCTCCTGCCGCAGCTGCACGGCACGCTCGACGAGGCGCAGAAGACCTTCAGCGCCGCGCAGGCCACGCTGCAGCAGGACTCGCCGCTGCAGTCCGACGTGCACCAGGCAATGCAGGAACTCACGCGCACGCTGCAGTCGCTCAACTCGCTCTCCGACTATCTGGAGCGCCATCCGGAATCGCTGCTGCGCGGCAAATCAGGAGACAAGCCATGACGTTCCGACGAGTCCCCGCATGGTCCGCACCCGGCGCGCTGAGTGCGCTGGGCGCGCTGGTCGTGGCCGCCGCACTGGCGGGCTCGCTCGCGGGCTGCAGCTCGCCCGCGAGCCGCTTCTACACGCTCAGCCCGACCGACGACACGACGCGCACCGCCGCCGCGCCGAGCGCGGGCAACCCCCAGTGGCTGATCGCGCTGGCGCCTGTCGACGTGCCGCCGCAGGTCGCGAAAGCGCAGCTCGTCGTGCAGACCGACGCCACCCAGGTGCGCGTGCTCGAACAGGAGCGCTGGGCTTCGCTGCCCGGTGACGAGATCCGCCGCGCGCTTTCGGGCGACCTCACGCAGCAGCTCGGCACCATCGACGTGTACGGCTCGCCGCATCCCGCGGGCGCGCCCGTGTACCGCGTGAGCGTGAACGTGCAGCGCTTCGAATCGTGGCCGGGCTCCCATGCGCTCGTCGACGCCGTGTGGAGCGTGCGCGCGCTCGACACGCAAACGGTCATGACCTGCCGCAGCGTGCTGAGCGAGCCTGTAGGCGACGGCTACGATGCGCTCGTGGCCGGCCATCGCCGCGCGATCGAGGCGCTTTCGCAGTCGATCGCGAGCGGCGTGAGAGCGCTTGCGGCCGCGCCGTGCGTGAGCACGTCGGCGAGCGGCACGAAGTCCGCCGCGAATGCGAAGCCGGCGGCGAGCATCGCGTGCCCGCAGATGGCGCCCGCCGTCGCAGCCCCAGCCCCCTCGCCGCAGCCCGCCGGCGGCTGAGCCGCCTGTTTCCCCCTGGCGCGGCCGGCCGCGCTGAGCTGCACAGCCGCGCCAGGACAGCCGTCCCGACCCACGCCTTATGTTCCGCTCCCTCAAGACGCTCTGGAAAAAATGGCGCGCGTCGCGCAACGCCGGGCATCAGCTCGACGCGCTGCTCGCGCTAGCCGACGCCGACGCCCCCTACGCCGAACGCAGCGATTGGCTGATCGAGCTCGCGCACTGGATCCACCGGCGCGGCGGGCTCGATGGCGCCGCAGCTGCGACGCCTCAAGCCGCAGCCACCGCGGCCGCCACCGAAGCCGACACCAACGCCCCCGCGCCCCCCGAGCATGCGCGCGTGCGCTACCTGCTGCATGTGCTCGATCGCAACCCCGTCTGGAAGGCCAATGTCGGCGCGATGGTGCGCAAGCTGCTGCGCGAGAGCGACGGCATTTCGCTGCTGTGCGACGCCGGCATGCCGGTGCATTCGGGCCTGCTCGGCGCGCTCGTGGGCCGCCTGCAGGCGCAGCTGATTCCGCCCGCGCCGAACCGGCGCGATCTCGCGGCGCTCGTCACGCTGATGTTCCCCGCGCCGCACGATCCCGAGTGGATCGCCACGCTGCCGCCCGACCTGCTCGTACGCGTGCAGGCGCTGGCCGCCGAACCGGGCACGGCGGCGACGCCCCGGCCGCCCTCCGCCACCCAGCCTGGCGAGATCTCGCTGGACCTGCTGGCCGCGCTGCACAACCTCACCTGCCAGATCAGCTCGACGGGCCTCTCGCCGACGGTGCGCAGCCGCCTCTCGGGCGACGACGCGCACGTGGCCGTCGAACGCCTGCCGTTCTATCGCCTCACGCGCGCGATGCTCGCGGTGGAGAACGCGCGCGACTCGGGCGAAGCCGCGCGCCTCTTGCCCGAGGTGACCTGGCTGCGTCTCCTGCTCGACGACTGCCGCAAGGCCACCGACGACGTCTTCGCCCACCTCTACCGCAACGGCGTGCGCGTGGACACGGTGTTCCAGGTCGAGCGCATGCGCATGCGCATCGTGCGCGCGGAGCGCCTGCTCGACGCGTGGATGGCCACCGACGACGCGTCCCTGCAGGCGCGTCTCGTCGCCGATCTCATCCGGGCGAACCAGCAGAGCCAGAGCATCGCGCACCTGCTGCACAGCAATTTCGCGCTGCTCTCGCGCAAGGTGGTCGAGCTTTCCGCCGATACGGGCGAGCACTACATCGCGCGCGACCGCGCGGAATACCTCACGATGCTGCGCATGGCCGCGGGCGGCGGGCTCGTGACGGCGGTGACCGTGTACGTGAAGTTCGGCATTACGGGTGCGCATCTGCCGTCGATGGTCGAGGGCGTTTTCGCGGGGTTCAACTACGCGCTGAGCTTCCTCGTCATGCACTTTTGCCACTTCTCGCTCGCGACCAAGCAGCCCGCCATGACAGCGCCTACGCTCGCGCGCGAACTCGACGGCGCGAACGAGCCGCCGGGCCGCGCGCGCTTCGCGTCGACGGTGGTGGCGCTCATGCGCACCCAGGCGGCCGCAGTGCTGGGCAACGTGCTGCTCGTGTTTCCGGCGTGTCTCGCCGTGCAGTTGCTGTTCGGCTGGCTCTTTCACGCGAACCTGATCTCGCCCGCCAAGGCGCACGCGACGCTGCAATCGTTCTCGCTCGCCGGGCCCACGCCGTTCTATGCCGCGCTCACCGGCGTGCTGCTCTGGCTCTCGAGCGTGTTCGCCGGCTGGGCCGACAACTGGTTCGTGCTGCACCGCGTGGAGGACGCGCTCGCGTGGAACCGGCGCCTGCGGATGACGCTCGGCGTCGCGGGGGCGGCGCGGCTCGCCCGCTTTTGCCGCATGAACGCGGCGGGCGTATGGGGCAACGTCGCGCTCGGCATGATGCTTGGCATCGTGCCCGCGCTGGTCTCGGCGATCACGTTCCACTATGAGGTGCGGCACGTGACGCTCTCCGCGGGTTCGATCGGCGTGGCGCTTGGCGTACTCGGCCCCGGTACGCTGCGCTCCGGCGAACTCTGGTGGGCCGTGGCGGGTGTCGTGAGCATGGCGGTGCTCAACGTCGCCGTGAGCTTCGGGCTCGCGCTGCACATGGCGCTGCGCTCGCGCGACCTCGCGCGCAAGGAGGTGCGGCCGCTCATGCGCGTGGTCTGGCGGCGCATCGTGCGCCGGCCGATCGATCTCGTATGGCCGATGCGCAAAGGACAGGCGGCGGACGCGCAAGGCGGCCACTGAAAAGGGCCACGGGCGAGCCCACGCGAACCGCGCGCGCATGCACGTTCGGGGCGCCGCCGCAACCCGCGTACAATAGCGCCTTCCCCGCAGCGTCCCATCCTCCCTCATGTCTTTCGAATTCTTTGCTCCCTGCCCGCGCGGCCTCGAAGCCGCACTCGCCGCCGAACTGGCCGAAACCGCGGAGCGGCGCCTGCCGCCCGGCGCGCTCGAGGTCGGCGCCGAAGTGCCCGGCGGCGTGCATTTTCGCGGCAACTGGGCCGGCGGCATGGCCGCGAACCTGCATTCACGCATTGCGAGCCGCGTGCTGCTGAAGATCGCCCAGCGCCCGTATCGCAGCGAGCAGGACATCTACGCGCTCGCGCGCGAGCAACGCTGGGACCAGTGGTTCACGCCGAACGAGACGCTGCGCGTCGACATCACCGCGATCAAGTCGCCGCTGCGCAGTCTCGAATTCGCGACGCTGCGCGTGAAAGACGCGATCTGCGACCGCATGCGCGACAAGGCGGGCGCGCGCCCGAGCATCGATACCGCCTATCCCGACGTGCGCGTGTTCGCCTTCCTCACCGCGAACGAGTGCACGCTCTATCTCGACACTTCGGGCGAGCCGCTCTTCAAGCGCGGCTGGCGTCTGGACAAGGGCGCGGCGCCGCTGCGCGAGAATCTCGCGGCCGGCATCCTGCGCCTCACGGGCTGGAGCGCCGGCACGCCGCTGTACGACCCGATGTGCGGTAGCGGCACCTTCCTCGCGGAAGCCGCGCAGGTCGCACTCGACATCGCACCGGGGCTCGATCGCCGCTTTGGCTTCGAGTCGCTCAAGCAGGCCGACATGGCCGCGTGGCGGCACCTGAAGAGCGAGGCCAACACGGCGCGCAACGCCGCGCAGAGCAAACCGCACGAGCTGCTGATTTTCGGCAGCGACATTTCCGACGTCATGCTGGAAAAGGCGCGCGCGAACTTCAAGCGCGCGGGCTTCGGCAACGTGCCGCTCAAGCAGCTCGACGCGCGCAACATGACGCCGCCCGCCGATTCGCCGGGCATCCTCGTGGCCAATCCGCCGTATGGCGAGCGTATCGAGGTGCGCGGGCGCAATGCACGCGGCGAGGCGCGCCCCACGGCGCGCGAGCTGCGCGGCGACGACGACGAAGGCTTTCGCCGCGCCCAGACCGACGCGCCCGACGCCGAGTTCTTCCAGGCGCTCGGCGACGCGCTCAAGCAGCGCTTCACGGGCTGGCGCGCGTTCTTCCTCACGTCGGACCGCAAGCTGCCGGGCCAGCTGCGCCTGCGCGAAGCCGCCAAGACGCCGCTCTACAACGGCGCGCTCGAATGCCGCCTGTTCCGCTTCGACCTGATCGCGGGCAGCGTGCGGCAGCGCCCGGCCAGTGGCGGCTCGAACCCCGCCGCGGGCGAGGCTGACGCGAGCTGACGCTCGCAAACGGGCGCGGCGCGCGACGCGGCTTGCGTGCACGCCGCCTGGGCCGACCAAAGCTCTCTCGAAGATATTCGAACCGACCGGCGGACGGCCTGCGCCGCGCGGCGAGCCTACTAGACAGCACGCTGTCAGCAGCCGCCTGGCACACTGCATCTACGCCATCCGGCGAGGCCGCAGCTGTCCTGCTGCCTCCATCCACCGTCTGCCGTCGCTTTCGAGGAGTGCATCGTGTCTACCGATCTGTCCCGTGTGATGCGCCACAACACGCAAGCACAATGAAAAAGGCGCGCATCGCTGCGCGCCTTTAGCGTGGTGAGGAAGCGAGCGCCGCTTACTCGACGGCCTTCACCATCTCCTCGATGACCTTCTTCGCGTCGCCGAACACCATCATCGTCTTGTCCATGTAGAACAGCTCGTTGTCGAGACCGGCATAACCGGCTGCCATCGAGCGCTTGTTCACGATGATCGTGCGCGCCTTGTACGCCTCGATGATCGGCATGCCCGCGATCGGCGACTTCGGATCGTTCTTCGCCGCCGGGTTCACCACGTCGTTCGCGCCGAGCACGAGCACCACGTCGGTCTGCCCGAACTCGTTGTTGATGTCCTCCATCTCGAACACCATGTCGTAGGGCACTTCGGCTTCCGCCAGCAGCACGTTCATGTGCCCCGGCATGCGGCCCGCCACCGGGTGAATCGCATAGCGCACGTCCACGCCCTTTTCGACGAGCTTGTCGGTGAGCTCCTTCAACGCGTGCTGCGCACGCGCCACCGCAAGACCGTAGCCCGGCACGATCACCACGCTCTCGGCGTTGCCGAGCATGAACGCGGCGTCGTCGGCGGAGCCCGACTTCACCGGACGCTGCTCCTGCGCGCCACCCGCGGCCGCCGCGCCCGCCTCGCCGCCGAAGCCGCCCAGCAGCACGTTGAAGAACGAGCGGTTCATCGCGTGGCACATGATGTACGAGAGAATCGCACCCGAAGAGCCCACGAGCGAGCCCGCGATGATCAGCATCGCGTTGTTCAGCGAGAAGCCGATGCCGGCCGCGGCCCACCCCGAGTACGAGTTCAGCATCGACACGACCACGGGCATGTCCGCGCCGCCGATCGGGATGATGATGAGCACGCCCAGCGCGAACGCGATCAGCGTCATGATGATGAACGGCAGCCACGACTGCGTGATGAAGAACAGGATGCCGAAGCCGATCATGCCGAGCGCGAGCAGCAGGTTGATCACATGCTGGCCCGCGTAGACCACGGGCGCGCCCTGGAACAAGCGGAACTTGTACTTGCCCGAGAGCTTGCCGAAGGCGATGACCGAGCCGCTAAAGGTAATCGCGCCAACGAACGTGCCGATGAAAAGCTCGATGCGGTTGCCGTACGGCAGGAAGCCCGGATACGGCGCGTCCTCGGCCACGAGTCCGAACGCGGCAGGCTCGGAAACGACCGCATACGCGATGCACACCGCCGCGAGACCGATCAGCGAGTGCATGGCCGCGACGAGTTCGGGCATCTTCGTCATCTCGACGCGTGCGGCGACGTAGGCGCCGAGCCCCCCGCCCACCACGAGCGCCCCGAACAGCAGCGCGAGGCCAAGCCCGAGGTTCGAGCCGAATTGTGCGGACTCCTTCACGATCAGCGCAAGGGTGGTCAGGATGGCGATGGCCATGCCGACCATGCCGAACATATTGCCGGCGCGCGCGCTCTTCGGGTTCGAAAGCCCCTTGAGCGCCTGGATGAAACAGACCGACGCCACCAGGTAGAGCAGCGTAACGACGTTCATGCTCACGAAGTTCAGCCCCATCATGCGCTCTCCTTGCTGCCGGCGGAGGGGAGCTTCTTCGGTTCCTTCTTGCGGAACATCTCGAGCATGCGCCTCGTGACGAGGAACCCGCCGAACACGTTCACGGCCGCGAGCAACACGGCGAACGTGCCGAAGAACTTGCCCGGGCCGCCCACGGTCAGGCCCGTGGCGAGCATCGCACCGACGATCACGATGGCCGAGATCGCATTGGTCACGGCCATGAGCGGCGTATGCAGCGCGGGCGTGACGTTCCAGACCACGTGGTAGCCCACATACACGGCCAGCACGAAGATGATCAGGTTGATCACCGTATGATTGATGACTTCCATTGTTGTTCTCCTCCTCGTCATGCCTTGCGCGTCACCGCGCCGTCGCGCGCGATGAGCGTGGCCGCGACGATGTCGTCCGCGAGATCGATGTTGAGCGTGCCTTCCTTCGTGACGATGAGCTTCAGGAAGTCGAGCAGGTTGCGCGCGTAGAGCGCGGAGGCGTCGGCGGCGACCATCGAGGCGAGGTTCGTGTAGCCGCAGATCTGCACGCCGTGCTGCATCACCACCTGGTCCGCGACGGTGAGCGGGCAGTTGCCGCCGCGACGGCCCGTGGCCTGATCGGCAACGGGCCCGCGTCCTGCCGCGAGGTCGATCACCACCGAGCCCGGCTTCATCGCCTGCACGGTTTCGGCGGGCAGCAGCGTGGGCGCGTCGCGGCCCGGAATCAGCGCGGTCGAGATGACGATGTCGGCCTGCCTCGCGCGCTCGTGCACGAGCGCGGACTGGCGCGCGAGCCACGAAGGCGGCATGGGCCGCGCATAGCCGCCCACGCCAACGGCCGCTTCGCGCTCCTCATCGGTTTCGTAGGGGACGTCGAGGAATTTGCCGCCGAGCGACTCGATCTGCTCCTTCACGGCCGGGCGCACGTCGGAAGCCTCGATCACCGCGCCCAGACGCCGCGCCGTGGCGATGGCCTGCAGGCCCGCGACACCGGCGCCGAGAATCAGCACGCGCGCGGCCTTCACGGTGCCGGCGGCGGTCATCAGCATCGGCATGAAGCGCGGATAGAGGGTCGAGGCCACGAGCACCGCCTTGTAGCCGGCGATGTTGGCCTGCGAGGAGAGGACGTCGAGGCTTTGCGCGCGCGTGGTGCGCGGCGCGGCTTCGAGCGCGAACGCGGTCACGCCCGCTTCGGCGAGCTTCGCGGCGTTCTCCGCATTAAAGGGATCGAGCATGCCCACGAGCACCGCGCCGCGCTTCATGAACGGCAACTCGCTCACCGTGGGCGACTGGACCTTGAGCACGAGATCGGCACCGAAGGCGGCGGCCGCATCGGCGATCTGTGCGCCCACGGCCGTGTAGGCCTCGTCGAGATAGCTCGCACCGGCGCCGGCGCCCGCCTGGATCGTGACCGTGTGGCCCTGCGCGACATACTTCTTGACTGTCTCCGGCGTCGCGGCCACGCGGGTTTCGTTCGCCCGCGTTTCTGCAGGCACTCCAATGTGCATCGTTGTTTCCTCCTCGACCATCTTGTTCTAGCTGTTCTGGCTCGAATCGAGCGGGGGAAGACCGGCACGACATCCTTGAAGCGCCGGCATCCATTGCAACGGCGAAACGACGCACCACTTTAACCGAAAGCGCCGGCGGGTTTATAGCGGGAATTGCCCGTTTTTGTGCGATGCACACAACACGCCGCGCCGTCCGACCGGACGGTCGGAGAACCGGGCGAGCGCCCTGCCAGCCATCGGGCGACCACTGGGTCATCACTGGGCCACCACTGGGTCACAGCCGGAGCACCACTGAGCTTCCACCGAGCCTCCGCCGGACTGGCATCGGACCAACACCGGATTAACATCGGGCCACCACCGGGCCAGCACCGGGCCAGCACCGGAGCACCATCGGGCCACCACCGACCCAGCACCGGAACAGCACCGCGCCACCACGAGCCTCGCCCCGAGGCCGATCCGGCCCCGGGCAACGTTCGCGGCGTCCCGGTAAAATACCGGCCCATGAATGAGGAAACCTGGGCACCCCACGTCACCGTGGCCGCGATCGTCGAGCGCGACGGGCTGTTTCTGCTCGTCGAGGAACACACGCCGGCCGGACTGCGCCTGAACCAGCCCGCCGGGCATCTGGAAGCGGGCGAGACGCTGCACGAGGCCGTGGTGCGCGAAACGCTCGAGGAAACCGCGCATGCGTTCACGCCCGAAGCGCTCGTCGGCGCCTATATGACGCACTTCGGCAAGCCCGGCGAAAGCGGCGCGACGTATCTGCGCTTCACGTACTGCGGCAGTGTCGCGAGCGAGCCGGAAAACCGCGCGCTCGACCCGGACATCGTCCGCACGGTCTGGATGAGCGCCGACGAGCTGCGCGCGGCAAGCGAGCGCCACCGCACGCCGCTCGTGATGCGCTGCGTCGACGATTACCTCGCGGGCAGGCGTGTGTCGCTGGATTTCATCCAGACGCATGCGACCGGTCCCAAAGCCGCGCCCAAAGCAACGCCCAACGCGGGGCCCAAGCGCTGAACAAGGCAGCAAAGAGATGAGCAAACGTAAGGTGGTGGTGGGTATGTCGGGCGGCGTCGATTCGTCGGTTACCGCGTGGCTGCTCAAGGAGCAGGGGTTCGACGTCGTCGGTCTCTTCATGAAGAACTGGGAAGACGACGACGACGGCGAATACTGCTCGACGCGCCAGGACTGGATCGACGTGGTGTCGGTCGCGGATCTGATCGGCATCGACGTGGAAGCGGTGAACTTCGCCGCCGAGTACAAGGACCGCGTATTCGCCGAGTTCCTGCGCGAATATTCCGCGGGCCGCACGCCGAACCCGGACGTGCTCTGCAACGCCGAGATCAAGTTCAAGGCCTTTCTCGACCACGCGATGTCGCTCGGCGCGGAGACGATCGCCACGGGCCACTATGCGCGCGTGCGCGAGCGCGATGGGCGTTTCGAACTGCTCAAGGCGCTCGATCACACGAAAGACCAGTCGTACTTCCTGCATCGCCTGAACCAGGCGCAGCTTTCGAAGACGATGTTCCCGCTCGGCGAGATACCCAAGACGAAAGTGCGCGAGATCGCCGAAAAGATCGGTTTGCCGAACGCGAAAAAGAAGGACTCCACAGGAATCTGCTTCATCGGTGAGCGGCCGTTCCGCGACTTCCTCAACCGCTATCTGCCGACGAAACCCGGCCCGATGATGACGCCCGAGGGCAAGGTCGTGGGCGAGCACATCGGCCTCGCGTTCTATACGTTCGGGCAGCGCAAGGGCATCGGCCTTGGCGGCAGCAAGGACGGCAGTGGCGATCCGTGGTTCGTGGCCGGCAAGGACATGGGCTCGAACACGCTCTATGTCGTGCAGGGCCACGATCATCCGTGGCTGCTCGCGCACGATCTGCGCGCGGGCAACGTGAGCTGGGTGGCGGGCGAGCCGCCGGCGCAAGACCATGCGTGCGGCGCGAAAACGCGCTATCGCCAGGCCGACGCGCCCTGCTCGTTCCACACGGCGGAAGAGTTCGGCTCGGGCCAGTTCACGCTGCGTTTCCCCGATGCGCAATGGGCCGTCACGCCCGGCCAGTCGGCGGTGCTCTATGACGGCGACGTGTGCCTGGGCGGCGGCATCATCGAAGCGGTGACGACGCTCGCGCCGCACGTGGCCGCCGTGCCACCGCCCGAAGCGCCGAAGAAAAAGAAGCGCATGCCGCGCAAGAAGCCCACGCGCGCCACAACCGCGGCAGCACCGGTAACGGCGGGCCAACCGTAAGAGACTGCGCAGCGCGCAACGCGCCGCGCTATTCGCTTCGCGCTTTTCGCGCCCGCTGCGGCAACCGCCTTCGCGCCCCTGCCCGCTTCGTGCCAACGTCCTGCCCGCTTCTGGCTAACTAGTCCTGCCGGCTTCCCGGCCAGATTCACGAACTTGCGGCATCATTCCCGCAACCCGCACCCACGACCGGTGCGGCAGACGCGCTCCCGCCACTGCGGCAAGACGCGCGCATCAAGCCAAGTTCGAGGAGTCCCCCGATGTTTTCCCGACGTTATCTCGCCATGTGGGGCGCGGTGCTGCTGCTTGCGGCCTGCGTCGCCGCCGCGGCGCTCCATCATCTGTCGTGGTACTGCGCGATCGTGCCCGTGCTGCTCGTCGCGCTCGGCATCTACGACGTGACACAGCAGCGCCACGCGATCCTGCGCAACTATCCGATCTGGGGTCATCTGCGCTTTCTGTTCGAGTTCGTGCGGCCCGAGATCCGCCAGTACTTCGTCGAGGACGACACCGACGAAAAGCCGTTCTCGCTCGCCCAGCGCAGCCTCGTGTACCAGCGCGCGAAGAACGCCGTCGACAGCCGCCCGTACGGCACCGAACTCGACGTGAAGGCGGTCGGACATGAATGGATCAGCCATTCGCTCGCGCCGACGAAGCTCGCAGGCAGCGACTTCCGCGTGCTCGTGGGCGCCAGTCGCGCGCAGCCGTACTCGATGTCGATCTTCAACGTTTCCGCCATGAGCTTCGGCGCACTCTCCGCGAACGCCATCCGCGCGCTCAACATGGGCGCGAAAAAAGGCGGCTTCGCGCACGACACCGGCGAAGGCTCCCTCTCGAAGTATCACCGTGAGAACGGCGGCGACATCATCTGGGAAATCGCCTCGGGCTACTTCGGCTGCCGCAACGAGGACGGCACCTTCAGCGCCGAAAAATTCCAGCGGCTCGCCGCCGAGCCACAGGTGAAGATGATCGAGGTGAAGCTCTCGCAAGGCGCGAAGCCCGGTCACGGCGGCATGCTGCTCGCCGCCAAGGTCACACCCGAGATTGCCGAGACGCGCGGCATTCCTATCGGGCAGGATTGCGTCTCGCCCGCGCGCCACTCGGAGTTCTCCACGCCGCGCGGGCTGCTCGAATTCGTCGAGCGCCTGCGCAAGCTCTCGGGCGGCAAGCCCACGGGCTTCAAGCTTTGTATCGGCCATCCGTGGGAGTTCTTCGGTATCGCCAAGGCGATGCTGGAAACGGGCATCCTGCCCGACTTCATCGTCGTGGACGGCGCGGAAGGCGGCACGGGCGCGGCGCCGCTCGAATTCACCGATCACATCGGCACGCCGCTGCAGGAAGGGCTCCTGCTCGTGCACAACACGCTCGTGGGCATCGGGCTGCGCGAGAAGATCAAGATCGGCGCGAGCGGCAAGATCATCACCGCGTTCGACATCGCGCGCACGCTCGCCATCGGCGCGGACTGGGTCAACTCGGCGCGCGGCTTCATGTTCGCCGTGGGCTGCATCCAGGCGCAGAAGTGCCATTCGGACCGCTGCCCGACCGGCGTCGCCACGCAAGACCCCGTGCGCCAGCGCGCGCTGAACGTGCCCGACAAGGGCGAGCGCGTCTTCAACTTCCATCACAACACGCTGCACGCGTTGCAGGAAATCATTCAGGCCGCCGGCCTCACGAGCCCTTCGGATCTGCGCGCGCATCACATCGTGCGGCGCGTGTCGTCGTATGAAGTCAAGCTGATGTCGGAACTGCTCAGGTACCTGAAGCCCGGCGATCTGCTAGAAGGCCGTTATCGCTATCAGTTGTACGAGAAGTGGTGGCCGGTTGCGCGCAGCGATTCGTTCGCGCCGGCAGAGGAAAAGATCGTGTGAGGTGCCGTTCGTGGCCGCCGCGCCCGGGCGGCGGCCACGAAGGATGTGTGACGAAGCGATTATGCAAACGCCCGACGGCAGCCCAGCTGCCGTCGGGCGTTTGTCCATCAGTTTTGCGGCACCGTGTCGATGAACGACTGGCGCTGCGAGAGCTTCTCGAAGTGGCGTGCGAGATTCGGATGCGGCTCGCGCCAGTCCAGCTCCGGCATGCGGAAGTCGAGATAGCCGAGCGCGCAGCCCACGGCGATATCCGCGAGCGTGTAGCGGTTGCCCGCGCACCACGTGTTGCCCGCAAGGCCCTTCGCCATCGCGGTGAGGCCTTCGTGGATCTTGCGCTCCTGGCGCTTCACCCACGCCTCGCTGCGCTGCTCCGGCGTGCGCTGCGTGCCTTCGACGCGAATCAGCACGCTGGCGTCGAGCATGCCGTCGGCGAGCGCCTCCCAGCAACGCACCTCGATGCGCTCACGCCCGGCCGGCGGAATCAGTTTGCCCACGGGCGAAAGCATGTCCACGTACTCGCAAATCACGCGCGAGTCGAACACGGCTTCGCCGTCCTCCATCACGAGGCACGGAACCTTGCCGAGGGGGTTGAAATCGTGGATCGCCGTGTTGGCGTCCCACACGTTTTCGAGCACCAGCTTGTAGTCGATTTTCTTTTCGGCGAGCGTGATCCGCGCCTTGCGGACAAAGGGGCTGCCGAGCGAACCGATAAGTTTCATCGCACCTGCCTTTTCTGGAATCCGGCCGAAGTATACGTTGGATTCGCTCGCTTCTGATGCGCAGTCGGACCTTCGTAAGGATTTTTCTGACAATTGGTGTCAGCGAAAGACAACATCGGCGCCGTTGGCGCCGGCATGCAAACCGCGTCGTGCGATGCGGATGTGATGCGGGTGCGATGCGGATGTGATGCGGATGTGATGCAGTTGTGATGCGGGTGCGATGCGCAGATGTGATGCGCCGCGAGGCAGTCGCCGCTGCCGCTCACGCGGCGATCGCGGGCGGGCGCCAGGTTGCACGCAGGCGCTACAATCGCACGATGGACTCGACCCTCAAGCCAGCCTCCCCGGCCGCCTCGCGCGAAGCCCACCCTGCCGCCGAAGCGCCGGATGTGCCCGACGTGCAACGCGGCCCGGACGGCGGCGCCGCGCTCTATCGCGCACGCCGCGAGCGCGTGCTCGCCGCGCTGCGCACACGAGGCGGCGGTGTCGCGCTCGTGCCGACCGCGCCCGAGGCGCTGCGCAACCGCGACGCCGACTATCCCTATCGGCACGACAGCTACTTCTACTATCTCACCGGCTTCACGGAGCCCGAGGCGCTGCTCGTGCTCGACGCGAGCGCGGGCGAGAACCAGCCCGCCGCGATCCTGTTCTGCCGCGCGAAGAACGTCGAGCGCGAAACGTGGGAGGGCTTTCGCTTCGGTCCGGACGCCGCGCGCGAAGCGTTCGGCTTCGACGCCGCGTTTCCTGCCGACGAACTCGATGCGCGCATCCCGCAGCTCATCGCCAACCGCCCGGCGCTGCACTACGCGCTCGCGGCCTCCGATCGCTTCGACGCGCAGGTGAAGCGCTGGATCGACGCGGTGCGCGCGCAGGGGCGCAGCGGCGTCACTGCGCCGGCCGCCGCGTACGACCTGCTGCCGCTGCTCGACGACATGCGCGTGTTCAAGGATGCGCACGAACTCGACACGATGCGCCGCGCCGCGAAGATCTCGGCGCTCGCGCACGTTCGCGCGATGCAGACATACCGGCCCG
>Ga0335083_10006621_pt1 | contig 14417 bp, 11 predicted proteins | sample Lox_Sample_42_FD_206716 | JGI IMG/M metagenome (GOLD analysis project Ga0335083, IMG submission 206716) | Soil microbial communities from Loxahatchee National Wildlife Refuge, Florida, United States - Lox_Sample_4.2 | ecosystem: Environmental > Terrestrial > Soil > Wetlands | place: USA...
GCGTGGTGAGCGTGGCATTGGAAACGTGGCGCAGTTGTTCGAGCACAGCTTCGCTCACGGGGATGGCGGGTGAATTCATCGTGTCTCGTCCCTTATCGTCTGTCGTGGTGCGCGTGGCGCAGGCGGGCGGCTCGAAAACTGTCGAGCGAATGCATGCCATTGTTGTAATACAACACGGAAATTGTCAACCCGCCGCTGCGCTGGAGAAATGGGAAGATGTATGACGACTCGCGCTCACACCATTACGCCATCCCTGCCCGGGGCCGCGAAGATGGCTCCGGAAATTGGGATGAGAATCAAAACACTCCAATAAAACTCGGCATCAAACCGTCGGCCCGGGGGCCACACCAGGGAAATCCCCATCAACAGATTATTTGCTTTACAACTTTGTGGCAAATAAAATGATGTCTTACATGAAGGCCCTGACTCGCACCGAGAGACATTCAAGCGGGCTCACGTTCCGGCGCGGCTTCATGCCTTAGCCCGCCATCTGCAGGAGACGCGCAGTGCAACGCAAGACAATCAAGGGGGTTCGGTGGTGGATCATCGGCCTCATTATGATCGGCACCATCTTCAACTACCTTGCACGTAGTTCGCTCTCGGTGGCCGCTCCTACGCTGACCGAAACACTCCACATGACCACGCAGCAGTATTCGTATGTGGTCACCGCCTTTCAGGCCTGTTATGCGCTCGCCCAGCCCATTGCGGGCTTCGTGCTCGACTCCGTAGGCGTGAAGATCGGCTTCGCGATCTTCGCCTTCGCCTGGGCCTGCGCCAACATGCTGCACGGTCTCGCCAGCAGCTGGCCCGCGCTCGCCGTGTTCCGCGGCATGCTGGGCATGAGCGAAGCGGCGATCTTCCCGGCGGGCATGAAGGCCATCAGCCAGTGGTTCCCCGCCAAGGAACGCTCGGTCGCCACGGGCTGGCTCAACACCGGGACGTCGATCGGCGCAATGCTTGCTCCGCCGCTCGTCGTCTGGTGCATTCTCAAGTTCAACTGGCAGTTCGCGTTCGTGCTGACGGGCGGCGTCGCGCTGATCTGGGTTGCCCTGTGGCTCGTGTTCTACAAGACGCCCGCCGAGCATCCGCGGCTCTCGCAGGAGGAAGCCGACTACATCCGCGCCGGCCAGACCGAAGCGCAGAAAACGACGGTCCGCAAACGCGCGTCGTTCAAGGAAGTGCTCAAGACGCGCCGCTTCTGGGGCATCGGCATTCCGCGCATGCTCGCCGAACCGGCATGGCAGACCTTCGGCGCCTGGATTCCGCTGTACCTGGTCACCGTGCGCCACATGAACCTGAAGGAAATCGCGCTGTTCGCATGGATTCCGTTCCTCGCCGCCGACCTCGGCTGCCTCGTGGGCGGCTACCTGGCGCCGCTGTTCATCCGCTGGTTCGGCTGCTCGCTCATTACCTCACGCAAGCTCGTCATCACGACCGGCGCGCTGCTGATGATCGGACCGGCCTCCGTGGGCCTCGTCTCGAGCCCTTACGCCGCCATCGCTCTCTTCTGCGTCGGCACGTTCGCACACCAGACCATTTCGGGCGCGCTGTTCACACTGGCTTCGGACGTGTTCGGCCAGCACGAGGTCGCCACGGCAACGGGCCTCTCGGGCATGTTCGGCTACCTTGGCGCGACGGTGTTCTCGCTCATCGTCGGCGCAGTGGCCAGCACGATTGGCTATAACCCCTTGTTCGTGTGCCTGATGCTGTTCGACTTGATCGGCGCCTGCGTGGCATGGCGACTGATCTCGAATCAGCAAAAGGACGACGCGGCCACCCCCACGGTCCAGTCATCGCATGAAGTGAAGGCTTGATCGGCAATCATCGGCCGGCGCCCGCGAGGGTGCCGGCTTTCGGCGTTTCTCTGTGAGGTAAAACCACTGTGAAAAAAGTTGCATTGACCGGCGCGGCCGGCCAGCTCGGCACCGTGTTGCGCAAGGGCCTGCACGAGCGCGGCGTGAACCTGCGTTCGGCGGCGGGTTCGAAGCCGCTTGAACCGCTCTTCGCAGGCGAGGACGTGATGCACGGCGACCTGCGCCAGAGCGAAGTGGTCGACCGCCTGCTCGATGGCGTCGACGTGCTGATCCATATGGCCGGTACGAGCGTCGAGCGCCCCTTGCCCGAGATCATCGAAAACAACCTTCGTGGGCTCGTCGAAGTCTACGAAGGCGCGCGCCGCCACGGCACGAAGCGCATCCTGTTCGCAAGCTCGAATCACTCGATCGGCATGTACCCGGTGGAAGAAAAGCTCACGCTCGACTGCGCGTTCCGCCCGGACGGCTTCTACGGTCTCTCCAAGGCCTGGGGCGAATCGCTCGCGCGGCTCTACTGGGACAAGCACGGCATCGAAACGGTGAACGTGCGTATTGGCAGCTGCCTGCCCAAGCCTACCGAGTTCCGTCATCTGAGCACGTGGTTCGGCCACGAAGACCTGTTCCATATGATCGATCGCGTGATCAACGTGGAAGAGATCGGCTTTGCCGTGGTGTGGGGCGTGTCGAACAACACGCGCAGCTACTGGATCCAGGAAGGCGCGAACGACGACGCGAAGCGACTCGGCTACGAGCCCAAGCAGAACTCCGAAGACTATGCCGCCGAGATTCTCGCGAAGGAAAATCCGCTCGATGCCGTGGCGCAGCGCTACCAGGGCGGCAGCTTTGCCAGCTTCGATTTCACGCCGGTGGAGAAGCGCGGCAAGCGCTCATAATACGCCGCGTTCTGGCTTTCCATGCGTAAGCGCCCATGTGGGCGCTTATTTTTTGGTTCAACCGGTCGATGCAAAACAGTAAAATCTGCGTGAACGGTTACACGTGCTGGATTGCCTGCCGCATTGTGACGAATTCTATCGATGCCTGAATTTTATGGAATGTCTACCGGTGAGTGGATTTCCAGATATCGCCTTATATTCTGCATACCTTAGTATCTGTCCGCTTCGTCAATCGTCACTCTTCCCGGAATGGGTCACCCAATACCGTCCCGGGTTTTGCGAAAGATCTGGATAAAGACGTCACGCATCGCGTGCCGCTCAACGTCCTTGCGCCATACGAGCACCGTTTGTGCTCTCGACGTTGCGCGAGGAACAGGATGGCATCGTAAAGTGGACCCGTCAGTCAAGACATTTTTCTTGTTGATTTAAGCTGTAATCGCGTCCGATTGCGCAGCTGCACGGCGCTGCCCCGTTCCGCATTCCTTTCCCAGCCTTTCATCCGTGTGGCCATATTTATCGACGATCAACGCGCCGCCGCCGATTCCCGTGCGATAGACCTGATCCGGCGTTGCGTATCCCAGGGACTGGTGCGGCCGTTCGGCGTTGTAGAACGCAAAATATTGCGCCAATCCCACCGTCAGCTCGCCCATGTTGGCGTAGCCCTTCAGATACACATCTTCATGCTTCACGTTGCGCCACAGCCGCTCCACGAAGATGTTGTCTAACGCCCGCCCGCGTCCGTCCATGCTGCTCGCCACACCCTCGCGCTTGAGCATACCCGTGAAGGCATCGCTGGTGAACCGCGAGCCTTGATCGCTGTTGAACACCTCAGGCTTGCCATACTCGCGCAGCGCATCTTCCAGGCAGTCCACACAAAATGAGGCATCCATGCTGTTGCTCACGCGCCAGGACAGCACCCGCCGCGAATACCAGTCGATAACCGCGACAAGGTAGGCGAAGCCGCGCGCCAGCCGGATATACGTGAGGTCTGTGGACCACACCTGATTGGGCCGCGTTGCCGCCACGCCGCGCAGCAGATAGGGATAACCCTTGTGCCGCGGGTGGGGCTGACTCGTCGCCGGCCCCGGGGCCATGCCCGCCGGGCTCATCTCGCGCATCAGCCGTTGCACACGCTTGCGATTAATGCGCCAGCCGCGACCACGCAAAAACACCACCATGCGCCGGGAGCCGTAGAACGGGCGATGCGTGTATTCCTCGTCGATCAACGCGCGCAGCTTCAGGTCTTCCTCGTCCATATGGGCCTGTAGCAATGCCGCGTTCAGTCGTCGGTACACTGTGGTACGGCGAGATCGGGCGACTGAAGATCGCAACAAGTCGTTTCCGATAAATATCTGATCAATAAGAATGCCTTATTTTAAAGACAAAGAGGATTGGTCAGCAGGTGTCTGGCTCAAACCATCGATGTGCATTTCCTTTTTTACGTCGCACTAGTGAAACCCGGCGCCCATAAAAAAGCGGCGATGCCGCAAGGCACCGCCGCAAAACTCTGTACTCGAAGCAGGACCGGTCAGAAGCGGTGAACGATACCGACTGCACCCGCCACCTGGCTGCGCGACGAAGACGGCGCGCTGTTCTGTCCGTCGCCGATGTCCGCCGTCGCGTTGATGATGTTGCCCGCGCCGCCCGTGCCCAGCGTCTGGCCGCCCGCGCGCTGGTATGCCTCAACAAAGTACAGGCCCGTGCGCTTGGACAGCGTGTAGTACTGCGACAGGTTGTACTGCGCGTACGATGCCGCGCTCTGGATGCCGTTGGACAGCGTCGCGCGCGTGTAGCTGAAGCCCGCCGCCAGATCCAGCGTCGTGATCGGCTTGTAGTGCAGCACCGCACCGCCCGTGTTCCAGATCTGCGTGCCGCGGAACGCCGAGTTGATCCCCGAAATGTACTGCACGTTCGAGTACGCCACCGAGATGTCCCACTGCGGCGTGAACTGGTAACCCGCCGTCACCGCCAGACGCTGCTGCGTCTGCGCCGTCTGGAAGCCGTTGGTCAGCCCCGACACGCCCGGCTCGCCATTGCTGTAGGCCGTCGAGTTCGCGCTCCACGCGCCGCCACCGTTCGCCGCATTGCTCAGGCGCTCGAAGCCCACCGCAATGCCCGCCGGGCCATGCAGGTACTGTGCCGCCACGCTCCACGTCTGGCCCGCGCCCGTCGCGCCCGCCACCCCGCCCAGCGCGTACATGCCGCTCACCGTCAGACCCGCGATGTTCGGCGACGTGTACACCAGCGAGTTGTTGATCCGGTAGATCGTGTCCATCGAGTCGATGTCACCCGGGTGCGCGCCATACGCCCCCGTCAGCCACGTCGTCGGGCTGTACGGCGAGAGCAGCGTGTAGTACGGCGCGTACTGGCGGCCCGCCGTCAGCGTGCCGTAGTTCTGGTTCGCCACCCCGACCCACGCCGCGCGGCTGAACATCAGGTTCGAGGTCGACTGCGCACCCGTGGCCGAGTTGTAGCCCTCTTCCAGCTGGAAGATCGCGCGCGTGCCGCCGCCCAGGTCCTCGCTGCCCTTCAGCCCGAAGCGCGAACCCGCCCAGATGCCCTGCACCATCTTGACCGCCGAGCGCCCGCCCGAGTTGCTGCCCAGCGCAGCCGAGCTGCTCTGGTAGCCAATGCCGGTATCCACGATACCGTACAGCGTGACGCTGCTCTGCGCGTGCGCGCCCAGCGCTGCGAGCCCAAGCGCGGATGCGAGAATCGTTTTCTTCATCAGTACTCCTAGCTTTAGTCGTTGTGGTTTGAAACTGGTTAAAACCCTGGTTGCTTCTGTTGCCTCCTGTCTGGCAGGCCGGGGGCGCCACCCCCCTGGAGCACCCCGCCCTCCTGCCAGACCTGCCCGGCCCGGCCCGACCTGCCCGGCCGGACCTGCCCGGCCGGACCTGTCTCCTTAGTGAATCTCCGGCTCGCCGCCCGCCGCGCACGCGCCTCCCGCACCCTCACGCTGCAGGAAGTCGAATTCGCACCCCTTGTCCGCCTGCATCACGTGCATCTGGTACATCGCCCCGTAGCCACGCGTGAAGCGCGGCTCCGGCGCCACCCATGCCGCCTTGCGACGCGCCATCTCCTCATCCGAGATCAGCACGTTCAGCCGCCGCTCCGGCACGTTCAGCTCGATCAGGTCGCCGTCCTGCACCAGCGCCAGCGGCCCGCCAATGAACGACTCCGGCGCCACGTGCAGCACGCACGCCCCGTAGCTCGTGCCGCTCATGCGCGCGTCCGAGATGCGCAGCATGTCGCGCACGCCCTTCTTCAGGATCTTCTGCGGGATCGGCAGCTGGCCCCATTCCGGCATCCCCGGCGCACCGATAGGACCCGCGTGCTGCAGCACGATCACGCTGTTCTCGTCGCAGTCCAGCTCCTCGCTGTCGATGCGCGCCGCCATGTCGTTGTAATCCTTGAACACCACCGCCTTGCCCGTGTGCACGTGCAGGTGCTTCTCCGCCGCGCCCGGCTTGATCACCGCGCCGTCCGGCGCCAGGTTGCCGCGCAGCACCGCAAGCCCCGTGTCCGGCATCAGCGGCTTCGCACGGCGGTAGATCACGTCCTCGCTGAAGATCTGCGCATCGGCGATGTTCTCGCCCAGCGTCTTGCCGTTCACCGTCATCTGCGTGCCGTCGATCAGCTCGCCCAGTTCCTTCAGCATCGCGCGCAGGCCGCCCGCGTAGTAGAAGTCCTCCATCAGGTACTTGCCCGTCGGACGGACGTTCGCCAGCACCGGCGTGCGCCGCGCGATGTCGTCGTACTGCGCCAGCGTCAGGTCCACCCCCGCGCGACGCGCCAGCGCGATCATGTGCACGATCGCGTTGGTCGAGCCCGATAGCGCCAGGCACGTCGTCACCGCGTTGTCCACCGACTGGCGCGTGATGATGTCCGAGGGCTTCAGGTCCTCCCACACCATCTCCACGATGCGCATGCCCGTCTTCGCCGACATCTGCGCGTGGCGCGAATCCGGCGCCGGGATCGAGGCGAAGCCCGGCAGCGTGAAGCCCAGCGCCTCGGCCGCACTCGTCATTGTCGAGGCCGTGCCCATCGTCATGCAGTGCCCCGGCGAGCGCGCAATGCCGCCCTCCACGCCCTTCCAGTCCTCTTCCGTGATCTTGCCCGCGCGCAGGTCCGCCCAATACTTCCACGTGTCCGACCCCGAGCCCAGCGTCACGCCGTTCCAGTTGCCGTTGAGCATCGGCCCCGCCGGCAGGAAGATCGTCGGCAGGTTCATCGAGATCGCGCCCATCAGCAGCGCCGGTGTGGTCTTGTCGCAGCCGCCCATCAGCACCACGCCATCGGCCGGGTACGAGCGCAGCGTCTCTTCCGCTTCCATCGCCAGGAAGTTGCGGTACAGCATCGTCGTGGGCTTCTGGAACGGCTCGGAGAGCGTCTGCACCGGCAGCTCGATCGGAAAGCCGCCCGCCTGCCAGATGCCGCGCTTGACTTCTTCCACCCGCTGCTTGAAGTGCGTGTGGCACGGGTTGATCTCGCTCCACGTGTTCAGGATCGCGATCACCGGCTTGCCCGCGTACTCCTCGCGGTCATAGCCCATCTGCGCCGTGCGCGAGCGGTGGCCAAACGAGCGCAGGTCGTTTACGCCATACCAGCGGTGGCTGCGCAGTTCTTCGGGGGTCTTTCGATGCTTGCTCATGTTGCGTTACTCCATGTGATTCCAGTAAAGCCGCCGGCGCCGTCCTAGCGCTGCTCCTTCACGCGCGACACGAGTTGTGTCGGGCTGACGAACTGCAGGGCGACGAGCACCCATGCAAGCGTGATGGCCATGTAGATCATCGCCATCGCGTCGATGGATTGCGGCGCACGCACGCCCGTCGAAAAGACGGCGTAGTACAGCGCGACCACCAGCGTTTGCGTGTCCGGTCCAGCGGTAAAGAAAGTGAGTTCGAACATGCCGATCGTGCGCACGAGCACGAGCAGCCCTGCCGCCAGCATCCCCGGCACGAGGAGCGGCAGCAATACGTAACGGAAATAGCGCAGCGTGTTCGCGCCGAAAATGCGCGCCGCCGATTCGAGATTCGGATCGATCTGCTCGATGAACGGCGTCATCACGAGAATCACGAACGGCAGCGCGGGCACGAGGTTCGCGAGGATCACGCCGGGCAGCGTGCCCGCAAGACCGACCTGGTACATGGCGGTGGCCATCGGAATGCCGTATGTGACGGGCGGCACCATCAGCGGAAGCAGGAACACGAGCATGGCGATGCGCTTGCCGGGGAACTGCGCGCGCGCGAGCGCATAGGCAGCGGGCACGCCAAGCACGATGGAAAGCAGCACGACCGCGCCCACCACTTCGAACGTCACCCACAGCACGCTTGAAAGCTGGAAGTCGCGCCACGCCTGCGCATACCAGTGCAGCGTGAAGCCCTGCGGCAGCGGCGTGCCGAACCAGCGCGTGGCGATGGAGTTCACGCCCACCGTCGCGATCAGCAGCAGCACGTTGAGCAGGAAGAACGCCACGCCGCCCCAGACCAGCACCTTCCAGAGCACGTCGGGCAGACGCGCGGCGCGCTTCGCCCGCGGCGCCTCATCCGCGGGACGCGCTTCGCGCGACGGCGTGCCGGCGGGCATCCCGCTCGCATCGCGTTGATGTGCGGACATCAGCCTTTCCCTCCGCTCACCGGGCCCGAGTAGAAGTACCGTTTCGCGCCGAGCATCGCGGCCACCACCACCAGTTGCACGAAGCCCATCACGATGGCGATGGTCGAGGCGAGCGAGTAGTCATAGCTCTCGAACGCCGCCTCCGATGCCGCAATGGAGATCACGCGCGTCGGGCCCGCGGGGGCGCCGAGCAGCACCGCGGACGGGAACACCGAATACGCCTGCACGAACGACAAACACGCGGCCATCGTGAGCCCCGGCGCGAGCAGCGGCAGATAGATCTGCCGGAACTGCTGCCACGGTCCCGCGCCGAGCGTGGCCGCCGCGCTCGCGAGCGTGGGGTCGATGCCGGTGACGTACGAGAGCGTGAGCAGGAATGCGAACGGAAAGCCTGAAACGATCAGCGAGATGAGCACGCCCCAGTAGTTGTGGGTGAGGCGAATCTCTTCGGTCGTGAACAGATGCAGTGCGTGCAGCGCCTGCGGGAACCAGCCGTTCGGCCCGAAGTAGCTCAGCATGCCGTCGGCGATCAGCACGGTGCCGAGCGTGACCGGAATCACGAGCAGCGTCGTCACGAGCTTCTGATACGGCGACTTGCGGCGCAGCGCGAAGGCCACCGGCAGCGAAAGCCCGACGTTGATGAGGGTGGCGGGCACCGCCAGCTTGAGCGTGACGAACACCGTCGGCCACAACGAAAGGTCGTGAATGAACTGCAGATAGTTCGCGAACATGCCGCCGCCGTTCATTGGCTTGAACGACAGCACGAGGCCGTACGCAAACGGATAGAGGAACATCGCGATGATGAAGCCGAGCGCAGGCGTGACAAGCCAGCCGCGCGCGTCGCGCGGGGTCCGGGTCAGCGACGAGACAAGCGTGCTCACGACGCAAGCTCCGCATAAGCCAGCACGCGCGACGGCGCGACACGCAGCGTGGCGCGCTCGCCCGCTTCGAATTCGCCGGCCACACGCGCCCACAGCTTGCCGAACGGCGCGTTGGCAAGCAGCAGCGAATCGCGGCCGCCGTACTCGACCAGTTCGACTTCCACGTCGAAGGCGTTCGCATCGCCCGCATTGGCGCGCTCGAAATCTTCGGGGCGCATGGCCACGGAGATCGCATTGCCATTGGCGTTCGCGCCGATGTCGCCCATCGGCACGCCGGTCAGCGTGATACCCGACGAAGAGAGCGCGAGGTGCTCGCCCTGCTCGCCGGCAATCGCGAACGGCAGCACGTTGCGATAGCCCATGAAGCGCGCGACATGCAGATTCGAGGGTCGGCTATAGACTTCCTTAGGCGTCGCAACCTGTTGCACGACACCCTCTTTCATCACGACGATGCGATCGGCCATTGAAAGCGCTTCGTCCTGATCGTGCGTCACGTAGATCGTGGCGCGTTCGAGCTGCGAATGAATGCGGCGGATTTCCCCACGCATTTCGATGCGCAGCTTCGTGTCGAGATTCGAGAGCGGCTCGTCCATCAGCACGAGCGGCGGCTCGATGACGATCGCGCGCGCAATCGCCACGCGCTGCTGCTGGCCGCCCGAGAGCTGGCCCGGCAGCTTGCTTTCATGGCCGACGAGCTGCACGAGCTGCAGCGCCTCGCGCGCACGGCGCTTCGCTTCTTCGCGCGGCACGCCCTGCATCTTCAGGCCGAAGCCCACGTTTTCCAGCACCGTCATGTGCGGGAACAACGCGTAGTTCTGGAACACCATGCCGAAGCCGCGCTTTTCCGGCGGCAGCACGTCGATGCGCAGGTCGTCGAGCCAGATGCTGCCGCTCGTGAGCGGCTGCAGACCTGCGATGCAATTGAGCGCCGTGGATTTCCCGCAGCCCGAAGGCCCGAGCAGCGCGATGAATTCTCCACGGCGAATGTCGAGATCGAGATCGCGCAGCGCCGCGAGCTGCACACCCTCAGCGTTCGTGAAACTGCGGCACACCGAGTCCAGGCGCAGACGATCGAAAGAATGCTTCATGACACGTTCCTGAACAACACGATCCACTACATGAGCATGGTTCGCGGACGGCACATGGGGTAAGTCACCGTCCGCCAATCGCTGATTTGCGCTCTCGTCACTGGGACTTCTGCGAGCCGACTTCGCGGTCCCATTTCTGGAACGCCGCGACCATCGCCTGCGCCGAAAGCGGCTGGACATGCGGATACGCCGCGAGCCACTTCGCGTACTCGGGGCGGCCGTACTTCGCGATCACGTCCTGGCTTGCCTTTGGCGCCATCGCAAGCGTTACGCCGTTCACAGCCGGCCCCGGATAGAAATAACCGTCGTCATAGGTCATGGCCTGCTGCTGCGGCTCGAGCATGAAGTTCATGAGCTTGAGCAGCACCGCGAGCTTCTCCTTCGAGACGCCCTTGGGCACGACCATGTAGTGCGCGTCGTTCACCCACGTCATGTTGTTGAACGCCCCCACCTTGAAGTCGGCGGGCACGATGCCGAGCGCGCGCGGGTTGATGTCCCAGCCCGTCACGGTCACGGTCATGTCACGCGTGCCCTCGCCAAGCTCCTTCATCACCGCCGAAGTGCCGCCCGGGTAGTACGGCACGCACGAGTTCAGCTCCTTGAGGAACGCCCACGTCTTGTCCCAGCCGTTGATGGGGTCTTGCGGATTCTTGTCGCCGAGCAGGTACGGCAGGCCCATCAGGAACGTGCGGCCCGGGCCCGAATTGGCCGGACGCGCATAGATCAGCTTGCCGGGATTCGCCTTGCACCACGCGAGCAGTTCCTGCGGCGTTTGCGGCGGCTTGGCGACCTTCGCCGGGTTGTATTCGATCAGTGGACCCGCCGGCATGTACGACACTTCGAGGCCGTAACCCTGAGCGAGATCCTGCATCTTGCGCGGACCCGGCGCGTACTTGTCGAGCACGCCTGGCAGCGCGGCCGATTGATCCGGCAGCAGCTTGATCCAGAGATTCTGTTCGATGCCGGCTGCGAGCGCGTCGGTGCCCGTCAGCACGAGATCGATGTCGGCGCGGCCGGCGGCCTGCATCGCCTTGATCTTGCCGGGCAACTGCGGCGCAGGCGCGTTCGTGTAGGTGATATTGGAAACGAGATCCGGGTACTTCGCCTTGAACGCCTCGAAGGCCTTCTGCGTGAGTTGCAGATTGCCGGCCACGTCGACGACATTCAGGGAAACAGGATCAGCCTTCGCCGCACTCATGCCAAGCGCCGTTGCGGCCGCCACACATACGGCCAGCACCCTGGCCTTCAAGCGTCCATCGAACATCGCATCTCCTCACATCTCGTTATGGATTTGTTCTGCGTAGCCCGTTGATCGTTTAATTGCCTGAGCCACGGTGAAGGATCCCAAACCGCGTAGCAAGTTGTCAAGCAACGTCAGGCTTTTTTGAGACGGCTGTCGGCATCCTGTTGGGAGAAGCGCCTGCGGAGGGCGCAGGCGCTTCCCACGCCGCTTTCGCGGTATTACTTGCGAACGAGTTCGCCGTCGCGCAAACGCCACAGCGCGAGCGGATTGTCGTTCTGGAGCGTGACCGGCAAAAGTTCCGCCGGCAGATCCTGATAGCAGACCGGGCGCAGGAAACGCTCGATCGCCATCGCGCCGACCGAAGTCGAGCGCGAGTCCGAAGTAGCCGGGAACGGGCCACCGTGGACCATCGCATACGACACTTCGACGCCCGTCGGGAAGCCGTTCGCGAGAATGCGGCCCGCCTTGCGCTCGAGGATCGGCAAGAGGCGCGCGGCCATCGCGTAGTCGTCGCGGTCGATGTGCAGCGTTGCCGTCAACTGGCCTTCGACGTGTTCCGCCACGCGCGCGAGTTCCGCTTCGTCACGGCACGCCACGACCACCGAGGTCGGCCCGAAGATTTCGTCGGACAACGCATGCTGCGCGAGGAACTGCTCGGCGCTCGTCTTGAAGAGCACGGGCAGCGCGGCGCAGTGCGCCTCGGTCTTCACGCCTTCCGCAAGGTTCTCGACGCCCGAAAGCTGCTTGCGCGACTCGATAGCCTCGCCGTACACCGAGGCGATGCCCGCGGTCAGCATGCTTTGCGAGGGCTTCTGCGTGAGCGCCGCGCTCGCGGCCTTCACGAAGCGGTCGAGATCCGGACCGTCGATCGCGAGCACGAGGCCCGGGTTCGTGCAGAACTGGCCCACGCCCATCGTGAGCGAATCCACGTAGCCCTGCGCGAGCGCTTCGCCGCGCGCGGCCAGCGCTGCGGGCAGCACGAGCATCGGGTTGATGCTGCTCATTTCGGCGTAGACGGGAATCGGCTCGGGGCGTTGAGCGGCGATGTGCGAGAGCGCGAGACCGCCGCGGCGCGAGCCCGTGAAGCCCACTGCCTTGATGGCAGGGTGCGCGACGAGCGCTTCGCCCGTCTCGTTGCCGCCGCCGAAGACGAGCGAGAACACGCCTTCGGGCAGGCCGACGTCCGCCACGGCCTGCTGGATCGCACGGCCCACGAGTTCCGAAGTGCCCGGGTGAGCCAGGTGCGCCTTCACGACGACCGGGCAGCCGGCCGCCAGCGCCGAGGCGGTGTCGCCACCGGCCACCGAGAACGCCAGCGGGAAGTTGCTCGCGCCGAACACGGCCACGGGGCCGAGCGGAATGCGGTGTGCGCGCAGGTCCGAGCGCGGCAGGGGCTTGCGCTCGGGCAGCGCCGAGTCGAGCACGGCGCCGCACCAGCGGCCGTCGCGCACGAGCGACGCGAAGAGGCGCAACTGGCCGACCGTGCGGCCGCGTTCACCTTCGAGTCGCGCCTTGGGCAACGCCGATTCGAGATGCGCGCGCTCGATCAGCGCGTCGCCAATGCCGAGAATGCGCTCGGCGATCGCTTCCAGCAGGCGTGCACGCGTTTCGTGCGGCGCGGCGCGGAAGACGTCGAACGCCTGCGCCGCAAGTTCACAGGCGCGCGCGACTTCGGCCTTGCCGCCGAGGCCGAACGACGGCTCGATCTCCTGGCCGAGCGCGGGCGCGAAGGCGCGCATTTCGCCCGTCTCGCCGCGCACCGCTTGCGCGCCGAGCAGCATTGCTCCGGTAATCTGCATGTTCGCTCCGATCAATTACATTTGCCGCCGCGCTTTATGCTTGCGCGGGCTGTGCGGAGGGTACCAGCTTCTGCTCGAACGCGAGCAGCGCTTTGGCCGCTTCGCCGATCGCCGGCAGTGCTTCGGCAGGCGACTGCGACAGCAGCGGCAGAATCGGGCCCATGTCGGCAATGCCCGAAAGCGTCACGGCGTCGTGCAGCACGCGGATCAGCGAGATGTCGTCGCGCAGCGTTTCGAGCGGCATGAATGCATCGTAGAGGCGTTGCGCTTCTTCCGCACGGCCTTCCTTCGCGGCCTTCAGCAGCGCCATGACGGCGTTCGAAGCGATGCAGCCAGAACCCGTGGTCCAGGCAGCCAGGCCGAAATCGCGCACGTGCACGAGCGCGGGGCGCTCGCCCATGCCCGAGACGACCTTCGATGCCGGCACGCTTTGCAGCAGGCGACGCAGATACGGGTCGTTCGACGGATCCTCGCGCACGATCGCGTACTTGACGGCGATGAGCGTGCCGCGGTCGATCAGGCGCACGAGCGTGTCGACGTCCACGTAATCTTCGCTCTTGATATAGAGCGTGAGCGGAATGCCGGCGGTGTCGGCGATGCGCGTGAGGCCTGCTTCCACGCCTGCGGGCGTGGTGAAGCCGCCGAGCGGCAGCACCATGGCCGTTTGATACGACGTTTGCGCGAGAATGCGCGCCTGGTCGAGCATCTTGCCGAAGTCCGGGCCGATGGCCGGAATCACGCGCGTTTCGGGCGCGGTGAGGTCGGCAAGCATGTCAAGCAACTCACGGAATTCGCTAACTGCGACGTGGTAGAGGTTCGCATTGCCGCCGTACAGCAGCGTACGGATGCCGCCCGCTTCCATATGGCGAATCAGCTTGCGGTTCTCTTCGACATCGAGCGAGAGATCAGGGCGGCGTGCGAGAGGCGGCACAGCCATCACCGTCGAGGCGAATTCGCTCTCGACAATCGGGGACACGTTCATGAGGCCTCGTGCTGAATGGAGGGTTGTCAATAGTGCACACAGTAGCACCCACCGGGCGTAGTTGTCAAACAACTTGTTGCATTTGTTAGGGTTTGTTC
>Ga0335083_10006622_pt1 | contig 14416 bp, 10 predicted proteins | sample Lox_Sample_42_FD_206716 | JGI IMG/M metagenome (GOLD analysis project Ga0335083, IMG submission 206716) | Soil microbial communities from Loxahatchee National Wildlife Refuge, Florida, United States - Lox_Sample_4.2 | ecosystem: Environmental > Terrestrial > Soil > Wetlands | place: USA...
GCGAATGGCCGAACATCGACCCCGTGTCGCCGAGGCAGAAGTCCGCGAACGACTGGCCGTCGACGTCCGTCAGCGTCGCCCCCCGGGCATTCGCGACCACCAGCGGGAACGGCAGCGGCCAGTCGAGCATCCAGTGCATCGGGACGCCCGCGTAGTAGCCCGCGGCACCACTCCCCGCGCGCGCGCGCGATCCGGGGTGCGCGCGCACGTAGCGCTCCTCTTCGGCGGCGCGCACCGCCCTGAGGCGCTCGCGGACGACGCCGCGGTAGGTACCGCGGCGTCCGTCGGGCGAGCCGGCTGCGTCAGGCGTAGAAGTCGTACTCACGGTTGAAGATGTCCTCGATGAGTTCCGCGTACTCGCCGCGCTTGAGCTCCGCGTAGAGCCTGAGGAAGTCCGGCGGCAGGTACTTCTTCAGGAGCGGCGACTGCTCGAGGCGCGCGAGCGCCACGATCAGGTCGCTCGGGAAGTCTTCGTCCGTCGCCGTGCTCGCCTTGCCGCCGAGCGGCTCGGTCGGCTCGAGCTCGTTCTGCACGCCGTGCAGGATACCCGCGAGGATGGCCGCCACGGTCAGGTGCGGGCTCGCATCCGCACCCGCGACGCGGTGCTCCAGGCGCCGTGCCTGGCCGTGCGCCGCCGGCACGCGGAACGCGACGCTCCTGTTGTTGTGGTCCCAGTCGCGGGTCGTCGGCACGAACAGCCCGAGATAGCGCCGCTGCGAGTTGAAGTTGGGCGCGAAGAACGCGAGCGAGTCGTACATCAGCGCCTGCACGCCGGCGATCGCACGCCTGAGCAGCACCTCGCCGCCTGGCGCACCGAAGCGGTTCTTGCCGGCCTCGTCCACCAGGCTCACGTGCACGTGCAGCCCGTTGCCCGGCTGCGCCGCGAACGGCTTCGCCATGAACGTCGCTTCGAGGCCAAGCGAGCGCGCGACGCCCTTGACGAGGCGCTTCAGCAGAACCGCGTGGTCGGCCGCGAGCAGCGGATCCGCCACGTGGCGCAGGTTCACCTCGTACTGGCCGATCCCGTACTCGGCGACCGCGCCGCAGACGGGCAGCCCCTGCACGCGCGCCGCTTCGTTGACGCGCGACAGGAACGCGGCGGCGTCATCGACCGCCTCGAGCGAGAGGTTGGCGGCGCGCCGCGAGGGCGAGCGGCCCGGCAGCGCACCGACGGAGATCTGCCCGTCGGGTCCGCGCTTCGGGTCGATCAGGTAGAACTCGAGCTCGCAGGCGACGACCGGATAGAGTCCCGCTGCGTTCAGGTTCGCGACCACGTCGCGCAGGATCACGCGCGGATCGAACCACAGGGTCTTGCCCTTGTGGACGTCTGTCATCTCGCACACGACCTGCGCCGTCGGCGTCTCGGTCCACGGCACGCGCTGCAGCGAGCCCCTGATGGGCAGGGCCGTGCCGTCCGGGTCGCCGTCGTTCTTGCCGATGCCGAGCGGACCCTGGCCGAGGCCGCGGCTGTCGGCGACCAGCGCGCAGGCGGAGTACTGCACCCCGTCCTCGTAGAGCTTCTCGCCGTCACTGGCCGGCAGGCGCTTGCCCGCCGAGTTGCCGTTCACGTCGATCGTGAAGGCGTCGATGGCCTCGATGTCGGGATTGGCCTTGAAGAAGTCGCGCCACTCGCTCAGGGCTGCCCGGGTCGATTTCGTGTGTTCATGCATGATTACCTGCCTGGATGGGGCGCTCAGAGACGATCCCTGAGCGCATAGAAAGACATGGCGGCGACGAGCGTCGGCCAGCGCAGCGCCGGACCGCCCGGAAACGACGGCACCGGAATGCGGCCGACGAGTTCGAACGCCGCGGGCGCACCGACCAGTGCGTCCGCGAGCACCTTGCCCGCGTACGGCGCCTGCACGACGCCGAGCCCGGAGAAGCCGCTCGCGTTGAAGAGTCCCGGCGCGAGCGGACGGATGAACGGCATCCGCGTCGGCGTGATGCCGAGCGTCCCGCCCCACGCGTAGTCGAAGCCGACGTCGGCGAGCTCGGGGAACACGCCGAGCACGTGCGGCCGGACGAACGCGGCGATGTCGCGCGGGAAGCGGTAGCCGTAGTTCTCCCCGCCCCCGAACAGCAGCCGGTGATCGGGCGTGATGCGGAAGTAGTTGACGACGAAGCGCGAGTCGGCGACCGCGGCGCCGTTGGCGATCAGCCTGCGCGCACGCTCGGCCCCGAGTGGTTCGGTGACGGCGATGTAGTTGTTGATCGGCATGACGCGCCGCTCGACGGTGGCCGAGAGACCGCGCATGTAGCCGTTGCAGGCGAGCACGACGCGCTTCGCGCGCACGTCGCCCCGGGGAGTTGGTACCCGCCAGCCGCCCGACGCGACGACCGGCGCAGCGGCTTCGACGCCCTCGTACAGCCGCGCCCCGTGGCCGGCCGCGCCGCGGGCGATGCCGAGCGCGAAGTTGAGCGCGTGCAGGTGACCGCCGCCCATGTCGAGCGAGCCGCTGTGGTACGCCTCGCTCGCGACCAGCGAGCGGAGCTCGTCGCGCTCGAGGTACCTCAGGTGCGGGTAGCCGTACCTGCCGGTCATGTGCTCGACGTGGGCGCGCGTGTCGGCGGCATAGCGCGGGCGGTGGTCCGCGTGCAGGAGACCCGGGCGGAAGTCGCAGTCGATCGCGTAGGTCTCGAGCAGCCAGTCGAGGTGGCGGCGCGCCGCGAGCGCGTAGTCCCAGAACTCGCGCGCGACGGCGGGACCGACCCGCGCCTCGAGCCAGTGCTGGTCGCGCCGCATGCCGACGTGCGCCTGGCCGCCGTTGCGCCCGGACGCCCCCCAGCCGAGCCGCGACTGCTCGAGGAGCGCGACGTCGACGCCCTGGCGCGCGAGATGGAGCGCGGTGCCGAGGCCCGCGTAGCCGCCGCCGATCACGCACACGTCGCAGTCGATCGAGCCGTCGAGGGTGCGAGTGGCTACGGCCTCGCGGACGGTCGCCGCGTAGTAGGACGGCGCGTGCTGGGCGCTCGGCGCCAGGGCAGGTGGGTAGGAGCGAGTCCGCATTTCACGCCCCGGGCTCGAATCCGCTCTTGCCGATGAGGCCCATGCCGTCGCGGATGTCGGCGAGGATCGCGCGCTTCAGGCGCGTCACGTTGCGCTCGCGGATCGCGCGGATCGCGAGCTGGTGCTGGTCGACGAGGCTGGCGGTGCCGACGCGGCCGTACACGACGCGCATGTAGGGACCGAACTGGAGCCACAGCGTCTCGATCAGCTGGGTCATGGTGCGCCGCGGCTGCGCCCGGTAGATCGAGAAGTGAAAGTCGAAGTTACCTTCCATGTATCCGGTGACGTCCCCGGTCTTGAGCGCGACGCCGAGCGCGTCGTCGACGCCGCGCAGGTGCTTGAGACGCGCCGGGTCGATGTGCGCCATGGCCGCGGCCGCCGCCTCGGGCTCGAGGAGCTCGCGGCAGCGCAGCAGGTCCTTGAAGCGCTCGGCGGTCATCGGCGGCACGACGATGCGCCGCTTCGAACGGATCTCGACCGCACCCTCGGCCGCGAGGCGGCTCAGCGCCTCGCGCACCGGCATCTGGCTGACGCCGAGCTCGAGCGCCACGCCCCGCGTCGAGAGGCTGCTGCCCGGCATGACCTTGCCGGTCACGAAGCGACGCCGGAGCTCCTCGTAGACGCTCGTGCGCAGCAGGCTCTCGGGCGTGGCGGCGGCGTTCATCGAAGGCTCAGGCGGCCGCCGGCAGTGCCTTCAGCACGCTCGTCGCCTCGTCGATCGCGGCTCGGATCGTGTCGACCAGCCGGTCGATCTCGGCGTGCGTGATGATGAGCGGGGGGCAGAACACGATGGTGTCCCGGATCGCACGCACCATCAGGCCGCGCTTGATGCAGATGTCCCGGACGATGGGGCCCGCGGTCCCTTCCTTGCCGGCGAAGCGCAGGTTGGTGCCGGGCTTGGCGACGATCTCGATGCCGCCGACGAGCCCGAGCGAGCGCGCCTCGCCGACCAGCGGGTGACTGCGCAGGCGATCGAGCGCCTTGGCGATGTAGGGCCCCGTGTCCTCGGCGGTGCGCTCGACGAGCCGCTCGCGGCTCAGGATCTCGAGGTTCTTGAGCGCGACCGCCGCGCACGCCGGATGGCCGGAGTAGGTGTAGCCGTGCACGAACTCGCCGCCCGCCTCGCGGATGGTCGCGACGATGTGCGAGGCGACGCCGGTCGCCGAGATCGGCAGGTAGCCCGAGGAGAGGCCCTTCGCCATCGTCACGACGTCGGGCTTGACGCCGTAGTGCTGGAAGCCGAACCAGCGGCCGAGGCGTCCGAAGCCGCAGATGACCTCGTCGCAGATCAAGAGGATGCCGTACTTGCGGCAGATCGCCTCGATCGCCGGCCAGTAGCCGGCCGGCGGGATGATCACGCCGCCCGCGCCCTGCACGGGCTCGCCGATGAACGCCGCGACGTTCTCGGGGCCGACCTTGAGGATGCGCTCCTCGAGCGCCGCCGCGGCACGGGCTGCGAACTTGGCCGGGTCCTCGCCGAACGCATCGCCGAACAGGTACGGCTGCATGATGTGCTCGATGCCCGGGATGGGCAGGCCGCCCTGCGCGTGCATCGCCTTCATGCCGCCGAGGCTCGCCGCCGCGACGGTGGAGCCGTGGTAGCCGTTCCAGCGGCTGATGAAGATGCGCCGGTTCGGCTGGCCCTTCACGGCCCAGTAGTGGCGCACCAGCCGGAAGGCGGTATCGACCGCCTCGGAGCCGGAGCTATTGAAGAAGACGTGGCTCAGGTTGCCGCCAAGCCGTGCGGAGACCTCGGCCGCGAGCCGCACCGTGGGCACGCTCGCGGTCTTGAAGAAGGTGTTGTAGTACGGCAGCTCGAGCATCTGCTCGTAGGCAGCCTCGGCGAGTTCCTTGCGGCCGTAGCCCGCGTTCACGCACCAGAGCCCCGCGTGGCCGTCGAGGAGTGCATTCCCTTCGGCGTCATAGATCGTCGAGCCTTCGGCACGCGTGATGATGCGGGCGCCGCCGAGCTCGGCCTGGACGCGATAGTCGCTCTGTGCCGGCAGGTGATGCGCGACGTCGAGCTGGCGCAGGTCCTTGATCTCGTTCGCCGACAGTTTCAGATGGCTCATGCGGATCTCCTCCTCGGACTCGGCGCTCAGGCACCAAGCAGTTCATGGACGGCGCGGTGCGCCTGTTCGATCGCGACGTCGGTGTAGGCACCGCCGCCGGCATCGGAATTCGCGATCGCGATGCGCCCGAACGGACGCCGGCCGATCACGTGCGGACGCTCGGCTTCCGGCAGGTCCGGCTCGAAGAGCGAGTTGTGCTCCGGTGCGTAGCCGTGCGGCCAGCGGTTCACGGTGATCGCCGTGATGTCCGTCGCCGGGTCGAAGCCACCCGGGCCAAGCATGCGGCCGAGCTGCTCGCGGATGTTGCGCTCGAAGGTCTCGAACGTCGTCGCAAGGAGCTCCGCGCGGCCGGCGCGGTTCTGGTCGTGCTCGGGCAGTCCCGGCTTGCAGGGCGTGCGCGTCATCCAGATCAGGCTCGGCTGGTCGGGCGAGCGCGGGCTCCGGTAGTCGCCGATGTCGACGGTCATGTTGAGCCGCGCCGACGTGTGGTAGCCGGCGGGCGCGTGGATCTGGCGCACGCCGAGCTTCGCGAAGGCGCGCCAGTTCGTGATCGCGACGCTCGTGTAGACGAGCGGCGTCTTGACGAGCGAGTGCAGCGCGGCCTTCTGCGGCTCCGGCAATCCGGGGCAGAGGTAGGGAATCATCATGTTGTAGCAGGCGAGTACGGCGTGGCGCGCGCGCACGCGGTACGCGCGTCCGTCGCGCAGGTAGGTGACCGCGGCCCCCTCCGGCGCGGCGCTCGAGCCGACGTTCGCCGCACCGACGACGGTGCTGCTGAGGCGCAGCCGCACCGGCTCGCCCGGCACATCGAGGCGCGCGTAGTCGACCCGGCTCGTCACGACGTCCTCGGCCGTCGAGCCAGGCACCGCCGCCGGGATGAGCCGGCGCACCAGCAGGCGCGCGATCGTGGCGTTGCCATCCGGAAAATGCAGCTTCACGGAGCCGCCGGTATCGGCGTAACCCGCAGGCGTAAAGCCCATTCCGGGGATCGAGCCCGGCGCGAGCCGGAGGCCCTTGAACCCCGGCAGCTGGATGCCCCACGCATCGAGCGCCGAGACCGCGTCCGCGCCGACGCCCCACTCCCCCTGGGTGCGCGCCTGGTAGAGCGCGAGCACCTTCGGATCGACCTTGACGGTGTCCTTCAGGTAGTCCCGATAGCTCGTCTTCGAGAGCCGGCGCTTCTTCTCGTCGGAGGAAAGGCCGGGCAACAGGTCGACGGTCCCCTCCTCCAGCCGCCGCACGTCGCGCTTCGCGGCTTCGCTCAGCGGCGCGCCGGCCAGGAATTGGCTCAGGGGCTTCTGCATGTACCCCGTCGCCAGGTGGTCGGCGCCGAAGGTTTCCTTGTCGAAGAAGATCCCGGTGCCCATCCCGAGACCCTCGTAGAACTCCGGGTGCTGGACCCGGCTCGCGAGCGCCTTGGCATCGATGCCGATGGCCTTGAGGACGCCGTCGGCGACCTCGCCGTACGGGCGCGGGCTGTCGATCTCGAGCGTGCCGCCGTTCAGGAGCCGAAGTTCGCCGCCGAGCTCGAACTCGTTGCGCTTGGCGTGGCCGCCGAAGTCGTCGTGGTTGTCGAGCACGAGAATGCGGGCGCCCGGCTTCTGCTCCCGGTAGAAATGCGCCGCGGAGAGCCCGCTGATGCCGGCACCGACGACGACGAGGTCGTAGGTCTCCTCCACCCCGACGGGGCTCGGCGGAACCGTCCCGTCGCGGAGCGCGTGCGCGGCCTCGAAGGAGCCGGGGTGACTGCCGCGCAGTCCGGTCAGGCGCGGCGGGTAGTACCCGGGCCGGTCCTGTGCTGCGGGCACCGCCGCGGCGGGCGGTGAGGCGGGCGAGGAACAGCCGGGGAGTACCGCCGCCGCCAGCACGCCGGCGGAGCTGACGGCGACGCCCTGCACGAAGTCGCGCCGGGTGATCGCACGGCGCATGCCAAGCTCGAGGTCGCGCGACGGACGCGGACGATCACGGCTCATTTTGAGGGCACCCCCGAACAGCGCCGGGCGAGATCTGCCCGAATCAGTGGATCGGCGCGCGCGGCCGGCAAGCGCCCGGCGACCGTGGACCGACACGCTACCGGGCACCCCCCCGGCCGTCAAGAATCTGCGATCTCAGACGACCCTTAAGGGGCTCGTTGCGCCGCCGCAACGGCCGTGTGACAGGCCGGTCAGCCGATTGCCAGACGCCACCGGGGAGGCTATGGTGCGATCACACGGGGATTGAAGCGTCCATGGCGACGCCGTGCCGACCCACTCCAAAAGCGAGGAAATATCATGCGGGGACGCCCACAGGTTCACGAGTCGCAGGCCGGGATTGGTTCGAAGGGAGGCATCGCCGCCGGGATCCTGATCGCACTCACGCTGAGCCCGGCGCTCGCCCTCGCGCAACAAGCCGCCCAGCCCTCGCAGGCGCCGCCCGCCGACCAGGGCCCGCTCCAGGAGATCGTCGTGACGGCCACCCGCCACGAGGAGAGCCTGAGCAAGGTGCCCATCAGCGTCACCGCGCTCACCCAGGAAGCGCTCGACATCCGCGGCATCAAGGACTTCCAGGACGTCGCCAAGTTCACGCCGGGCGTCAACATCGACACCTCCGGCACCAACAACATCTCGATCCGCGGCATCGCCTCGACCGGCGGCGCCGGCACGACCGGCATCTACATCGACGACACGCCGATCCAGATGCGCGCCCTCGCCTTTAACCCGGACGAGGCGCTGCCGAAGTCCTTCGACATCGACCGCATCGAGGTGCTGCGCGGCCCGCAGGGCACGCTGTTCGGCGCGGGCTCCGAGGGCGGCACGGTCCGCTACATCACGACGCAGCCGAGCCTGACGAAGGAGAGTACGTACGCGCGTGCGGAGCTCTCGTACACGGCGGGCGGCGATCCGAGCTACGAGGCGGGCGTCGCGTACGGTGCGCCGATCATCGATGGCACGCTCGGCGCGCGCGCCAGCGTCTGGTTCCGTCGCGACGGTGGCTGGATCGACCGCCTCGATCCGACGACCCTCGCGGTCGCCGACAAGAACGCGAATTACGACCGCAGCGTGCTCGTGCGGCTCGCGGCGATCTGGGCGCCGAACGACCACTGGACGGTGACGCCGAGCATTTACTACCAGGATCGCTACCGCAACGACGTCGAGAACTTCTGGCCCATCTACTCGAATCCGAGCAAGGACCAGTACGCGCAGGCGAACCCCGACCAGCGCAATGCGCCGGACAAGTTCTACCTCCCGGCCGTGAAGGTCGAGGGTGACTTCGGCACGTTCAAGCTGATCTCGAACACCTCGTACTACCACCGCCAGAACACGACCGGCTACGACGGCACGCTCTACAACCTCGGCTTCTACCAGGGCTCGGAGAACTTCGCGCTGCCCACGCTGCTGCTCGACGGCAACGGCATCCACCTGCCGCCGGAGATCGCGGACTACCGCTCGCCGGCGTCGGTTCAGAACGGGCAGCAGAACTTCACCCAGGAAATCCGCCTGCAGTCCGCGGACAACGGCTCGAGCGTCACCTGGACGACCGGTCTCTTCTACAGCCAGAACCGCCAGACTTACCTCGAACAGATCGCCGATCCGAAGCTGAACCAGTTCCTGACCTACGCCTACGCGCAGGACGGGCTCACCCCGCCCGCCGACGGCGACTACGTCACCGACTGGTTTGGCATCGGCTACGACCCCGGCTACCCGACGGACTCCTACTTCCTGAAGACGAGCGCCAAGGACGAGCAGCTCGCCTGGTTCGGCGAGGGCACGTGGTCGATCACCGACGCGTTCAAGGCGACGGTGGGCCTCAGGTACTCGAAGACCAAGTTCTCCTTCAACACGGCCACGGGCGGCCCGCAGCTGTACGGGCCGAACGCCTACGGCAGCGGCGAGCAGAAGGAAAATTCGTTCACGCCGAAGCTGAGCGTGTCGTACCAGATAGATCCCAAGGACATGGTCTACGCGACCTACGCCAAGGGCTTCCGTCCGGGCGGCGCGAACAACCCGGTGCCGGTCGTCGCCTGCGCGGACGACTTCGCCGCGTTCGGAATTTCCGGCGCCCCGCAGACCTTCAAGTCCGACACCGTGAACAGCTTCGAAGTCGGCATGAAGAACAACATCAACAACCGCGTCAAGCTCGCGAGCAGCGTCTACTACATCAAGTGGGACGCGATCCAGCAGACCGTTATCCCGCCGATCTGCCAGATCTCGTTTATCGCCAACCTCGGGCACGCAACGGTCAAGGGCGCAGACTTCCAGGCCGACGTCGCCTTTACCGACAACCTGACGATGGAGCTCTCGACCGGCTACACCGAAGCCCGCTACACCGAGAACGCGGCGTTTACGCCGACCTCGGTCGACTACGTCGTGGCGAAGGGCGATGCGATCACCGGCCAGGGCGGCCAGCCGGGCGCGCCGTTCACGGCATCGGTCGGCTTCGAATACCGCTTCAATGCCTTCGAGCGGGAGTCATTCATCCGCGCGGACTGGGAGTACACCGGCGCTCCGAAGTGGCTGTCGCCGATCCAGGACCAGACGACGCTGCAGGCGGACTCGGCGAACTTCCCGCTGAGCGCGACCAGCCTCGTCAGTATCCGTGGCGGCATGACGTTCGGCGCGTGGCAGATCGCCGCGTTCATCGACAACCTTACCGACACGCACTCGCTGACGAACTACGACTGGTCGATCGACCCGGGCACGGATCCGGCGTCGTCGCGCCTCGAGCGCGGCTACACGTTCCGTCCGCGCACGTTCGGCCTCTCGTTCACCTATCGCAAGTGATCCGCGTCCCGCGGCCGCGGCTTTGCCGCGGCCGCGGGCTCGGTTGAGACGTCAGGGTCTGCCGGCCTCGTCGGCCACGGGACGGTAGACGCTCGCGAAGCGCCCGGCATCGACGAGGCCGCAGTCGTCGCGGCCGTACTGCACGGCCCAGTCCCCCGCCCTGCCCTCGAGCACGTCGCCGCCCGGTCGCCGCGCGATCCGGAACGGCTGGTCGATGCGCCGCGCGATCACGACCACCGGCACGTTCCGGTAGCGCCCCGCGGTACCCGGAACGACGCCGGTCACGGCGCGGTACTTGGCGTCGAAGCGCCCACGCGTCACGCACCACCGATCGCCCGTCGAGCCGGTCAGGAGCGCGTCACCGGCTTCGTAGTGGTTGAGGCCGACGGCACTGGTGAGCACGCCGGGCGCCGTCGCGAACTCGACGTCGACGACCTCGTCCTTGGTGACCCGGATGCTGTGCGGATCGGCGCCAAGGTCGGGACAGCCGAGGTCGAGCACTCGGTTACATCGCCTTGACGAGCAGGCCGAGCGGCAGCAGCCGCATCAGGAACACGATCGGCACCCACGGCCACGCCGGCACGTAGGCACGCACGGGCTCGCGCTCGATCGCGCGCACCATTGCGCGGACGCCCTTGTCGGTGTCGACGATGAACGGGCGCTGGCGGGGTCCCGACCCGCCGATGTCCGACTGGATGTAGCCGGGGTAGATCCCGGTCACGCGGATGTTCGTGTTCCAGACATCCGCACGGATCCCCTCGGTCAGCGACGAGAGGCCCGCCTTGGTCGCCGCGTAGACGCACTGCGCGCGCGGGAGCCCGCGGATCCCGGCGACCGAGACGATGGTGACGAGGTGCCCCTCGTTGCCGCGCCGGAAGATCTCGAGCGCCGCTTCGCACTGCGCCAGCGCACCGATGAAGTTGGTCTCCGCGGTCGCGCGATTGGCATCGAAGTAGCCGGTCCCGGGCGAGGCACCCTTGCCCATGCCTGCATTGACGATGATCCGGTCGAGGCCGCCCAGCTCGTCGTCGAGCTCGCGAAAGCCCGCGAACACGTCGGCGTGGTCGGTCACATCGAGCGCACGGATCGCGACGCGCACCCGTGGGTAGTTCGCGGCGATTTCGGCCTTGAGGCTCTCGAGGAGATCGAGACGCCGCGCGCAGAGCGCGAGGTTCCGGCCGCGCGCCGCGAACTCGAGCGCCATGCCGCGGCCGAGGCCGGCACTCGCCCCGGTGATGAGGATGTTACGCCGCACGGTCGCCGCGCCCGCGGTCAGTGCCCGCCCTTGACGACGGCACCGCCCTTCATCACGAAGTCGACGTTCTGCAGCTTGGCGACATCGGCGAGCGGGTCGCCCTCGACGCCGATCAGGTCACCGTAGCGCCCGACCGCAATCGCGCCGACGTCGGCCGAGCGCCCGAGCGCCTCGGCAGCGGTCACCGTCGCCGCGCGGATCGCCTGGATCGGCGTCATGCCCCAGTTCACCATCGTCACGAACTGCTTGGCGTTGTCGCCGTTCGGGTAGACGCCGGCGTCGGTGCCAAAAATCATGCGCACGCCCGCGGCGTTCGCGGCCTTGAAGGTCTCGCGCTGCTTGCGGCCGATCGCCTTTTCCTTGTCGAGGGACTCCTGGAAGAGACCGTTCTTCGCCACCTCGGCGAGGATGTAGTCGTCGTTGTAGATGTCCATCGAGAAGTACGTGCCGTGCTGCTTCGCGAGCTGGAAGGCCTCCTCGTCAGCGAGGCTTGCGTGCTCCACCGTGTCGACACCGGCGCGAATCGCGTCCTTGATGCCGGACGTGCCGTGCGCGTGCACCGCGACGCGCAGGCCGAGCTGGTGCGCCTCCTCGACGAGCGCGGTCATCTCGCCGAGCGAGTACTGCTGGCCGCCGACCGTGTCCGTCTTCGAGAGGACGCCGCCGGTGCCGCAGAATTTGATGACCTCGGCACCGTACTTGCGGAGCTTGCGCACCGTCGCGCGGATCTCCTCCGGACCGTTGGCGACGGCGGGCGAGGGCACCGTGATCGACGGCGGAAACTCGGTCGCATCGCAGTGCCCGCCGGTCGCGCCGATCGCATAGGTTGCGGGCACGATGCGCGGCCCCGGGATGAGTCCCTGCTCGATGCCCTGCTTGATGGCGACGTCGGCGTAGTCGGCGGAGCCGACGTTGCGGATCGTGGTGAACCCGGCCTCGACGGTGCGCTTCGCGCTCGCGACGCCGACCACCGTCCAGAAGCCGTCCGTGAACTCGAGTCCGCGGTAGCCGCCGTAGCGCGGATCCGAGGTCAGGTGCACGTGCATGTCGATGAGGCCGGGCAGCAGCGTCAGCCCCGGCAGGTCCACGCGCCGCGCCCCGGCCGGGATCGCGCCACCCTGCGTTCCGACTGCCACGATGCGGCCGTCGGTGATCGTGATCTGCGGGTGCTGGACCTCGCGGCCGGCCAGCACGTCGACCATGCGGTCGGCGGTGACGACGACGGTATCGGCGGCCGCGACGGACGCGCCGGCGACGGTTAGGGCAATGACCAGCCAGGGCGCGTGACGCATCGGCAGTACTCCTCGGGGGCGACGTTGGGGACGGCGCATCATACGCCCGGCCGGGGCGCGGCCGGGGCGGCGGCGCCGCCTTCGAGCTCGGCGGCGTGCGGGATCCACCAGTCCGAGCCGCGCGGCGTCTCGGCATACTCGGGCCAGCGGTAGTCGATGGGCGGCGCGAAGTCCCTGGGCAGGAGCGGCGCCACGAAGCGCTCGCCGCCCGTGCGCTCCACGAACTCATCGCGCGCCTGTGCGACGGCCTCCGGGCGGGTCAAGAGGTCGAGGAGCGTCCCGGCGATGGTCTTGCCCGCGACCTCGACGGTCGGATCGATGCACGCGGCGATGCCGCCGAGCGCGTTCGCGACCCAGGCCGGGTAGCCCGCATAGCCGGGCGGCACCGCGAGCATGGGACGCGCGATGTAGAGGCGCACGGTCGGTGCGTACCAGCTCATTTCGACGTAGTCGTCGGACGTCCAGTGCGTCTGCCAGCCCGGCATGTGCTCGCGGAGCTTTCTTTCGGCGTCCACGGGTGCGATCAGCGACTCGCACGCGGGCAGGAACGGCCGCGCCATGGGCGTGAGGCCGAGGCCGCGCTGGATGTCCTGCGCGATGCGGATCGCTTCGGCGCCGTAGGCAGGCGCGCCGACCTCCGCGAGGTTGTCGTAGGTGAGCGCGGCGAGTGCCTTGTTCGGCACGCCCGGCCGGGTGCGCGACACCCAGCGCTTCACGAGCCGGCACTGCGCGGTCGCGGCCGCGTGTTCCGCGTTCCGGTCGAGGACGTCGAGGATCGCATCCGCCATGCGGATCTCGGGCGTCCGCCAGGCGTAGTTGATCTGGGCGATGTGCGCGGGCAGGTTGTCGGCCGTGGCCTGCCCCGCCGTCAGGATCGCCTCGTTAAGCGACCAGCCGCCCGAGTGCGCGAGCATCGACTCGGTCGTCGCCTTGGTGAGCGCATACATCGTGAAGAGCGCCACGTTTGCGCCGGGTGCGCGCGCCGCCGAGTGCGCCGCCGCGATGGGGCTATCGCTCGCCGCGGCCGGCCAGCGCTCGGGCTCGTCGCAGATGAAGGAATAGATGCGGCTCGAGTACGCGCCGCAGTGGGTGTCCCAGCGCGTCGTGTTGCAGAGCGGCAGCATGTAGAACGGGTGGTAGCTGACGATCGCGTCGATGCCGTCGTAGTACCCGCGCAAGCCGTGCACCGCCTTCGAGCCCTGCACTTTCTCTGCGGGCTCACCGAAAAACTTCAGGGTTCCGGTGATGCCGGCGACGGTCATCGCGTGCTTGGTGGCGAGGATCCCGGCGAGCGCGCCGATGCCGAGCGCCGAGTGCGGGTCGGTGTGGCCGGCCGCGAACTCCGAGAGCCCGGGACGCGGACCGCGGCGCGTCGCCGCCGCCTGGCAGTTGCCGGGCACGGCGTCGTACTCGGCGTAGCCCGCGACCGTCGGCCCCGGGCCGTTCGTCCAGCGCGCCGCAAACGCGGTCGGCATGCCGCCGCTGCCCGCCTCGACCTCGAAGCCCTCCTGGCGCAGCCGCTCCACGAACCACGCCGCCGAGCGGTACTCGCGCCACGCCGGCTCCGCAAAGTCCCAGATGGTCCGGTGCCAGCCCGACAGGACCGCCCGATGCTCGTCGACCCACCGATGTGCCAGAGATTTAGCCGTCGCCACGCCCGTCCCCCTCGTCGTTCACGGCCGCGCGGCACGGTGTCCGGCACCTGCCAACGCGATCCGCATCGCCCCGCATGATACCGGCCGGCGTAGGCCGCTGCGCGCGACACCGGACTGTGCTGTCGTTCACGACGCGCTGACGCTAACCTTGTAAGTTAGCCGGGATGGCGGCCGGATCGCGACCTCCGGCCGGAGCCTGCGGAGTCCAACATGCCGTTTCGTCTCAAGGCGTTCTCCTTGCACTTCCTCGGGAGCGCGACGGTCCTGACCGTCGTGCTCGGCGGGTTGTTCCTCGGGTGGTACCGCTGGCCGGGGTGGTACCTGGCCGACGCCCTCAAGCTCAGCGCCATGGCAGTTGGGATCGACCTCGTGCTC
>Ga0335083_10006623_pt1 | contig 14415 bp, 11 predicted proteins | sample Lox_Sample_42_FD_206716 | JGI IMG/M metagenome (GOLD analysis project Ga0335083, IMG submission 206716) | Soil microbial communities from Loxahatchee National Wildlife Refuge, Florida, United States - Lox_Sample_4.2 | ecosystem: Environmental > Terrestrial > Soil > Wetlands | place: USA...
ATGGAGCCCCACTTGAGCAGGGCGAAGTACGGGCCTGAGTGCTCGAAGGAGCGAGCCTCCTCGATCATCCCGAACTCGTTGGTTCCGGTGTGCGTCTCGACCGGGATCCGGCCAGTCTCGTGCAAGATGACCATGAACAGCGCGGCGGAAGCCAGCAGGTGCGCGGGGCGGATCACCTGGCCTGCGGATGACCGGACCGTTGCGGCCAGCGCGTAAGGCAGGTCAGTGCCGGTCAGCAGGGCAACGGTGAACACCACGAACAGCACGACCGGCTCGGCGATCGCCGAGAACGTCTTGGCCCGGCTCGACCCGAGCTGCGCGTACGGGCTGCCGGTCGCCAGTGCGGCGGTCGCCACCACGAAGCTGGCCAGGGAGAGCAGGAACCCGCCGCCGAGGATGTCGCCCATGTAGCCGAGCGGCAGCCCGTAGGTCGTCAGGACCGGGATCAGCAGCGGGATCGTCAGGTACGCCGTCACCGCGACCAGCGGCGCCGCGAGGAAGAACCAGCTTGCCCCGGACGGTGCGAGTGCCTCCTTGCGGCACAGCTTCGCCAGGTCGTAGTACGGCTGGAGCAGCCGAGGGCCGCGCCGGCCCTGCAGCCGCGCCTCTACCGTCGCAATCACGCCCATCACACCGGGCGCGCCGAGCGCGACGGTGAGAACCTGCAGGAGCTGAATGACGGGGATCGGCACGGCCGCGCTCATCGCGCGACCCGTCGTTCATTGCCTGGAGGTTCCAGTACCTCGTCCACCGTGATGCCTCCTACCCGCACGGCCCGAAAGCCACTGAAGGGGTAGAGGCCATCAGCGCGCAAAATCGCGCGCGGTTATGGCGAGCCTCATCGCCACATAACCCCTGTATTGTCCCCCACGGGCCATCTACCCCGCAACCCAGTGAGGCCCTAGGATCGGTATCACGGTGATGGAGCTCGCCGAAATTGCCCTCGTGGCTGATGGCTCCTGTCGGACGGCCCAGCGGCCAGCACACAGGAGGTCACGCCATGACGTTGCGGCAAAGCGGGGCTGCGCAGCTGACGCTAGCCCTCAGATATGCGGTCCGGTCCGATGTCGGTCTCCTGCGGGAGGGGAACGAGGACTCGGCGTACGCCGGGCCCCACCTGCTCGCGGTTGCCGACGGCGTGGGTGGCCATGCGGCCGGCGAGGTGGCAAGCACTGCCGCCATCACGATGCTCGCACCGCTCGACGCGGAAGATCTCGGACCTGATCTGGCCGGCGAGCTCGCCGATGCGGTCGCGATGGCCAGCAACCGCCTTCAGGAGCTGACCACCTTCGACCCGGCGATCGAGGACATGGGCACCACACTGACCGCCCTGCTGTGGTCGGAGGGATACGCCGCGCTCTGCCATATCGGCGACTCGCGGGCCTACCTGCTGCGCGATGGCCGGCTCGTCCAGATCACTCGCGATCACTCACTCGTGCAGTCGCTGGTCGATGACGGCACGATCACCGAAGACGACGTGCCTACGCACCCGTACCGGTCCTTGCTGCTTCGCGCGCTGGATGGCCGGACGATCGCCGAGCCTGACCTGACACCACTCGAGACATACCCCGGCGACCGCTTTCTGCTGTGCTCCGACGGCCTGTCGGACGTGGTGAGCGAGCAGGCGCTGCACCAGGTGCTCACCGCTGTGCGGGACCTCGATGAGGTGACATTGCGGCTTGTCGAGCTTGCCATCGCGGGTGGCGGGCCGGACAACATCACCTGCGTCGTAGCCGATGTCATCGACACGCGCAGCAGCCCGGTGCAGGCTACCTGGCAACCGGTGTTCGCCGGCGCGGTGGCCGGCGGCGCACAGGCGTGACGGCTGTGGCGAAGGTCGGCGGGCAGGGAGGATGACACGGATGGCCGGCCGCGAGGATGTCCTGGATCAGGCGCTGGAAGAGCTGGCCGGGCTGGGCAACCGGCGGGACACGGAGCAGATCGGCGCGCTGCGGGACCGGCTGGCGGCTGCGCGGCTGCGGGTCCTGGTGGCCGGGGAGGCCAAGCGGGGCAAGAGCACGCTGGTCAACGCGCTGCTTGGCCGCCCGGTGCTGCCCTCGGGAGTCACGCCGCTGACCGCGGTGGCGACAACGGTGCGATACGGCGAAGACCCGCATGCCGAGGTGCAGTTCGCTGACGGGCATGAGGAGAAGCACCCGCTGTCGGCGCTGGATGACCTGGTGACCGAGCGCGGCAACCCCCGCAACCGGCGGGGCATCGCGGCGGTGACCGCGTTCGTCGACGCGCCAGTGCTGGCAGACCGCGTAGAGCTGGTGGACACACCGGGTACCGGGTCGGTGTTCACCTGGGACACCGAAGCCGCGCACCAGGCCCTGGAGACGGCAGACGCCGCGGTCTTCGTGCTGACCGCCGACCCCCCGGTGTCGGCCAGCGAACGGGACCTGCTGGCCAGGGTCGGCGAGCTGTCGGTGCGCACGTTCGCGGTGCTGAACAAGGCTGATCACCTCGACGCAGCCGGGCTGGCCGAGGCCATGGACTTCACCGGACGGGTACTCGCGGCGGCAGGCCACCCCGGGCGGGTCTACCCGATGTCTGCGCGGGCCGCGCTGGACGGCGACGATCCCGGGTTCGCCGCGTTCGCTTCCGACTTCACCGGCTACCTGGCCGAACGAGGCAGCTCGGACCTGGCCGCCTCGGCGTCCGCGCACGCGCGCCGGATCGCCCGGTCGCTGCTGGATGAGGTGGCGCTGACCCGGCGCGCCGCGCAGATGCAGGCCGGGGACGCCGTCAGCCGGGTGGAACGGTTCAGCGCCCGGCTGGCCGAGGCAGCGGTGCACGGCCGGGACGCCATCGCGATCGCGAATGCGGAGTCGGCCCGGCTGCTGTTCGCGCTCAACGACGCCGCCGGCGCTGACGGCCTGCGGCTGGCCCGCCAGGTCACTGCCCAGCTTGACGCACTGCTCGGCGGTGAGCTGCGGGGCGCCGCACCGGGTGAGATCGAGCGGCGGGGCCGCGAGAGACTCGTCGCGCTGACCGTGGCCGCCGCCGACGCCTGGCGGCAGGACCAGCGCGAGCGCATCGAGCAGGGCCTGGCGGCCGTCGATGCCAGGCTGGCGGCGGGCCTGAAGGCCGAGCTTGAGGTGCTGCGCGGGTCGGCCGCCGAACTGCTCGGCCTTGACCTCGCGGTCCCAGAGCCGGGCGGCAGGCTGGCGGAGGACCGGCGGTTCTTCTACACCACCGCCGACGATGCGGGGCAGACCGAGCTGCTTGCGGGTGCGGTCCGCCGCCGCCTCCCCGGTGAGCTAGGCAGGCGCGCGGCCCGCGAGCACTTGCGCGGTGAAGCACCAGGCCTGGTAGAAGGCCAGATCGGGCGGGCCCGCGGTGACCTGCAGTACCGGCTGGCTGAGGCGGCCCGTGCGCTGGCCCAGGTGGTGGAGCAGCGCTACGCCGATGCCACCGGCCGGATGCAGGCCGGGCTCCGCGCCGCGGCTGACCTCCGGGAGGCATCTGGTGCCGAGGCCGCCCGCATGGAATCGGATCTGGCTTCGCGCGAAGCGGCCATCCTTCATGTCCTCGCTACCCTGGACGACGCGGTATCCGGCTAGCGGCGCCACCATCCGTTCGGATAACTCTCTCCTCCCGAACGGATGGTGGCGACTGCCGCGCTATCAGGGCATGCCGTAGCGCATGCCAGGCGCGGCGGCGGCGATTTCCAGCAGCCGGTTGTACTTGGCGACACGCTCGCCGCGGGCGGGGGCGCCGGACTTGAGGTGGCCGCAGCCGGTGCCGACGGCGAGGTCAGCGATGAAGGTGTCTTCCGTCTCGCCGGAGCGATGGGAGACGAACTGCCGGTACCCGGCCTGGCGGCAGACTGCCATGGCCTGGAGAGTCTCGGTGACGGTGCCGATCTGGTTGAGCTTGATCAGTGCCGCGTTGCCGATGCCCCGGTCGATGGCGCTGGCGATGATCGCGGGGTTCGTGCAGAAGATGTCGTCGCCGACAAGCTCGACCTGGTTGCCGAGCCGGGCGGTGAGCGCGATCCAGCCTTCGTCGTCGTCCTCGCCGAGCCCGTCCTCGATCAGGTGCACCGGGAACCGCTCGATCATGGCGGCGTACCTGCTGGTCATCTCCGCGGAGGTCAGCAGGTCCCCGGCCACTCTGTACCGGCCATCAGGCTGGCGGAACTCCGAGGACGCCGGGTCCAGGGCGATGGATATCCCGCTCGGCCCGGCCTGGTACCCGGCGTCGCCGATGGCCTGCACCAGCAGGCCGAGTACCTCCTCGGGCTCGGTTATCTCCGGTGCGAATCCGCCCTCGTCGCCGAGTCCGGTGGACAGCTTGCGGCCGGTTAGTTCGGCACGCAGCGCGGCGTACACCTCCGCTCCGGCGCGGACCGCGTCGGCCATCGACGGGGCGCCGACTGGGGCGATCATGAATTCCTGGAAGTCCAGCGCGTTGGGGGCGTGCACCCCGCCGTTGAGCACGTTGAAGTGCGGCACGGGCAGCGACGGGGTAACCCCGTCCGGGGTCAGCCACTGCCACAGCGGCACCCCGGCGGACGACGCGAGCGCGCGGGCCAGCGCCATCGACGTGCCGACAGTGGCGTTCGCGCCAAGCCTGCTCTTATTGCCAGTGCCGTCAAGATCGATCATGGCCTGGTCCGCCTCGGCCAGCGATGCCCAGGTCCGGCCCCGAAGCAGCCCGGCGATCTCGGTGTTCACCGCCGACACCGCGCCGAGCACGCCCCTGCCCTCGTACCGGGCCGGGTCGCCGTCACGGCGCTCGACCGCTTCCCGAGACCCGGTGGACGCGCCCGACGGCACCCGGGCACTGGCTGTGGTGCCGTCGCCCAGCCGTACCGTGACCGCCAGCGTCGGCCGTCCCCGCGAGTCGAGGATCTCCAGGGCGGACAGGTCTGTCACATCGAAAAGCGTCATCATGCTCCTCCTCCTGGCTGGCGGCGGCCGCCTGACTGCCGCATGGTTTCACCGCTGATTGTCCGGGCCGGTGACAGTGCGGCGGCAGGGCCTTCCGGCCTGTCCGCACCAGCATTGTGCCGCAGCCGGGCTTGCTCATGCCCGTCAGCCGGGCGTGCCAATGAGGGGCGTAGAATGTCAGTGGCGGTTTGTCCCGCCCGGCGGTGGATCTCGCCGTGCCCGTGTCGGCGTCATGCTGACGCGACGCTGCCTGACGGCCGATGGGTCCTGCTCTCCGGATATGGAGGTAGGACGCATGACGGCACCAGTGTCACGGCCTGTCGCGCACCTGGACTGCTTCGGCCGCCTGTGGTGGCTGCCGGCGGGCGGTTGCGGTAACGGACTAGACGACCAGGCATGGGCCCCGGCCCTGCAGGTCAGCGGGCAGGTCGTCCCGCAGTTGCTGAGCGCGCTGCAAGAGGCAGCGGTCCCCGCCTATGTCGCCAGGGTCCGAAAGCTACATGACCCCGGCTGGCAGCCGGACAGCTATCAGCTCTGGGTGGGGGCCAGTGCCTACGGCCGGGCGGAAGCCGCGCTCCTTACGGTGATGGCGCGGCTGGCACGGGAAGCAGCCGAGCGGGCGGACACGGCATGGCGGTGAGAGCGGCCCGGAGGGTTCCAGGCGCCGCCGCGCACTTCGCGGCCTTGGCCATCGTTGCGTCGGCCGCCGCCCGCGGCGGCCGGGCGGCTGACATAGACCGGGCGCTCTTCGAGCGTGTCCAAGCTAGCCGCGGCACGGCTGGGATCGCCGTCGCGCGGGCCATCAGCGCACTTGCCGAGCCCGCGGTGGCGTACCCGCTGCTCGCCGTCGCCGGGGCGCATGCCGGCCGCCGGGCCGGCTGGCAGTACACGCTGTGGCCGTGCCTGGCCGTGGCCAGCGGAGCGGCCGTGCGGCGCCGGCTGTCCCAGACGATCGCCCGCCCGCGCCCGCCCGAGCAGGCGTGGCTGATCGAACCGGAAGGATTCAGCCTCCCGTCCAAGCACACCACCCTCGCTGTCCTCACCGTCGGCGCCTGCGTGCGCGCCACCGGGATCGGCGGCGTCCCAGCCCGGGTCGCGCCGCTGCTGGCCGCCGCCGGGATCGGCGCAAGCCGCGTCTGCCTGGGCGTGCACTGGCCCGCCGATGTGGTCGCCGGCTGGCTATTCGCCGAGGGATGGCTCTGTCTTGCCGACGGGCTGACCGCGCCGGCTCAGCCCGTCGGGCACGTGCACCCGGCACCCGATATAACCCGATGACAGGAAAGGATTTCCATGGACATGCCCGCAGAGATTGACATGCGCTGCTCGGTCATCGTGTTCCGCGGCGATGCCGTGCTGCTGGTTCACCGTGAACGCGCCGGCGACTGGGTGCTGCCCGGGGGCACGCCCCGCCCGGGCGAGAGCATGGCTGCCTGTGCCAGGCGGGAGGTGCTGGAGGAGACCGGGCTGACCGTCGACCCGGCCCGGATCGCGTTCATCGCCGAGACCTTGGCGCCGGGGTCGCTGCGCCGGGCAGTGGACCTGGTCTTCCTCGCCGGACCTGACGTGCAGGGCGACCCCGTGCCCTCCGAACCGGGCCTGGGCGCGCTGTTTGTCCCGCTTGCCGCCCTGGCCGGGCTGGACCTCCGCCCGCCGCTGGCCGGGCACCTACGCGGGCTGCACGCCCGCGGCGCCGGGCCCACTGCCGCTTACCTGGGCAACTTGTGGCGCCCGCAGCGCGGTGACGACATGGGCGCGATGTCCGTGGACTCGGTGCGGTCAGGTCCAGAGCAGGAATCAGCAGGCAGCGGCCTGCCATAGAGCTGGTCCCAGGCAGCAAGCCGGCGGAGCGTGGGCGGGGCCCGGCACCCCGCCCACGTGGCACCCCGGCGGGCTACCTGATCGGCGGCGGGCCGAAGGGCAGGACCTTGCGGCCGAATGTGGACTCGATGATGTCGCCCGCTGCGTGGTACCAGGCCAGCACCGCGAAGGTCAGGACGATCCAGCCGCCGGCCTCGGTGATGTCGACGTTATTGGCGCCCGCGCCAGCCGACAGCACCACTAGGCCGATGAAGATCAGCCAGATGATCACGGTCAGCACCAGGTCGGTGCGCAGCGAGGCGATCCCCAGGTAGAAGGTGATCACCGCGAAGACCGCCAGGAGCAGGCTGTTGGCATCGTTAGCCTGTACTGGAGGGACACTGGTGGCGTAGATCGTGTCAAACGCTCCGACTATCACCCAGAACGGGCCGTAGGTGCCGAATACCGCCCCGCCGAACAGGTTGCCGCGCTGGAACTCCATGATCGCGACGATGATCTGCACGAGGCCGCCGAAGAAGAACGCCGCCGGCAGCACGATGGGGATGCCTGCGTTGTTCAGCAGGTGGGTCTGGTACATGCCGAGCATGAATGAGGTGGTGGCGAACGCGGTCACCGCCCACGGTGCCGGGTTAGCCATCCCTGCCGGTGCGGCCGGCGCTGCCTGCCGCGCAGGCTCAGACTGCTGTCCGATAGTGCCTGATGTCGCCATTGCGCATCACTCCTGTTTATCTCTTGCCGACCGGGGCGGCCGGCACGTCTGGGCGGGGGTCGTGCATGAGGAGTCCGCGGTCCGCAGGGATTCGCGCCAGCGGCGCAGGAAGGGCGTTCGCCCGCCGGGATGGCGCAGCGGGATGCCGGTTCGCTGCATGAACCCGCGCACGGTCATGGCTGGCTGGCCCGTCAGCAGCTCGATATGAGCCAGCCCTGCGCCACAGCCCCAGTACAGGTCCTTGACCAGCGGGACAGTCAGCCGAACCGGGCTTGGGAACCGAGTCCAGAGCGCGGCACCGGGCGGCACTTGCGGGACATCACGGGCGACGAGTACGGCGGCGATCAGCGGGTCGGCGTAAAGTGCCCGGACGAGCTCGATCTCTTCCGGGCCCCGCAACGGGACGGCCCCGCCTGCCCGGACGGGGACGCCGAGGGCGTGCGCGCTGCGCAGGACCGCGTTGCGGGAGATGCCCAGCAGCTGGCCCACCTCGTCGGCTGTCAGGCCCAGCCGGGTGTACAGGTCATCCAGGATCTCGGCGGGCACCGTCTGGCGGTCTTCCCGGTTCCAGCCGCCGCGGGTGCGGAGCGTGATGCCGTAGCGGCGCAGCCGGTCCCGGACAGTGCGCTCCGGTATTCCCGTGATCGCGGCGATCTGCGGCGAACCGAGCCGCCCGGCCTGGTACAGGCCAGCCAGGAGCTGCCGGATGCCGGGCGGGTCGCCACGGCGCAACGGCCTCGGCCGCCCCGCACCCCGGGGCCGCAGCGGTACCTTGGCCTTGCGCAGTACCCGGGTGACCCGCTGCCGGTCCAGGCCGGTGAGCTCGCTGATCGAGTAAGTGGACAGTCCCTGGCACAGGTACAGGTGAGCCAGCCAGGCGGAGTCCGTCTCGTCGTCGGCTTGCGCCGCTTCACGGGCTGCGTTGCAGTAGCGGCACGGCGGCACCCCGTCATCAGGGGTACCGGGCATCATAGAGGCACCGTCAACCAAAAGCATGCGGCCTCCTGCCCGCGATAAACAGGCAGGGACCGTTGGCGGTGACCGCGGTTGACGGCGAGCCCCTCCGCCGTACTTGTCTCCGAGCATAAATCCGGTGTCCGGGCGCGTAAAGCCTGTGCCAGCCGGCACTTCGGATAGTCGGCCTGCGCCGCGAACGGCTCAGTTCAGCGGGATGGCGGCAAGCTGGCAGGCGATGCAGAATGCCACCAGGCCGCCGAGCGAGACGCTGACCAGGACGCCGATCACGACGCTGCCGGCCACCCAGGCGGTGCCGTAGCGTCGCCCCCATTACTGCTCCCGGCCGGTCAGCGCGTGAGCTTCCCCGCCCGACAGCTCGGCCACGTCCGCATCGGGGGGAGGGCAGCGCAGCGCGTATGCCGGTCCCGTTCGGCCCCACCACGCCGACCTTCGCGCCCGGCAGGAACCCGAGCGTCACGTCATGGAGCACCGCTTTGCCGTCATAGGACTTCCGGACACGGCTGAGCGTCAGGATCTGCGTCATTTCCGCTTGCGCCTCCTGCGGTCACCTCACAGGGACCGTTGGCGCGGAAGCGGTTAAAGGCTAGGCCGACGTCCGCGTTCCACAGCGGCTGGTAGCGGAACTCGCCGGCTGTGCTCAGCGTTTCGAGGCTGGACGCCGCAGTATCACAGCCGGTGATGACATCCGCATATTCGATGCTCCCTTCCTGCCGGCCGTAGCCTTGGGACATGTTCCGAGTGCTGGACGACCGGCCGGGCTCGCATGCCGAGGTCAGCTTTGCCCGTCCCGGCCCGCTGCGCTTGTACGTCCATGTGCATGCATCCACGGATGCCGCCGACCTGACCGGGCTGCGGGTGCTGCTGGTCGCGGACCTGCTGTTCCGGGCGGCCGAGGTCGGGGGGCTGCAGGTGCTCGCCACGCGGGTGTTCACCGGCGAGGCTGCAGCGCAGGCCGCCATGGAGCGTGCCGCCGACGCTCTTGGCGTCAACCCTCCCGCCCTGCCTGCTGCCCCTGGCGTAGCGTGGCCGGGAGGCCAGTCGGGCGTGCACGTGGCGGATGAGACTGCCGTCAACGAGGACGACCACAGCGGGATCCTGGTCCGCACCGCCGCCGCGCGGATGACCGGCCACGCCTTCAGGGACGGCGCCACCGCAGGCTTGCCCGCCGGGCTTGACCCGCTCGCCGTCCGGTTCGCGCTCATGTCCGTCCCCCGGCAACAGCCGGCCGAGATCACCGCCGCTACGCTTGGCGACGCGGCTCGGACACTGAACGAGTGGCGGCACCGTGTGGCCGGCTGGGCGGAATTTCCGTCGCACCGCATCCCGGAGCCGGTGCAGGCCGCGTTCATGTCTGCCTTCAGCAGCCTCGACGCGGTCGCGGTCCTGTCGTCGCTGAGTCGGCTCATGGCTGACGAGACCATGCCTCCCGGGGCGCGGTTCGAGGCCTCCGTCTACGCTGATCGCGTTCTCGGCCTCGATCTGCCTCGCGACATCGGCCGCTGACCGCACCTGCACCAGATTTACAGATGACCTAGGGGCCAGCTTGCACGTTGCCAGCTTGCTGCCGAGGCACCTGGATGCCGGTTGTGCTGTGCGGTGGGGAGGAACCCGCACTGTGCCCGGGTGCCAGGTCAGCGCAGGCTATTATCGCCGTCTCGGTGCACGAACTACCGTGGTCGCCACCGGAAGTGAGAACGGCAACGATGACAGCCACCAGCACGGCCGTCGTCAGTAGCCACAACGACAGTAGTGCGGCCCTTCGGGGGCCCAAGCGGTAGCACGCCTTGCGCAGGCTGGTACGCCGGCGAGCGCGGCGGAGCCGCCGGATAGTCCGCCGTGGATCTGCTGAGACGTTTTCCCGGCTCGGCATCTCCTCATCCGAGGCCAGCCGAGTGAACGCGTACAACAGCGCAGTCAGTTCCGGATCAGAAACGGCGATCTCACACTTGATTGAGTGCAGGACCTGCCGCTCCCAAGCGCTAAGGCTCATCGTTGGTCCCTGCCCCGCCTAGTCGCATATGGGCGTGCAACGGCGCAGGAAGGGAGAAGCGGGATTCCAGCTACCCGCGGGAGAATGCACCGCGACATAAGGCCTCCACCTGCATGCGGCATCAGTAACACCGAGGTAGAAGCCATCAGCCCGTGATGCGATATCGCGGGCGTTACGCGAGCCTCATCGCGCGACTAAATCGTATCATTCATCAGACGTCGGCAGATTCCCAGGCGCAGGCGTAGTGGTCCGTCCTGCCCGGTGATGATTCCCGGTGCGCTGGCTGTCATGAGCGTGTCCCCTCGGCAGCTGCCGTCGGTGCTGGTTCGGCATCGAAGATGCGCCGGTAGGAGTCTTGCCCGTAGCTGGTCGGCAGCGGCTCCCCCTCGGTTAGCGTGAAGGTCCGCCGCCCGTCGGGCTGCCGCACGGCGCGCAGGAACAAGGCGTTGCTGGGGTGCCGGTCGTAGATGCTGTGCCCGAGGTCATACATGTGGGTGACGAAGAAAACTTTGATCTGCCTGGCGATCATTGCCCGTATGACCTGGCGGGCGATCTCTGAGCCTTCGCGTTCGTTGGTCGAGGCGAACGACTCGTTGCACAGCAGGACTGCACGGGGGCTGATCTGGTCGGCGATTGTGCTCATCCGGCTGAGTTCCTCATCCAGCTTGCCGCTTCCCATCGTGGCGTCTTCTTCGCGCTTGTAGTGGGTGAAGACGCCGGTGCAGACTCCGGCGCGGAACGAGCGGGCGCCCGCGAACATGCCGGCCTGCATCATCAGGTGGGCGAGGCCGAGGCTGCGCAGCAGAGTCGACTTGCCGCCCTGGTTGGCGCCAGTGATCATGACTAGGGCCTTGCCGTCGGCAGTGACCTCGTTGCCGACGGCCCGGTTGCCGAGGTGCAGCGTCAGGCACACGTCGTAGATCCCCTCCGCGGTGAGGGCGAGCTGATCGGCCGGGAGGGGTTCGGGGAAGCAGGTCGGCTCATCCTTCCCGCTGAGCTTGTCGTGCAGGTTGAGGCAGCCGAGGTAGAAGGCAAGTTCGAGCCGGAGCATGGCGAAGAAGCTCTTGACGTGGTCGGCTGATTGCGCGACGGAGTTCGCGACCAGGTTGATGCCTCTTCCGCGGATCTTCTCCAGCGCCTTGAAGCCGTTCTCGTCGCGGGGAGGGATCGTGAAGCTGTAGCTGCCCGAGTGGTTTCCGAACGGGAGCCGCTCGGTCCAGTGCTGCTCACGCGGTGTCCGGACGATGTAGCGCCGGCCTTTGAGGCCCTTGCCCAGTTCGGCGCTTTCGAAGACACCGCGCTTGAACTCGAGTTCGCGCAGGTGCTGCTCGACTGTCTTCAGGTAGTCGTCGGCGAGCTCCTCGGAGAGCATCGCGAAAAAGCGCGTGAAGCCCTCCGAGCGGAAGCCCGCTGCCTCCTGGTCGGCGATTTGGCGCAGCCGCCGGAGGACGCCAGCTTGGAGTTGCAGCACCCGCGCCGAGCGGCTGAGGATCTGGTCAGGGCTGGGCCGAAGCCAAGCGCCGCCGACCGTCCGCTCGTTTTCGAGCGCATCAACGGCTAGCTGGTAGACCTGCCGGATGATGCCGGGGTGCTCAAGGCAGTCAGCGAGCACCTGCTGCCGGTAGACGATAGCGTCCGGGTCGGTCAGGCTCGACAAGACGGTCCGCTTGGCCATCTCGAACAGGAACTCGTCGCCGTCGGCCATCGCGTTCCACAGAGTCTGGAGTTCGAGGTCTTGCGCGAGCACCGCGTCGCTTCCCGTTGGCGCGAGTTGCGGGCGTGACTGTTTCGCCCGCTCGCGGTCATACTTCATGCGGGTGATAGCGAACAGGTCGCCGCTTGTCATCGCGTCGAACATCGCGTCTCGCAGTTCCGGCTTGACGGCGAAGTCCCGGTCCCTGTGCAGCAGGAAAACCTTCATCGGTTGATCCGTTCCAGCAGGCGCTCGTAGGTGAGGCCATACTTCTCGGCGATCGCCCAGGCGTAGGCCAGCCCATCAGCAGGCTTGCGCAGCACCTTGAAGGTGCGCTCGGCGGGGTTGCTGGGCACGATCTGGCTGACCATGCTCACCGTCGCCTCGCTCAGTGAGGCGATCTCGTCGACGAACGTGACGTAGACGCCCAGGCAGCCGAGGTCGAGGATGCGGTGCATCACCGTGGTGCCGACGAAGAGCGCGTCGTCCAGCGTCGTGGAGTTGAAGCTCTCGTTCATCACGATGACGCTGTCTCCGGTCGCCTGCCGGAGGATCTCATGCACGCGGACAAGCTCGTCCTCGAACTTGCTGCGGAGTGTCTCGATGTCCTCCTCCCTGTCGAAGTGCGTATAGATCCGGTCGGGGAGAAACAGCCGCGCGCTGCGTCCGGGGACGGGCAGCCCAAGGCTCGCGAGGTAGTGCAGCTGGCCGAAGGTGCGTGCGAAGGTCGTCTTGCCGCCGTTATTCGGTCCGCTGACCACGAGCATCCGTTCCGCGCCGGTCAGATGGAAGTCGTTGGTTACGACCGTGCCGCCGGTTGAAGTCAGCTTGCCCGCCAGCGCGATGTCGAAGGTGCTCTCGGCCGCCGTCTCCTTCGAGCGGACGGAGACGTCCGGGTAGCAGAACGGCAGGCCGGCCGACTTGTACCGGCCGGCCAGCTCCAGGTAGGCGAGGTAGAACTGCACCTCGCGGTCAAACCGCCCGATCACCGGGTCGAAGTAATCACGGTGGCGCGCGCAGTACCTGTCGAGTGTCCCGAACTCGTCCGGGTACAGCCTCGCCACCAGGCCTGCGATCCAGGCCTCGACATGGTCCATCTCTGCGTACTCGGAGATGTCTGCCAGGTAGCTCTTGACTGCGCCCTGCCTGAACTTCGCGAACGTCTCTTCCACCTCGGCACCGTAGTCCGGCTCGCCGTCGTAGCGGCTGACCGTGACGCGCGGACCATGGACCCTGACGGCGTACCGGATCCGCGCTAGCACCTCTTTCAGCGTCTGTGTCTCTGCTGCTAGCGAGGAGAAAGGCTCCGAGTCGGCGTACTCGGTGAGGTAGCGGCGAAAGCCGTGGAAGCCGCGCGAAGTTACCTCATCCGCTGCGAGGTCTGCGGCCAGCGCATGCACTGCCTCGCAGTAGATCTCGGCCGCGTCCAGGAACCAGGCATGCTTCTGAAGCTGGTAGTGGAGCTTCTGCGCCTGCTCGAGGTGCTTGCGCATCTGCCGCATCGCTTGCGCGAACCTGCTCACCGGCTCGAGCACCTCGCGCGCCTCGAGATCGTGTAGCACCTCATGCCTGTACCGGACGGCGCTGACCTCGTGCAGCGGCGTGCAGAACAGTGGACCGAGGTCGTACTGCTCGCGCCCCATGGTCATCGACCTCAGCACCTGGTCAAGGTTCAGGTCGGTGAAGAACTCCGGCTGCTCCAGCCCACTGTCGCTAAGCCCGGGCCGCTCGAACAGGATGCTCTCGAAGCCCCCTGCGGCTGCCCCCGGGTGCGGCTGCTCGCCGGCGTACACCCCTTCCGCCGAGTGGGATGGGCCAGTGACGGCAAACTCAGCAGACATCGTTAGCTCCGCCGAGACGAGCGCAGCGCAACGTTCGCTGCTGCAACGTTTTCAGGCGAGTTCTACTGCCCGAAAAGCGACCTGCGTCCGCACTAGGCAACCCAGATATCCGCAGTGCCACCCCATGCCTCCTGTCGTCCGACCGCAGAGCAGTCAACAGGAGCCATCAGCCACCAGGGCGCGTTCGGCGAGCTCCATCACCGTAATCCATTCTACAGTCACGGTCACGCCGATCCGGATCTCGCGAACCTGTCCTCGGCATCGTCAAGCTGAACAGCCATCATGCCGTTAGGGCCCAGCGGCCAGCGGCTCGCCGGCGTCCAGCTCCCGGAACTCCGCGTCCCGGGCGAGGAGGTTGCTCATCTTGAGGCCGGGATGATGCCAACATCTGCGGCACATGCCGTAGCTGACCGTGCGGGTGTTCCGCGGGACGGCCGGTGTAGGGCCACACTGGGAGTCATGGGGGAGCAGCGGCGCGCCGGGCTGCA
>Ga0335083_10006624_pt1 | contig 14415 bp, 8 predicted proteins | sample Lox_Sample_42_FD_206716 | JGI IMG/M metagenome (GOLD analysis project Ga0335083, IMG submission 206716) | Soil microbial communities from Loxahatchee National Wildlife Refuge, Florida, United States - Lox_Sample_4.2 | ecosystem: Environmental > Terrestrial > Soil > Wetlands | place: USA: Florida...
ATCGTCAAGTTCACAAAGGCAAAACAGCCCATCAAACGACTCTGGCTGCAATCGATGACGCCGGCGGCCATCCGCGAGGGGTTTGAACGGTTGCGCGAGGACAAGGACATGCTGCCGCTGGCGGACGCCGCGTACAGCCGGTCGGAGGCTGACTGGCTGGTCGGCATCAACGGCACCCGCGCCATGACGGCCTTCAACTCGAAGCAGGGTGGATTCTTCAAGACGACGGTCGGCCGGGTCCAGACCCCGACTCTGGCCATCCTGGTTGAACGCGAGCAGAAGATCCGCAAGTTTGTACCGCGCGATTTCTGGGAGGTCATCGGTACCTTCGACGCGGCGGCTGGGCAATATACGGGACGCTGGTTCGATGAAAAATTCGCCAGACCCGAAAAGGATGGTGACGACCAACTCAAGCCGGAACGGATTTGGGAAAAAGAGAAAGCCGAGTCCATCCGCGATAAATGTCTCGGCAAACCAGGCATTGTCACCGAGGAAAGCAAGCCGAGTACGTCGCTTTCACCCTTGCTTTACGATCTGACCAGTCTGCAGCGCGACGCGAATTCGCGCTTCGGGTTCAGCGCCAAGAATACCCTCGGCCTCGCCCAGGCGCTTTACGAACGGCACAAGGTCCTGACGTATCCCCGAACCGATTCCCGCGCGTTGCCGGAGGATTACATCGGCACGGTAAAGAAGAGTCTGGAGATCTTATCGGGCCGGACACCCGGCGTCGGGACCGCCTTTTTGACCCGTTACGCAACCTTCGCCTCGCACATTCTTGATAATGACTGGGTGCGCCCGAACAAACGGATCTTCAACAACGCCAAGGTTTCGGACCACTTTGCCATCACTCCCACGACACAAATGCCGAAAGGCCTGTCCGAACCGGAGCAGAAGCTTTACGACCTGGTGATGAAGCGGTTTCTCGCGATTTTTTATCCCGCCGCCGAATTTCTGGAAACCACGCGCATCACCCGCGTCGAAAGCGAGCCGTTCAAGAGCACCGGCAAGGTGCTGGTGACTGCCGGCTGGCTGACGGTGTATGGCAAGGAAGCGCAGGACGAAGACTCGGCCAATCTGGCGCCGGTAAAACCCAATGAGACCGTCCAGACCAGCGCCGTCGAGGTAAAATCAAACGTCACCAAGCCGCCGCCGCGTTACACCGAAGCAACGCTGCTTTCGGCGATGGAAGGCGCAGGCAAACTGGTCGAGGACGATGAACTCCGCGAGGCCATGCGCGAGAAGGGCCTCGGCACGCCGGCGACGCGCGCGGCCATCATCGAGGGCCTGATTTACGAGCAGTATCTGCACCGCAACGGGCGCGAACTGCAGGCGACGGCCAAGGCATTTTCGTTGATGGAACTGCTGAATGGCCTCGGGGTCGCCGAATTGACCAAGCCGGAATTGACCGGCGATTGGGAATTCAAGCTGCACCAGATTCAGCGCCGGCAGAAAAGCCGCGACGAATTCATGTCGGAAATCGCCGACATGACGCGGCACATTGTGGAACGCGCCAAAAAATACGAGCACGACACGATTCCCGGGGATTTCGGCATCCTGAGAACTCCTTGTCCCAGGTGCGGCGGCGAAATCCACGAGAAATACAAACAGTTCCAATGCGAGAAATGCGACTTCGCCGTCTGGAAAACCGTGGCCGGCCGCATGTTTGAAATTGAAGAGGTGGAGCAGCTCATTTCCGCAAAGCAAATCGGCCCCTTGCAGGGCTTTCGCAGCAGGCTGGGCAAGCCCTTCGCCGCCGTGCTGAAAATGAACGGCGAGTACAAGGTGGAATTTGATTTCGGCAACGACTCGAAAAACGGGAATGGCGAGGCCGCGGCGGTGGATTTCACCGGCAAGGAACCCCTGGGCAAATGTCCGAAGTGCGGCGCACGGGTGTTTGATGCCGGGATGAATTATCTGTGCGAGAAGGCCACCGGCGCGGAGAAAACGTGCGATTTCCGTTCCGGCAAAATAATTTTGCAGCAGGAAATCGCGCCGGAGCAGATGAAAAAACTGCTGGAGACGGGCAAGACCGATTTGCTGACAAAATTCATTTCCAAGCGAACCGGCCGCACGTTCAAGGCCTTTCTGGTGTCCGGGAAGGATGGCAAGGTGGGATTCGAGTTTCCTCCACGGGAAGCCAGGGGCAAGGCCGGGGCCGAAAGAAAGCCGAAGGAACCGGCGCCGAAGGTTGATTTTTCGGGTAAGACTGAAATTGGCAAATGTCCAAGATGCAGCGGGCGAGTGTTCGACACGGAGGCGGGTTATCTCTGCGAAAAATCGCAGGCGGACAAAAAATCGTGCAAATTCAAGATCAGCCGCGAAATTTTGCGGCAGCCCATTGAACCGCTACAGGCACAAAAACTGCTGAACTCACACAAGACCGATTTGCTGGATAAGTTCATTTCCAAGGCCGGCAAACCGTTCCCGGCGTATCTGGTAATGGACGACAAGGGTAAAGTGACCTTTGAATTTCCACCGCGCCCGGACTAGAACCGTAATTTTTGTCACGGCCAGTCGCTGGTTGTTCTGCCAATATGAAGTCAAATCGCTTGCTTTGGACGCTGTTGCTGGTATGGGGGTGGGTGGCTTCTGCCGCTGCTCAACCCGCAACAATTCCGGCCCTGGCGACCACCAGCGCCAGCCCCGGCCGTTCCCATTCGGTCGGACTCGTCATCGTGACCCGTGACGGGAAGGATTACAAAGATGTCCAGTTGCAGAAAGTGGAACCCGACGGTCTCTTGATTTCCTACGCTCCGGATGATGGTGGCGTCGGCATCGCGAAGCTTAAGTTCGAAAATTTGCCGGAAGATTTACAGCGGTCCTACAACTACAATCCCACCAACGCAATGGCCTTTGAGCGTGCGGAACGGCAAAGCGAGGGCCGTCTGCGCGCACAATTGCTCGCCCAGGACCGGGCCGTCCAGGCCAGGCGCCTTGCGGACGAATTGTCCGAGGCCTGGTCCACGGCCCGGGAGAGTGGCACCGGCTTCTTCATTACCAGCGACGGATATCTGCTCACCTGCAATCACGTGGTGAACAATGCCGCCCGCCTCACCGTGGCCACAAGGCAGGGAGTGTTGCCCGCCGAGTTTGTGCAGGCCGATGTGGCTAATGACCTCGCCTTGCTCAAGGTGGATGGCACATTTTTTCCGTTGCCGCTGGCTGCCAGTAACAGCGCGCAACTGGGGGAATCGGTGTTCACCGTCGGTTTTCCCAACCCCGGCGTGCAGGGATTGCAGCCCAAGCTCACGCGGGGAGAGATCAGCAGCCTCGCCGGCATCCGCGATAATCCCGGCGAATATCAGATCAGTGTGCCGGTACAGCCCGGAAATTCCGGAGGTGCCGTGGTGGACGAATACGGTAATGTGACCGGTATCGTGGCCGCGAGGCTTTCCGATGAGGCAGCTCTGGCCTCCTCCGGGATGACGGCACAGGATGTGAATTATGCGGTGAAAAGCTCGCGCGCCAAAGTCCTGCTGGACACACTCCCGGACCTCGCGGGCAAACTTAAACCGCCGCACCCGTTCCGGGACCGCAGGTTCGAAGATGTGGTCCGGGAAGCGCAGGATGCCGTGGTGCTGGTGCTGGCTTATTAGAATTGAATGGACCCTGACCGGTCACGCACCGTTGAAGGCGGCGGATGGAACGCCGCCGGTCCGGTGGCCGCTGCGATATGAACGACGCCTCTGGTGAAACACCGGCCGGTGCACTGCCGGAAATCCGCGACAAGTGGTTGCAGAAATTTCTGGCGCATCTGGCGACGGATCGTGGCGCTTCGGCCTATACCCAGCGGAATTATCGGCAGGCGTTGACAGAATTCGCACGCTGGCACCTGGCCGAACGCCAGTCGCCACCCGCATGGCACAAATTACAACGTGATGATTTTCGGAATTATTTGCGGTACCTGGGCCGGCATAATTTGAGCCGCGCGGCGACCCAGCTCCGGTTTTCCGCGCTGCGGACCTTCTATAAATTTCTGATGCGGCAGGGCGCCGTGGACCGGGTGCCAATCAAAAACCTGTCGTTGCCGAAACTGGAAAAACGCCTGCCGAAATTCCTGACGGTGCAGCAGATGAAAGACCTGCTGTCTGCGCCGGCAAAATTGCTGGAGCAGCGGGGCCGTCAACCGGGACCAGGCCGCCCCCTTTCCGCCACCGCGTGCCTGCGCGACGTGGCGGTCCTGGAGACAATTTATTCCTGCGGCCTGCGCATCAGCGAATTGTGCGGTCTGCGCGCGGAGGACATTGACTGGAGCGAACGGCTCGTCCGCGTGCGCGGCAAGGGCAAAAAAGAACGACTGGTGCCGATCGGCGAACCGGCCTGGAAGGCGATTCAGAATTATTGGGACCAGTTGAAACAACCGCCGTCCGGCCCGTCACCGGTCTTTTTCGCCGAAACCAAAAAAGCCGCCCCGCTCAAACCGCTGCAACTGTCCCGGCGTCTGAAACAATATCTGGTCATTGCCGGCCTGGATCCCGGTCTCACGCCGCACAAACTGCGGCACAGCTATGCCACGCATCTGCTGGACGCCGGCGCGGATTTGCGGAGTGTGCAGGAGCTGCTGGGCCACGCCCATCTGGTGACGACACAGGTGTATACCCACGTAACCACCGAACGCTTGAAAAAAGCCTACGATGCGGCGCATCCGCGGGCATAGTCGCAGGCTCCTTGCCGGGCGAAGATTCTTGAATGGACCGCCGCGTTACCGGTCTAAGTAACCGGACGGTTATGAGGGTTTAATTCGAGGAACATGAACATTAAACTGACAGTGTTGTCTTTGACCACCGCGGCTGCGATGGTCGTATTGACGGGTTGCCAACACCCGAATGGGGAGCCGAATAATACGGCATCCGGCGCCCTGATCGGCGGGGCTGCGGGCGCCTTGACCGGAGCGGCCATCGGCGGTCCCCACAACGCCGGCCCCGACGCGTTGTTTGGCGCGGCGGCGGGAGCGCTGGCGGGGAGCATCATCGGCCATGCGCTCGACCAGCAGCAGGCGGCCGCCCTCCGTGCCCAGGCGCCCCAAACCTACGTGCGCGTGCAGGAAGGACAGCCGCTGAGTGTGTCCGACGTCAAGGCCTTGGCCACCGCGAAGGTGGGCGATGACGTTATCATCAACCAGATTCGCAATTCCCGCACCGTTTTCCATCTTAGCAGCGCCGACATCATCGATTTGCATGATTCCGGGGTGAGCGACAATGTCATCAATTTCATGATCAACACGCCCCACCTGATTGTGAATGATTCCAACTATCAAGCCGGACCGGTGGTCGCCCAGGCGCCACCGCCGCCGCCGGCGCAGACCGTCGTGGTCGCGCCCGGACCGGGCTATGTTTGGATTGGTGGTGAATGGATTTGGAACGGCGGCTGGGTTTGGAGAGCCGGGTATTGGACTTATCCGCCGTACTTGCATGCGGTCTGGGTGCCCGGCTATTGGAGCAGGGGACCCCATGGCTGGTACCAAAAGCCGGGACATTGGCGGTGATTTCATGCTGCCCCCGCTGTGGGTTCCGGATACAATCCCGTTGGCGGCGAAGAAACGTTTTGCGGGTTTTCTTGCTTGAACTTTGCCGGAATTGAACGAAATTCGGGCCATGGAGTTGCTTGTCCACCCGCCGTATTGTCATCGGATGATTGTCATCCGCCCCGCTCTTGCACTGACGTTATTTCTTCTCCTATCGGTCACGCCTACTGTGCCCGCCCAGGCGACCGACGTCCTGACCTATCATAACGACAACGCCCGCACCGGGCAGAGCTTGAACGAGGAAATCCTGTCGCCCGCCAACGTCAACACCAACCATTTCGGCAAATTATGGGTGCTGCCCGCTGATGGCCTGGTGGATGCCCAACCGCTCTACGCCGCCGGCGTAAACATTCCGCTCAAAGGCCTGCGCAATCTCGTCTTCATCGCCACCGAAAACGACAGCGTCTATGCCTACGACGCCGACAGCACCAATTTGTTCTGGCGCGTGTCGATGCTTGGCACCAATGAAGCTCCGTCCGACAACCGGGGTTGCAGTCAGGTGACTCCCGAAATCGGCATCACCGCCACACCGGTCATTGACCGTCAGCTGGGCCCCAACGGCACAATCTTTGTGGTGGCCATGAGCAAGCGGGTGATCAATGGCACGAACGTGTATTTCCAGCGCCTGCACGCGTTGGATCTGGCCACGGGCACGAACCGGTTGCCGGCGGTGACCATTGCCGCCACCTATCCGGGCACGGGTGAGAACAGTGATGGCACCAATGTTATTTTTGACCCGGCCCAGTACAAGGAACGGTGTGGACTGCTGCTGTTGGGCGGCGTGGTTTATACATCCTGGGCGTCGCATTGTGATGATCAACCCTATACCGGCTGGATTATCGGCTACGATGAACACACCCTGGCGCAGACCAGTGTGTTGAATATCACGCCGAATGGAGGCGAAGCCGCCATCTGGATGAGTGGCGCCGGCCTTGCGGCCGATGCCTCCAGCAATATTTACTTTCTGGCCGGCAACGGCACGTTCGACACCAACCTGACCTTGAACGGCTTTCCCGACCAGGGCGATTACGGCAACGCGTTTATGAAACTCTCGACCGTCAGCAATCAGCTGGCCGTGGCGGATTATTTTACCATGTTCAACACCTTGAGCGAGAGCGCTGCCGACACGGACCTCGGCTCCGGCGGCGCGCTCGTGCTGCCGGACATGCTGGACGGGCAGGGGCATTTGCGCCAGCTCGCCGTCGGCGCCGGGAAGGACGGCAATCTTTATCTCGTGGACCGTTCAAACATGGGCAAGTTCAATCCCAACAATGACAGCGCCATTTACCAGGAACTCGATGGCGCTCTGCCGGGCGGCGTGTGGTCCATGCCCGCTTACTTCAATAACACGCTTTATTACGGCGCCGTCGGCTATTATCTCCAGGCGTTCCCATTTCAAAATGCCCGGCTCACCAACAGTTCCTCACAAACCGCTTTCATCTTCAATTATCCCGGCACGACCCCGTCCATTTCCGCCAACGGCAGTTCCAATGGCATCGTCTGGGCCGCGGAGAACGCCTCCCCGGCGGTTTTGCATGCTTATTCACCAACCAACCTCGCCCATGAATTCTATTACAGCTCACAGGTCGCCGGCGGCCGCGATAATTTTGGCAACGGCAACAAATTTATTACCCCGATGATCGCCAGCGCGCGGGTCTACGTCGGGACTACCACGGGTGTCGGCGTGCTCGGCCTGCTCGACCAGTCCACCCTGACGCCGTTGCAGATTTGGCGGAATAATTACTTCCGCAATCCTTCCAACGTCGGCGCGGGGGCCAATGGCGCCAGCCCGGCCGGCGACGGTGTGCCGAACCTGATTAAATACGCCCTCGGCTTGAATCCAACCAACGCCGCCACCGCCGCCCAATTGCCGACCGGCGGCGTCCAACCCGATGGCGGAACGAATTACCTGACCCTGACCGTTCACCGCGCCGCCCAACCTTCCGACATCACGTACATTGTCGAAGTCACCAGCACTCTCACGGGTGGATGGGTTTCCGGCCCACCGAACACCGTGACCCTGTCGAACACGGCCACCCTGTTGGTCGTGCGCGACAATACACCTCAGCCGGCCGCAACGACCCGGTTCATCCGCTTGCGCGTCACAAATCCCTGACGGAAAGAAGCATGAAGTTTTCGGCCTGTTTAATCCAGGCTTCCCGACAGGCACCCCGGCCAGGGGTACATTTGGAAATCTTAAGAAATCAATTTGACTTCTTTATATGATGACGTTTATTTGCGGGCATGTCTTCAAACTCCTCCGCCCTTGGTGCCCCTGCCGGGCAGTCCGTTGAACCCACACTCCATCGCCGCCCTTTGTCCGGCGGCGCGCCCGACGAGATTGCGCCGGATAAAATCCTCCAACTCGGTCTGGGTTTCTGGGGTTCGAAAACCCTGCTCTGCGCCGTTGAACTCGGTGTCTTTACCCATCTGGCCCGGGAACCGCTGAACGCGGAGTCGTTGCGCGCCCGGCTGAAGTTGCACCCGCGGGGGGCCGACGATTTCTTCGATGCGCTCGTGGCGCTGGGAATGTTGCAACGGACGGATGGCCTGTACCGGAACACGCCCGAGGCCGACTTGTTCTTGGACCGTACCAAGACCAGCTATATCGGCGGTCTGCTGGAAATGGCCAACGCCCGGCTTTATCCGGCCTGGGGCGACCTGACCACGGCCCTGAAGTCGGGTGAACCGCAGAACGAGAGCAAGCACGCCCAGGACACGTTTGCCAAGCTGTATTCCGATCCCGCCCGGCTCAAACAATTTCTGTCCGCCATGACCGGCATCAGCCTGGGCGCGGCCCGGGCGCTGGCGCAGCAATTTCCGTGGCGAAGTTTCCAAAGCTTCATCGACGTGGGCGGCGCGCAAGGATGTGTTTCGGTTCAACTGGCGCTCGCCCATCCGCACCTGACCGGCGGCGAATTCGACCTGCCCGTCGTGGGACCCATCTTTGACGGGTATGTCCAATCGTTCGGCCTGGCCCAAAGATTGCGTTTTCATCCCGGCAGCTTTTTCGACGATCCGCTGCCCGGCGCCGACGTCATCATCATGGGCCACATCCTGCACGATTGGGACCTGGAGCAGAAACGGATGCTGATTGCCAAGGCGCACGCCGCCTTGCCGCAGGGCGGGGCGCTCATCGTTTATGACGCCATCATCGATGACGACCGGCGGCGCAATGCCTTCGGTCTGTTGATGAGTCTCAACATGTTGATCGAAACCCGCGGCGGCTTTGATTATACCGGCGCGGATTGTCGCGGCTGGATGCACGACGCCGGGTTCAAGGAAACCCGTGTTGAACCGCTCTGCGGGCCGGATTCCATGGTGATTGCCCTCAAGTGAGTATGGGTCCGCAGCAGGAGCTCTGGACGGTAAGCAAACCGGCGGGCGTGGGAAACATATCACCAAAAACCACGTCCGCCGGACTAATATCTCTATGTTTTACTCAGCAACATAAGGTTACCACGTCTTAATGCATTTTTCAAATAGTTGAACATACCTTATCTGTGAAACCGGGCTTAATACTGCCATCCCTCCTCGAGCCGGCACTTTAATTCTTTGACCCTCTCCCTGACTCACGGTGCCGTCAGCGCAAACGCCACGCAATAATTGGGTTGCTCGAGTCCCGTAACCGCGCCGACAAATGGGTCGGAATCCCGCAACAACCCCCAGCGGTACGTTCCCTCGAACGGCGCGGCCATCCGGGGCTTCTCCCCGGTCATGGCATAACCCACACGCGCGCCCGGGCCGGGATCAGTCGCGCAGACCATGACCACCGCATCGCCCGTAATGGCCACCGACTTGATGGCCACCTTTTCGCCACCCGCGGCGCTGACTTCAAAACCCTTGCCGTTCTTCCATTCCCCAATGGATCGATGCGGCGCCGCAAAATGGCTGTCCCATATTAACGGCGGCACCGGCACGTGAAAATGGACGGTGATGACTGCGCCGTTTCGTTCCACAGCGGTGGGTTCCAGCGGTTGCCAGTCTTTGCCGAGAATCACCCGCTCGAAGTAAATCTGCCCATACTTCTCACCCAACTGCCGGTAGCCGTTGGCCGTCAGGTGAACGCCATCCGCCGCATACGGATACTGGTATTTGGGACCCGAACAGACTGTGTCCGCCGGATGATCCACGCCAACCTTCCACTGCGCCAGTGTGGACGCGGAGTAATCGTTGCAGGAATTCTGCTGCGATACGATCATCTGGATCTTTTGTTTCTGTCCGGTAATGGCCGCTAGATCGGTGTTGTAGTCGGACCACAACTGGTAAAGGTCGCTCTCATAATTCTGGTTGCCCGCGTCGCACTCGCCGTGGGTGACGATGAGGGCGCCGACGCCGTAAGTTTTGCCGGCGGCCTTGGCCAGGCGGGTAATTGCCTTCGTTTCAATCATGGCCGCCTCGTAGGAACGACCGTTCACACCCACTTGCTCGGCGTTCTTTTTCAGGTAAATCATGCACTGTCCGTTTTCACCCACTTCGCTGTGAACGCCCACGAAGTCGCGCCCGCCGGCGGCCCGGACCAGGGCGGTGATTTCGTTGGCCATCGCCGAATGCGGCGTTTCACCGGCGATGTTGTCCGGCCACGAGCTGGGATAATTCGTGGAACGACGGCCGATGGGTTCGACCAGTGGCACCATCATCAGGTGGGTATCATTCGGATCCACCGGCCACGGCCGATGGTCGGTGGAGAGTTTGAGATTATGGTACGGTTGGGTCGTGGAAAGTACCGGTCGGCCTTGCTCACCAACCGCCAGACTTTGGCCGGTGCCGATGACCCCGGACCAATCCCAGGGAATAATGACATCCGTCTCCGGGCCTGTCGCCGCCGCGGTCACCACCAGGACCGGGAACAATGCGCACACGCTCGCAGGCAGCAGGCAACGGCGATAAAACCGGTGGATCGTTTGCATGGTTCGCATGTTTTGGAGCGGCTTGTTTGTGCGATAAGTATTGTCGAAACAGTTGGTAATAAAAGGAGATTTGTTTCTTTGAACTTATCATTCACCACGGCGATGGCAACTGATCCAGAAATTCATATCGGGCCCGGTTCGCGTCCGGCGCGGCACCAGGGTCGGCGCTCAAATGCATCACCTGATAACCATCGCTGCCGCTGTATTGCGGCCACACCGGCAGGCCCGGACCATTCGGATTGCCCGTTTTTGCGAAATTGGTCCAGTAATCCGCCATCAATTCCGAAACCTTCCGATCCTCCGGCCGCCAGGGCAGATGCCTCGAAGGCAGCATCTCGAATACATATTCGATGTCCGAAGCGTGCGGCGCGGTCGGTTCCGTGCCCGGTCTGGCTTTCGCCGGCAGCGGCAGCGTCTGCTCAAACTTGTACCGGTAGACCGGGGAATCACCGGTCTGCAACTGCATCTCCAGCCATTTCCAGGTGGAATAGCCAATAAACCGGTCCCCGGCAAAATCCTGCGCCGCCCGTTTCACCTGGGCGTCCGTCGTCGCCGGGTAAACGGTTAGAAATGCTTCGGCGTTGGTGCCGAAAAAAGCCCTGGCGCGTTTGACATAGTTTTTCAGGGTCGGCGCGTCGTTGGTGAAATATGACCGGTAGCCGTCTTCGTCATTGTTCCACCCCGCCAGCAGCGGCACATGGCTTTGCTGGCCGACGGCGTAGATCGCAAGACAATTGGTTGGCAGAAAATATCCGTCGATATCCGGTCGGAAATCTTTCCACGGATGTTTCAAGGCCGCCCGCAGCAAATATTTGGCGGGCAACGCCCGCATATCTTTGAGCGAATGTGCGTAAAACGACGACTCCGCGAACTGCTCGCCTGCGGCTTCCGCCTCGGCCAGCGATGGGGCTGGCAGCGTATCGCCGAAGAACGCACCGCTCTCGCCGATGGCCCGCTGAAACAGGCCTCGCGACAACGGCGACGCCATGAGCGCGCTGACCGAGAATGAGCCGGCCGATTCGCCGAAGATGGTGACGTTGTCGGGATCGCCGCCGAACGCGGCAATGTTCGCCTTTACCCATTGCAGCGCGGCCACCTGGTCCAGCAATCCGTAGTTTCCCGAGGCCTGGTGTTCGGATTCCTGGGTCAATTCCGGGAGCGCGAAGAATCCGAACACTCCCAGGCGATACCCGAAGCTGACCACGATGACGCCCTTCTTCGACAGGTTCCCGCCATCCTGGCGCGCTTCGGAAGTGGCCCCCGCGGCAAAGCCGCCACCATAAATCCAAACCATCACCGGCAACTTGCCCGGCGCATGATGTTCCGGCATCCAGAGGTTCAGATACAAACAATCCTCGCTGGGTCCGTTGTCGTGGAAAACCATGTCACTGAAGATGCGGCCTTGCATGGGGCGCGGTCCGAAATCCATGGCCGGCCGCACCCCCGTCCAGGGTTGAACCGGCTGCGGTGGTTTCCAGCGCAACGACCCTACCGGAGGCGCGGCATAGGGAATACCCTTGAACGTGCGTACCTGATCATCCGCGCTGACGACGCCTTCGAGCACGCCGTCGGCGATGCGGACCTGCACCGGACGCGACGGTTGGGCCGACACGACCTGCCATCCCAGCAGCACTGCCAAAAATACGACCCAATTGCGTGGTTGTTCTCTCATACGTTTCTTCCGGGTGACGGGCATGACTAGCGAATCCGGTGGAATTTGCAATGAGGAAAGCGAATGGCACCGGATTTTGCCTGGAGGAATGGCATGTTGCCGCCCTGGATCGGGCAAATCGGATATTGGCAAATGCCAAGGCGCGAGATGGTGTTTGCGACCACGAGATTAATTGAATGGCTTTGGGCGCCCGTTAAAGAAGTAGGAGACGACGCAAGGAGTCTCTGACTTGCGCTTCAGAATCCAGAGGAATTTGTGACTCCCTACGTCGTCTCCTGCGACTATGAATATTGGGAGGGTTATTAGGCCTCGACAGCAACGGTTTGCTGCGCAAGCATGTGCGGCCGAGAGATGAATGCGTCGAAAGAAAAAATCCTGAAAATTGCCGCCGACCTGATGCTCGGACAGGAAGCGCGGCCCGGCAGCGGCAGCCTTGACGATATCAAGAGCCTGGCGCAGCGCATTGCCTTCGTTTTGGAAACCCGGGCCGGGCGGAACCCGCTGCGCGTGGTTGGCTGTCGTTTGAAAGACGAGGATCGCGATATCTACCCTGAAGTCGTTTGGAACCTGTTTTGCGCCCGCGTCATCGTCCCCGCCAGCGAAGGCGGCGGACTGGACCGGATTCGTCCCCAATCCGACGCTGCGGCCAACTGGCACAAGTTCAAGGCGGTAGCCGGCATTTCCGGCTGATTATATTTTACACAGGAGCAAATTGAGGAACCTGGGTTTTACCGGGATGAAGGGCAGGCGCCGTTCCTGAACCGGTTTGGGCACAAATGGGCAGAAAATTATTTTTTTGCCCCTGGTGTTTTGTTTAAGTGGACCTGCGTATCAGTTGCTGCGTCCTCACAAGGCAGAAGTCCCGCGCCGCAACAATTGTCCAGCGACATGATTGCCCACCCGGCTGTCCGGCGGCTTTTCGACCAGACGAATAATATTCGCCGCGTATTCCAGCAAACGTTCTTCCAGATCATATTCTGTCTCCGTATTTCCCGGTTCAATGTTCGAAGTTCAATGAAATGATCTTTGCCGTCTTTGCGTGATTTTTTTCTCGCCTGATCGTTTTGTTTGGTTTAGACTCCGTTTGGCGGTCAGGGTACGTTACCGAAACAAAAACCACGGCTGCTGTCAAATTTGACAGTCTCAGCTCGCAAACCAATTTCGGCCACGAATTGAGGTATGGACATGAAGGGCAACCTTCCCAGCGGCCCCCATCGGGGTGGTGGATTGCCGCGAGTCAGTTATACAGGCTGACCGCCGCGTGACCGGGCTTTTGTATCTCCAAGGAATTGCAGCGACAAAAAACGAACAGCCAAATCCGATGAAAACTATTACAAAAATTAAGGCGGTTTTATCGATTGGCTGCCTTCTGGTTTCCGCCCGGGGCTTTGCCCAATCCGACGCGCCCGTGATCACCCAGGACGTGACAAATCTCACCGTGATTGCAGGCCAGAATGCCATATTGACGGTCGGGGTTGCGGCCACAAACGGCCCGTTTACTTACCAGTGGCAATCCAGTCCGGTCGGCGCCGGCATTTTCTCAAATCTGGTCGATGGCGGCCAAATTTCCGGTTCGGGCCTGCCATCTTTGACCATTGACAGTGTTACGCCAGCCAATGCCGCTGATTTCAGAGCGATCGTGGCGAATACATCAGGTTCGACAACTAGCAGTGTGGCGACTTTGACGGTCTGGGCCGGCTACACGCTGAATCTGGCGCCCGGGCTGACTCTCATTGCCAACCAACTCGATCATGGCAACAACACCCTCAATGAAATCATGCCCTCCGTTCCGGACGGAACCATCCTGTATAAATTCAACAACTCCACCACTAACTGGTCCGAAGCCTATTTCAGCAGCGCAATCGGGGTTTGGCTGCCTCCGGGCATCACGCTCAATCCCGGTGAGGGCGCCTTTATTCAAAGCCCGACCAACTTTGCTTTGACTTTCACCGGAGCGCCGAACGTGCCGTCACTCCCCGTGAACATTCCGGACGGCGCCTGTTATTTGCTGAGCCGCCAGACCAATGACATCGGGAATTATCTCAACATCGTGGGAGCGCCCCCGGGTGACGGCGCGACCATTTATCAGTGGAATGGATCGGCTTATACGTCGGCCGAGTCCTTCGTTGGAACGTGGTCCTCCGGTGGCTCGAACGGCCCTGCGAGTGCCGTTGGCCAGGCGCTCTGGATTTCGCCTTCCGGCGGGTCCGCTCCGCCGGCTCTGGCCGTTCCGCCGTTGATGGTGTCCCTGCCTCAGCCCGCAATGCTGGTGGGGATGGGTTCCAACGCCGTCCTGTCCGCCACGATGA
>Ga0335083_10006625_pt1 | contig 14413 bp, 13 predicted proteins | sample Lox_Sample_42_FD_206716 | JGI IMG/M metagenome (GOLD analysis project Ga0335083, IMG submission 206716) | Soil microbial communities from Loxahatchee National Wildlife Refuge, Florida, United States - Lox_Sample_4.2 | ecosystem: Environmental > Terrestrial > Soil > Wetlands | place: USA...
CAAGAAGCCTGCCAAGCCGGCCGATGACGAACAGCGCCAAGCCAAACTGTTCCAGAAGAAGCTCACCGGCGACCAGCAGATCCTGCACGCGCTCGATCGGTTGACGTTCGGTCCGCGGCCAAGCGATGTCGCGCAGGTGAAGAAGACGGGTCTCAAGAAGTGGATCGATCTCCAGCTTCATCCCGAGCGGATCCGGGAAAGCGCGGACCTGGAAGCGAAGCTCGAACCGCTGGAGTCGTTGCGCATGTCGCCGCTCGAAGCGGTGCAGCATTACCCCGCGCCGCAGATGATCCTGGCCATCGCGCAAGGCCGGCAGCCGATGCCGGCCGATCCGTTGTTGCGCGCCAGCGTTCAGCGCATGATGCAGCGCTACAAAGCGCGCAAGGATTCCCAAGGTCAAGGCGCCGCGGCGCCCGACCCGAATGCCGACCTGGAACCGGCCAGGCGTCTGAACGAAGTTCTGAATCCGTCGGAATTGCTGATACTGCGCGGTGGCTCCCCAGATCAGAAGCGCGCGCTGCTTGCGAACATGCCGCCCGAGAAGCTGGAGGAATTGCTGATCGCGATGCCCCGCCCGCAGCGGCAGCAACTGGTGGCGATTGCACCAGTAGGGGCGCGCCGGACCATTATGTTGCTGAACGCGCCGCAGCAGGTGGTGGCCTATGATCTGCTCGATGCCAAGCTGTTGCGAGCCATCGAGAGCAAGCGCCAGCTAGCCGAAGTGCTGGACGATTTCTGGTTCAACCACTTCAACGTGTTTTACGACAAAGGCTCGGACCGCTTCTCGATTCCCGAGTACGAGCGCGAAGCCATCCGGCCGAACGTGCTGGGCAAATTTCGCGACCTGCTGGAGGCCACGGCCAAGAGCCCAGCCATGCTGTTTTATCTGGACAATTTCGAATCCGTGCGGCCCGATCTCGACGCCACCAACAAAAACCGCAAGGTCAAGCGCGGTTTGAACGAGAACTACGGCCGCGAGTTGATGGAGCTGCACACGCTGGGCGTCAACGGCGGCTACACGCAGAAAGACGTCACCGAAGTGGCGCGCTGCTTCACCGGATGGACGCTTATCGAGCCGCGGCGCGGCGGCGGATTTTTCTACAACGACAAGCTGCATGATAAAGGCGAGAAAGTAGTGCTGGGACACGTGATTCCAGCCGGCGGCGGCATGGACGACGGTGAAAAGGTGCTGGACATCCTGGCGACACATCCCGCCACCGCGCACTTCATTTCGAGGGAGCTGGCCGAGCGCTTCGTCGCCGACAATCCGCCCGAGCCGCTGGTGGAGAAAATGGCCGCGACATTTCTCCAGACGGATGGCGACATTCGCGAGGTGCTGAAGACCATGCTGGCTTCGCGCGAATTCTGGTCGCAGGGCGCATATCAAGCCAAGATAAAAACTCCGTTCGAGATGGTGGCGAGCTCGGTGCGCGCCCTGGATGCTAAGGTGACCGATGCATTCGCGCTGGCCAATCAGGTGGGCAATTTGGGCGAGCCCCTGTATCGCAAGCTGGAGCCCACCGGTTATTCCAATCTGAATTCGGACTGGGTGAATTCCGCGGCACTGCTGGGCCGCATGAATTTCGCACTGCAATTGGCGGAGAATCGCGTTCCGGGCGTCAAAGTGGATGTGTCGCATCTGAGCAGCGATCCGGCGCCGGTTTCGAAAAGCCTGTTGTGCCGCGTTGCATCGCGGCAGACGCAAGCCGGCATTCAGAAGGCCTTGGCGGAACAACAGAAGAAAACTCCGGCGCTGGTGGCTGGGCTGGTGATCGGTTCACCGGATTTTCAACGGCGGTAGTTTGAGGCAGGTTTGAGGTACTTCGCATGACGTCACGACGTGTTTTCCTGAAAGGCTCGGCTTTCGCCATCTTCGGCGTGGGCTCGATTCCGGCCTGGCTCTCGCGCTCGGTCTACGCGGCCGAGGGCCCGCAGCGGCGCAAGAAAATTCTGGTGGCCATTTTCCAACGCGGCGCCGTGGATGGCCTCAACATGGTGGTGCCGTTCGGCGAGCCGCACTATTACGAGATGCGCCCGTCGATCGCCATTCCGAAGCCCGACGGCACGCCGCAAACCGCCGTGGATCTGGATGGATTCTTCGGCCTGCACCCGTCGCTTGCGCCGTTGAAACCACTCTACGACGCCGGACATCTGGCGATCGTGGACGCGGTCGGCTCGCCTGATCCTACTCGCTCCCATTTCGACGCGCAGGATTACATGGAATCCGGCACTCCCGGAATCAAAGCCACCAGCGACGGCTGGATGAATCGCGCTCTGCCTAAAGCCGCCGGCCCGGTTTCGCCCGTCCGCGCTGTGAGCCTGGGCGCGAACCTGGCGCGCAGCATCCGCGGGCGCAACGACGCCGTGGCAATCAACAACCTGAACGACTTTCAGATCCGCGATCCGCACAGCGCGGACGGCTTCGAAAGCATGTACGAAACGACGCTCGACAGCCTGCTGCACGGCACCGGCAAAGAGACCTTTCAGGCCATCAAGCTCATGCAATCCATCCAGAAGCAGAGCTACACGCCTGCTAACGGCGCGAAATATCCGGGCGGAGGATTCGGCAACAGTCTGCAACAGATCTCGCGGCTGATCAAGGCGGACGTGGGTTTGAAAGTCGCCTTCGCCGATATCGGGGGCTGGGACACGCACGTCAACGAAGTCGGCGCGCAGCCGGCCTCGGGACAGCTCGCCAACAACCTGGCGCAATTCGGCCAGTCGCTCGCGGCTTTCTATCAGGACCTGGGCGATCGTATGGCGGATGTTGTCGTGGTCAGCATGTCCGAATTCGGACGCACGGCGCGCGAGAACGGCAATCGCGGAACCGACCACGGCCATGCCAACGTGATGTTCGTCATGGGCGGCGACGTCCAGGGCGGCAAGGTTTACGGGGACTGGCCCGGCTTGGCGGAGGAGCAACTAAACGAAGGCCGCGATCTCGCGCTGACCACCGATTTCCGCGACGTGCTGAGTGAACTGGTCTCGAAGCACCTGGGCAACCCCAATCTCAAAGCGGTGTTTCCGGGCTACAAGAATCCCAGGTTCCGCGGGCTCCTGGCTTAGGCCGGCGAAATTTCGCCAGTCGCGGGCACCGGCGCGCGGCCTAGCGCCTTTAGCTCGTCCAGCGTGCCGTTGAATCGGCTTAGATCCACCTTGCTGAGAACCCCAGGGAGCGTTCCTTGCCGCGTGTGTTGCCAAAAAGTCCACTTGGTCCATGGTTTGGGAACATCGGGCGCCGCGTCGGTTGTGTATTGCGCCAGCCATACCGGGTATTGCTCTAACACGGAGGCATTATGCAGAACATCCGTCATGAAAGCCGGACTCAAATACAGAATTGGCGTCCGCTGCAAATGATCCTCCACCGCGCGCAGCCAACCTAGTGCGAGCAGCGCGCGGTTCAGCACCGGAACTCCCTGCCACTCCTCGGGAGCCTCCAGATCCAGCACCGGCGGCAGATCGCCCGGTTCGAGCCGGCTCACCGTCCTCAAAAATAAATCCGCTTGTGCGGTGACTGAAATGGCGGGATGGAAAAAATGGTAGGCACCGCGGACCAGCCCGGCTTCCGCCGCCGCTTTCCAATTGGAGGCAAACCGTGCGTCCACGTGCGAGGCGCCTTCCGTGGCCTTGATAAAGCAGAACTGTATTCCAGCGGCGGCCACGGCCGCCCAATCCACTGCCTGTTGGAAATGGGAAACGTCGATTCCTTTTAGAAAGGCAGGGCCAGGCGCATTGGGCGGATTCACGCCCTATTTTAGTACGCCCATTTTGTCAAACGGCCAATAAATGAACACCGCTTTTCCGTAAATATAGCGGCGCGGCACCAGCCCCCAGGCGCGGCTGTCGTTGGACGAACTGCGGTGATCGCCCAGAACGAAGTATTCGCCGGCGGGCATTTTCTTAGCGGGCATGGAATTGTCGTCGCGATATTCAGAGGGAACGTAATCTTCCTCGAGCGCGTGGCCGTTTACGACTACGGTGCCGCGATCCACTTCCACGGTGTCTCCCGGGACCCCGATCACACGCTTGATATACGACTTGGTGGGGTCTCCCGGAAACCAAAACACGATCGTATCGCCGCGATCGATTCTCGAAAAATGATAAACGAATTTGTTGATGAAGATCCGTTCCTGATCGTCAAGCGTAGGCATCATGCTGGTGCCCTCAACCTTAACCGGCTGATAGAGGAACAAGATCACGATGACGGCCAGGACCACCGAGAACAGCAAGTCTCGCGCCCAATGCAGCAGTGCACCGAGCAACGACCGCTTGTTGGCAGCGGCCGGAGGGGTCGGAGGCGGGGATGTTGCCGGAGCCACGTCTACGTCCATCACCTTTTGGTCTTCTCAAACTATTTTCGCACCGCGCCGCGCTATCCGGCAAGTCGGTCCATCCAACAATGAGCGACCGCACAGGCCAGCAACGTGCAGCGCGCGGAGCGTACGGTTCATCAATTTGGACGTGCCTGAAAACATTGCCGTTCCAAGCATGGGGCCAGTGTCTTGGAATATGCTTTCTTTATGCTGCGAACCCTGGTTCTTGTCACCGTTCTATCCGGCCTATTGAACGCACAAGACCCCTCATTTCCGCTCGAATCGATTTCGATTGAAGGCTCCACTCTCCCGAAAGACACCATCCTCGGGTTGACGGGTTTTCGTGTAGGGGCTCCCGTTAACAAATCAGCGATTGAGGCCGGCTGCATGAAACTGGAAGAGAGTGGCCTGTTCCAAGACATCAACTACCGGTATGCACCCGGACCGAAACACGGCTATGTCGTGACTCTGTCGCTTAGCGACCAGAGCAAACTCACGGATGCCGCTATCGATATCCCCGGTGCGAACGAGGAGCAAATCTGGCGGTGGCTCGGATCGCAGTACCCGCCGTTCGCTCACAAAGTGCCCGACAATCCAGGGGCTCAGGAATTCCTGGCGAAACAGATCGAGCAGCACGCCGCAGAAGCTCTGGGCGGACAGCGGCTGGTCACCCGTCTGGAACAGGAATTCACACCGCGGGCCAGAATGATCGTCTCCTTCCAGCTGGAAAATCTTCCCAGCATAGCTGCCATGAACTTCGTGGGCCAGCAAAAGCTGAGCGCGCCACAACTTGAAAGCATCCTGCAAAAGGTGATTGCCGGGCAAGGCTATACCGATCGCCGATTCCGCACGCTGGTCGAGCTGAATCTTCGACCCGCGTATGAGGAACTGGGGATGTACCGTGTGAGATTCCCCGAGATAACCGCTCAGAAGGCAGGCCAGTCATCGTTAGCCGTCACAGTCAGCATCGATGAGGGCTCCCAATTCACTCTGGGAAGCGTTGAAATCGCCGGGGACGACCTGCCGCGCGAAGCCATGCAGAAGGCTGCCAATCTGAAGCCTGGCGGGGCCGCCAATTGGACGCAAATCCAACAAGCCGTCTGGGCCATGGAGAGACCCGTCAAGCGCCTGGGGTATTTCAGCGCGCAATCCAGGACCGATCGCGTTTTACACGACGACACTCACGTGCTGGATGTCCACGCCGCGTTCGAAAAAGGCCCGCTCTATCACTTTGGCAACGTGCGGTTCACCGGACTTTCGCCCGCACTGGAATCTCGGGCGCGGCAAGTCTGGAGCGCAGGTCCCGGCAGTCCGTATGATTTCGAATATCCTAACGATTTCGTCCGCGATTTCTCGCGCGTCGTGGATTTTCGCCAGTTCAAGAAGTACGAGGTCAAAACGCAAGCGGGCACGGGCGATCACGTGATAGACGTCACGGTAAACTTCGAGCCAAGATAGCGGCTGCTTCCCTCAGTACGTTAGTTTTCCTGTCGTTGACGGCCTAACCGTTACCCAAAGCCGTAGTCTAAAGGACGGATGGATGCGGAGGCCGGCGGCGCGGTCGAGCGAGCGCAATCGGGTGACAGCGACGCCTTTCGGCTGCTCGTCGAGCAGCATAGCCGCGCCATCTTCCGGCTCGCTTTTCGTATGACTGGCAATGAACAGGACGCCGAGGACGTGGTGCAGGAGACTTTCTTGCGCGCCTACCGCCAGCTTTCCCGCTACGAAGCCCGGTCTAGCTTCTCCACGTGGCTGTATCGCATCGCTTCCAACTACGCGCTCGACCTGATTCGCACGCGCCGGCGTCACGAGGAAAAACGCGAGCGCGGCAATTCCGAAGGTCGGGACATCCTGCAGTCCATTCCGGAGTCGAGTCCGGGGCCGGACCGAATCTTCTATGGCAGTCAAGTCAAGGACCGTGTGAGCGCCGCGCTCGACCAACTGAGCGCCCAGGAGCGAACCGCGTTCGTGCTGCGGCATTTCGAAGGCTTGTCGATCGCCCAGATCGGCGAAGCGCTTGGAACCGGGACGAACGCCACCAAACACAGTATTTTTCGAGCCGTACAGAAACTCCGCAAGAGTTTGGAGCCGGTAGCAGGAACGACCACATGAATCACTTGAGCGAAGAACAACTGACGCTCTTTTATTACGGCGAGTCCGGAGAAACGGGCGGCGTCGAGGAGCATTTGGCTGGGTGCGAGCAATGCCGCACCGAGTTCCGCGCCTTGCAACTGGTGTTGAACGCAGTGGATTCGGCCCCAATCCCCGAGCGTGGCGCCGGGTATGGCGAAGCCGTGTGGCAGCGCATCGGGGGGCAGCTTGGCACGCGTAAGCGCAGGCGCGTTTTCACTTGGTGGATCTGGGCGCCCGCGACGGCACTGTTGGTGCTGGCTGCGTTTTTGGCTGGACGTCTCTCGCATCGCACCGAAACTGGACAAACGGCGGCCAATCAACAACAGGTGCGCGAGCGCATCTTACTGGTAGCCGTCGGCGATCACCTGGAGCGGTCGCAAATGGTGCTCGCGGAGTTGAGCAATGCTCCTGATCAAAAGGGCAGGCTCGACATTTCAGATGAGCGGCAAATGGCCGAAGATCTGCTGGACGACAACCGCTTGTACCGCCAGACAGCGCGCACGACTGGCGACACAGCAGTAGCCAACGTCCTGGACGATCTGGAGCGCGTCTTGATTGAGATCGCGCACAGCCCATCCGAGGTATCCGGCGCACAGCTGGCCGAGCTGCAACAGCAGATTGAAAGCCGCGGCTTGCTGTTCAAGGTGCAGGTGCTCGGCTCGCGTGTGCGCGGCGAAGAGAGCACGCCGGTCGGCCAAAGAGACAAGAGCAGGAAAAACTTGTAAGGAACATCGACATGATTCGAAGATGCAGATTGTTATTGATTCCGGGATTGTTGGTTGCCGCATCGGCATTTTCTCAGCAGCCGCCGCCTCCTCCGGAACCTCCGGCGCAGCCGGTTACTCCTTTGCCGCCGTTAGCGCCCTTACCGCCTATGCCGTCGCGGGCGGCGGTCGCTCCCATGCCTCCTTTGCCGCCCGATTTGACGGACCTCGCGCTGCTGGCCTTTCAGGACACCTCGCGTGCCGATCGCGATGCCGCGCGCCGCACCCGGGACGTCGCCCGCCAGCAACAGGATCGCGATGAACGCTACTACCGGGAGGGCAAGAGCTTCCTGGATCGCAAAGAATACGATCGGGCCATCGCGGCCTTTAATCGCGTGATCGAGAACAAAAGCAGCCGCGCGGATGGAGCGCTCTATTGGCGCGCCTATGCGCAAAATAAACTGGGACAGCGCGACGATGCCATCGCCACCCTCACCGAATTGCAGACCAACTATGCCGCCAGCCACTGGCTCGACGACGCCAAGGCTTTGCAGGTGGAGATCCGGCAGCAGAGCGGCCAGCCCGTGTCACCCGAGTCGGCCACCGACGAAGATCTAAAGCTGCTGGCTCTGAACAGTCTCGTGAACTCCGATCCTGAGCGCAGCGTCCCGATGCTCGAAAATCTCTTGAAGAGCAGCAACTCGCCGCGGCTCAAGGAACGCGCTTTGTTCGTGCTGGCGCAGAGCCGATCGCCCAAAGCACGCGAGGTGCTGGCCTCGGTTGCCAAAGGCGGGTCCAACCCCGATCTGCAAGCCAAAGCGGTCGAATATCTGGGCATCTACGGCGGCCGCGACAACCTGCAGCTTTTGGTCGACGTATACAAAAATTCCAACGACACGCAGATCAAGCGCGCGATTCTCAACAGCTTCATGGTGGCCGGAAGCCGCGAGAATCTGCTGGCAGTCGCGAAGTCGGAATCGAATCAGGAGCTGAAGCTGCATGCCATCCAGTTGCTCGGAAATGCCGGCGGGTCAGCGGACCTGGCCCAGTTGTATTCCAGCGAATCCGCGCCGGAAGTGAAGCGCGCCGTCATTCAAGGGCTATTTATTTCAGGCAATGCCGACAAGCTGCTGGAGCTCGCTAAAACGGAAAAGGACGCGAGTTTGCGCCACATGGCCATTAACCAGCTTGGTGTCATGGGGCGCAGCAAGACCGGCGCCACGCTGGCCGCGTTATATCCGCAAGAGACCGACCAGGACAACAAGAGAGCTATCATCAATGCGCTTTTCATTCAGGGCAACGCACCGGCGCTGGTGGACATCGCGCGCAAGGAGACCGATATCAACCTGAAGAAGCTCATCGTCAATCAGCTTTCCGTGATGCACTCGAAAGAAGCGAACGATTATCTGATGGAGATCCTCACGAAATGAAAAACACGGGCTGGATTGCAATCGCGCTCGCCGCCGGTTCCGTGCTGGCGCAGCAGCCTCGGGTTGAGAATGCGCGCGCCGAAACACGGCCGGTATCGGGTGGTCTGGACGCTACGCTTCGCGCGATCTTGAGCGGACAAACCGCCCCCGCCTGGGTCGGGTACGCAGAGCCGATGATTCCCGGCAGCCGGCAGATGTGCTGCTGGAATGACGACCAGCGCGGATGTTTTCTCGAGCCGCACACCGGCAGTCAAGCGGTCTCCGCGTCCCCGAATCAGACGATAAAGTTGGAAGGTCCCACCCATGTAGTCGTCCTATACCGGGTCGAAAATCATCAAGTTGAAAAGATTCGAAGCGTCACCACCGAATGCGAGCTGGACGCGGGCGGCCTGCAGTTTATCTGGCTCACGGGCGCGACGCCTGCCGAGAGCGTTCATTATCTTCTGAGCATCACTCAGCAAGCCGCGGCCGGCAACACGCGCGAACAATCGCAGCGAGTGAAGGGCGCGGTGTCCGCCATCGCGCTGCACGCGGACCCGTCCGCGGATCAAGCGCTGGAGCAGCTTGCCGGTCCCGCCGAATCTGACCAAGTGCGGCGCCAGGCGATTTTCTGGCTGGGCAATGCGCGAGGCCAGCGCGGGTTCGAAGTTGTCAGCCGGATTCTGCGTGAAGATCCAAATGACAAGATCCGCGAACACGCCATCTTCGCTCTCACGCAAAGCCAGGAACCGGAAGCCATGAACGCGGTGGTGCGCGCCGCGCATGACGACACCAGCCCGCGCGTCCGCGGCCAAGCACTGTTCTGGCTGGCCCAAAAAGCAGCGCAGAAAACCGCGCAGGCCGCCATTTCCGACGCCATCGCCAACGACCCGGAAACCGAGGTCAAAACACGCGCCGTGTTCGCGCTCACGCAAATGCCCGCGGGCGAAGGCGTGCCGCTCCTGATCCAAATCACGCGCAACAACCAGAATGCCGCGGTTCGCAAGCAGGCCATGTTCTGGCTGGGACAGAGCAAGGACCCGCGCGCCCTGGCTTACATTGAAGAAGTCTTGAAATAGCGGGCGCGGTTCATCCAGTAAGCCCAGGCGATCATCAGCGAAAAGAAAACCAATCCGTTCACACCCGCGCGCACCGGATTGGGATCGATGCCGGCGGTGATGTTCCCCAGCCACGAGACCGTGAGCAGCGCAATTCCAATCCAGAATGCGATCAAGCCAACCCAATTCCTACTCTTGGTGGCTCCCACGTAGAGAATAACAGCGGCGAGCCAGGCACCGCCTTCGACTATCAGGGTCGCGGGGACCGAGTTCCACAGTCCCAGACCCAGCAGCGGTCTCACTCCCGGCGCGAGCGGCATATCGGGCCGGTGGCTGATGACGTCCAGAACCCAGTGGCTCAACACTGCACCGAACAAAAGCAAGGCCCGACGCCGATGCCGCCTCCACAAGTAAAATCCCGCCGCCAAGAGACCCGCCCAAAGTGCGTTCATGAGAAGACTGTGACTATACGGGATCTCGCCGAGCATGCGATTCGTTGCAACGCCGGATACAGGCCGGAACCTCTCCACTCCGCCCATCATGAAAACGAAAGCGAGCAGGTCGGCCAGCATCACCGCCGTCATCCAGGTGCCGAGCGAGATTTTCGGCTCGATCCTTTTGCCGGCCAGAGCGACGGCCAGATGCCCGGTGAACATGACGGGCGTGCTATTGGCTTGGGCCGCGCTTGGCGCGCAGCAGCCGAAGATTCTCCCGCGCCTTCAGGTCTTCGTTGGAATAGAAGCGAGCGCCCTGGAAATCGTGCGTGGCGATGGCGCATTCCATGCGACGCAGACAGAACTCGACGCGCCGCTCAGCTTCAGCGATTTCATCAGGCACGGCGGCGCTCATCGTTCTGGCGGACGCGAACCACACCTCACGCGGGACGCCGGCCGGCCGCATCAGCCGCAGATCCGGAAGAGACCGCGCCCGGATTGAACTGCTGGTAGTGGTCTTAGCGATCCATTCCAGCGGCGCGCTCAGCACCAGACCGGCCAGTTCCGTGCACACAAATCGGCCGTACGCGATCAGGCCGCGCGCACGCTGCTCTTCGGATGCTCGGCCAAACGCATCCAACATCTCGGCCTCAAAGAACGACCTGTAATCCTCCGGAAAGAGCCGCAGCAAGGCTCGATAAACCGCCTTTAAATTCATCCTTACGCCTCCTTCGTCCTCAAGCGGGCGGATGCGGCGCGCGTCAATTGCTTCATCCGTTCCACTTCGCATTCGAGTTGACGGCGGCCCGCCATGGTCAGCCGGTAGGCTTGCTTCTCGCGCGAGGTGTCCTGCTGATCGAAGCGCTCGATCCACTGGTCTTCGAGCAACCGCCGCAGCGCCCCGTAAAGCGTGCCAGTGCTCACGCGAACCCGGCCGTTGCTCAGACCTTCGATATCCTTCATGAGCGCGTAGCCGTGGCACGGCCCCGCGGCCAGGCTGGCCAGGATCAAAAGCACGGGCTCTGTGAGCGGCTTGGCTCCCCCTAGCTCCTGCCGTTCCTCAACATGTCGCATGACGACATGTTACGACACGAGACCCGCGTCTGTCAATCCACGCGCGGGAGTAAAATTAGGTGTGAAACCTGCGCTCTTGCTTCTCCTCGCTCTTCCAGCGGCCGCTCAGACCACGCCCGGTTTCAGCACCGCCAACATGGACACCACCGCCAATCCATGCGTCGACTTTTACCAATATTCCTGCGGAACCTGGCTCGCCAAGAATCCGATCCCTGCGGACCACTCCACCTGGGGCGTCGCCAGCGAACTCAACGAGCGCAACGAAACCATTCTGCGCGGCATCCTCGACAAAGCCTCCGCCAACGACCCGAAGCGCGGGCCGGACGACCAGAAGATCGGCGACTTCTACTTCTCCTGCATGGACGAAGCCGGCATCGAGAAGCGCGGAATCCAGCCTTTGAAGCCCGACCTGGACCGCATCAACTCGCTTGCCAGCAAATCCGCGTTGGCCGGCGAACTGGCGCGCCTGCATTTGCTCGGCGCCAATGTGCTGTTCGGGTTCGGATCCAGCCCGGATTTGAAAAATTCCGGCATGGATATCGCGGATATCGATCAGGGCGGCCTCGGCCTCCCAGACCGCGATTATTACCTGAACACCGACGCCCGGTCGGTCGATCTGCGCCAGAAATATGTGGCGCATGTCGAGAAGATGCTCGGGCTTCTGGGCGAACCAGCCGCCAAGGCGACGGCCGACGCGCAGGCGATCCTACACCTGGAGACAGCGCTCGCCAAAGGATCGCTCGACCGCGTCTCGCGGCGCGATCCCGACCGTACCTACCATAAGCTCCCACTCGCCGATCTTTCATCACTCGCGCCGGGGTTCGACTGGCCGCGCTATTTCAAGGCCCAGGACACGCCGGCGTTTTCAGACCTGAACGTATCGGTTCCGGATTTCTTCAAAGCGATGGACGCAGCCGTCGCGCAAACCAGCCTGGATGACCTGAAAGCTTATATGCGCTGGCATCTGGTGCATGCCGAAGCATCGCTGTTGCCGAAAGCTTTCGTAGATGAAGATTTCGCCTTCTACGGCAAGCTGCTCACTGGCGCCGAGCAATTGGAGCCCCGCTGGAAGCGCTGCGTCGGAGCGGTCGACTCCGACCTCGGATTCGCGCTGGGACGCAAGTTCGTGGACCAGACCTTCGGCGCGGAAGGCAAGGCGCGCACGCTCAAAATGGTCGAAGAGATAGAGAAGGCGCTCAACGACGACATTCATTCGCTCACCTGGATGACGCCGGCCACCAAGGAGCAGGCGCTCATCAAGCTGCGCGCTGTCACCAATAAAATCGGCTATCCCGACAAGCCGCGCGATTATTCCTCCGTCAAGATCTTGCGTGGCGACGCCGTCGGCAACGATGAGCGGGCCACCGAGTTCGAAGTGCATCGCGAACTGAACAAGATCGGAAAACCAGTTGATCACAGCGAATGGCTCATGACCCCTCAGACGGTGAACGCTTATTACTATCCGCCGGAGAACAGCATCAACTTCCCGGCCGGCATTCTCCAGCCGCCCTTTTACGACAATCGCATGGACGCAGCGGTTAACTATGGCGCCGGCGGAGCTATCATCGGGCACGAGTTGACGCACGGCTTCGACGACACTGGGCGCAAATTCGGCCCTCACGGCAATCTGAACGATTGGTGGACGCCCGAGGACGCCAAAGAATTCGAGCGCCGCGCCGACTGTTTCATTCAGGAGTATTCGGCTTTCATCGCGACCGGCGACGTCCACGTCAACGGCAAATTGACGCTCGGCGAAAACACCGCCGACAACGGAGGACTTCGTCTGTCGTTCATGGCCATGATGGACTCGCTCTCCGGCCATGCTCAGCCTCCCATTGACGGATTCACGCCCGAGCAGCGCTTCTTCCTCGCATTCGGCCAGAGCTGGTGCACCAACGTCCGTCCCGAAGCGGCGCGCCTGCGCGCCCAAACCGATCCGCATTCACCACCCAAGGATCGCGTGAACGGCACCGTTCAGAACATGCCGGAGTTCCAGAAGGCTTTTTCGTGCCCCGTTGGACAGCCCATGGTTCGCATGCCGGCCTGCCGGGTCTGGTAACAGCACATGCCGCCGGGCCGAAATTGGGGAGTAACCTTCTCCTTCCCGCCCAGTATTTACTAACGTGTACGAGGCCAGCGACAGCAGCCTGATGCAGGCCGTCCGGGAGGGCGACCTGGGCGCGCTGGCCATCCTGTTTGAGCGCCACCATCGGCCGCTGTTCAATTACTTCGTGCACATGAATGGGAATCGCGAGCTGAGCGAGGATCTGGTGCAAGATGTTTTCGTCCGCATTCTGAAGTATCGCCAAAGCTACCAGCCAGAGCGGGCGTTCGCGGCCTGGATGTATCAGATCGCGCGCAATGCGCAGTCCGACTTGATCGGTAAACGGAAACTCGAAGTGGCGCTGCCGGAACGGGAGTTCGCGAGCGTGAACGTTATGGAAGAGAATTTGAAGCGCAAACAGGAAATTTCGATTCTGAAGGGCGCCATGGCCCGGCTGCCGGTAGAAAAGCGCGAGCTGCTGGTGCTCAGCCGGTTTCAGAATCTCAAGTATGAAGAAATCGCCTCCATCCTGGGCTGCGATGTGGGCGCGGTGAAGGTTCGCGTATATCGCGCCGTGAAGGCGCTGGGGCAGATCTATTTCGAAATGTCCGGAGAACGAGCGTCATGAATTGCGAAGAAGCAAGAACCCAGTTCGTGGACTATTGGCGGGGCACGCTGGCGGATTCGCGCGCCGACTTTGACGCGCACCTGGCCGGCTGCGAGCGCTGCCGTGTGGAAGCCGAGGACCTGCGTGACATGTGGAGCGCGCTCGGCACGCTGCCCGAGGAAGATCCCAGCCTGCGATTGCGCGCGCGCTTCTACGATTCGTTGCGCCAGTGGCGCCAGCGCGAGGCGCGGCCGGCCTTCTGGTGGCTGCGTCATCCGGCCTTTCAAACCGCGGCCGCGATGCTCATCCTGGCCGCGGGAATCGGAACAGGTTATATGCTGCGAGGCCGCGAAATGTCGGAGGTCTCGCAATTGCGTGGGGAGGTTGATAATATGCGCCAGCTTGTGGCTCTTTCTCTTTTGCAGCAGCAAGGCGCCAGCGATCGTTTGCGCGGCGTCAGCTATGCTTATCGCGTCGAACCGGACGATTCGCAGGTGCTCTCGGCGCTGCTCACTACCGTGGATCACGATTCCAACGTGGATGTGCGCCTCGCCGCGGTGGATGCGTTGAAGAAGTTCACCAACAATCCGGTGGGAAAAAACGGACTGGCGCGGGCGCTCGGCAAACAGGATTCGCC
>Ga0335083_10006626_pt1 | contig 14412 bp, 15 predicted proteins | sample Lox_Sample_42_FD_206716 | JGI IMG/M metagenome (GOLD analysis project Ga0335083, IMG submission 206716) | Soil microbial communities from Loxahatchee National Wildlife Refuge, Florida, United States - Lox_Sample_4.2 | ecosystem: Environmental > Terrestrial > Soil > Wetlands | place: USA...
TGGAGACCGGCTGCGGCGCGTCCGTGCCGTTCATCTCGCGATAGAGCTTGTTGTACTCGGTCAGTTCCTTCTCGACCTCGCGCCACGGCTTCTGCGGGATGATGAGGAGCCCGACGCCGAGCCGCGCCGTGATGCGCGCGCTCTCCGGCGACACGGCGGCGGCATAGGTGCGGCCGCGGAAGCTCTTGAACGGGGCGGGGCGGATGGCGGCGGGCGGCTGACGGTAGTGCCTGCCTTCGTACTCCATCACGCCGCTCTCGAGTCCCTTGAGCAGCGCTTCGCCGTATTCGACGAAGAGCTCGCGGCTGTCGCCCATGTCGAGACGGAAGCCGTCGAACTCGACCTTGCCCGCGCCGCGACCGAGACCCAGGATCATGCGGCCGCCCGAGAGCTGGTCGAGCATCGAGATCTGCTCAGCGACCCGCATGGGATCGTGCCAGGGCAGCACCACCACCATGGAGCCGAGCTTCACGTTCTTCGTGCGGCCCGCCATGTAGGACAAGAACTGCACCACGTCGGGGCACATCGTGTAGTCGGTGAAGTGATGCTCGACCGACCAGATCGATTCGAAACCGAGGGGCTCGGCCATGTCGGCCAGCGCCAGCTCGTTCAGGTAGACCTGCCGGTCGCTGATCTGCCGGCCGGTATTCTGAAAGACCGCAGCCATTCCGACGTGCATGCGTTTCTCCCTGGGATTTCGCCCATGGTAAACGCCCGTTCACATCGTTGGGAAGGGGACGCCCTTGCTTGAATCCGCCTCATTTGGCCGTCATATCGCTCGTATGCGCGCCTTTCTTGCCGTCCTCGTTGCGGTCTTCTCGATCACCGGTTTTGCCTGGGCGCAGGGAGCGCCTGCCGGCCAGCTCCCCGAGGTCACGCAGGCCGAGACCTACATCAACAGCATCCGCACGGCGCAGGCGAGGTTCGTCCAGAACAACCCCAACGGCTCGATCGCGCAGGGCACGATCTATCTCAGCCGGCCGGGCAAGATGCGCTTCGTCTACGATCCGCCCTCGCAGCTCAAGATCGTGGCCGACGGCACGCAGGTGACTTTGTGGGATCCCGCGACCCGCGATTTCGGCCAGTGGCCGATCGGCTGGACGGCGGCGACCTTCCTGGTGCGCCAGCCGCTCAGGCTGTCGGGCGACCTCACCGTGACCAAGGTCGAGCGCGTGAACGGGCTGCTGCAATACACGATCGTGCAGACCCGTAAGCCGCAGGAGGGCACGATCATCGTTCGTCTGTCGGAAAACCCCATGGAGCTGAAGGGCTGGTCGATCATCGACGGCCGCGGCAACAAGGTCGACGTGGCGCTCACCCACCTGCAGACCGGCCTGCAGCTCGCCGATTCGCTCTTCAAGTACGACGGCCCCGACGCCGGCGAGATTATGCACGGCGGCAACCGCCAATAACGCTATAACAGCCTGCATGAGCGGGCTTGTTGTCAGACCTTCGACTGAAAAGGACGTGGCGCGCTGCGCCGAGATCTACGCGCACCACGTGCTGCACGGCACGGCATCCTTCGAGATCGATCCTCCTGACTTGGCCGAGATGAAGAAGCGCCGCGCCGCGGTGCTCGATCTCGGCTTGCCGCATCTCGTCGCCGAGCGCGACGGCCGGGTCGTGGGCTACGCCTATGCCGGCAACTGGCGGCCGCGGCCGGCCTACAGGTTCTCCGTCGAGGATTCGATCTACATCGACCACGAGGCGGTGGGCCAGGGCGTCGGCCGCGCGCTGCTGCCGGTGCTGATCGAGCGGTGCACGGCGCTCGGCAAGAAGCAGATGGTGGCGGTGATCGGCGACAGTGCGCAAACGCCGTCGATCCGCCTCCACGCCTCGTGCGGCTTCGAGGTGGTCGGCACCTTGAAGAACATCGGCTTCAAGTTCGGCCGCTGGTTGGACAGTGTGCTGATGCAGAAGGCGTTGGGCGAATGACAGGACCCGCACATCCTCATCCTGAGGAGCAGCGCGCAGCGATGCGTCTCGAAGGATGGGCTGCAAACAAGGTGCTCGTTCCCATCCTTCGAGACGCGCTTCGCGCTCCTCAGGATGAGGTCAGGGAGGAGGAGACAGGGCAATGCGCCTGATCGACTATTTCGACCGCGGCGCGGATCTCTACGCCAAGCGCGACTGCCTGCATGACGGCACGCGCGGCTGGACCTACGAGAGCGTACGGGCGACGACGCACAAGGTGGCGAACGGGCTGCTCGCTGAGGGCCTCAGGACCGGCGACAAGGTCGCGGTCTATTCGCCCAACCACGCGATGGCCTATGCAGCGCTTCTCGGCATCCAGCGTGCGGGACTGATCTGGGCACCGGTGAATGCGCGCAACGCCATCGAGGAGAATCTCTACATCCTCGACAACACGGATGTGGCGTTCCTGTTCTATCACTCGTCCTTCGCGCACTATCTGCCGCAGATCAAAGCGGGCTGCCCCAAGATCAAGACCTTCCTCTGCATCGATGCGCCCGAGTTCGAGTCGTGGCTGGCGAAGCAGGGCGACAGAGCGCCCGATCTCGGCGATGCGACGGACGAGGTCGCGATCCTGATCTCCTCGGGCGGCACGACGGGGCGGCCCAAGGGCGTGCAGATCACCCATCGCGTGATCGAGACCATGAACTCGATCTTCTGGGCGACCATGCCCGTCGAGGCGCCGCCGGTGCATCTCATGGTCGCGCCCATGACGCATGCGGCCGGCGTCTCGTCGTTCCCGCTGCTGCCCTATGGCGGCACCAACATCTTCATGGGCACGTCCGATCCCGGCGCCATCCTGGCCGCGATCGAGACGCACAAGGTCACGCACGTCTACATGCCGCCGACCTTGATCTACATCCTGCTGGCCCATCCCGACATCGGCAAATACGACTACAGCTCGCTCCGCCGGCTCGTGTATGCGTCGGCGCCGATGTCGGTCGACAAGCTCGTCGAGGCGATCAAGGTGTTCGGCCCGGTGCTGACCCAGACCTACGGCCAGGCCGAGGCCTGCATGATCGCCACCGTCTTCTCGCGCGAGGACCATGTCGCGGCGCTGGAGAGCAACAAGCGCCATCGCCTGGCGAGCTGCGGCAAGATCTCGCCGCTGATGCGGCTCGAGATCATGAGCGACGACGGCAAGATCCTTCCCCGCGGCGAGCGGGGCGAGATCGTGCTGCGCGGCGGGCTCGTGATGGCGGGCTACTACAAGAATGCGCAGGCGACCGAGGAAGCCTCGACCTACGGCTGGCATCACACGGGCGACATCGGCGTGATCGACGAAGACGGCTTCGTCTACATCGTCGATCGCAAGAAGGACATGATCATCTCCGGCGGCTTCAACGTCTTTCCGTCGGAGGTCGAGCAGGTGCTGTGGAGCCATCCCGCGGTGCAGGATTGCGCGGTGATCGGCGTGCCGGACGAGAAGTGGGGCGAGGCGGTGAAGGCCGTCGTCGAGCTCAAGCCCGGCGCCAGGGCGAGCGCCGACGAGCTGATCACGCTTGCCAAGGACAAGCTGGGCGGCGTGAAGGCACCCAAGTCCGTCGACTTCATGGCGGCGCTCCCCCGCAGTCCCGTCGGCAAGGTGCTGAAGAAGGACCTGCGCGCCACGTATTGGGCCGGCCGCGAGCGGAAGATCTGATCATGCTCTTCCGGACCGCGAGCCTCTGGCTCGCTCATGAATCCGAGCGCGCAGGATGCGCGCGGTCCGGAAGAGCATGAGGTTCGGCACCGCCGCGCTGCGCCGCCTGCCGCCCAACATCCAGGGCGCGTTCTGGCTGGTGAGCGGCGGGTTCATCTTCACGACCAACGGCGCCATGATCCGGCTCCTCTCGGCCGAGGTCGAGAGCGTGCAGTCGGCCTTCTTCCGCGCCGTCTTCTCCGTCGTGTTGCTTGCCCCCATGATCCTGACCGGCAGGGTGAAGCCGTGGGAGAGCAAGCGGCTGCAGGGCCATTTCTGGCGCACCGCCATGGGCACGACGTCGATGGTGCTGGGCTTCTATGCGCTGGCCCTGCTGCCGCTCGCCGACGTGACGGCGATCGCCTTCTCCCAGCCGCTCTTTTCCGTCGTGCTGGGCGCCCTGGTGCTGGGCGAGAAGGTGCGCTGGCGGCGCTGGACCGCGACCATCGTCGGCTTCGCGGGCGTGTTGATCATGGTGCGGCCGGGCGAGGGCAGCCTGCAGTTCGGCGCGCTGGTGGCGCTTGCGAATGCGCTCTGCTCGGCGACCTCGATCCTGCTGGTGCGGCGCCTCTCGGACTCCGAGAAGCCGCTGATGATCCTGACCCAGTTCGCGATCTTCTCGACGATCCTGCTGGCCGGTCCCGCGATCTGGTTCTGGAAATGGCCCTCGGCCTGGGGCTGGGCGCTGGCGGTCGGCGTGTCGGCGACGGCGACGCTCGGCCAGTATTTCTGGGTGCAGGCCTTCGCCGTCGGCGAGATGTCGGCGGTGGCGCCGTTCGATTACCTGAAGCTCCCCTTCGCTGTGTTCGTCGGCTGGCTGATCTGGGGCGAGATGCCGGTGATCTGGACCTATGTCGGTGCGGCCATCGTCGTCGCCTCGGCGCTCTACATCGCCTATCGCGAGGCGCAACTGATCCGGGAGCGGCGCGCCTTGGCAAGCGAACCCGCCATGGTAAAAGCGCGCTGAATTTCAGGAGGATAGAAATGGACGTGAACGGTCAGGCCGCCATCGTGACGGGCGGCGCTTCGGGCTTGGGCGGTGCGACGGCATCGGCGCTGGCGGCGAAGGGCGCCAAGGTCGCGATCTTCGACCTGCAGGACGAGCTCGGCCAGCAGAAGGCCAAGGAGATTGGCGGCCTTTACGTCAAGACCAACGTCTCCGACGCTGCCAACACCGAGGCCTCGGTCAAGACGGTGGTCGAGAAGCTGGGCGCCCCCCGCGTGGTCGTGAACTGCGCCGGCATCGGCCGTGCCGCCCGCACCATCTCCAAGTCCGGCCCGCACGACCTCGCGATGTTCTCCCAGGTGATCCAGGTGAACCTGATCGGCACCTTCAACGTCATCCGTCTCGCGAGCTGGGCGATGAGCCAGGCCGAGCCGCGCGACGACGGCGAGCGCGGGGTGATCATCAACACCGCTTCCGTCGCGGCGTTCGACGGCCAGATCGGCCAGGCGGCGTATTCGGCGTCCAAGGGCGGCGTGGTCGGCATGACCTTGCCCATCGCGCGCGATCTCTCGAGCCTCGGCATCCGCGTCTGCACCATCGCGCCCGGCCTGTTCCTGACGCCGATGATGATGGGCCTCTCGGCCGAGGCGCAGAAGAGCCTGGGCGCCCAGGTCCCGTTCCCCCCGCGCCTGGGCGATCCCAAGGAATACGCCCAGCTCGCCATGAGCATCGTCGAGAACCACATGCTGAACGGCGAGGTCATCCGCCTCGACGGCGCGATCCGCATGGCGCCGAGGTGACAGTATGATTGTCATCCCGAGCCGAAGGCGAGGGATCCTTAAGGCCATGAGTAAAGATCCCTCGCTGACGCTCGGGATGACAGGAGTGCCTTTCCAATCGGGAGGAGCGCGATGGACAGCAAGCAGGTCGGCGCGCATTGGGAGGCCAATGCCGAGGCGTGGACGAAGCTCGCGGCCCGCGGCTTCGACATCTACCGCGATGCGCTGAACACACCGTCGTTCCTCGCCATGCTGCCGCCGGTGAAGGACTTGGCGGGCCTCGACATCGGCTGCGGCGACGGCAGCAACACGCGGCGCGTGGCCGGGCTCGGCGCGCGCATGACCGCCGTCGACATCGCGCCGACCTTCGTGCGCCATGCGCAGGAAGCGGAGGCAGCCGAGCCGCTCGGCATCGACTTCCGCGTGGCCGACGGCACGGCACTGCCCTTCGCGGCGGCGAGCTTCGATTTCGTGACGGCCTTCATGTGCCTGATGGACATGCCCGACCAGGCCAAGGCGCTGGCCGAGGCCGAGCGCGTGCTCAAGCCCGGTGGCTTCCTGCAGTTCTCCATCCTGCATCCCTGCTTCGTGCCGCCGCACCGCAAGACCCTGCGCGATGCCGAGGGCCGCAAGTATGCGATCGAGGTCGCGGGCTATTTCGACCGCATCGACGGCCGCATCGACACCTGGTGGTTCGAGACCCTGCCGCCGGAGGAGCGCGCGACGACGGCGCCGTTCCAGGTCCCGCGCTTCCACCGCACGCTTAGTGAATGGGTCGAGATGATCGTGGCCGCGGGCCTCGCCCTCGAGCGCGTCGTCGAGCCCCGCGCGACGGACGAGGTGGCCGCCGCCTGGCCCACCGTCGCCGACACCCAGATCGCGCCGATCTTCCTGCTGGTGAGGGCGAGGAAGGCGGGGTGATTGGCCTGACTAGACGACCTTATCGGCAGCTTCAGCTACGAGCAGGATGTTGGCGGCTGACGTGTGCAACGCGAAGCGAGCGAGATAATCCTCCGCCGACTTCGCATCGGGCGCTTCGCCGTGAGCGCCAGAGTTGTTGCGCACGGCCAGCAGCCCGGTCTTCAACATCGCGACGTAGGTCTGCAAGCTGTTGCCCAGCCAGTCCGGGAACAGACCTTCTTTTACACCGACTTTTACCAGGTCGCTCACTGCAGCGCCGGCCGGATACGTCCATCCCTTCAACGCGTAGATCGCCTTCAACGTCGACTCGAACGCCTTCCCGGCCTCGGTGATAGCCTGAGGATATTCGCCGTGGCGGTAGTGCTTGTGCGCGGATCGGTATTGTTCGTCGGCCTTCTCGAAGCCCTTCCGGCCGAGGAGAGTGAGCGCCGGCACGACGATCTCCCCGTGCGCAACCGTCGAATCGAGCCGGATCAGGTCCCTGCCGTCGAATTGGTAGCCGATACCGGCGAGCTTGAACCGCGCGTTGAGTTCCTTGATGGCGTCTTCTTTGCCGGCAAGGTTTGATTTCGCGATGAGCCGGAAGATGATCTCGATGGCGTCAAGGCGATGGTCATTGACCTCTGTTTGCTCGAAAAAGCCGATAACTCGCTCGTCAACTCCGGCGTCTACGTGATGGTCCCCCGGCAGCTCCTTCAGGCCGTACTCACGAATGATGACGCTCTCGACGTGATCCCATACACCTTCCGCGTTCATCACCGAGTTCCCAACCTGGAAGGAAAGATAGCCCATCGTCTCGTAGCAAATTCTCACGATCTGATTGACCAAGGGCTCCGGCAGCTCATCGTAAACGTAGACTTCCGGCCCTTGGGCCTTGGCTGCGCGGTCGCGCCGGCGCGAGAAAGTTTCGTACATCGGCATGGCAGGCCGATACCACATCCGGTCGGCCCGCCCAATTCACGCGTGTTAACGACCGGCGGAAATGCCGGAAAGTCCTATAACCGGCATTTCCGGCATTCCCGCCGCTCGATCATTCCTCCTCTCCCGCGAACAGCGCCGGGTTCACGTCCCAGCGCAGCGCCGGGCGGCCGCTGCCGGTCCATTCGCTGCGGGCGGGGCGCAGCAGGTTCGCCTTCGCCAGGCGCTGGATCAGCATGTCGGTCTGGTCGGCGGTGAGCGCTCTTGCCAGTGCGCGGCGGCGCAGGTCCTCGCGCGAGACCTGGCGCACGCTCTGGGTCTTCAGCCACTGCACGACCTTCCTGGCATGCCGCTCGGGGTCGCTCTTGCCGTCGGCGAAGACCCGCCGCGCGTGCGGGAAGAAATAGTTCATCCACAGCTCTTCGGCATTGGCCACGGTCTCGTGCCCGATGGTGGCGGGCGCGGCGGCGCTGCTCTCCTGCGACCAGTCGAGCAGGGTGAGGGCACCCGCCAGGCGCGCGACCGTGCCGCCGCCCTTGCCGACCCAGCCCGCCTCCAGCCCGTCGATGTGACGGCCGATCATGTGCATGATCTCGCCCGCGCGATCGAGACTCTCGGTCGCCTTCTCGCTGAAGCTCAGTCTCAGCGGCTCGCTGGCCGTGCCGACGATGCGCGAGATCGCCACCAGCATGGCGAGCGCGCTCGCATGGTCGGGCACGCGGCGCTTCAGCAGCGACATGTAGGGCGGCACGTTGGGCCAGCTGTAGAGGAAGCGCGCGGCCATGCCGTCGTCGCTGCCGGCCAGCGCCTCGCTCAGTCGGCCGGGCTGGATCGAGCCCACGATGCTCACCGGGAAGCGCCGCAGGTAAAGCGGTTCGTTGCGCGAGCGGCGGTTGACGGTGACGCTCGCCGCCGACCAGGCCTCCAGCCAGTGCGCGCGGTCGCTGCCGCCCGAAGCGTAGCGGCCGAGATTGGCCAGCCAGGCGGTGAGCTCGTCGCGCCAAAGGATGACGCCGCGCGGATTGCCGGCCACGACATCGGCCAGCGCCTCCATGGTGGCGTCGGCGACGATGAGCTGCCTCGGCACGACGGGCTTGCCGTCGCCGCCGTCCTCGCCGTCCTCGTCAGTCCGGTGCATGGCGTCGATCTCGCGCATCGCCTGCTCGATCCGGCCGAGCGGCTCGCGGAGTGCTGCGAGCGCCGGCGACTTGCCGCTCGAGGGCGAGCCGACCAGCGCCAGCCACAGCACCAGCGGCTCGCTCCAGGTCGGCGAGACCTGCACCCGGACACCGGCGCCCGACAGCGCCGCCACCGAGGCGAGCAGGCCTTGTGCCACATAGTCGATTGCCGTGCCCGCCGCCTCGGCGGTCTCGACCACCCAGTGCCGCCACGCCCGGGGCAGGAAGCGGATGGGAAAGTTCGGCGGCTCGATGCGGCCGCCTTCCAGCAGGCTGGGCTCGATCTCCTGCCAGGGCCGGATGCCGAAATCGGACTCGGCAAAGTCGTCGTTCGCGTCGTCGTCGAGATCGTCGTAGGGGGAAGTCATGCTCAGTCTCCATTCCAAGAGGTGAGCCTGCTGGCAGCGAACGCGCGGGCGCGCGCCCCAGCGCTAGCTGTTGCGGGATTGCCGACTCACCGTCGCGCTCTTACGCGAGGTGACTGTGAGTCCCCGATTATGATCAATGGACTTGGCTGGAACCGCACATGGGCGGCCGGAATCCGAGGGCGTAAATGCCGGAAACCCCTTTGCGGCATTTACGCCGGTGAAACGCTATAGTCCGCCCATGACCGACACGACCTTGCCCGACCGGCTTTCCACCAACCCGAAGAGCCCCCACTACGACGAGGCGCTGCTCGCCCGGGGCGTCGGCATCAAGTTCGACGGGCAGGAGAAGACCAACGTCGAGGAGTATTGCATCAGCGAGGGCTGGATCCGCGTCGCCGTCGGCAAGACCATGGACCGCAAGGGCAACCCGCTCACCATCAAGCTCACCGGCAAGGTCGAGCCATACCTCAAGGGCGCCTGATCATGCACAGCCATACGCTCGACGACTGGCGCCACGAGCATGTCTTCCTCGGCGCCGCGCACGACCGCAACGAGCGGCGCACCTGGCTCGTGGTCGGCCTCACCGCCACCATGATGGTGGCCGAGATCGCGGGCGGCACGGTGTTCGGCTCGATGGCGCTGCTGGCCGACGGCTGGCACATGTCGACCCACGCCGCGGCGCTCGGCATCGCGGCCTTCGCCTACCGCTTCGCCCGCCGCCACGCGCGCGATCCGCGCTTCGCCTTCGGCACGGGCAAGCTCGGCGACCTCGCGGGCTTCACCAGCGCCATCGTGCTGGCGATCGTGTCGCTCGGCATCGGCGTCGAATCGGTGCTGCGCTTCTTCCAGCCGGTCGCCATCCACTATCGCGAGGCCATCGCCATCGCCGTGGTCGGCCTCGCGGTCAATCTCGCCAGCGCCTGGCTGCTGGGTGGGCACGAGCATCATCATGCGCACGAGCATGGGCACGATCATGACGACCATGGCCACGACCACGATCATCGCCACGATCACGACCACAATCTGCGGGCCGCCTATTGGCACGTGCTGGCCGATGCGCTGACCTCGGTGCTGGCGATCGCGGGCCTGGGCGCGGCCTGGCTGCAGGGCTGGACCTGGCTCGATCCGGCGATCGGCATCGTGGGCGCCCTGGTGATCGCGCGCTGGGCCTGGGGCCTGATCCGCGATTCGGGCGCCGTCCTGCTCGACGCCACGCCGACGCGCGCGCTCGCCCGCACGATCTGCGAGAAGCTCGAGCTCGGCCACGACCGCATCGCCGACCTTCACGTCTGGCGGCTGGGTCCCGGCCATCACGGCGCCATCGTCTCGCTGGTGGCCGACGATCCCCAGCCGGTCGAGCACTACAAGGCGCTGCTGGCCGATGTGCCGCGCCTCAGCCACGTCACGGTCGAGGTCCATCGCTGCACCGGGCAGCACTAGGACTGCCGTCCCCTCGCTTGCGGGTGTGTCCCGCGCGCTGATACAGCTATGGCGAGCGTGGAGGGGAAAGCATGGGGGAGCCGGCCGATTGGGATCCGCCGCTGGACGGGAAGCCGCGCAGAGGCTCCTGGGGCTGGTGGCCGCCCACCTTGTGGTCGTTCGACGAGCTGAGCAAGCTCGCCATCAACCTCGGCATCATCGCGCTGTTCATCCTCACGAGCCTGGTCATCGTGGAGGCGACGTTCGAGGACACCGTCATCGTCGAGCCGGTCATCGTGCCGAAGGCCTTGGCGGAAGCGGGCTACGACGGCAAGGCGGTCGCGCAGAAGCTGGTGGCGCAGGTCGGTCGCATCAGCCAGGAATCCTCGAGCTCCCGGCAGAAGGTCGAGTTCGGCGGCGAGAGCCGCTTTGCCGATGCCGCGGCGATACGGGTGCCGTCATCGGAGCTCAGCCTCAGGTCGCTCGTGACGTTGCTGCGGAATTTCCTCGACATTCCCGACAACCGCATCACGGGCGAGCTCACGCTTGCCTATCCGGGTGAGCTCAACGCGGCGCCTCAATTCACGCTGGCGCTGCATTTCGTGAATGCCGGCAAGCCGAGCTTCTACAAGCCGCGGCAGAGCCCGAACATCGACGAGCTTATCGAGGCGGCCGCGCACGACGTCGCCGAGGAATACGATCCGGTCGCTCGAGGCGCCTACCTGCTCGACCTCAGCAAACGATCCTCGCCGTCGGACAAGCCCCGCGCGACGGAAGCGGCCAGGGAATTCGACGCGATGATCGGCCGTCTGCTCGGCAAGGTCGACGACAGGACATTGCCGTGGATTTTGAATCTCCAGGGCCTGCGCCTGCAACATCAGGGCAAGAGCCTGGAGGCCCACGAACTGCTCGAACGAATACTGCGGGAGTACCCGACCTTCGGCATGGGCTACGCCAACGCCGCCGATGCGCTCGAAAGGGGAGCTCCGATGGCCGCCTCGCGGGATGTCGAGCTGCGGCAGCGCAACCGCGACGAGGTTGCGCTGGAGTACTACAGGCAGGCGCTGAGGTTCGCCTCCGGCTACGCCGTCATCCACAACAATATCGGCGTCTATCTCGTGCGTCGCGAGCGAACTCTCGAGGGAATCGAGGAGTTCAGGAAGGCAGCTCAGCTCGACCCGAAATACGCTCCTGCCCAGGCCAATTGGGGAATGGCGCTGGCAGTGCTGGCGGAGAAGAAAATTCCATCGCCCAAGGAATCGATCGAGCCGGAGGAATTGTGCGAAAGGCGATGGATCCTGCCCGATGCCTCCCGGGAACGGCTGATCGAGGCCGTGGGCAAGCTCCGTCGGGCGAGCGAGCTCGATTCCCGATGGCCGGACATCTACAGCAGCTGGGGCGAGGCCCTCGTGAGGCTCGCCGATCCGTCCAGCCGGACCTTCAGGCCCGAGATCGAAGCGGCCATGGTCAAGCTTCGCGAAGCCCTTCGGATCAGGGACACCTTCGCGGAAGCCTCGCGCAATCTGGGGTTCGCCTACGAGCGGCTCGGAGAGAACGCCGAAGCGACCAGGTGGTATATCAAGGCGATCGGGCAGGACCCGAAGGACCGAAAGACTTACAGAGGTTTGGGATGCACGCTTCCCAGGCTCGGGACCGGCGAGGCGAGAATGGCCTTCGACGCAGCCTATGAAGATATAAGGGAGCTGAATGCCATACCATGAACGGTACGGATTTCTCAGTCGGCGTGGCGTGTTCACCGGCGTCGGCATCCTCGCCGCGACATCCGCAAAGGCCCAGCCGGTGAAGATCAGGCTCGGCACGGCCACGCCTGGCGGCGGCTTCCCGGTCTACGGCGATGCCTTCATCGCTGCGGTGAAGACCGAAGATCCGACACTCGAGATCGAGCCGGTCAACACCAAGGGCAGCACCGAGAACGTACCGCGGCTCGAGGCGGGAACACTCGACATCGCGCTGGTGCAGGGCGAGGTCGTGCACGAGGCGCTGGACGGCATCGGCCGCGCGCCGGCGAACCTCAGGATCCTGACGGCGATCTATCCGACGGCCGGTCTGTTCATCGTGAAGGGCGACAGTCCCCATCGCAAGATCGCCGACCTGAAAGGCCGGCCGATCGCCTGGGGCGCGGCGGGTTCCGGCCTGGTGATCCTCGGCCGCTACGTGATGGACGGGCTCGGCCTCGATGCGGTGAAGGACTTCCAGCCGGTCTATCTCGAGCGCGCGGGCGATGGGCCGGCGATGGTGCTCGACGGCAGGGTGGCGGCGCTGTGGGGCGGCGGCATCGGCTGGCCGGGCTTCAAGGCGGTGGCGGAGAAGGGCGGAAGATTTCTTGCGCCCGACGCCTCGGAGATCGAGCGCGTGCTGGCCAAGCACAGGTTCCTGAAGCCGATCACGCAGCCTGCCAACAGCTATCCGAACCAGCCGGCGCCGATCCCCTCGGTCGGCTCGTGGAGCTTCGTCATGGTGCGGCCGTCGCTCGACGCGGCTGTCGTGTCGCGACTGGCGAAGGCGCTGCATCGGGCCGAGGCGCATGCCTCGGCGCAGATGGCCGATACGTCGGCGAAGAACACGCTGGCCGCGGTCACGAGTCCGGCGGTGCTGCATCCGGGCGTGCTCGCTTATTACAGGCAGGCGGGATTGATGCCGTAACCTTGAGCCCCGGGCGACGTTCTATCGAGGAACCGATGGAAGGAGCGACCCATGGACAAGAAGCAGAACGGCGTCGAGGGCGAGGGCAGCTACAGCGGCACGCGCGACTACAACGAGCGCACCGCAAAGTTCATCAAGGACGGCAAGGTCGACAAGGCCGCCCGGGAAGCCGGACGCGCCATGGACTCGAAGGAAGCCGCCGAGCTCAAGGCCGCCGAAGCCAAGGGCAAGGCGGGCGACATTCAAGGCAAGAAGTAACCGGACTTTCCGGCATTTCCGCCGTCCAATCAGCAGTCGCTGCTGGCAGGGGGCGAGGTGAGCAGCACGGCCTTGGTCACTTGGGCCGCGATCTCGGGGTGCATGCGGATGCCCACGATCTCGCCGCCGTCGCCGACCAGCGCGCCTTCGATGTAGCCCGCATCGTTGTTCATCTGGAACGCGGCCGAGGCCACGTTCATGGTCGCAAAGCGCGGACCGCCATCCTCCTCGTCGCCCTGGGCGCTGCGGCGGCGGGCCATCTCGTTTGCGGCGCGATTGAGGCTGGAGATGAAGGCGTGGAACTCGGCGAAGTCGGCCACACAATCGATAGTGTGTTGCTGCTCGTCGACGAACACCATCACGCAGCTGCGCCCGTCGGCGCTGACGCCGAGATGGAACTTGTTGAGAATGCCGGTCGGTTCCTGCTGCATGACGGCCTCCATCGTGATCCCTACAACGGGCCGTCCGCGAGTTAGTTCCGCCCTGTGACTCGACTCCCCGTCATGTCCCGAGCGAATCGATGAACTCTGCCAGCGCCACGTCCTTCGCGCTGAAGCCGCCGGCGTCGTGCGTCGACAGCGTGATCTCGACCTTGTTGTAGACGTTCGACCATTCCGGATGGTGGTCGGCCTTTTCCGCGGCCATCGCGATCCGGGTCATGAAGCCCCAGGCCTGGTTGAAGTCGGCGAACTTGAAGCTCTTGTGGATGGCGTCGCGGCCGGAAACCTCGCTCCAACCCTCGAGCTTGGCCAACGCGTCGCTGCGCGCCGTGCCGGTCAGTTTGGCGGTCATGGCTGTTCCTCCTCGTGATGGCGTGAAGCTTGCCTGACAAGAGGATGGGAGCCTAGGCTCGCCCGCCGTAAAGCGCTGCTTGCCGCGCCGTCGCTCGCCCTTGCCGCTTCGGCGCCCGCGCGGGCCGAGAAGGCCGCCGACAGCCTCCGCATCCAGTTCGTCGACGCCGTGCCCAACGTCGACATGTATTTCAACAGCCAGCGCACGGGATTGATCCTGGCCCACCAGGCCTGGGACATGCTGGTCCATCGCGATCCCTCGAATTTCGAGATCAAGCCCTCGCTCGCCACCGACTGGAAGTTCGCCGATGCCAGCACTTTGGATCTCACGATCCGGCAAGGCGTGAAGTTCCACGACGGCAGCGGGCTCACGCCCGACGACGTGGTCTACACCCTCACCATGGCCTCCGATCCCGCGAGCAAGGTGGCGACGCCCAGCAATTACGCCTGGATCGGCAAGGTCGAGAAGACCGGCGACTGGACCGTGCGCATCAACATGAAGAAGCCGACGCCGGCCG
>Ga0335083_10006628_pt1 | contig 14404 bp, 15 predicted proteins | sample Lox_Sample_42_FD_206716 | JGI IMG/M metagenome (GOLD analysis project Ga0335083, IMG submission 206716) | Soil microbial communities from Loxahatchee National Wildlife Refuge, Florida, United States - Lox_Sample_4.2 | ecosystem: Environmental > Terrestrial > Soil > Wetlands | place: USA...
GCCGATCCCGATGAGTTCGCCCGCGAGCGTGAACGGATAGGCCCGGCCCTTGAAAGTCAGCATCCCGCCGCCGATGCCCGTCCCGGAGACGAAAGTTTCGTTCAGCGTCACCCTGCCCGAGGGTTTCAGGCCGCGGATGCTGGCGGCGGTCGGGATCTCGCTCGGCGGGATCGCGCAGCCGGCGAGCGCGACAAGCGCCGCCAGCGCGAGGGCGGCAGGCCTGCCATTTCTGTCCGCGAATCCGGCCTTTTCAATGCGTTGCGGCGCCATCTATGTCCGACCTGTTTTCTTTGTTCCCGCCGTTCGCGGCTTGCGACCCCAGCGATGCAGCGTTTTTCTCGCGTCGATCTTTACGGTAGCACGGTTTCTGTTTATAAGAAAGACAATGTCGATATAAACAGGATTTCTTAATGACGCCAACGCGTTGGCGCTCCTGAAGGCGCGCCTTCGTCACGCTCAGCATTGTCCTTGCGGGGAAGCCTCCAAGAGCGCGATCTCCTCCGGCGTGAGGTCGAACAGCGCATAGACGATCCGATCGATCTCCCGCTCGGCGGCGGCCATCGCATCCGACAAAGCGCGGTCTTGCGCGCCCTCGCGGAATCGATTGTCGAGACCCATTACGTCATGGCGCGGCAGCTCAGAAACCCGATCCCCGGCGCGCTCCTCAACAGCGTGGTGGTTTGGGCGATCCTGGTCTTCTTTTGCGTCGGCCTGGCCTCAACCTTGAATGGGCTTTCCCTTGTCATGGAGGCGTTGGGCGCGGGGTCGATCGCGAGCGCAATATTCCTGATCCTTGAATTCAGCGAACCTTATTTCGGGATCTTCCGCATTCCGCCCGAGGGGATCGACCAGGTCATTGCAGCCCTCGGCGCGGACGTCCGCGGCTCGTTGATTGGAAGCCAAGCGCCGCCGTTCGCTCTATGATAGGGGCGAAATGTCAAGGCGCGCCCAGATCCTTCGCATTGTCCGCGTCGCCGCCGTCGGCGGCGTGATCGGGGCTGCCTACGGCTATTTCGCCCACGCCAACACGGAGGCCGGCGCCAAGCTCGGCGCCATGAACGCCGGCGCAGCGGCCGCTATGGAGATATTCGGCTTCCGTGGCAAGCCTGGCGAATGGCTTCGGCAACTGCCGTTCCGGACCTACCTGCGCCTCAGGATCGCGATTTATGTGGCCGTAATTGTCGCGGTCAATTCGATCGGGCTCTCCCTTATCAACGGCGCCGCCCCCGTCGCCTTCGCCGACCGCGCCGACGTCGTCTTCGCCCTCGCCGCTTGCGTGGTCGGCAATGTGCTGGTGGGCGCCAACGAGCTCCTTGGCCCGGGCGTGCTGTTCGCCTTCGCCGCGGGGCGATATGTCCGGCCGACGCGCGAGGAGCGCGCTCTCCTCTACATCGACCTGTGCTCCTCAACCGCGATCGCCGAGCGCCTCGGCGAGGCGCGCTTCCTCGATTTCCTCAACGTCTTTTTCGCCGACGTTTCCTCGGCCATCGACGAGCGCCGCGGCGAGATTCACAAATACGTAGGCGACGAAATCATCGCGACCTGGAAGCTCAAAGTCGGTCGCGGCGCGGATGGCGCGATCGACGCCTGCCTCGAGGCGCGAGAGCGCCTCAGGTCGCGCGCCGAAGGCTACCGGCGCGACTTCGGATTGGTTCCGGACTTTCGCGCGGCCTTGCACGTCGGACCGGTCATGGTCGGCGAGCTTGGATATCTGAAGAAGGAGATCGCGCTCATCGGCGACGCGATGAACACTGCCGACCGCATCCTCGCGGCCTGCCGGGAGACCGGCCATCCCGTCCTCGCCTCGAGCGCGCTAATCGAGCGGGCCGGCGCGCCGAAGGGAGTTCTCGCCGAGCCGTTGCCGCCGCTCAAGGCCCGCGGCAAGGCGGCGCCGCTCGAACTCGTTGCGCTGACGCGAGCCGAGGCGAAGGCGCCGGCTCCCGCGATCTGATTGCCGAACCCGATTTTTTTTCGAAGTGTGAGCCGGGTCACGGCGGAACGCGATTACGGTGCGTAGGTTCCGCCCAACGTCGCAAAGCCGAACAATCGGGCGGCGCGAACCAGGGAACGTAAGTCATGACCGGGAATGAAAGCAGCGTGGAGGACGCCAGGGTCTTGGAGGGCCGCGCCCTGTCGCTGTGGCTGACGCTTGCGGTTTCGACGCTGATCGTGGCGCTGACCGCCTATGTGCTGAGCTTTGCTCTTTTGGGGCCGAACTGGAGCGGGAGCGCGCACCGCTCGGCCTCGGCGGCTTTCCACGCGCGATCCTGATTTGGGGACGGGGCTCGCTCTGACGTCCATGGGGACGGGCGTCAGAGCGAGAAGTGAAGGGCCGCCCTTGGGGCGGCCCTTCTATTTGGGGTGGACCGCGATCGTTTATGCTGCGGGCGTCGCGCTTTTGCCCGAGGCGCGATAGCTCGGCGAAGCCGAGGCCCCAAAACCGTTGCTTCTGCGAACCCGCAAGTCACAGGAAACTCTGGGGATCGACGTCGATCGCGACCTTGACCCCGCCGCGCGGCTGGGGGGCGGCGGCCAAAAGCGCCCGCAAAAAACCTTGCAGGTCGGCCGAGCGCGGGGCCCGCACGGCCAGACGGAAGCGGTGGCGCTTGCGCAAAATAGCGATCGGCGCCTCGGCCGGGCCGAAAACCGCGATCTCGTCCTCGACCGGTTGGCCCCCGAGCGGCGCAACCCGCCAGTTCCTGCCGTGAGGCATGGAATGGGCGATGCGGGCAAGCGTGCGGGCGTGCGCCTCCGCTGCGCCCTTGTCCTCGGCCGAAACGACGATCGCCGCCAGCCGCCCGAACGGCGGCAGGCCGCCGCGCCGCCTTTGCTCCAGTTCTTCCCGGTAGAAGCGCTCGGCGTCGCCGGAGACGAGCGCCGCGATGACCGGATGCTCCGGCTGCCACGTCTGCACAAGCGCATGGCCGCTCCGCTCGCCGCGCCCTGCTCTGCCCGTCGCCTGACGCAAGAGCTGGAAGGTGCGCTCGGCGGCGCGCGGGTCGGCGTTGGCGAGGCCGACGTCAGCGTCCACGACGCAAACGAAGGTGAGCAGCGGGAAATTGTGGCCCTTGGCCACGAGTTGGGTGCCGATGACGATGTCGTAGTCGCCTCGCGCGGCGGCGTCGAGCTGGCGGCGCAGCGTCTCGATGCCGCCAGGGAAGTCCGAGGAGAGGACAAGCGTCCGCACGTCTGGGAAGAGCAGCTCCGCCTCTTCGGCGAGCCGCTCGACCCCCGGGCCGCAGGCGGTCAGGCTGTCGGCCTCGTGACATTCGGGGCAGATTTTGGGCCGCGTCTCCACATGGCCGCAGTGGTGGCAGACGAGCGAGGCGCGGAAGCGGTGCTCGACGAGCCACGCCGAGCAATTCGGGCACTCGAACCGATGTCCGCAGGCGCGGCAAAGCGTGAGCGGCGCGTACCCGCGCCGGTTGAGAAAGAGGAGCGCCTGCTCGCGCCGCGCGCGCGCCGCCTCTATGCCCGCAATCACCTTCGGCGATAGCCAGCGCCCGCGCGGCGGGCCTTCCCGGCGCAGGTCGATAGTGGCGATGTTGGGCAGCCCCGCCGCCCCGAAACGTGACGGCAAGCGTAGCCAGCGGTAGCGCCCGCTCTCCGCGTTGAAGCGGGTCTCAAGGGCCGGCGTCGCGGAGGAGAGGACGACCGGCGCCTTTTCAAGCCGGGCCCGCACCACCGCCATGTCGCGCGCGTTGTAAACGACGCCGTCCTCCTGCTTGTAGGCGCCCTCGTGCTCCTCATCGACGACAATGAGGCCGAGGTCCTGAAAGGGCAGAAACAGAGCCGAGCGCGCCCCGACGACAGCCCGCGCCTCGCCGCTTGCGGCCGCGCCCCAGACCCGCTCGCGCTGGCGCTCGGTCAAGCCGGAATGCCACTCGGCGGGCCGGGCGCCGAAGCGCGCGGCGAACCGGTCGAGAAACTGGGCGGTCAGCGCAATCTCGGGCAGGAGCGCGAGCGCCTGCCGGTCCTGACGCAGCGCCTCGGCGATCGCCTCGAAATAGACCTCCGTCTTCCCCGAGCCCGTCACGCCCTCGAGGAGCGTCGCCGAGAAGGCGCGCGCGGCGACGCGCAAAATGAGGTCCTCGGCCGCCGGCCGCTGGTCGGCGTTGAGGAGCGGCGGGCGGAAGTCGGGGTCGAGCGGCGCCGCGGCGGGCTCGGGCGGCAGAAGCGCAAGCGTAAGCGAGCCGTCGGCGATGAGGCCGTCGATGACGCCCGGCGAGCATTGGGCGCCCTCGGCGAGCGCATTTTTTGGAATGGGGGCCTGGGCTGCGGCAAGGACCGCAAGGACGCGCGCGCGCGCCTCCGTCATGCGCGCGGGCGTCTTGCCAGTCGCAACGACGCCGAATTTTGGCGGCGGCGGCGCGGCGACTTCGCCGGCGCGAATCGCCATGCGCAGAACCATGCCGCGCGGGCTCAAGGTCCAGCCAGCTACCCAGTCCACGAAGTCGCGCAGCGGCTGGCGGAGCGGCGGCCAGTCGCGCACGTTGAGGACGGACTTGAGGTTGTCGCCGCCGGCCTCGCGCGCCGCCCAGACGACTCCGGTCGCCACTCGCGTCCCGAGCGGCACGCGCACGCATGTTCCGGGCTCGAGCTTGAGATCGGCCGGGGCGCGATAGCTGTAGGCCGTGTCAACCGCGACGGGCGCGAGCACATCCACCACGGCGGACGCGGAGGCGTTGGCGGCTTTGCGGAGGGGGCGCACGAGACTCGCATTAGCATGCTGCCGAACTACGAAAGCAAATTAAGACGAGGGAGCTATCCATGAAGAAACGTTCACTGGCCGCGGTCGCGACTGCGACGGTGTCGTTTCCCGCTTTCGCTCAACACAATACGTCAACAACCGCGTCGCCGAATTAGCCCCGCCAACGCGAACCGAACCATCAGACGCTTGCGGCAACGAGGGAACGGCCGGGGCCAGTCTGCCCAGGCGCTCAGGCGGCCCCCGCCGGCAACTCGGGGCAGCGGCAAGGCATGCAGGCCGCCGGCGGCATGAATTCCGCCCAAGGCGCTGCGGCCCCGGGCAAACCAAGCGCCTCAGCGGGCGAACTAGAACATGCGCCAGCCGAACAACATCGAGCAGGGCTCGCCCGGTCAGGCGAACGGAAACCAGACTCCCTGACACAAACGCGAAACTAGCCGGCGGGAGCCCGCCGGCCTTTTTTCGCCGCCCACTGAAGCCAGGTTAAAGGCTTCGGTGCGTGCCGTCGCAATAGGGAGGGTTCTTGGTTTGCTTGCAGCCGCACAGCCAAGCGGTTCCGGTCTTCTCGGCCGTGAGGCCTTTGGGCGTCATGCCGACGGCTTTGTGCGAGCCGTCGCAGAACGGCTGCTTGGACGAACGGCCGCAGGCGCACCAATAATAGGTCTTGCCCGCCTCGACCTCTTGCGAATACGGCCCCTTCTGGGCGATTATCGCGGTCATCATTCCCCTCTATTCGCCTGTTCCGCCTGCAAGGCGGACACTGTGGCTCCCTCATGAATTCGAGAAGCCCCCCCGCCTTTCGCGGCCGTGTCTGTGCGCTCGGCGATGCGCGCCGATTTGCCGCGGCGGTCGCGCAGATAATAGAGCTTGGCGCGCCGCACCTTGCCGCGACGCAGCACCCTCACCGAATCGATCATCGGCGAATAGACGGGGAAGACGCGCTCGACCCCCTCGCCGTAGGAAATCTTCCGAACCGTGAAGTTCTCGTTTAGGCCCCCGCCGCTGCGCGCGATGCAGACTCCCTCATAGGCCTGGATGCGGGTGCGGTCGCCTTCCGTCACCTTGACGTTGACGACGACGGTGTCGCCAGGCTGAAAGTCCGGCATTTTCGCGCCGGGCAGTTTGGCCGCGTGCTCGGCCTCCAGCATCTCGATGACGTTCATGGCGAAAAACTCCTGCCGTGACGCCGGGGCGAAAGCCGCCCCCGGCGAGCGCTTCGGCGCGCTGTTGTCAGTTGAGGCCCGCCTGATAGTCCAAAGTCGAGTTGGAGTCGAGGCGGAACGCTGATCTCCTGGCCCTCGAAATGAAAAAAGCCGCCAGCGGGCCGGCCGCGAGGCCCGCGTCTGCGCCTCTTTCCGCCGGGTTGTCGTCGGCCTAAGGCGCGACCGGCGCCGCCAACAACAGAGCAGAAATCAACGCTTTCGACACGCGTGTCCCCCGAATTAAAAAGGCCGGCCTGAGCCGCCTCGCCGTAAACGGGTGACCGACCCGATCGGTTCCAGAGAGATAGGGACGACGGTGTTTCTCAGGCGACTAGCGCGGGAAATAGTGATTGGGCGCGACCTCCATCGCTTGGTTCGTCACGCCGTAGAGCTTGTCCGCGCGTTCCTCGAACGCCTGGGCGAACTTGCGGAAGGCCGCGTCGAACATCGAGCCCATGAGCGACCCTAAGAAGCGGCTGCGGAACTCGTAGTCGATGAAGAAAGTGACGATCGACCGCTTCCCGTCCGGCTCGTTGCGGAACGTCCAGATGTTCTCCATGTGGCTGAACGGCCCGTCGATATATTCGACGAACACGCGCAGGCGCGGCTTGTCGAGGGTCACACGGCTCGTGAACCGCTCGCGGATCATCTTGTAACCGACCGCCATGTCCGCGACGAGCGCTTGTCGTCCGTCCCCGCAGGGCCGGCGGCTGCGGACCCGCAAGCCCGTGCATAGCGGCAAGAATTCAGGATAGCGCTCGACGTCCGCGACGAGTTCGAACATCTGTTCGGCCCGGTGGCGCACCCGACGCTCGCTGCGAAATGACGGCATGGGCCCCGCTTACCCAACGGCCGCCGCCGACGGCGTTATGGCTTCTGCTCGGGAGCCGTCGGCGCGGGCGAAGCCGGCGCTGCCGGCGCATTCGAGGAATTCGACTGATCCTGAAGCTGCTTCAACTGGTCGAGGATGTTGCCCTGGCCGATCGGGGCGGGGGCGTTCTGGCCGGCCGGCGTCGTCGGCTTGAGGAGGATTGAGTGCGGCGTCCTGTTCCAGCCGGCGATGATCGACATGAGCAACGAGGTCGCGAAGAAGAGGCCGGCCAGAATGGCGGTCGCGCGTGACAGAGCGTTGGCCTGGCCGCGGCCGGTGAGGAAACTGCTGGTGCTCCCGCCCGAGCCGAGAACGCCGCCTTCCGAGCGCTGAAGAAGAACGACCGCGACGAGCGCGATCACAATGAGGATATGAACGACGATCAATACCGATTGCATGGGGGTCTCGGACGGCGGGACGCTGAACCTTGACGGCCGCGTCCCTTCACAGATGGCGCGCTCCTACCATGGCGCAAGGGGCGCGTCCATAAGACTGCGGCGGTTGTTGGGCTTCAGCGATACGCAGCGGCGATCGCCAGGAAATCGGCGGCCTTGAGGCTCGCGCCGCCGACGAGAGCGCCGTCCACGTTGTCGAGAAGAAGGATCTCGCGCGCGTTGTCCGGTTTCACGGAGCCGCCGTAGAGAAGGCGGGTTTTGGCGCCGCCCGGTCCGAAAAAGTCGGCGAGCAGCTCGCGGATCCCGTTGTGGACCTGGGCGATGTCCGTGGTGGTCGGCGTAAGGCCGGTGCCGATCGCCCAGACCGGCTCGTAGGCGATGACCACGGTCTCGGTCGTCGAAGGCAGCGAGCCGCGCAATTGGCGGATGACCACGGCGGCCGCCTCGCCCGCCTCGCGCTGGGCGCGCGTCTCGCCGACGCAGACGATCGGGGTCAACCCGGCCTTCAGCGCAGCCTCCGTCTTGGCGCGCACGAGGGCGTCGGTTTCGTGGTGCATCGTGCGCCGCTCGGAGTGGCCGACGATGACATAAGTCGCGCCGGCGTCCTTGAGCATGGGCGCGGAGATGTCGCCGGTGAAGGCGCCGCTCGCCTCGGTGTGGCAATCCTGCGCGCCCAAGGAAAGCGCGCCGCCCCTAAGCTTCCCGGCAGCCTGGGCAAGCAGCGTGAAGGGCGGGCAGACAGCAAGCTCCGCCGGGCCGGCCTCGCCCGCGTCCGCGGCTCGGCGCATCGCCTCAATCTCGCCAAGCGACGACGAGAGACCATTCATCTTCCAGTTGCCGGCGACAAGCGGGCGGACGTCAGGCGTCATCAGGCGAACTCCCAATTTTCTAAAGCGGGCGCGGTTGTTATCATCGCGGCAAAGCCTATGCAAAGCGCCCGTCGAAGGATAGAAGGCGCGCTTCACGCAGCCGAGAGCGGGAGAAAGGCGAAAAGGCGCGCATGCTGGAATCGATACGCAACGCGGCTCAGGGCGTCGTCGGTAAGGCGATCATGGCCGTCGTCATGGGGCTCATCATCGTGAGCTTCGTCATCTGGGGCGTCGGCGACATGCTGCGCGGTTTCACATCTTCGACCGTGGCCACAGTCGGCGGGGCGAAGGTCAGCGCCCAGGAGTACCGCTGGACCTTTCAGAGGACCCTGCAGCAGTACCAGCGGCGACTGCGGCAGCCGTTCACCAACGAGCAGGCGCGCGCCGCCGGCCTCGACCGCCAGGTGTTGCAGCGGCTCATCAGCGAAACGGCGCTCGACGAGGAGGCGCGCCGTCTTGGCCTCAACATCTCCAACGACGCCTTGCGCGCCATCATCACCTCGAACCCGAACTTCCACAACAAGGCCGGGCAGTTCGACCCGCAACTGTTTGCGAGCGCGCTGCGCGACAACGACCTTAACGAGCAGACGTTCGTTGCGGACATGCGCAAGAGTATGTTGCGGCAGTTCGTCCTCGCTGGGCTTACGACCGGCATCAAGGCGCCGAAGGCGGACGTGAAGGCGGAGGCCGATTACGAGGGGCAGACGCGTTCCGTGGATTATCTCGTCCTTCCGGTCTCGGCGGCTGGCGACATCCCGGCGCCGTCGGAAGAGACGCTGAAAGCCTTCTATAATGACCGCAAATCCAGCTATCGGGCGCCGGAGTACCGGTCCGTAAACGTCGTCGCCCTCGAGCCGGAGCAGCTCGCCAACCCAGCGGAGATCAGCGACGCCGACGCGCGCGCGGCGTACGAGAAGCTCGCGGGGAAGGATTCGCGCTACGGCGCGCCGGAGAAACGCGACCTGCAGCAGATCCTTTTTCCGAACGAAGCCGAAGCTGAGGCCGCCGAAGCGAAAATCAAGGCGGGCGCGAGCTTCGACGACATCCTCAAAGAGAGGAACCTGAAGCCGGAAGACGCGGATCTAGGGGAAACGACAAAGGACGCGATGATCGAAAAGCCGGAGAGGGACGCGGTCTTCGCGTTGCCGCAGGGCGGCGTCTCCGGCGTCCTCAAGACGCAGTTCGGCCCCGTCATCGTGCGGGTCAAAAGCATCACGCCCTCGACGGTCAAGCCCTACGAGGCAGTGGCCGAGGAGATCAAGCGCCAGGTTTCCGCATCTCGCGCGGGCGACAAGATTCAAGCCATCCACGATAAGGTCGAGGACGAGCGAGTTTCCGGGAAATCGCTGTTCGAGGCGGCCAAGGACAATGGGCTTACCGCTGAGACGATCGCCGCGGTGGACGCGCGCGGCGTCGACGCGAGCGGCAAGCCCGTGAGCATGCCCGACAAAACCGATCTTTTGCGGGCAGTCTTCGCTTCCGACGTGGGGCTCGACGAGGCGCCGCTGCAGACCAAGGACAGAGGTTTCGTCTGGTTCGTCGTGACCAAGGTCGATCCCTCGCACGACCGCGCCTTCGAGGAGGCGAAGGCTCGGGTGGAGGCGGACTGGCGCGCAGAGCAGGTCGACGAGGCGCTCGCGGCGAAAGCGAACGATCTTGTGAAGCAGCTGGCGGCCGGGGCGAACATCGCGGAACTCGCAAAAAACGCAGGCCTGGAAGCCAAAAGCGCGGCGGGCGTCACCCGCGATGAGAAGACAACCCTGCCTGAATCGCTGGTGGCGGCGATTTTTCGCGTTCCCGCGGATGGCGCAGGCGCCGCCAAGACCCCTGAGGGACGCGCAGTGTTCAGAGTCACGGCGGACAAGACGCCGCCGGTCGACTTCAACGACCTGCGCGTCAAGACGATGGCGGAACGCCTGGACGCGGCGACGCGCGAGAGCGTGCTCGAACAATATGTCGCGGCCCTCCGCCGCTCGCTGGGCGTCGCGGTGAACGAGAAAGTGCTTCAGTCGGCGGAAGGCGGCTGATCTTATGACCATTGTCCCAGACTTCACTGCCTTCACGCGCGCATACGCCGACCTCGAAACGCCGGTTTCGGCCTATCTCAAGCTCTCGCGCGGGCGGGCCGGCGACATGTTCCTGCTCGAATCGGTCGAGGGCGGCGTCCAGCGCGGTCGGTATTCGATGATCGGCCTCGATCCGGACCTGATTTTCCGCTCGAACGGAGAAAAGGCGGAGATCAATCGCCGCGCGCTGATTGACCCTGACGCTTTTGTCCCGTGCCCCGGCGATCCGCTTCAGGCCCTGCGCGCGCTCCTTGCGGAATCGCGCATCAAACTGCCGCCCGGACTGCCGCCGATGGCGGCGGGCGTGTTCGGCTATCTCGGCTATGACATGGTGCGCCGGATGGAGCGGCTTGCGCCTGCCAAACCCGATCCGATCGGCGCGCCAGATGCGCTCCTGATCCGCCCGACGGTGATGGTCGTGTTCGACGCGGCGCGTGACGAGATGTCGATCGTGACGCCCGTGCGCCCTGCGAGGGGCGTCAGCGCGCGCGCCGCCCACGAGGCCGCGCAAGCGCGGCTCGATGCGGTCGTCGCCGCGCTCGAGGCGCCCCTCGACCATGGGTCCGCCGATGAGACCGATCCGCTGCTGAAAGCCGGCGAGCCTGTCTCCAACACGACCGAGGCGGAATACAAGGCGATGGTCGTCAGGGCGAAGGATTACATCGTCGCCGGCGACGCCTTCCAGATCGTCCTGTCGCAGCGCTTCACGTGCCGGTTCGACCTGCCGGCCTTCTCGCTCTACCGGGCGCTGAGGCGGGTGAATCCTTCGCCGTACCTTTGCTTCCTCGACTTCGGCAATTTTCAGATTGTCGTATCGAGCCCGGAAATTCTCGTTCGCCTGCGGGACGGCACGGTCGTCATCCGGCCGATAGCGGGGACTCGGCCGCGCGGCGAGAGCCCGAGTGAGGACGAGGCTCTGGCGGCCGAGCTGCTCGCCGATCCAAAGGAGTGCGCCGAGCACCTGATGTTGCTCGACCTCGGGCGGAACGACGTCGGCCGCGTCGCCAGGATCGGCACGGTGAAGGTGACCGACAGCTTCTTCATCGAGCGCTACAGCCACGTCATGCACATCGTCTCCAACGTCGAGGGCGAATTGCGGGAGGACGCCGACGTGGTGGCGGCGCTTTCCGCCGGCTTTCCGGCCGGCACCGTCTCCGGCGCGCCGAAAGTGCGTGCGATGGAGATCATTGACGAATTGGAGAAGGACAAGCGCGGCATATATGCCGGCTGCATCGGCTACTTCGGCGCCGGCGGCGAGATGGACACGTGCATCGTCTTGCGCGCCTCCGTCGTGAAGGACGGCTTCATGCATGTCCAGGCGGGGGCCGGAATCGTCTATGATTCCTCGCCGGAAGCCGAGCAGATGGAATGCGTCAACAAGGCGCGGGCCCTGTTCCGCGCGGCCGAGGAGGCGGTGCGCTTCGCCGCAAGGGCCAAGCGGGGGCAGTAGGCCTGATCTCGTCGCGTCTGCGTTAATCCTTCGACGCCGAAATGACGCGTCGTTATGGACATGCAGTTGTCGCAAAACCCTCCGAACGCTGCTATATTTGTTGGCGAAAAGCGAGCGGTCATGGTTTCGCGAACAGCGGTTCTCTGGACTGGGGCGGCGACGGCGGCGATAACCGCACTTGGCGCCAGCCTCTATTGGACGCTGCCCGGCGTCCTGTGGCCGAAGGACATTCCGACCATAGTCGGCCCGAACCCCCCGCCCACGCCCGGGGCGCAGCAGCGTGCGAAAGCGCCAAGTCCGGGGCCGGCGGTTGCGACTGCGGCGAAACACAGCGAAGATTCCGCGCCAACGCCGGTCCCCGAGGCGAAACCGGCTCCTCCGCCGCCGGTCAAGCCGGCCTTCGACGTCGTCAACGTCGATCCGACGGGGGAGACGGTCGTCGCGGGCCGGGCTGCGCCGAACGCGCAGGTGGCTTTGCTCGACGCCGGCAAGACCCTCGCCCAGACGAAAGCCGACGCCGACGGCAGCTTCGTCATCATCCCGCCGGCGCTCGCGCCCGGGGCGCACAGCCTGTCACTGGCGACGCAGGAATCCGGAACTCCCGAGACCTCAAGCGCGATCCCGGTCGCGGTCCCGGAGCCCCCGTCGAAGACGGCTGCGGCGCCTACAGCGCCGGCTGCGAACGCCACGGCGCTGGCGGAGCCGGCAGCGTCCGCCGAGTCGCCCCGAATTGCGGTGCAGTCGGTCGAGACGAGCGCCGGCGGGCGCATCGTGGCGCGCGGCGTCGCGGACCCCAATTCGACGGTGCGCCTCTACTTGAGCGGCGCCTTCGTCGGCGACGCCAAGACGGGAGGCGACGGCAAATGGTCGTTGACCATCCGCCACGGCGTCACGCCCGGCCCTTACGCGTTGCGCGCCGACGAGATCAACCCGGCCGACGCCTCGGTGATCGCCCGCGCGGAGGCGCCGTTCGACTACGCCGCGCCGAACGGGGCCGAGCCCGGCGCGGTCGTCGCCGACGCGGGGACGTCGGCTGCGGACGTGGTGCTTGATTCGGTGCTGACCCACCATGTCGAGCGCGGCAACACGCTCTGGGGCATCAGCCAGAAATTCTACGGCGACGGATCGCGCTACGAACTCATCTTCGCCGCGAACACCAACCAGATCCGCAACCCGAACCTCATCTATCCGGGCCAGACCTTCGTCGTGCCGAAGGCGCCGAAGCCGTAAGTCATAAGCCGCGCTTCCCCTGCATTGACAAGCTGGAGCGGGTCCAGGAAACGTCCCGTGGCCTTTCCTCGGACCTTGCCTTCCATGACCGACGCCCGCCTACAGACGCTGATCGAACGGGCCTTCGAGGACCGCGCGTCGATCACAACGCAAACCACGGGGGACGTGCGCGACGCGGTCGAGAAAGCGCTCGACCTCCTCGATTCCGGCGAGGCGCGAGTCGCCGAGAAGGTCGCCCGCGCGACGGGGCCAAGTTCGTGGGAGGTCAACCAGTGGCTGAAGAAGGCGGTGCTGCTCTCCTTCCGCTTGCAGGACAACCGCGTCTTCGACGGCGGCCCCGGCGGCGCGGCCTGGTGGGACAAGGTCCCCTCCAAATTCGAGGGGTGGGGCGAGAACCGTTTTCGCGCGGCCGGCTTCCGGGCGGTTCCCGGCGCAATCGTGCGCCGCTCGGCCTATATCGGGCGCGACGTCGTCCTGATGCCGAGCTTCGTCAACCTCGGCGCCTATGTCGACGCGAAGACCATGGTCGACACCTGGGTCACGGTCGGCTCTTGCGCGCAGGTCGGCAAGAACGTCCATCTTTCGGGGGGCGTGGGCATCGGCGGGGTGCTCGAGCCCCTGCAGGCGAACCCGACCATCATCGAGGACGACTGCTTCATCGGCGCCCGGTCGGAGATCGTGGAGGGCGTGATCGTCGGTGAGGGCTCGGTCGTCTCGATGGGCGTCTTCATCGGCGCCTCGACCAAGATCGTGGACCGGGCGACCGGCAAGGTCCACATGGGCTACGTGCCGCCCTATTCGGTCGTGGTTTCGGGCTCGCTGCCGGGGAAACCGTTGCCGGACGGTGAGCCCGGCCCCTCGCTCTACTGCGCCGTGATCGTGAAGACGGTGGACGCCCAGACCCGGGCCAAGACCGGAATCAACGAGCTCTTGCGGGAATAGCCATTTCCGCGCACGGATTGGGCCTTTTCAAGGGCTTGCGGCGCCATTTCGGTCCGACCCGCCGTCCGGTCGAGCATTTGCCGGCCTCGCGGCAGGCGCTTCGCCGAGAGCCGTCGGAATGATATAAGTTATTGCAATAACTTATGTTTTTGATCCTTAATGCGGATTTATCGAAACAAATCCTTGCCGTCTTACTCCGGTCGCGGCATAGTGGAGCAACGTCGGGATTTGCGCCAACGGCGCATCCGCATTTTTCGCGCGCGGCCCGCAAAGCCCCCACCGACCCCGCTCGCCGCCGCGTCCGCCGGGAAGGCGCCGCCAGAATATGGACGCGCTCATTGCCCCCCTTGACTTGATCCGGGGCGTCCGGCGCGGCCAGTGGCCGCGCCGACAACGCCGCGGCCCGCTCCTCGGCGGCCCCGCCGCCCTCGCTTTAAAAAGAAAGCCCAAACCCATGGACGCCCCGCCCCACGCGTCGCCCGACGCCACGCCCGACTGCGCGCAGCGCATATTCGACGCGCTCATCGCCGGCGTCGGCCTCGAGGCGATCAGCGTCCTGGAGAACCTGCCGGTCGCGCGCGTCGAATCCATTCTGCGCGAGGAGATTTCTCGCCGCTGGGTGGCGCCGGTCGCCGATTTCGCCAAGATCCAGATCGCACGACTCGAAAGTC
>Ga0335083_10006629_pt1 | contig 14403 bp, 11 predicted proteins | sample Lox_Sample_42_FD_206716 | JGI IMG/M metagenome (GOLD analysis project Ga0335083, IMG submission 206716) | Soil microbial communities from Loxahatchee National Wildlife Refuge, Florida, United States - Lox_Sample_4.2 | ecosystem: Environmental > Terrestrial > Soil > Wetlands | place: USA...
CCCAGGCACGGTGCGTTGAGTATAGGATCGACTATGCCGAGCCCGAAATTCTCTGTGAGAAACGTCTGTTGATAGATAACGCCCGCCTTCACGTTGTGTATACCCTTCGCGTAGGAAACATCCGAACGAATTCCTATGTTGGCGAGCGTTCGATTCTGAGCTACAGTCTCCTGCTGAAGATTGGGTGGGCCGAGATCTGCGAAGGGATTTCGGCTGGGGTAGTAATTGTAATGATCGCGCCGGACGAAGGCGCCTAACGTCAAAAGCACATAAGGATTCATCACTCGCGTCCACGTCGGTGCAACGTTGAAGGTCTCTATCTTCGACCGCTGATCCGTGGGGCCAACTGGATTGCCATCCGGACCGATGACTCCGACGTTCAGATTATCGAACGAGTTGGGCGTTTGGAACCAGGAACGCGTGTAACCGACGTTTAGGTGAATGGCATCGTCGGTGGATAGTTGATAGTCCACGCGGTCAAACACATTTTCTTCATTGCCTTTATCGTGCATGACGGTGAACTCCGGCGCATCGAGATATCGGCCGCTGTTCAGTCCGTTCGCCGACATGAAGTTTCCCCAGCTTTCGCCTCCGTAGCCGAGATCGAAGCCGAGGTTAGACGTGCCAAACAAGCCGTACGAAGCCCTGATGCCGCCATGGGGCATCGTAACGCCTTGCCCGGAGCGCGTAGTGACCTTGATTACGAGGCTCGTCTTGTCTCCAAACTCGGCAGGAGGCGCTCCGGAAATCACCTCCATCGATTCAATCGAATCGACGGGAATCTGGTTCGAAAAGACTTTGCTTTGCTGGTCGGTGATAGGCTGGCCGTCCACCGAAAACGAATTCTCTGCATGATCTCCCAATCCATGGAAGAGACCATTCGAATCGTTGGCCACTCCAGGTGTCGTGAGCGTAACCAGCGAACTGACCGACGACGATTGACTCTCGAGAGGAAGTTTGTCGAACAATGCTCGATCTATGTCACTGTGAAAAATGGGCGTGTTCTCCAATAAATCTCCGGCAGTAACGGTCGCCGAGCCGGAAGCTCCGGACAGCACCAAACTGATCTTTAAGTCCAGCGGCACCGCGGATCTGACCTCCACATCCCCGGCGTACGGTGCGAATCCTGCCGCGGTGACGGTTAAGTGATATGGATTGAACGGCACGTTCGGGAAAGTGAACGCGCCTGAGTGATTCGTACTGGTTGATCGGCTAAAGGCGCTCACCGGGTTTCTGATTTCTACCGTCGCATCCGGTACCACCGCGCCGGTCGGGTCCATAACAGTGCCGCTGACGGATGTCGAGCTGCCGCCGGACTGCGCGGGCGCGTCAAAACTGAGCCCGGCATAAAGAATGAGTATGGATGCCGTACGAAAACACCTGACGTAAGCCAGCGCCGTTGCTGATAGGCAAACATCGCTCCGTCGCATACGGTGGGCCAATGATGCGCGCGCGGCGTCGATGACTTTGAATATTTCGGCAAACCTAGATCATGTAAAGCCCGAGCCACCTTGAAAACGGTTCAGCAGACAAGGTCACGCAGTGGATGCGGCCCTGGATTTGCCCGTCAAATGTTTTGCGCCTTCCCGCACAGCGGCTCATCATTGCTTCGCAGACACCGGTAAACCGGCGATAAAAGCATCTGGATGGGACCTCCGGCGCTAGCAGCGATGCCGGTCCAAGAGAACGCCTAGGTGTCGTACGGCTGTCCGGCATTTGAGCCAGATCAGAGCATTGTGAAAAACGGCCGACGCCTTGGCACAGCAAAGAGCGGAATAAGGGAGACCAAAATTCCATGAGAGCTTGTATGGTGACTGGGGTTCTCACACTTTTCGCAGTGCGAGCCGTGGCGGAGGACGAAACCCCACTCACCGAAGTGAGCTTGCAATATCAAATGCTGGGTGTGAATTCGAGCCGCAGCATACCTTCCTTCACCGCCACCGGCGGCACCTCAAGCTTCCAAGTCAATTTCATAGACCATCTGGCCGCAGTTGCCGAAATTGGGGCCGAGCATAACGGCAACATTCACCATACCCAGTTGGACAACACGTGGTGGACCTATCTATTCGGACCGCGTTTTACCATAACGAAGCGCTCTTCGCGAATTGCCCCATCCATTGAATGCTTGCTCGGGGGAGTTAACGTTGCCGGGAGCATCAAATCACCGCTTCTGCCCGACACACCTGGAGCCAGGATCACTGGTGGCCAGAGTGCGTTCGCGATGGCGGTGGGAGGCACTCTCGATATTCGTGTGAATCACCATTTTACGCTACGCCCGATTGAGGCGGACTATCTGCTTACGCGCTTGCAATCCAAAACTCTGCTGGACGGTCTTGAGAGTTTCAGCCAGAACAACTTCCGCTATGGCGCCGGGATTGTGTTCAGCTTTGGGAGTACGCAGTGAGTTAGACCTTCCTTCGCTGATGCGGCATCGAAGAGATTCTCGCACTGAAAGGTTGAGCGCAAAGCCCCGCCATTGGCGCGATGCGCAGTCTGGGCTGCGTTCTTGGGCGACGCACGGCCGGGTTCGCGTTGATCGCCATGCCGACAACGACATCCAGGTATCGGCAGCATTCTGAGGAGTTCGATGTTGCGACTACGATCATCTTCAGCCCGCTACGGGCTCTCGTTGGCTGCTACGGCCTTGGCATCCCTCCTCTATTTTCTCGCTGGGCCTCCGGAAGTGGATTCCGACGTACGATATTTCGGGTTCGTGCTGGCGGTGCTGGTGGCGGCGCTGCTGGGTGGTCTGGGTCCCGGGTTGTTGGCTACAGGCTTGTCCGCATGTGCCAGCGCCTACCTGCTTCTTCAACCTGTTCAATCGTTTGAGATCGCATCTCATGCCCAACTGTCGCGGTTGATCCTGTTTAGCGGCGAGGGCGTTTTACTCAGCTTCGTTGGCCACGTTCTCCACGATGCCGACACCGCCGAGGTCAGCCTGCCGTGGAGCATGCGTTACCTTCCGGTGTTGCTTTTTGTTCTTACTGCCACTTGCCTGAAGCTGTTGGCTTTTGGCGACTTGGAACGCATGCTCCCTTTCACGTTTTTTTATGCAGCAATTGCCACCAGCGCTTGGGTGGGTGGCTTCGGCCCTGGGCTCGCGGCAACGCTGCTATCAAGTCTGGCCGCGAGATTTTTCTTCATACTTCCGCACCACTCGTTCATGGCCCTTTCGCAGCTTAATGCGGAACGCTTGGGTCTGTTCGTGCTGGAAGGAATGCTGATCTCGGGGTTGAGCGCGACGTATCCCCGCGCGCGCCGGCTCGCCGCCCAAGCGATCGAACAGATGCGTCAGTATTCGCAGCGTATGCAGAGAAGTATCGAAGACGTCCGAGCGCTCCGGTTAACCAGCAAAGATCTCATTTGGGAGTGGGACCCAGTGTCAAACCGGGTCACCTTTGGGGCAACAGAAGCAGAACGAAGGGAGACGCCGATTGCCAGCATGGGTCTTTCGTCCTGGCTGCAGCGGATCCATCCGGAAGATCGCTCCGAAGTAGCAAAGAGTCTCAATTCCGCCTTGCAGGCGCAGCGCGATGAGTGGATGTGCGAGTATCGGAAACTTCAACCCGACGGGACATCCACCTACATCTCTGATCATGCTTACATCATCAGAAATGCCGCCGGGAGCCCCGTCCGCGTTGTGGGACGTAGCGCGGACATCACCGAAGCAAAACGCCTGGCCCACGCTTCCGGCACGGAACGACGATATCGATCGTTCTTCGAACAGAGCCCACTGGCCATCCTGGTGACCGACGAGGGATTGCATGTGACCAATGCAAACCGCGCCGCTAGCGATGTTCTGGGATATAGCGGCGGCCAATTGAAAGAGATGCACGTGGAAAAATTGTTCCAACCGGGGAGGCGCGATGCGGTCCTTGAGGCACTCCTGGGCATGCCGGCCAAAAGGCGCTCTTCGATTGCGTTCCAGGAACAGTGTGTGCGAGCAAGCGGCAGGCCTTTCGAGGCTAAGATCAACGCCAGCGTCATCTCCCAGTTGGAGGACGGATTGGCCGGTTGGGTGATCATGATCGAGGAATTATCCCCTAGCTGATAGCCGGACCAAAGGCCGACAGTTAACCGGATTGGCTCCCATCCTGGACTGACATGTGGCCTCGTATTACTTTAGTCGTAGATCAAGCAGACTGCTTGATGTTAATCAAACGGCCCGCTCAGGTCATTCAATCAGTTGCACTGACGTCACCCCTCACAGCAAAAGATCGCTTGTTCTAAGTGCAAATAGTTAGTAAGATGCATTGTGCGGATAGCGATGATCGGTTTCCGCGGTGGCGGAGTAATCCCACAAATAACGCCTCCATGCAGAGTTTTCCCAGGTGACCGTCTGATTCATGACTGGCAGCAATGAAGGGCGGGCGCCCAAGGAACCGCGAACCGAATTTGCACAACTGCAAGTGTTGTTCGAACTGCCTAACGTCGTTAGCTGTGCCCAAGATCAGAGTGAGATTTGCCATGTTGCTGTTCGGCAACTGTTTCGTGCTGTCGCCGCTGATCGGGCGGCTGTCCTGATCATTGACCCCGTTGATGTGATCGTTTCAAGGCGTGGATGGACCTGTCAGACGAATATCGGGCCGCTGTCGAACAGCACTGACCGTGGGACCGAGGTACTCGCGACCGCGAGCCCAACGAATCAGCAGAACAAGTGTTATCTTCCGTATCGCTGAGTCTGCCATGAATCCTTCAAAACCGGTGCCGGATCCAGGCTTAACCGCAGAGCAGCTCGCTCAGATTGTCGATGTGAGCCAGACCATGATTCGTGAGCTGGGTGGCACCATTCTTTTCTGCTCGGCTGGAATATGCCGTCTTTACGGCTGGCGGAAGGAGGACATGATCGGTCGATCCAGTCACGTCTTACTCCGAACGGAGTTTCCGAGGCCAGTTGGAGAAATCGAAGACGAACTGCGCAGGCATGGCCAGTGGACCGGCGAGCTGAAGCAGGTACGACGGGATGGTGCCACCGTCTGGGTAACCAGCCGTTGTACGGCGCGTATTAACCAGCAAGGCAACCTCGGTTCTGTCATAGAAGTCCACACCGACATTACCGAGCGCAAGGAAGTAGAGGGCGCGCTGCGACAAGCTCAGGGGAGGCTCAGTTCGCTGATCGAGAGCACCCCTGACCTGATATGGTCGGTTGACCGACGTCGCCGGGCGGTGACCTTTAACAGAGCTGCACGCGAACACCTGGCGACCAATTACGGCTCTCATGTGGCGGCCGGAATGATGGTCGAGGACTACCTCCCGCCGGATAGAGCGGCCCTCTGGCATATGCAATATGACCGGGCCGTTGCGGAAGGGACCTACCAGACCCTAACGCCGTTATCCGATGGCCGAACCTTCGAATGGACTCTGAATCCGATCGTCGACGCCGGGGAAATGATGGGAATTGCAGTGTTCGGGAAGGACGTCACGGACCGTATCCGGGCGGAGGAAGCCCTGCGGCAAAGCGAACTGCTGAACAAACAAGTACTGGATAACCTACTGGAATGCATTTTCGTGCTGGATGTTACTTCCGAAGGCCGTTTCAAGTTCGCCCACCTCAACGCTGCCGAGGAGAAGGCAGTAGGCTTTTCGAGCTCAGAGGTTTCGGGCAAATTGATCGAAGAGGTTCTCGCCGAAGAGGTCGCCGAAAAAGTTATCGCACACTACCGCCATTGTCTGGAAACAGGAACGCTCATCACCTACGAGGACGAACTCAATCTGGCGATCGGACGCAAGTATTTCCGCACCAACCTCATCCCCCTGCGAGATGCCGACGGTCGCATTCACCGGCTGGTTGGATGTTGCAGTGACCTTACCGAAGTTAGGCACATCCAAGAAGAAGCGCTCGCCCGGCAGAAACTGGAGAGCATGGGCGTGCTGGCAAGCGGCATCGCCCACGATTTCAATAACCTGCTGGGCGGCATCTTGGCTTCCGCCGAACTCGCGTTGGCCGAGCGTGGCGATGGTTCCTTTGGCACCGAAGACCTTCTAAGGATTCAAACTGCGGCGATTCGCGGCGCGGAAATCGTCCGGCAGCTAATGATCTTTGGTGGCGCTGAAAATCCGGCTTTTGAACCGTTCGATCTTACGTTCCTCATTGAAGAAATGCTTCAACTGTTAAAAATCTCGATTTCGAAACACGCGACGTTGGAGTTTGACCTTGGCAAGAATCTTCGCGCTGTGAAGGCTAATCCAACGCAGATCCGTCAAGTGGTGATGAATCTGGTCACCAACGCATCGGAAGCGGTCGGCGAGCGACAGGGAGTGATCCGCGTCACTACAGGGCTTGCGAAGATAGACCGGGAATCAGCCGCAACGGACGCGGCCAGCCTGCCGGATGGCTATTACGTGCAACTGGAAGTCTCCGACACGGGCTGCGGCATTCCCCCGCACCTGCAACCCAGGATTTTTGATCCGTTCTTCACTACGAAACACGCCGGCCGCGGCATGGGCCTGGCTGTCGTGCAGGGGATTATCCGAAGCCATGGCGGTGCCATCCATCTTATGAGCACGCCGGGTCAAGGGACGACATTTCGCATCTTGCTGCCGAGTGCCGCCCAGAAGGTACAGCAAATCCGGAGCCCCGTCACCCCGGCGCTAGGGGATGCAATGCAAAGACGTACCGGAACTGTCTTAGTGGTGGAGGATGAGGATGTGTTACGGATCGCCGTGTCGAAGGCGCTCCGCAAGACGGGCTATTCGGTCATCGAGGCCGACGATGGTTTTGCGGCCATGGATCTGATTCGCGCGCACCGGGATACCATTGACCTGTTGCTGCTGGATGTCACTATCCCGGGGACATCCAGCCGGGAGGTTTTTGAACACGCCAAGCGCCTGCGCCCCGAACTCGAAGTAATCCTCACAAGCGCTTACGGCAAGGAAACGGTGGGCGCTTCCTTCGCCGGCTTGCCGGTGGACCGCTTTATCCGCAAACCTTTCCGACTTGGTGATCTGGTGAGAATGCTGGAAAAGCTATCTCCAAATAAATGATCACTCAATCGCCAGTCCGTGCACTGCGGCTTTGCGTCGCTACTTCCTGCACAGGCAGCATGATCTCGAAGCGCGTCCCTTGGCCCGGCGCGCTTGTGACCGTAATGACGCCGCGATATCTATTGACGATGGCTTGGATCACCGCGAGTCCCAGACCGCGGCCTTCTGGCTTAGTCGTGAAAAACGGATCAAAGATCCTGGCTTGGACCTCAGGCGTCATGCCGTTGCCTGTGTCCGAGACCTCCAGCCGCACGTAACCGCCTTCATGCTGGTTCGACAGGCTGTTGAAGGCCGAGGCCTGCTCCGAAGTTAGGTGTGACGTGGTGATTTCGATTCTGCCCGGCTTCTCGCCGATCGCTTCGGCTGCGTTGATAATCAGGTTCATCACAATTTGCCGGATGTGCGTAGCACTGGCAAGTACGGCCGGCAGGCGCTTTCCGAAATGCGTCTCCAGAGTAGCGTGTTTCGAAATCGAGATTTTTAGCAGCTCGATCATCTCTTGGACCAGCACCGAAATATCTAACAGTTCCAGGTTGGATTTGTCGTTTCCGGTGTAGATCATCAACTCATGCACGATCTCGGAGCCGCGGAGACTGGTATCTATGATGGATTGAACTTCCTTGGCAGAAGGCGAATCCGCTTCAAGATCCTGCTGCAACAGTTCAGCGTGCGCGATGATGCCGCTCAGGATATTGCCAAAGTCATGGGCAATACCTCCTGTGAGAACCCCGAGACTTTCCAGTTTCTGTCGGGCGAACGCGGCCTCCTGCGTGCGCTTGTTTTCGGTGATGTCGATGCAAGAGCCAATGTAGCCGGCGAAAGCGCCGTCCCGAGCGAAGCGGGGAACACCATTGTCGAGCATCCAGCGATACTCTCCGTCTCGCCGGCGCACCCGATATTCCATCTGGAAATTGCGGCGGGCATCAAAGGCCGTGGAATAGGTATCCAGGCAACGGTCTAGGTCATCGGGATGCACACTCGCGGTCCAGCCGTTGCCGAGTTCCTGTTCCATGGTACGACCAGTAAAGTCGAGCCAAACTTTGTTGAAGAAGGTGCAGAGCTTGTCCGGGCCGGAAACCCAAATCATGACCGGCGCCGTGTCGGCCATGTTTCCGAAGCGTTCTTCACTTTCGTGTAGCGCTGCCTCGGCGCGCTTGCGCTCCGTGACATCGACAATGGAGTTCAGCGCCCAGGTTCCCTGTTCGGTCTCCACGGGATTGATGCCAAGCTTCACTGGAAACGGCGTACCGTCCTTGCGGCGAGCGTACAGCTCGTGTCCCACTGCCGTTGGCTGCGTCTGCGGTTCATGGACAGAGGATCCGTGCAGGACCGGCTGGGTGCTACTCCGCGACTCCGATAGCAGGATTTCGACCGGTTGCCCGAGGAGTTCCTCGCGCGAATATCCGAATAGCCTCTCGGTTTGGGTGTTTATCAGGACAATCTTGCCTGTCTGATCTACGAGCACCATACCACTGGGAGCCGCTTCGATTGCCAGTTGAAAAAGATCATCCGTCACATCGCGCTCAGTTGGAAGGCTCATGATTGTCGCAGAAATGACGCACGGTTTTGGAATGCTAGATACACGATGCTCGCCGTCACCTTTTAGGATCGAACCTAGATGCCCCCAAGCGCTGGGTCGATTTATTAATTATAGATCCAGAAATGTTTTGAATCTTTACATTCTCCGTGGCATCGTTGCGTCAGTTAGGACCGTCTCGCCAACTGGCTGTAATACAAGAAAGGATTTGGCAGTGACTTGGAAGCTCATACGGGGAGTCTGCTACGAGTTTGCGCGGCCCACCCGTCACGCCCCCCAGCAAAGTTTCTGCACATCTCAATAGCCCGTGGGCTGGTCTGGGTCGCTGTCGACGCTTGGTAACTGCGATATGCACCAAGGAATTCAATGACAGACAAGGGAAGCATTCTGGTTGTTGACGACGAACCGGCATCGTTGCTGTCGTTGACGAACGTCTTTACAGCCGGAGGCTATACGGTGCGGCCCGTCGACAGCGGCAAACTGGCTTTAGAGTCTGCCATGGCCCAACCGCCGCACCTCATTCTGTTGGATATTTGCATGCCCGGCATCGATGGCTTTGAAGTTTGCCGACGGCTCAAAGCCAACGAGAAAACCCGGGATGTTCCGCTGATTTTCATCAGTGCGGCCCGAGACGTTGACGAGCGGATTGAGGGTCTGCGGCTGGGTGCCGTGGACTTCGTGAACAAGCTGTTCCAACCCGAGGAACTCCTGGCTCGTGTCCGAACTCATCTGGAACTGAGCCGCCTGCGGGCTGATTTGGAGAAGCAAGTGGAGCAACGCACAGCCGAACTACGCGCGGCGAATGCTCGATTGCAGTCCGAGCTAGCCGAGCGGCTGCTGGCTGTGCAAGCGCTGCGCGAGAGCGAAGAACGTTTCCGTAATCTGGCAAATACCGCCCCGGTCGGAATCTGGGCGACCGGTCCGGACCAGCTCGCATCGTTTTTCAACAAGACAGCGCTGGCCTTCCTTGGCCGGTCGATCGGCGAGCTACGGGGGGGCCGCTGGACTGAACGGGTGCATCCCGAGGATGTGGACAAAGTCTATTCAACCTATGTCTCAGCCGTCGAAACTAGAAGTCCTTTTCGTATTGAGTACCGAATGCGCCGTGCCGACAACCAATATCGTTGGGTGCTCAACACCGGAGTCCCGCGATTTGTTAATAGCGTGTATGTCGGTCACATCGGAACCGTAATCGATACTACCGATCTTAAGCGCAGTCACGAACAGATGCTGGCCACGCAGAAGCTAAAGAGCCTGGGCGTTCTAGCGGCCGGCATTGGGCACGATTTCAATAACATGCTGGGCGCCATATTCGCAGAATCAGACCTTGCGATGACAGAAGTTCTCCCTGGTTCGCCCGTTAGTGAGGGACTCGAACGAATTAAAGGTGTCGCTGTTCGTGCTTCGGAGATAGTGAAACTGCTCTTGACTTACGCTGGCGGCACTGAGATATCCATGGAGGAAGTGGATATATCGGTGTTAGTAGAGGAAATGCTTCAACTGCTAAAAGGTTCATTCCCGAAGCAAGTCACGCTGCGCACTAGACTAGCCACGAACCTTCCTCTCATCAGAGGCAATGCCGGGCAGCTCCGCCAGGTGGTGCTGAACCTAATCCTCAATGCATTGGAAGCTCTCGAACATCAGGAAGGCACCATTGTCGTAGCTACGGCTCGAATGCAACCCAGCCAGTCATCCGTTAGGGGAGATGAGCAAGCGCGGAGGGAGGGCGACTATGTCCGATTGGTCGTCTCAGACACCGGCTGCGGGATGACCGAAGAGGTCTATTCTAAAGCGTTTGATCCGTTCTACACAACCAAGTTTTTGGGCCGTGGCCTCGGGCTCGCCGTGGTCGAGGGTATTCTGCGTTCGCACGGGGGCAGCATCAATGTTCGGAGCGCGCCCGGGATGGGTTCGACGTTTGAACTCTTTCTGCCTTGCGTCGACCAGCGCTCAACGACGAATCAGCCCGTCACTCAACCTATCGCCGGAGCCCTCGTCTGATCCTGCAGTGAGGATCCCGAGTTTTCCGCAATCTGTAACCCCTTCCCTCTTTACACGCGCCCCGAGCGAAACGTATACTCGCTGACGTATTCTAAGTTTGCAAGAAAGCATGCCAGGGCGATCACGCTATCTGGCCGAAGGTGTATCAATCCATGCGGTTCCGGTGTGTCGGACGCGTTTCAATACCGTCTGTGCTGCACGCCCTGCTCGTGACACTACTCGGGGTGGTTTCAGCTTACTGCCAAGACGCACCCCAGACCAGTATTGTCCCGCGATTCCGGCCATCCGAAGAGCGGAGAGTGCCCTCTATGCGCTTGAACGTCAAGATGGTGATGATTCCTACGAACGTTACTGATCGCGATGACCGGCCCATCCTGAACCTGCATAAAGAAGATTTCCGCTTGTTTGAGGACTCGATCGAACAAAAGATCGAGTCTTTTTCTATTGACCAGACCCCGGTTTCCCTAGGCATAGTATTCGATGCGAGCGGGAGCATGCGAAACAAGATCGATAAATCCTTTGGGGCCATCGAGCAGTTCTTGAGGACCAGCCTGCCAGGAGATGAATTTTTTCTTGTCCAGTTCGCTGATGTACCGAAGGTCCTGCTTCCCTTCACAGGCGATACGGATGAGATCACGAGCAACCTTGGCTTGATTCGGCCCCAGGGTTGGACGGCTATGTTTGATGCGATCTGCCTGGCGGTGAACCAAATGAGACACGCCAAGAACCCCAGGAAGGTACTTCTGATTCTATCGGACGGCGGCGATAACAACAGCCGCTACAGCGAGAGCGAGGTCATTAATCTTTTAAGGGAGGGCGATGTTCAACTTTTTGCGGTTGGCCTTTTCGATGACGCACATTTTTTAAGGAAAGTGGCGGCAGAGACGGCCGGGGCCGTGGTAGCCGTTCATAACCTGAATGATGTGTCTGATGCTGTTGATAAACTGAGCACTCAGGTTCGCAGCCAGTACGTTCTTGGCTACTATCCGGCTCAAGCCCAGAACGACGGAAAGTTCCACAAAGTGAAGGTCATGCTGAGCCAAGCTGTGGGGAGCCTGAAACTGCGCACATCCTGGCGGCACGGCTATTACGCGCCTTATTGACGATTGAACCATTCAGCCTTTATCAGTGAAACAAACTTGGTCAATCAAGATTTGGATGATCCCCAGCGCGATCCGTTCACTCTCCCTATTTGACCGAGACTGAAGAGACTGTCGTTTTCCGCGGCTCGATATCGGGTCGTTGATGTCCATGGCTCAAGGATGCCGGGGGGTGCATAGCGGGCAGCTGGCAGAATCAGACAACATTGGACGTAGAAAATTGGGGATCTGATGGCATTCCTTGAGCCCGGTGTCTGGTATCGAGATGATTGATGCTTTCAATTACGAACGGTTTTATAATTTGTTGAAGTTCGCCGATTCGGATGGCGTTCGTGATGGATCAGCGTTCATCGAACTCGAGAAAATAGCTGCCAATCATGTGACAGATGATGCCATGCGCGTCTTCCACGGTACCGGCCTGAGTTGACCCTACATGAATCGTGATATCGGCTAGAGTGCTCGCCTTGCCGTCATCCAGACCGGTCAGGGCAACCGTTCGACACCCGATGGATGCGCTATATTCCAGAGCCCGAAGGATGCATGGTGCGTTGCTCGAGGCGTTGATTGCAACCACGACGTCCCCGGGCTCTGCGAAGTTCTTAAGCTGCTCAATAAACAGGCGGTCTTTGCTTATGTGTTCTCTTTCCGATTCTGATTCTGGGGAGCCGTCACCGAGCGCTAGAATGCGAAAACGCGCCGCCTGATCGAAATTAGACCGCATCAGCATGTCACTTAAAAGTTTCGACGCTGCTGAAGCACTTCCCGTACTACCGCACACGAAGATCCTGCCGCCCCGGGCCCGTGTCTGCTTGAACAACTCTATGACCTCGATGACCTCCTCTATGTCGATGCTCTCAACCGCACTTACGATGTCCGCTTTGTACCGTTCCGGGAAATTCATACATCCAACAAACAGGTCGCGCAGGCCGAACCCGCCAGAGCGAATGCTCGCGTTTCACGCTCCGGGCGAGGCTGCAATCGAAGATGAACAATTGTACGAGTTGTTGTAGTTTCTTCGGTCGCATGGAGTTTACATTCGATGGCTGCAGCTTAAGCGCTCTTCCCGAGCAAGAGTCGGCTAGACTCAGCTGTGGCTCCTTTGACCGCCAGGGTGGAAACGGACGTCCGAATGTGGGTCAGAAAAGCTGTAAGCCTCCTGAAATAAACCCGGCCTGAATTCCGGAAATCAACGTTAATGGTACTCCGAGCGGAAAGGAGGGCTCATGCTTCCATTGGTCCGCGCGGTGTTTTTCCTCGGACTTGTAACCACGGCGTTCGGTCAACGCCGAGGTCAGTACTGGTCACTAGGCGGATACGGCCACATTCTTTATCCTGGCACTGGCCATGCTCCCGTTACACCTCCGGGTGGTGGCGCCTGGCCCAATTTTTTTGGAAGACCGGTTCCGGCAGCGCGTCCGGCCTCTGGGCTCGCCGCAACTGCAGTCGAGGCTGTCATTTTACCGAATCCGGCTGACGATGACCGCAGCTTGGACGATCAATCTGTGATGTACGCGCCAGCGGATGGCAACCAGACGCCGGCAAACACAAATTTAAACGATCGGCCCCCGGTGGTTGTCGACCAGAACTTTCCATCTCCGGTGAACGATCTCCACTTTCCCAACGCGGACCCAGCCGTCGGGCAGGAATTCGGTCCGCGCGCTCCTCAGGATTCTGCGACCGCCTCGAACGGAGTGAATAATGACGGCAAGCCAACAATCTACCTCCTCGCGTTTAAAGACCACAGCATCATGGAGGCCCTCGGCTATTGGATAGAAGGAACGATGCTTCACTACGTCAGCGTCGGGTACGCCTTGAATCACGCCAGTATTGCGCTGATCGATACGGATCTTTCGCAACGTCTGAACCGCGAACGCGGCATCGATTTTAAGCTTACCAGCTCAAAGTAAGCCGTTGAGCTGTCGCGTTGGTTGTCCCGCTTCAGCATCAAGAATGCGCAAATAGCGCGAATCCAATCGGTCGTTCTCGATTTCGATGCGCTCGGATTGTTCGGAAAGGTCCCTTTTGAATACCCGTACCAAGGTGCCCTCGCACCTGGCTTCGATCATCCCTGCGGCGTCGGGCTCCGAGAGGGCGAAGAGTAGAGTGCCACAATCGAGACGCTGAAAACGTTCGCTAGTGCCACGGAGGATCACAGCTGTGAGTGAGCTCTTGATACGATATGCTGACATGGCGGTTCGGTGCGGCCTCGTTTCGGTCTCGCTATTGCGATCCGGCACGGCAGTCAGCCGGCGCCGATTGAGATCGAGCCGTAACGAGTATTGCAGGCTAAAAGATGCATTCTTTCGTGAACGGATCGAAAATATTTGCGATGCGCACTTTCTATTCGACAATCGTTACGCCGTTGTGACAACATCGGAATTGTCGGCTGGCGCGATGTATCGGCGTCTGAGATTTGGCAATTCCTGGAGAATCTTTCGCTTGACTTTAGTGTCTGATTTGTCCGAATATACTGGGACACAGTTCCGTAGCGTCCGAAGGCGTCGGTTAAACGCATAGATCACTCGGGCCTCGGAATAATCGCGGTGTCCATTCGGGATGATCTGGGCATGAGACAAGGCCGAATACTCGTGGTCGAGGACGATGCTACCCTTCGTCGTGTCACCCAGATACATCTGGCGAAGATGGGATATCCGACCGTAGCCGTCTCTGACGCAACTGAAGCGCTCGAAATCCTGAAGCACGATCCCCGAGACCTGGTTATCAGTGACCTACACCTTCCTGGGATGTCCGGCTTGGAACTGCTGAAAAGGGTGCGAGCGC
>Ga0335083_10006630_pt1 | contig 14401 bp, 12 predicted proteins | sample Lox_Sample_42_FD_206716 | JGI IMG/M metagenome (GOLD analysis project Ga0335083, IMG submission 206716) | Soil microbial communities from Loxahatchee National Wildlife Refuge, Florida, United States - Lox_Sample_4.2 | ecosystem: Environmental > Terrestrial > Soil > Wetlands | place: USA...
TGATCGCGGGCAGAAACGGTCGCATATGAGCCGGAACTGCCCGCGATCATGAAAGACCGCCGCACGGGAGACCTCGTTGGTCTCGTGAGCCTCGCTTGTTGCTCATCCCACCAGCGCGTACATGATCGCGAAGGATCTTGTCCCCATTCCGGGGATAAGATCCTTCGCGATCTGGGGGATGGCGCCTGGATGCGTGACCTGACGGCGGGAGGCGGATGCGGACGGTGAGGCACCTCAGAGACGCTGGCCTGGCTATGGGTTCATCACGGACCAGCGCTCACTCCAGGAAAGCCGTACCCCTGCCACATCGTGCTGGTCCAGCAGGCCCGGCCGAGTGACCGCACGGGGTGATGCCTTCCCCTGGGGCACGAGTCCCGGCCTAGGCTCGTTGCTTGGGGAGGGCTCGCCTGGTGGGGTGGGTGGTTAAGGCGTTGGTGGTGGGGTTAGGTAGACGTGGGTGGCGTGGGTGCTGAGGACGCCGGCTAGGAGGGCGGGGGGCAGGCCCAGGGTGGCGATGGCGTGGGCGTTTGCGGCTATGCCGGGGACGCCGGGCCAGTCGGTGCCGAAGATCCACTTGCGGGCGAGCGTGGTCAGGTCGAAGGCGGCGTAGTAGTCCGGCAGCCGCTTCGGCGGCAGGCCCGCCAGGTCTAGCCAGACGTTGTCGCAGGTCAGGGCCATTTCGGCGGCTTCGTTGTACCACTGGCCGCGGCCGCCGTGGGCCAGCACCAAGGTCAGGCCGGGGAAGGCGGCGATGACGTCGCGCATCAGGGCGGGGTCGCCCGCCGACGGTTCCGAGCCGGGGAAGATGCTGCCGCCGGTATGCGTGATCACCGGGACGCCGCGCTCGGCGCACAGCTCGTACACCGCGCGCAGGACCGGGTCTACGGGTGAGAAGGCGCCGTGCACCGGGTGCAGCTTGACCGCGACGGCGCCGAGGCCGAGCTGGCGGGCGGCCTCCGCGGCCGGGTCGGCGTGCACGTCCGGGTTCACGTTGGCGACCAGGCGGTACCGGGCCGGGTTGTGCGCGATCAGCGGCAGCAGGTCTTCGACCGGCTGGATCCCGGTGGCCCGCGGGCTGTACTCGGCGAACAGCAGGGCGACATCGACACCCTCGGCGTCGAGCAGGGCGTCGAGCCGGGCCGGGACCGGGTCGCCTTCGGGTGAGAACACGCTGCGCCAGGGCGAGTCCTTGCCGAAGTCCTCCGCCCACTTCAGCCAGGCCGGCCGCACCGTGCTCAGCCGGGGCACGTGCATGTGGGCGTCGATGACCGCCAGACCGTCGATCATGCGCTGTGGCGGGAGGGGACGTCGAAGCCGGGGGGCCAGCCGAGGCCACCGAGGCTGGTGGGACTGGGGTTGGTGGTGCTGGGGTGGCTGGGGTTGGTGGTGCTGGGGTGGCTGGGGTGGCTGGTAGTGGGATTAGCGGGGTTGGTGGGGAGGTCGAGGCGGCGGAGGCCGGAGCGGTGGGCTCGGCTGGTCTCGATGTAGGTTTTTACTGGATTGTCGGTGAAGCCGATTGCCAGGCCTGTTCTCTTGATCTGCGCGGGCACCCCGGCCACCAGGGTGCCGGGCGGCACCTCGAAGCCCTCGGGTACCAGGCAGGCGGCCGCCACGATCGAGCCGGCCCCGACGGTGACCCGGTTCAGCGTGACCGAACCCGAGCCGATCAGGCACCGGTCCCCCACCACGCAGCCCTCCAGGTGCGCGTTGTGCCCGACCACGCAGTCGGCCCCGATCAGGGTGGGCCACTCGCGGGTGCAGTGCACCACGGTCCCGTCCTGCACCGACGTCCGCGCGCCGACCTCGATCCGGCCGTGGTCGCCGCGCAGCACGGCGCACGGCCACACGGACGCCTCGGGGCCGATCGTGACCCGGCCGATGACGATCGCCTCGGGGTGGACGAACGCGGTCTCGTGGATTTCGGGCTCGTACTCGCCCAGCGCGTATATCGGCACTACCCGGGGCCCTCCTGTGAACGGCAGGCATTCGGCTAGGGCAGGATATCGCTCAGGCTCCGGCCGTGATCAGCCCCAGTACGCCGAACCGGTGCTGGTCCCAGATGTGCATGGAGGCCTGTTCGGGATACGGGACCACGTCCGGCGGATCGTCGAAGACGCGGGTCAGCCGGCGGCCCGCCGAGTACGCCGGCCAGCCGGGATCGCCGCTCGCCGCGAACGCGGCCCACTCCCGGCCCATCAGGTCGCTGAGCGCCACCGCGCCCGGCGGCGGCTCGGCGCCGAACAGCAGCTGCCCGAGCCCGGCCCAGACGCCGAACACCAGCGGCACATCGATCGCGTGGCAGGCCCCGAGCTCGCCCTCCGCCGCCGGGTAGCTGACCTGGTAGAGGAAGGTCCGGCCGCCGCCCCCCGCGGCGTGCGCCTGAGCCAGGTGCAGGGTAGGCATCCGGAACAGCCAGTCCGAGTGGACCAGCTCGAACAGCGCCTCGGCGTCGGCGTCCGGGTAGGCCTGGCGGTACGCAGCCTCGCCGCCGGGACCGGCCAGCTCGCGCAGCGCCCCGGCGGCCATCTCGTCGGTCACCTTCCCGCGCACCTCGGACAGCGCCGTGAACAACCGGTACTCGTCGCGGTTGTGCCCGGCGATCAGGTCCACGTCGTGGCCGGCCCCGGACGCGAGCGCCCGCCAGGGCGCCGCGGGCAGCACCTCGCCGTCCACGACCGGCGAGAACGGCGCCCCGGTGCCGCCGACCGGACCCCACCGGTCGGCCGGGCCCACCGCGTCCGAGGCAGCGGCCAGCCGGGCCGGGTCGGCGGCCGCGAACGCCTCGGCGGTCGGCGGCAGCCCGGCCGCGGCCGCGATGGCGGCGGTGGCGTCGGCGGCCAGGTCGGGCGAGAAGAACGTGCCGGGCACGCTCTGCGCGATCGCGCGCCCGAACAGCCCGGCCGCGGCGGGCATGACGAGCAGCGACGCGATCGCGCCGGCCCCCGCCGACTCGCCGAACACGGTCACCCGCTCCGGGTCGCCGCCGAACGCGGCGATGTTCTCCCGCACCCAGCGCAGCGCCGCGACCTGGTCCAGCAGCGCCCGGTTGGCCGGGACGCCAGGCAGGTAGGCGTAACCCTCGACGCCGACCCGGTGGTTGAAGGTGACCACGACCACGCCCCGGCCGGCCAGCGCCGCGCCGTCGTAACCGATCATGCTGGCGGCCCCGAACCGGTAGGCCCCGCCGTAGATCCAGACCATGACCGGGAGCCCGGCCGCGCCCAGGCCGGGCGAGAACACGTTGACGGTCAGCCAGTCGCCGGGGTCGGCGTCTGGCGCGACCGGCTCCATCATGGCGGGCATGAGCCCGGACTGCGGCGGGGGCGGCCCGAACATGGCCGCCTCCCGCACGCCGTCCCACGGCCGGGCCGGCCGCGGGGCGGCGAACCGCAGGTCCCCCACCGGGGGCTGGGCGAACGGGATGCCGCGGAAGACGGCGATGCCGCCCTCGGTGCGGCCGCGGACCTGCCCGGCGCCGGTTCGGACGACGGGCTCGGCTACGTCCATGCGCACCCCTTCGGGGCCTGAGGCCAGCAGACCTGGCCGCCAGGAAGGAGGTTACGCCTCCGGGTCGAGCACGATGACGGGAATCACCCGAGGAGCCGCGTTCTTCTCATACTCCGCGAATTGCGGATAGGTCTCCTTCTGCTTTTCCCAGATGGAGTCCCGCTCGCCCCCGTCCGCCACCCGGGCCCGGGCCTTGCTGGTCGACGCGCCGACCTCGATCGTGACCTCCGGGTGGGCGACCAGGTTGCGGAACCACTGCGGGTCACGGGGCTGCCCGCCGGCCGATGCGAAGATGGCGATGCTGCCACCAACCTGCTGGTACATGAGCGGGTTGACCCGCTCGGTCCCGGTCTTGGCCCCGTTGTGGTGGAGCAGCACCATGGGGGCGCCTGCGAAGAACCCGCCGACCTTCCCGCCGTTCTCCCTGAATTCCGTGATGACCTTCGTGTTGAAATCGTCGCCGTCGGCCACGGCTCCGCCCCTTTCCTCGTTGTGCTTGAAGTTTCCAGCGCTGATCTTACGAGGAGCGTGACGGTGGCGGCCGGTAGGGTCGGGAAATATGCCCGCTGATCTCATACCATTCCAGGGCGTCCTGGAGCCGGACGAGATGTACGACGGCCTGGCGTTCGACGGCGTCTCGTTCGACGACGCCGACGCCGCGCTGAGCCACTTCCTCGAGTGCTCGTTCGCCGGCGTCGCGTTCGACGGCGGCAGCCTGCGGAAGGCCCGGTTCACCGACACCCCGCTGCGGGAGGTCAGGTTCGTCGCCTGCGACCTGGCCGAAACCGGCTGGCAGGACGTCACGCTGGCGGGCTGCGCGCTGGCCGGGGTGCAGGCCTTCTCCTGCTCGATGCGCCGCGTCACGTTCCGCGACTGCAAGCTCGACTCGGTGAACTTCCGCAACGGCGCGCTCACCGAGGTGACGTTCGAGAACTGCGTGCTGCGCGACGCCGAGTTCGGTAGTGCCACGCTGCGCCAGGTCAGTTTCGGCGGCAGCACGCTGACGGGGGCGGACTTCACGAAGGCGACCTGCACCAAGGTGGACCTGCGCGGCGCCGAGCTCGGCATCACGGGCGGGTACGAGTCGCTGCGCGGCACTACCGTCGACAGCGTCCAGCTGGTCGCGCTGGCCCCGCTGCTCGCGAACCACCTGGGCATCACGGTGAAAGGCTGACGCGGTGCACTACTACCAGCGCGACCTGGCGCTCATCCACGACCGGGGCTACGGCCTGCATGGCGACCGGTGCGCCCCGGGCATCGGTGACCTGCTGGCCCCGGTCCGCGACGGCGTGGTGGTCGAGCTCGGCTGCGGCAGCGGCGCACTGACCAGGCACCTGCTGGCCGCCGGGCTGCGGGTGATCGCCACCGACGCGTCGCCCGACATGCTCGCGCTGGCCCGGGAGGCACTGGGCCCGGAGGCCGACCTGCGCGAGCTCAGCTTGCCCGGCGACCCGCTGCCGCCGGCCGACGCGGTGGTCTCGGTCGGGCACGTGCTGAGCTACCTGCCCGACGCGGCCGCCATCGAGGCCGCGCTGGCCGCCGCGGCGGACGCGCTGCGCCCGGGCGGCGTGCTGGCGATCGACATCCTGGACCTGGACTACGGGCAGATCCGGGCGGGTGAGCGGCCGTTCGCCCGGGCCGAGGCGGACTGGGCCATCATCACCGAGTTCTCCACGCCGGCCCCGGACCGGTTCGTCAGGGAGGCCACGACGTTCGTCCCCGACGGCGCGGGGGCGTGGCGGCGCGGCCACGAGCGCCACGAGAACGTGCTGGTCGATACGTCCGCCCTGCCTGGGCTGCTGGCCGCGCACGGGGTACGGGCCGAGGTGGGCACCGCGTTCGGGGCGGCCGACCTCCCTCCCGGCCTGCGCTCGGTCGCCGGCCGCAAAGATTCATAACGAACGGGGCTGTGCGCACGCCCCGGTCCTGGTATCAGCCAACCCCGGCCCACCTCGGCCCGGGGCGCATCAGCCAAAGTGACCCCACCAGCCCCACCATCCGTACTGATCTTCCGGTTAGCGCGGTTGATTCGGGTTGTGCGGTTGATTCGGTGTACCCCAGTCCGCCGAATCAACCACATAGCCCTGATCAACCACATAGGGCTGGGACGGGGCGAGCGGGCGGTGGAGGCGTTGGCTCGGGAGCGATGATTTCCGGGGGACGCCGACGTCGTAGTCGCATGAAGGCGAAGAACCTCGCGGAGATGTACTTCACGCCGCTGCTTGACTGGGCCGCGATCGTGGGCCGGCTGGAGGAGGGCGTGACCATGGCGCCGGGCACCGGCGGTCCTGACCGACACTCGTGCTGGCTGGCCACGATCAACGCGGACGGGAGCCCGCACGTCACCGGTGTCGGCGCGCTGTGGGCGGACGGCTGCTTCTGGTTCGAGACCGGCCAGGGCACCAGGAAGGGCCGCAACCTGGCCCGCGACCCGCGCTGCACGCTAAGCCTGGCCACCAAGGAATTCGACCTGACCGTGGACGGCGCCGCCGTCGTGGTCACCGATCCGGCGACGGTGGCCGCCATGGCCGCGCGGTGGGCGCCGGACTGGCCGTGCCGGGTCGACGAGACGGGCCTGGCGCTCACGGCCGAGTTCAGTGCCCCGTCGGCCGGGCCGCCGCCGTGGCACGTGTACCGGCTCACGCCGCGCGCCGCGACCGCGCTGGCCACGGTCGAGCCGGGCGGCGCGACCCGCTGGCGGTTCTAGGCCGTGAATACTTCCATGCCGTCAAGGTAACCTTGACCCCGCGGGGGCGTCAGGGATACCTTGACGGCATGGCTGATTCATCCAAGCTCCCGGTGCCGGGCGAGGCCCGGCTGGCCACGCTGTCCTGTTCGTTCTGCAACAAGGACAAGGACGCCATCGCCAAGCTGGTGGCCGGCCCCGGCGTCTACATCTGCAACGAGTGCGTCGACCTGTGCAACCTGATCATCGCCGACGAGCCCGCGGGCACGTTCGGCGCGTGGGACGAGCGGCCCGACGACGAACTGCTGGCCGCCCTGGCCAAGGTCCAGGCGGTAGTGACCCAGGCCGACGCGGCCGTACACGACTACGTAGGCGTCCTGCGCGGCCGGGGTATCAGCTGGACCCGGATCGGCGAGGCGCTCGGCGTGTCCAAGCAAGCCGCCTGGGAGCGCTTCTCCGGCGAGGACTGAGGCTAGTCATCCAGCGTGCGGACGGCGCGGGCGAAGGCCTCGCCGCGGTCGCGGTAGTCCTTGAAGTGGCCGAAGCTCGGGGCGGCGGGTGACAGCAGGACCAGGCCGTCCGGCTGGGCCCAGCGGAACCCGGCGGCGACCGCGGCGTCCAGGTCCGGGCAGTCGGTGACGCCTGCGAAACCAGTTGCTGGTGGTGCCACTGGGGCTGTAGGGGCGGACGTGGCTGTGGGGGCGGACGTGGCTGTGGGGGTGGACGTGGTTTTGGGGGCGGGGTTGGTGGCGGATTCCAGGGTGGCGCGGATGCGGGGGCCGCTGTCGGGGAGGGTCAGGACGTAGGTGGGGGCGTCGCGGGCCAGCAGGCCGGCGGCCAGCGGGGCGTAGTCGATGCCGCGGTCGTGGCCGCCCACGATCAGCGCGATCCGGCGGCCGGGGAAAGCGTCGAGGGCGGCCAGCGTGGGCAGCACGTTCGTGGACAGGCTGTCGTCGACGAAGGTCACCCCGGCGACGTCGCCGACCGTGGTGAGCCGGCTCGGGAGCGGCTGGTAGCCGGCCGCCGCGGCGCGCAGGCGGCCGTCATCGTCGGCGCCCGGCACGTCCATCGCTACCAGGCAGCGGCGGGCGATGAGGGCGTTGCGGCGGTTGTGGCGGCCGGGGAGGCCGAGGGACTCCATCCAGTCCGTGCCGGGGTCGTCGTGCTCGCGGACCCACTCGACCCGCGGGCCGAGCAGGCTGGCGTGCGCCCGGAGCAGGTCGCTGTCGCCGTTGGCGACGGTGAGCTCGGCGCCCGGCTGCGAGCAGGCGGACAGCTTGTCCCGGTAGTACTGTTCCACTCCCCCGTGCCAGTCCAGGTGGTCCGGGTGCAGCGAGGTGACCGCGACCACCGGCGGCGAGCACGGCAGGTCGGTGGCCTGGTAGCTGGACACCTCGATGACCCAGTAGTCGAAGCCGCCGTGTTCGCCACCACGGGCCGCGTCCGGGTCGTAGGGCGGGACGCCGATGTTGCCGCCGACCAGGCAGCGGTAGCCCAGGCCGCGGATGAGGTGGCCGGCGACCGAGGAGGTGGTGCTCTTGCCCTTGGTGCCGGTCACGACCAGGACGCGGCGCCGGTCGGCCTCGGCGAGCCACAGGCCCAGGCCGCCGGCCACCGGGACGCCCGCGGCGGCCAGCCGGGCCATCTCGGGCCGGTACCGGGACAGGCCGGGGGTCTTCACCACCGCGTCGCAGGCTTCCAGGGCGGCCAGGCCGCCGTCGGCGGTGACCAGCACCTGGTGGCCATCGACCGGGTCCGAGGGGCGGTCGTCGACCAGGACCGGCTCGGCGCCCAGGGTGGCGAGCTTGCGCAGGCTGGCGCGGCCTTCCCGGCCGAGGCCCCAGATGCCGACCCGGGCGCCTGCCAAGTCAGACCAAGAGAGCTTAGGACGGCTCATCGGCATACCCGTTTGGTATGAAATTGCGGCTGACGGGCCGCAGCATGGCTTCGGTCTCGGCCGCCGACGGCGCGTCCGGCCAGCCCGCCACCTCGGCGGCCAGCCCGGCCAGCAGGGCGTTGCCCGCGCGGTCCCCGCGCCGGGCAGCCAGCAGCACCGCGGCCCGGCACTCGGTGACCTCGCCGACGCACTCGAACGGCTTGGCGCCCGCGCCGAGCAGCGAGCGGAACTTGCCGGCCATGGCCGGGTCCCCGAGCGGCTCGCCGGTCACGGCGAAGATCTGCCGCAGCGCCTGCGCCGGAAGGAACGGCGCGAGGATCAGGTCGATGAAAGCGCACTTGTCACACTGACCGCACCAGTAGGTGAATCGCCTGGCCCGTTCGGTATAAAAGGCCTTGTTGCAACTGCGGAAAGCGGCGAAGTACGGCCCGAGCCTGGCAAACTCCTGCCCCACCCACAGCTCGGTGCGGTCCCGGAGCCAGGAGAAGTACTCCGGGCCGCCGGTGGCCGCGAGGATGTGGCGGAAAGCTTCCTCGAACGCCTCGCTCTTGGACCACTGGTGGTTGACCGGGCGGCCCTGGTACTCCAGGGTCGGGACGGACGCCGACCACTCGTTGGACATCACCACCGCGTCGCGGTCCCCGAGCACCGCGGCCAGGACGGCGATCGCGGACAGGATGCCGGTGACCGGCACGTGGCCGTTGCGGAAGCCGAGCTCGGCGGAACGGAGGAGCTGGGGGTCGATCTCGCGTTCGGCCCGTACGACCGGCAGGCCGGTGACCGCGGCGGGTTCCTCGATCGCGTCGAAGCGGTCGCCGGGGCGGCTCACCACGAACAGGGCCACGTCGGCACGCTGCCGTACCTGCTCGACGGTGACGATCGAGTCGATCCCCCCGCCGAACGGGACCAGGGCCCGGTTCGGGTGGCCGGCTGGCGGCGAGGACGGGGCTGGCGCCTGGGCTGGGGCCGGGGCGCGGGGTGCCCGGATTTCCGTGGCGGTGAGGTCGAGGTTGTTGCGGTAGGCAAACTCGCCGAGGCCGTGGAGGTAGAACTCGCGGAGGAAGGTTTTCTCCGCTTCGGTGAGGGCGGTCTCGCCGAGGTCGATGACCGGGGGCGCGGCGGTCTTGTAGTAGGAGACGCCGGCCAGGAGGAACACCAGCCGGGCGGCGGCCTGGGCCGCCTCGGTGTGCCAGCGGGGGTTGGCTTCCTGCCCCGGGAACGTGACGCGCTCGGTGAACTCGCGGCCGTCCAGCTCGTAGTGGCAGCTCAGGACGGCGGTCTCCGGATCGGTGGCGAAGGAGCGGTAGCGGAAGACCTCGCTCATCGGGCAGCTCCTTGGCTCAGCCGGGCGACTAGGGCGAGGCGGCCGCAGGGGCGGGCGGCGCGGTCGCTGAAGAAGTCGCCGGTGCCGGTGGGAACGGCGCTGGCGTGGATCTGGGTGGCCGGGACGCCGACGTCAAGCAGCGCGTGCCGGTTGGCGGCGCTCAGGTCGAGCAGCCAGCGGTCCTGGCCCTTCGGGACCGCGCCGGGGCGGCGGTCGGGCTGGAGGAAGGCCGCGGCGGCGGCGCCGAAGGCCGCGGTCACGGCTTCGTGCACGTCGGGACCGACCTGGTAGCGGTCACCGGCGATGGCGGGCCCCAGGCCCGCGACCACGTCGGAAGGGCGCGAGCCCAGGCCCCGCATCGCGGCCACGGCGACGGCGGTCACGCTGGCCACGGTACCGCGCCAGCCCGCGTGGACGCAGGCGAGGACACCGGCCACCGGATCGTGCAGGACGACGGGGAGGCAGTCCGCGGTCAGGATCGCCAGGGTCACGCCGGGGGTGGCGGTGACCAGCGCGTCGACGTCGTCGATGGCGTCGTCCAGGGAGTGGGCGCCGCTCCCCCGGTCGGCGTCGCCGACTACGCGGACGCTGGCGCCGTGGACCTGGCGGGCGAAGACGAAGTCGTCCAGGCTGCCGTCGAGGGCGGTGGCGAGGCGGCGGCGGTTCTCCAGCACGTTCTCCGGGGCGTCGCCGACGCTCAGGCTCAGGTTCAGGGTGGCGTAAGGGCCGCCGGATACTCCGCCGTCGCGGGCGGTGACGGCGGCGGTCACGCCCGCGGCGTCCAGCGCGGGCCAGGTCAGCAGGCGCAGGCCGCCGGCTGTGCGGAACGCGGTGGGGGGTGACTGGATGTCGGAGGTCATCGCGTGCGAGCTTAGCGGCCCGCGGCTGCTCAGATTGCCGCCGGAGGGCTGAGCCCGGGATCGGGGTGCAGCCGGAGGCCGATGGCGTCCGCGTGGGGATGCCCGAGGCGCTCGTAGAGGGCCTGTGCTTGCCGCCAGGCCTGGCGGGCGGCTTCGTGCTCGCCGGTGATGTGGTCGGTGTCGGCGAGGTGGGTGAGGATCTCGGCCTCGAGGAACACGTCACCAGCGAGACGGGCCAGGCCAAGGGCCCGGCGGTAGCTGTCGCGGGCCTCGTCGTAGCGGCGGAGGTGGTGCTGGGCGTAGCCGATGCTGTCCCAGACTCCCGCCTCGCTCTCCCGGTCCCCCGCCTCCTGCAGGGCCGGCAGTGCCTGGCGGCAGAACTGGAGGGCCTGATCAAATTCGCCGAGGTGCGCGCGATGCCAGCCGATGCAGTTGACGGCGTGGGCTTGCCCGATGGCGTTCCCGGCCTGCTGGTACAGGTCGAAGGCGGCGCGCGCGTGGCGGATGGCATCGTGGTGCTGGTTCAGCTGGTCATCGATGGAACCGAGCTGCATAAGGGTCATGGCGGCCCCGTTCATGTCGTGCAGTTGCTCGTACAGGTGCAGGGCTTCCCTGGCGTGCGCATAGGCATCGGCCTGATCCTCGTGGCCCAGCCGTGACCTGACCCGGGAGAGCAGCCGCAGGGCCGCGGCCAGCCGGCCGGGATCGCCCAGGCGGCGGGCGGCGGCGACGGCGAGTTCGCAGATCTCGCCCTGCTCTGGCCAGCGACCGCTGCGGAGCAGCGGCACCTCCTGGCTCATGGTGAGGTGCCAGGTGTGGTGGTCGAGCTGCCGGGCGGCCGCCTTCCTGGTCGTTGCGAGCAGCACATCTTGCTCGGCGACGAACCAGGCCCAGGCGGCCTGGTCGTCGGCAGGCTCTTCCGGAAGGATCGGCTCGGTGGCGGGCGGTGGCGGCGGCCGGGAGTTCATCAGCGGGCCGAGCAGGAGCGCGGCGGTGTGTGCGCTGTGCGTGTAGTGGTCGATGATGCGCAGGACGCACGCCTCCCGCTGCTCGGCGGATTCTGCGTCGCGGGCGAGTTCGCCGGCGAAGACGCGGAGCAGGTCGTGACTTTGGTAGCGACCGGGGGCGTGCTCGCTGATCAGGCTGGCGCGGGACAGTTCCAGCAGGCTACGGCGCGCCTCGGGGCGTGACGACGCGGCCACGCTGGCGGCGGCCGGCCCGGTGACTTCCGGTCCGGGATGGAGGGCGAGGAGCCTGAACAGCCTGGCGGTGGACGGAGTGAGGGCGCGGTAGGACCAGGAGAAGACGCGCCGGACGTCGGCCATGTCGTCGTCCAGCTGCAGCGCGCTGAGCGTGTTCTGGGCATCCCGCAGTTCCGCGGCGATCTGGGACAGGGCCAGCTCGGGTTCGGCGGCGGCTTGCGCGGCGACGATGGCCAGGGCTAGCGGCAGGCGGCCGCAGCCATGGATGAGGTCGGTAACGGCGGCCGGTTCATCGTCTGCCCGTGCGCACAGGCGGCTGGTGAGCAGGCGCCGGGCGTCTTGGACGGTCATCACATCCAGGGTGAGGAGGACCGCTCCCTCGGTGACGGCCAGGCCAGGCAGGCGGTTGCGGCTGGTGATCACGACGGCGGCCGTGGGGGCAGCGGGGAGCAGCGGACGGACCTGGCCGGCATCTCGTGCGTTGTCGAGCACGATGAGGACGCGGCGGCCTGCTAGCCGGCTGCGGTAGAGCGCGGCCCGTTCGTCTACGCCGACGGGGATCCGGCCGCCCTCGACGCCCAGTGCCTCCAGGAGGATCCGCAGGGCTTCATCCGGCCGGGTGGGCATCACCTGGTGAGGTCCGAACCCGCGCAGGTTGACGTGGAGCTGCCCGTCCGGGAACCGGTCGGCGACACGATGGGCCCAGTGCACAGCCGTCGCGGTCTTACCTACCCCGGCCATCCCTGACAGCACCGCGATCCTGGGGGCGCTGTCACCGGCTCCGGCCTGACCGGATGACGGCACGGCCAGCAAGGTGTCGAGCCGCGAGAGTTCGCGGACCCGGCCGGTGAACGCCGGTATCGCCAGCGGGAGCTGACGGGGTACCGGTGCCGGATCGACGACCCGCAGCCCGGACAGGGGCGGGGTCCACGCGATCTGCGCGTCCTGGCGCAGGATGGCCTGCTCCAGCCCTCGCAGTTGCTGAGCGGGCTGGATACCCAGTTCGGTCACCAGCCGGTCACGCAGTTCACGGTAGGTGGCCAGCGCCGCTGCCTGCTGGCCAGACCGGTACATGGCCAGCATGAGCTGCCGGTGCACGTCCTCGTCGAGCGGGAGTTCCCTGGCCTGGGCCCGCAGTTCTGGGACCAGCGCGGTGTGTTCGCCGAGGGCCAGCCGGTGCTCAGCCAGGGCCCGCCTGGCCTGCGCCAGCAGGGAATCCAGCCAGCGCGCCTGATCGTCGAACCACGGCTGCTCGGCCAGTTCCGACAGTGCCTGGCCACGCCACATCCCGATGGCCTGCCGCAGGAGCCGGGCCCCCTCCTCCGGGTCACCGGTTGCGGCCGCATCCCGGATCAGCCGGTGCGCCACTGCCACATCGGTGCCGTCGGCAGGCAGTTCCAGCACGTATCCCGGTGGCGTGAACCGGATGGCGACGCCGGGGCCCAGGAAGCGGCGCATCTGGGAGACGTGGCTCTGCAGGGTCTGGATCACCCCGGCCGGCGGCCGGTCGCCCCAGATCACGTCGATCAGCCAGTCGGTACTGACCATGGCCCCGGCCTGCAGGGCCAGCGCGGCCACCAGGGCCTTGCGCCGCAGCCCGCTGACCGCGAGCACCTGCCCGTCGACGGCCACGTCCACCGGGCCCAGCAGCCTGATCTGCATCCCGTCCCCCGGTGCAGCTGACTTCCGTTACAACCATAGTCCTCCGGAGCTCATCGTTGCAGTGCCGTTGCAGCGTCGTTCGCCGACTACCGGGCCGTCGTCGGCCGCCAGATCGCCGACCAGCGGCGGGTCCTGGCCGACGGCCGGATCCAGGACCTCGCCCTCGTGCTGACCCTCGCCGGCAGCACACCCGACTGGCCGTGATCACGGATTACGTGGCCGCTTTCCCCGCATACGCCTCGGCGGCGCGCAGGGCACGCAGGAGGTTGCCGCCGGCCAGGGCGGCGCAGTCGGCTTCGGTCCAGCCGCGGCGGAGCAGCTCGGCGAACAGGGCCGGGTAGGTGGAGACGTCCTCCAGGCCGACGGTGACCTCGCCGGTGCCGTCGAAATCGCCGCCCAGGCCCACGTGCTCGATGCCCGCGACCTGGCGGACGTGATCGACGTGGTCCGCGACCTGGGTCAGCGTCGCCTGGGGCACTGGGTGATCGCGCTCCCACTCGGGCTGGATGCTGAAGAGCTTGCTGAGGTCCTTGGGGTCCAGGCCGCGACTGGTGGCCTCGGCCTTGAGGCCTGTCATCCAGTCGGCGCATTCCTGGGAGACGAAGGCGGGCACGAACGTCACCATGCAGACCCCGCCGTTGGCGGCCAGCCGGGCCAGCACGTCGTCGGGCACGTTGCGCGGCGAGTCGCACAGCGCCCGGGCGCTGGAGTGGCTGAAGATCACCGGGGCGCCGGCCACTCCGAGCGCGGCCCGCATGGTGTCCGGGGACACGTGCGACAGGTCCACCAGCATGCCGATCCGCTGCATCTCGCGGACCACGTCCCGGCCGAACTCGGACAGCCCGCCGGCCTGCGGCTCGTCGGTGGCCGCGTCGGCCCAGCCGGTGTTGGCGTTGTGGGTCAGCGTCAGGTACCTGACGCCGAGCGCGTAGAGCATCCGTAGCACGCCGAGCGACCCGGCGATGGCGTGGCCGCCCTCGGCGCCGAGCAGCGAGGCCACCCGGCCGGAGGCGAAGACCCGCTCCACGTCGTCCGCGGTCAGTGCCAGCGCGAGCGCCTCGGGGTAGCGCGCGATCAGCCGCCGGACCACGTCGATCTGCTCGAGCACGGCGGTGACGGCCGCGTCCCCGGCCAGTCGGGCGGGGACGTAGACGGACCAGAACTGGGCGCCGACCCGGCCGGCCGCCAGCCTGGGCAGGTCGGTGTGCAGGCCTTCGGTCGGCGTGTCGAGGTCGAAGACCACCTGGCTGGTGTCGTCCTCGG
>Ga0335083_10006632_pt1 | contig 14399 bp, 11 predicted proteins | sample Lox_Sample_42_FD_206716 | JGI IMG/M metagenome (GOLD analysis project Ga0335083, IMG submission 206716) | Soil microbial communities from Loxahatchee National Wildlife Refuge, Florida, United States - Lox_Sample_4.2 | ecosystem: Environmental > Terrestrial > Soil > Wetlands | place: USA...
GGACGTTCGGCTTCGCGGAGTTCCAGCCCCTGGCGGCCGCCGCCGGGGTCGACCAGGCCGTCCTGGTCCAGGCGGACGACAGCGCCGCCGACACCGAGGCGATGTTCGAGGTCGCGGCGGCCCACCGCCAGATCGCCGGCGTGGTCGCCTGGGTACCCCTCGACCGGCCCGGCGAGGCGGCGGAGCGGCTCGACGACCTGGCCGGGCGGCCGGCCTTCGCCGGCATCCGCACCCTCATCCACGACCAGGCCGACCCGGACTGGCTGCTGCGCCCGGACGTCGGGGAGGGGCTCGCGCTGCTCGAGCAGCGGGACGTGCCGTTCGACGTGATCGCCGTGCTGCCCCGGCACCTGAGTCACGTGCCGGTGCTGTCCGAGCGCCATCCCGAGCTGCGGATGGTCCTCGACCACCTGGCCCACCCGCCCCTCGGCGGCGCGAGCACGGGGGAGTGGCGGGCGCTGATCAGCGCGGCGGCCCGCAACCCGCGGGTCTTCGCCAAGGTCTCCGGGCTCTACCCGCCAGGCTCGTCCTGGACGTCGGGCGATCTCGAGGAGATCGCCGAGTTCGCGTTCGGCCTGTTCGGGCCCGAGCGGCTGATGTTCGGCAGCGACTGGCCGGTAGCCGAGCTGTCCGGCGGCTACGCCAAGGTGCGGACCGAACTCTCCCGGCTCTTCGCCCAGCTTCCCGCCGACGGCCGGGAGGCCGTCCTCGGCGGCACCGCCGCGCGCTTCTACGCACTGCGCGCCCCGGAGGACTAGGCTCGGCGCCAGGCTCGACTGACAGGGGGCAATGATGCCGATTTTCGGTAACCAGCAGCAGGACCAGGGATCGGCGACGTGGGAGCCGCAGGCCGCCGGCAGCCGGCTCGCGCACACGGCGGGGGCCAGTCCGTCTGGCGTGTTCACCTCGGACCTGTCGGTCTCGGAGTACGTCCTGCTCGGCGAGGCCGGCTTCGAGCCGCTCGGCTTCGTGGTCGGCTCCTCCATCTACCACGTCGGGCTCCAGGCCGGCCGCTGGAACCAGAACCAGGAGCTCCAGGTCCTGACCCAGGCCATGTACAACGCCAGGGAGCTGGCCATGGCCCGGATGCGATCGGAAGCCGACCACCTGGCCGCCGACGGCATCGTCGGCGTGCAGCTGCGGATGCAGATGTACGCCTGGGGGCAGTCGTGCCTGGAGTTCGTCGCCACCGGCACCGCGGTCCGCCACCTGACCGGCCAGGGCGCGCACCGCGCTCCGGACGGGCGGGCGTTCACCTCGGACCTGTCCGCCCAGGACTTCTTCCGGCTGCTGGCGGCCGGGGCGGTCCCGGTGTCGTTCGTCCTCGGGACGTGCGTCTACCACATCGCCCACCAGGGCGTGATGCAGTCGCTGCGCCAGATGGGCCAGAACCAGGAGATGCTCCAGTTCACCCAGGGCGTCTACGAGGCGCGCGAGCTCGCGCTGACCCGGATGCAGGCCGAGGCCGCCCAGGCCCGTTCCTCCGGCATCGTGGGCGTCAGCGTCGAGGTCAAGAACCATGTGTGGGGCGAGCACGCCACCGAGTTCCTGGCCACCGGCACCGCCATCCGGCGGCTCTCCGACGAGCACCGGCTGCCTGAGACCACCCCCCGGCCGACCTTCACCCTCGGCCTGGATAACTAGCCCGCGGAAGGCTGCGGCCGGAAAAACTGTTATGCCGTGGGGATCACCCTGATCTATTCTTCCCGCCGGTATGGAGTCCAGTTCCGTGACGTCTTCACCCGCCGCGCCCGCCCGGCGGCGTTCCCGGCGTCCCGGACGACCCGGCGGCGCCGATAACGGCGCCGCCGCGAGGGCGGCCCGCCGCGCGGCCATGCCGCCGGTCACCTATCCCGCCGAGCTGCCCGTCAGCCAGCGCAAGGACGAGATCGCCCAGGTCATCCGCGACCATCAGGTCGTGGTCATCGCGGGCGAGACCGGTTCGGGCAAGACCACCCAGATACCCAAGATCTGCCTGGAACTCGGCCGCGGCGTCGACGGGCAAATCGGCCACACCCAGCCGCGGCGGCTGGCGGCCAGGACGGTGGCCGAGCGGATCGCCGAGGAGCTCGGCAGCCCCCTGGGCGAGACGGTCGGCTACCAGGTCCGGTTCACCGACGTGTCAGCCCGCGACACGCTGGTGAAGCTGATGACCGACGGCATCTTGCTGAACGAACTGGCCCGCGACCGGGACCTGCGCCGCTACGACACGCTGATCATCGACGAGGCGCACGAGCGCAGCCTCAATATCGACTTCATCCTCGGCTGCCTGCGGCAGCTGCTGCCCCGCCGCCCGGACCTGAAGGTGATCATCACCTCGGCGACCATCGACCCGGAGCGGTTCGCGGCTGCCTTCGGCGGCGCGCCCATCGTCGAGGTGTCCGGCCGGACCTACCCGGTGGAGACCCGCTACCGGCCGCTGGACGAAGATGCCGACCAGGGCCAGGCGATCAGCGACGCGATCGACGAGCTGTCGGCCGCGGGCCCCGGCGACATCTTGGTGTTCCTGTCCGGCGAGCGCGAGATCCGGGACACCGCGGACCTGCTGAGCGGCTCTCCGGGTCGGGACCGGCTCGACGTCCTGCCGCTGTATTCGCGGCTGTCGGCGGCCGAGCAGCACCGGGTGTTCGACCGCCGCCCGTCCTCCAGCCTCACCCGCCGGGTGGTGCTGGCCACCAACGTGGCCGAGACCTCGCTCACCGTACCCGGCATCAAGTACGTCATCGACCCGGGCACCGCCCGCATTTCCCGCTACAGCCGAGGCACCAAGGTCCAGCGGCTGCCGATCGAGCCGATCTCGCAGGCCTCGGCGAACCAGCGCAAGGGCCGCTGCGGGCGCACCTCGGACGGCATCTGCATCCGGCTCTACTCGCAGGAGGACTTCGAGTCCAGGCCGGAGTTCACCGACCCCGAGATCCTGCGCACCAACCTGGCCTCGGTCATCTTGCAGATGGCGGCGATCGGCCTCGGCGACATCCCCAGGTTCCCGTTCATCGACCCGCCCGACGCCCGGAACATCGCCGACGGCCTCGCTCTCCTCGCCGAGTTGAACGCGTTCAAGAACGGCCGCATCACCGGCCTCGGGCGCAGGCTGGCCCGGCTGCCCGTTGACCCGAGGATCGGCCGGATGATCCTCGAAGCCGACCGGAACGGCTGCGTCCGCGAGGTGCTGATCATCGCGGCCGCGCTGTCCATCCAGGACCCGCGCGAGCGTCCCGTCGAAGCCCAGCAGGCCGCCGACGACAAGCACCGCCGGTTCGCCGACCCGGATTCGGACTTCGTCACCTACCTGAAGCTGTGGGAGTACCTGGCCGAGCAGCAGCGCGAGCTGTCCTCCTCGGCCTTCCGCCGCCTGTGCCGGGCCGAGTTCCTGAACTACCTGCGGGTCCGCGAGTGGCAGGACCTGCAGGGGCAGTTGCAAAGGCTGGCAGGCGATCTCGGGGTGACCGTCAGTTCGTCATCGGACGAACGGCCCAGATTGCACCAGTCCCTGCTGGCCGGCCTGCTGTCGCAAATCGGGATGAAGGGCGACCCGGCCCAGGCGCCCCCGGGAACGCCTGGGTCTCCGGGACGGCGGCCGCGGGCCGAGTACCTCGGGGCCCGCAGCGCGCGGTTCGCCATCTTCCCCGGCTCCGCTTTGACCAGGAAGCCGCCGGACTGGATCGTGGCCGCCGAGCTGGTCGAGACGTCCCGGCTGTGGGCACGGACGGTGGCGCGCATCGAGCCGGAATGGGTCGAGCCGCTGGCCGGGCACCTGGTCAGGCGCAGCTACAGCGAGCCGCACTGGGAGAAGAAACGGGGCGGGGCCGTCGCCCTGGAGAAGGTGACCCTGTACGGGGTCCCGCTGGTGACCGACCGCAAGGTCCCCTACGGCCGCATCGACCCGGCGGCCGCGCGTGAGCTGTTCATCAGGCACGCGCTGGTGGAGGGGGACTGGCAGACCAGCCACCGGTTCTTCGCCGAGAACAGGCAGCTGCTGGCCGAGGCCGAGGAGGTCGAGCACCGGGCCCGCCGCCGCGGCCTGGTCGCCGGGGAGGACGACCTGTTCGCGTTCTACGACGCGCGGATCCCGGCCGAGGTGGTCTCGGCCCAGCACTTCGACACCTGGTGGAAGCAGGCCCGCCGGGCCGATCCCGGCCTGCTCACCTTCACAGCCGGCGACCTGCTCAGCGAGGAGGCCGCCGGGGTCAGCGCCGATGCCTATCCCGACGTCTGGACCTCGGAGACCCCCGGCCTGCCGCCCGCGCCGCTTTCCTATGCGTTCGAGCCGGGCAGCGATACCGACGGCGTGACCGCGGACATCCCGCTGAGTCGGCTCAACCAGGTGAACGCGGCCGAGTTCTCCTGGCAGGTGCCCGGGCTGCGCACCGAGCTCGTCACCGAGATGATCCGCTCGCTGCCCAAGGCGCTGCGCCGCGACCTGGTGCCCGCGCCCGACGTGGCGCGGGAGGTCGTCGCCCGCCTCGGCCCGCCGGCCGGGGACCTGCGCGACGCCGTCGCCCGCGAGCTGCGCTCGCTGCGCGGCGTGAACGTCCCGCGCGACGCCTGGGACCTCGGCAAGCTGCCCCGGCACCTGCGGATCACCGTCCGGGTAACCGACGGGGACCGCGTCCTGGCCGAGGGCAAGGACGTGGCCGAGCTCCAGCGCGAGCTGAGGCCGCGGCTGCGGGACGTCCTGTCCCGGGCGGCGGCCGGCATCACCCGCAAGGGCCTGACCTCGTGGACCTTCGGGGAACTGCCGAAGGTCTTCCGGGAGGGCACCGTGGTCGCCTACCCGGCCCTGGCCGACGCGGGCGAGTCGGTCGACGTGCGCCTGTTCGAGACCGAGGACGCGGCCCGCGCGGCCATGTGGGCGGGCACCAGGCGGCTCATCCTGCTGGGCGCGCCGTCGCCGGCTTCGGGGATCAAGTCGATCGCGGGCAGCCTGCCCACCCGGGCCAAGCTCGCGCTCAGCCACAACCCGCACGGCGGGGTCGCGGCCATGTTCGCCGACTGCGTCAGCTGCGCGGCGGACTACCTGATGTCCGAGGCGGGCGGCCCGGCCTGGGACGCCGACGGCTTCGAGCGGCTGTCCGCCGCCGTCAGGTCCCGCCTGCACGAGGTGACGGCCGACGTGGTGACCCAGGTCGAGTCGGCCCTCCGGCTGGCGCACTCGGTCGGGGCCCGCCTCGGGGACCTGCGGGCGGCGCCGGTCCAGGCGGCCGCGGCCGACCTGCGCGGGCAGCTGTCCGGGCTCGTCTATCCAGGGTTCGTGACCGCCACCGGGTACCGCCGCCTGCCGCACCTGACCCGCTACCTGCGGGGCATGGAGCACCGGCTGGACAAGCTGCCGGAGAACCCGGGCCGCGACGCGGCCAGCATGGCCGTCGCCCAGCGGGCGGAACAGGCGTACCGCGACACGGTGGCCGGCCTCCCGGACGGCCGGCGCTCAGGCGCCGGCGTGGCCGACGTGCGCTGGATGCTCGAGGAGCTCAGGGTCAGCCTGTTCGCCCAGGCCCTCGGAACCCAGGCATCCGTGTCGGAGAACCGCATCCTGGCCGCGCTCAGCCGGCTGTAGCCAGCGCCCTGCACCGGGCCCCGGCGCAGGGCTCTTTCCCCGTCACGCCGTCACCAGCGTGTCGTTACCCCATCTTGGACTACATCAAATGCTACGTTGCGCTCTAAGCACCCACGAAGTTCACTTACGCGGCGAAAGCCGCGGAAAGGCAGGAACCGTGACCGGACAACCCCCCGTGCGGCGCCGCCTCATCGGCGGCGCGCTGCGCCGGCATCGGGAGAACATGGGCTACGCGCTGGAGGACGCGGCCCGCGTCCTGGAGTGCGACCGGTCGAAGATCAGCAGGATCGAGACCGGCCAGCGCGGCATCAGGCCCAAGGAACTCCGCGAGCTGCTCACCGAGTACGCCGTGCCCGACCGCGAGCAGGCCGCGCTGATGGCCATCGCCAGCCGGGGCGGCCCGGGCGGCTGGTGGCAGCCGTACGCGGACGTCCTGCCCGCGCCGTTGCTGGACTACGTGATCATGGAGTCGGCCGCCGCCGAGATCATGACCTACGAGGCGCAGGTCGTCCCCGCCCTGCTGCGGACGGACGACTATGCGCGCGCGATCGCCGCCGCCGAGCCCCGGTACGCGGCGGACAGCCAGCGGGAAGACGCCATGGCCGCCCAGGGCGCGCGGCGCCGGGCCATCCTCCGCGCACCGGCCGGGCGGCGCCTGTCGGTGGTCCTCGGCGAGGCCGCGCTGCGCCAGGCTGTCGGCGGCCCCGGGGTCATGGCCGGGCAGGTCAGGCACCTCACCTGGATGGCTGGCCACGTTCCCGGCCTCACCCTCCAGGTGCTGCCGTTCACGGCCGGCGCGCACGCGGCCGCGGGCAGCGCCTCGCTGGCTATCTTGCGCTTCCCGGACGCGCCCGGCATGGGAGTCGTCTACCTCGAGGCGCTCTCGGGCGGGGTCTACCTGGAGAGCCAGGAGGACGTCGCCCGCTACATCCGGGCGTTCGCGCTGCTCCGGTCGGCCGCGCTCAGCCCAGCCGAGAGCGCGCGGCTGCTCGGTACCCTGGAAACCGCCGGGCGGCGGACCTAGTTCGACCGGCTGGCTACGTCGCCGTGCGGATGCCGCAGTTGCCGGGACACGGCCGCGAGCTTGTCGATGAGATCCTGGATGTCCTGGAGAGGCTTGTGAATTCCCGGCGATCGCTCTGGCGTCTGGCTGCCCTCGCCAGCGGCGGCACCAGGGCCGCTGGCTTCGCCCAGCCTGGTACGGCTGGCATCGTGCACGCTGTCGCCGGGGTTCATGCGGGGTGTCTCCTGAGGTGTTGCCTGGCGGGGAAGGCGGTCCGGCGGGAAGGGCGGTAGATTTCCCGACGGGAGTCAGCGCATTTCGCGCAGGGCACTATGTTAAGACGTTTCCGCCGGTATGTCACGCATCGGCGGAAGCTGCGTCGCGGATTTCCTTTTTACGGGGTCACATCGATTGCCAGTATGTTACTGGCGGGTAATCGATGGGCGTCTAGCTGGGACGACGCAGTGCCAGGGAAGGCGATCGGGAGATATCACTACGATAACGCAGAGGCACTGAGAACGATTGCACGAATGCATTCGTTTACGCCTCGTACATGCACATGCAGATGCAAATTAATTCGTAACAGGCGATCTGGGGCCGGTCCGCGCGTACGTCACCGGCGCCGCGGGGAGACCTGGCGCATGCTCTTCTCCAGTTCGTCCGGCAGCAGCGCGGCCACCGGCAGCGGCGTGACCCCCTCGCGGGCGGGCCGCATGCCGTCGAGGATCAGGGCCAGGTACCGGCGCCAGATGCCGGGACTGGCCGCCTGTGCGAGCTCGGTCGCATCGGTCAGCATGAAGACGGTGAAGATGATGTCCGTCTGCCGCAGGTCGCTCCGGAGCTGGCCGGCCGCCTGGGCCCGCTCGACCAGCCGCTCGACCAGCGGGGCGTTGTGCTCCCGGGCGATCGCGACCAGGTTCCGGCCGTAGGTGGCGAACATCAGGATCTGCCGCAGCCCGACGTCGCCCGCCATGATCTCGGTCATCCGCTCCATGAAGGACACCAGGCCTGACCACGGGTCGGCCGCCTTGAGGGCCTGGTCGGCGATGGCCGCGACCGCGGCGAGCCGGCTCATGAACAGCGCCTCGACTAGTTCTTCCTTGGTCCGGAACCGCCGGTAGACGGTGCCGACCCCGACCCCGGCGTGCCGGGCGATCTCGTCCAGGCTGACGTCGAGCCCGCGCTCGTTGAAGACCGCCGCGGCCGCCTCGAGGATCCGCTGCCGGTTGCGCTCGGCGTCGCGCCGCAGCGGCCGCGTCCCGTCCTCGGCACCCGTCGCGTTCTCCGCCACCTGAGACCTCCCGGAAAAAAGTGGAGACAACTCCTCCGCTTCGTGCTAGCGTGAGACTAAGCGGAGAAAACACCTCCAGATTGGTGAAGCTCATGTCTGATGTCAACTCCACCGGCCGGGACGGCCCCGCTCCGGTCGATCCGGCAGAGCGGCGGCGGTGGCTCATCCTCGGTGTGATCGGCCTCGCGCAGCTCATGGTCGTCCTCGACGTCACCGTGATGAACATCGCGCTGCCGTCCGCGCAGAACGCGCTGCACTTCACCACGGTGGAGCGGCAGTGGGTGGTGACCGCCTACACCCTGACCTTCGGCAGCCTGCTGCTGCTCGGCGGGCGGCTGGCCGACCTGCTCGGCCGGAAGGTGACGTTCCTGACCGGGCTGCTCGGCTTCGCCGGCGTCTCGGCCATCGGCGGCGCCTCGGTCAATTTCACTATGCTCATCATCGCCCGGGCCTGTCAGGGTGCGTTCGGCGCGATCCTGGTCCCGTCGGCGCTGTCGCTGCTGACGACGACGTTCACCGAGCCGAAGGAACGCGGCAAGGCGTTCGGCGTCTACGGCGCCATCGCCGCCGCGGGCGGCGCGGTCGGCCTGCTGCTCGGCGGTGCGCTGACCGAGTACCTGTCCTGGCGCTGGACGCTCTACGTGAACCTGATCTTCGCGGGCGTGGCGTTCGTCGGCGGATTGATCCTGCTGGCGCCGCCGTCGTCCGAGGCCAAGGGGAGCAAGCCCAAGCTGGACATCCCCGGCGTGCTGCTGGTCTCCGGAGCCCTGTTCTGCCTCGTCTACGGGTTCTCCAACGCGGCCACGCACAACTGGCACACGCCGTCCACCTGGGGTTTCCTGGCCGCCGGGGTGGTGCTCCTGGTGCTGTTCGCGGCCTGGCAGACCCGGGCGGCCAGCCCGCTGCTCCCGCCGCGGATCGTCCTCGACCGCAACCGGGGCGGTGCGTACGCGTCCATCCTCATCGCGTCCAGCGGGATGTTCGGCGTGTTCCTGTTCCTGACCTATTACCTGCAAGAGACGCTGCGCTACACGCCGGTCGTCACCGGCTTCGCCATCTTGCCCATCGCCGGCGGCATCGCGGTCGCGGCCAACCTGTCCACGATCGTGCTGATGCCGAGGGTCGGTCCCAAGCCGCTGGTGGCGGTGGGGATGCTGATCGCCGCGGGCGCGATGACCTGGTTCGCCCACCTAGGCGCGCACACCGCTTACGCGGACGGCGTGCTCGGCCCGCTCATCCTGACCGGGATGGGCCTCGGCATGGTGATCGCGCCCTGTATCAACACCGGCACCTTCGGCGTGCAGCCGCGGGACGCGGGCGTGGCCTCGGCCACCGTCACCGTGGGCCAGCAGCTCGGCGCGTCGATCGGGACGTCGCTGCTGAACACGATCTTCGCCAGTGCCGTGACGTCCTACCTGGCCGCGCACCTCGCCTCGGCCCGGACCATCGGCCGCGAGGCGCTGGCCGGGCTGGCGCTGGCGCACGGTTACGACACCGCGTTCTGGTGGATCGCCGGTATCTTCGCCGTCGGCGCGATCGTCGGCGGTACCCTGCTCCGCCGCGGGCCGCTGGTCCGCAAGGACGACCAGGCGCAGGTCAGGGCGATGGAAACCGAGGCCGGACCCGCTTTGCCGGCCTGAGCGGGAATCCATTTCGCCGAATCCCCGGGCAATGGCGTCCGGGGATTCGGCACGGGGAAAGTCCGCAGCCATATGCATTCCCGTGCCCGGACCTTATTATTGGCCTGTCCGATATGGCGGTAACGTTTTAATTGCTGGTGTTGGGGTGGGATCTGGCGTGGTGGGGGTGCTACAGCCGTCCGATCCGCGGCTGATCGGCCCGTACCGGCTGATCGGGCGGCTCGGCGCGGGCGGCATGGGCCGGGTATTCCTCGGCGTGTCCGCGGCCGGCCGGCCGGTAGCCGTGAAAATCATCCACGCCGAGCTGGCCGCCGACCCCGAGTTCCGGGCCCGGTTCAGCATCGAGGTCGCCGCCGCCAGGAAAGTGAGCGGCCTGTTCACCGCCCTGGTTGCCGACGCGGACGTGGACGCCCCGGTGCCCTGGCTGGCGACGGCCTACGTGAACGGCCCGTCGCTGTCCGAGGCGGTGCGGGACCGCGGGCCGCTGTTGGCCGCGCCGCTGCTGGCCCTGGCGGCCGGGCTGGCCAAGAGCCTGAGCGCGATCCACGCCGCGGGCGTGGTGCATGGGGACCTCAAGCCGTCCAACGTGCTGCTGGCCCTGGACGGGCCGCGCGTGATCGACTTCGGGATTTCCCAGGCCGCCGAGGCGGCTCCGCTGGACCGTTCCGGGCTCGTCGTCGGCACGCCCAGCTTCATGTCTCCCGAGCAGGCCGCGGGCCAGGCCGTCGGATCGCGCAGCGACGTGTTCAGCCTGGGCGCCGTGCTCGCCTTCGCCGCGACCGGGCGCCGGCCGTTCGGTTCAGGCCAGGCGGTCGCCGTGCTCGAGCGAGTGGTCCGCGGCGCGCCCGACCTGCGGGGCGCCCCGCCCGAGGTGCTGCCGCTGATCGAGCGGTGCCTGGCCAAGGATCCAGCCAGGCGGCCCGCCGCCGCCAGCCTGCGCGGCGAGGTGACCGCGGCCCAGGCCACGCTGGCCCTGCGACGGCCGGAAGCCGGAGCGGGTCTCCCGCCTGCCGAGGCGGTCATGCCGTCCAGACCGGTCACGCCGCCCGGGCCCGGCCCTGTCGCCCCGCGACGGCCGGAGGCCGGGGCGGGTCTCCTGCGGTGGCGCTGGCGGCCGCTGGTCACCGCGTCCGCCGTCGCGGGCATTCTCCTCGCGGGCGCCGCGGGCGGTTACGGCCTGAACACGGCTACCGGGCACCAGGCCAGCCCGTCATCCTTCGCCGAGGCAGCGGGCAAGCCCCGGGCCGGCGACCGGATCGACGCCCGGGCCGCCGGCGCCAGCCGCCGCGCTCGCACGCGTTCCGCCGCCGCGCCGCCGCCGCGGATCACCGCTGCCTACACCTACCAGCAAGGGGAGATGGTCTACTTCGTGCTCTACTATGCCGATCCCGGTCACGACGCGGCTGGCTTCGGCTTCGTCGGCGTCGACGAATCGGACCTGCCCAGGCAGGTCTTCCCCTTCTCCAGCCCCGGGGCCGGGGTCGTCGAGGCCGGCATCATCTCCTACCCGCTGAACCAGGGCTGCGGCACCGGCCAGGAATACACCAGCAGCGTCAAGGCCTGGATCTACGACAAGGCAGGCGCCCGCAGCAAGCCGGTCGTCATCCACCTGGCCTGCACGAGCTGACGCTCAGCGGCGCTCGCGGGCGTAGTGCGCCGCGAGCACGTCGCCGCCGAAGTCACCGCGCGGGCGCCGCAGCACGGTATGCACGTGGTTGCCGTCGTCGGTGGTGTCGTACTCGATCAGCAGGTCGCCGCCCTGCACGCGGTAGTAGTGCCGCGCCCCCGGCGTGAGCGGCCCTTCCCAGGCGAAATACAGGTCCGTGCCGTCCAGCCGGGCGGCTTCGCGGCCCGCGAGCTCGGCGGGCAGCCGCTCCAGGTAAGCCGCGGCCAGCTGGGACAGCAGGGCCCGCGCGGCCGGGGCGAGGCCGGACGCGGCCACCCCGAGCGGCTCGATGCCCTGGCTGGCCTGCGGGCTGGTGGCGGTGCGGATGTCGGCCGGAGCCAGGGGCGCCACCACGGCGGCCGGGCGGTCCTGCTCGCCCAGCGCGTCGAGCAGCGCCCGGACGAGGTCTTCCTCCGGCCCGAGGGGCCGCGACACCGGCCGCCCGGCATAGCTGACGCAGGCCGGGTTGGCGCCGAAGAACACCGGGGCGGGGGAGACCTCCTGGCCGGCCACGGTCATCGTCACCGACAGGTGGTGCCCCTCGAACCGCCATGACCACGGCTGGCCGTTCTCCGGGTCGCCGTACAAGCTGACCCAGTAGTCGCCGCTGTGCCGGCCGCGCTGCCACCGCTCCTTGGCGTCGAGCACCTCCTCGAGGGCGACGATGCCCATGGCCTGGGCGTACGCGTGCTCGCTGAGGCCGGTGGCGAGCAGCCGGTGCGCGGCTTTCGCGGCGGCCGGGGTCAGCTCGGCCAGGCACGCGCCGGGGCGGTGCCGCGGCCGGTACTCGAGCCAGCGCCGGGCCGCGTCGTCGGCGAACGGCCGGGCCGCGAGCGCGCGCTGGTCCTCGTCTAGGCGGCCGAGCAGTGACACCGCGGCGGTACGCATCTGCCCGGCCAGCGAATCGGCGCTCATCAGGATCGCGGCTCGGAGATCCCGGCCTTCAGACGGTAGAGGCAACGCTGCGTCATCTCCCCAGAAATGTCAGAGATAGTCAATATTATGTTCGCATGTCCCGTTACCGGTTGCTCCCGTCGCCCACCCAGGAGGCGGTGCTGCGTGACCATTGCGCGCACGCCCGGTACGTGTGGAACCTCGCCGTCGAGCAGCACGCGCACTGGCGATCGGGCCGCAAAGGTGCGCCGGGCTACCTGGAGCAGTGTCGGCAACTCACCGCCGCCCGCGCCGAGTACGAATGGCTGCGGGCGGGTTCCCAGACAGTGCAGCAGCAGGCGCTGAGGGACTTCGCCCAGGCGATGGCCGCGTTCTTCGACCCGTGCAACCCGGCTGGGAGGCCGTCGTGGCGCAAGGCTGGGCGAAATGAGGGGTTCCGGATCGTGGGGCGCGGCAGCCAGTGGGACATGCGCCGCCTGTCCCGCAAGGTCGGCTGCGTATGGGTGCCGAAGGCCGGGTGGCTGCGGTTCCGCTGGTCCCGGGAGGTGCCGCCGTCGGTAAAGTCGTACAGGGTGACGATGGACCGGGCGGGTCGCTGGCATGTCGCGTTCGCGACGGTTCCCGAACCAATCTCGGCACCGGACAACGGCCAGGTCGTGGGCATCGACCGCGGTGTGACTGTTTCCGCGGCCCTGTCTACCGGGGAACTGTCGCATGTTCCGGGCCTGACCGCGCGGGAGCGAAAGAGGCTGCGGCGGCTGGAACGCAAGCTCGCCCGGGCCCGGCGCGGCTCGCTACGCCGCAACGAGGTCAAGCTAACCATCGGTCGGCTGCGCGCTCGCGAGAATGACCGGCGCAAAGACTGGGCGGAGAAGGTGTCCACGGATATCGCGCGCCGGTTTGACGTGATCAAGGTCGAGGATCTGCGAATCAGGAACATGACCCGGTCCGCAAAAGGCACAGTGGAGGAGCCAGGCCGCGGCGTTCGGCAGAAAGCCGGGCTGAACCGGGGCATCTTGCGCTCGGGGTGGGGCCTGCTGCTACGCCGTCTGGAGCAGAAGGCGCCCGGCCGGGTGGAGAAGGTCAATGCCGCGTTCACGAGCCAGCGGTGCTCGGCGTGCGGGCAGGTGGATCCGAAGTCGCGCGAGAGCCAAGCCGTCTTCCGGTGCACTGCCTGCGGATACGCCTGCCATGCTGACGTGAACGCGGCCATCAACATCGCGGCAGGGCATGCCGTGACTGCGCGGGGAGGCTTCCGGGATGCCGGGCCTGCGAACCGCGAACCTCACCTGCTTGCCTCCTGACCGGATGTTAGCAGCTGAAATCCCTGCCTCCAGGCGAGGGAGGATGTCAAGTCTCCGGTATATCAGGCTGTTCCCGGTACGCCAGCGGCCGCAGCATGGCCAGCAGCGCGCCGGGATCGGGCACCGGGGCGAAGAAGGCGGCGTCGACACCCTCGACCGCTCTCACCGCGGCCCGGGCAAGATCGCTGCCCCGTTCGGTCACATGGATTCGCCTGGCCCGGGTATCCGCGGCGTCGACGGTCCGTACGATCAGCCCCTTGGCCTCCAGCTTCCGCAGCACCTCCGAGGTCATTTTCACGTCGGTGCCCGCCTGCCGGGCCACGCTGAGCTGGTTCGGCTCATCCCCGTGCGCGTTCAGCCACCAGGACGAGGCCAGCAGCACGAACTGCACGTGGGTGAGGCCGAGCGGAGCCAGCGCCGCGGTGACCGCGCGCTGCCAGCGCAGCGTGACGTGCCACAGCAGGAACCCCGGGCTCTCCTCCGGGTCGAGCGGCCGCGGGCCGGCCAGCCCCGCATCGGCCGGCCCGGTGCTGGTCGGCCCGGTGCTGGTCGGCCCGGTGCTGGTCGGCCCGGTGCTGGCCAGCCCGGTGTCAGGCGGCACGGTCAGCCTCCCGCGCGGCGGGCCAGCGCGGCCACGACCTCGGGAAAGTCGGCGGTGATCTGCGGACCGAGCTCCGGTCCGACCTGCCCGGCCGCCGCGCCGGTGATCTCCGTGCGGTAGACGATCCTGGTCTGCCCGAGCGCCGCGGGTTCCAGCCGGTGCTCGGTCCGCACCACGAAGTCGCCGGCGTCCATCTCGTCGGTGAACGACTCGCCCGGCTTGATCTCGGTCAGGCGCATCCGGATCGGCTCGTCGCCGGGCGGGGTCATGGTGAACACCGTGCCGACCGCGAACGGGCCGTCCACGGTGATCGTCTCGATGCCGTCGTTCCACTGCGGCCAGGACGCCATGTCGGCCCAGTGGCGCCACAGCGCTTCCGGGGCGGCGCTGGTCTCGAGCCGGTACTCGTACTCCCACATAATTCCTCCATGCGCAGATGATCT
>Ga0335083_10006633_pt1 | contig 14398 bp, 10 predicted proteins | sample Lox_Sample_42_FD_206716 | JGI IMG/M metagenome (GOLD analysis project Ga0335083, IMG submission 206716) | Soil microbial communities from Loxahatchee National Wildlife Refuge, Florida, United States - Lox_Sample_4.2 | ecosystem: Environmental > Terrestrial > Soil > Wetlands | place: USA...
GGCGCCTGCCTTTTTCTTCAAGTGGTTCCATGAAGCTCTTGCCGCCGCACTGGTGTTTGTCTGGCGCGGCGCCCGGTGCTTGGCCCCCCTGAGCGACAAGTCTCGATTTTTCTGGTCAGAGCGTTTTCCCAAGCTGGACGTCGCGGGTTCGAGTCCCGTCTCCCGCTCCATAAGCCCATTCACAATCAGCAGGTTGCACGCCGCGCTTGTAAGCAGCCGCAATTTCCCGTGACGAGGGCGAAGCCGAAGACACCACCAGTCATATCGACAGCGAGGTACGAAATGCTCGATCTGCAGGCGCGGTAACCCGGGTTGAGGTCGCGCAGAAGAACCGCGACGGGCCCGGAAAATCTTCGCCTCACACGGCAACGGTACCGGCGGGAGTGACCGACAACGTTGAAGTGGCTCAGGAGCAGGAACCGTAGCTACCGCGGGGCTTGACGATATCAACAGGGTCTTCGCCCACAAGGTGGCCAACTGAGCCCGGCGCGGGCTATGGCTTGTGGTTGTGAACGCCAGGTTCAAATCAAAGGAGCAGCGTGTCGATTCGGTGGGCATGCACGATGCTATCGGCCGGCGACCACTCGAAAACAGTGAAACGCCCGTCTTGTGAAGCGACGAGCGCGACAGAATCCCGCTGATCGTGCACAAACTGCGCGGCGGACAGGTGCCGGGTGCCTCCCAATTGGTCCGGATGAACAACCGCCGGCGTGGCGCCTCGGATCGGCTCACTCAGCACTACCTGCTCCACCGCGGGAGATCCGAGCAGCCGCACGATTTTGGCGCCGAACCCAAGCAGCTCATAACGGTTGTTTAACACCGTGGCGCCATCCACCGCGGTCAGTCCCCCTATCGCCGCAATCGCCGGGCAGTTCACGCCACTGGCAAATGCGGCCAGTTGGCCGAACGGCGTCACCGCATATTTCATCGGTTGCAGGATGGACGTGCGCCATGAATCGCGCTCCGCCGGGACGATGAGGAGCGTTCCGCCGCGGCGATGTTCCCGCATGGAGGTCGCCAATCGAACCAGAGTAACCAACGCGAGCCGCTCAGAACCCGGAGAGTTGAATTGGAGCAGCGATTTCAGCAAGCGCGGCGAATCGGGCCGCTCGGCGATGTGCTCGTCGACCATCTTTACCTGGTCGCCTTCCAACACGGCCACGTTGATGAACTTGCGTGTTTCTTCGCCGTTGTGATGTTTGATCACGAGAAGCCCCGGCGCGGCTACCTCCACCACAAAACAGAGAAAGGGGATGCCGCGGGTGGTTCCCCAGACCGATAGCGCGCCTTCTTCGAATGCCGGGACGGCGCCGGCTTGTGCGCGCCAGACTCCGAGATGGATGCCCGGTCTTTCCACGGCTGGCGCGAGGCGCGTCAGGGCGGCTGGATCCAAGGGCAGCAGACGCTCGAAAAGCATCGGATCCTGAGCCTTTTCCGGAGGGAGGATCGCCAAGGAAATACGCGTTTCGTACCCTTCCTCACGGCGAAGGCTCGTCCAAAAAGCTGCATCGAGGACGGCCTCGATCGACTGAACATCGGGAAGCGGAGCGACCGGACCGGCGGCGCGCTTTGAGGCCTCTTCCTGGTGGCAAGCGAAATATTCCTCGAGCATCGGCGCGACGGTTCGCGCGGCCGGGTAGGACAGGTTCATCGCGCGCGTCCCGTCCTTGCGACGGCGCCGGCGTACCGAATCCCGGGTTTCTGGCTGCTCGCCTGGCACATGAATCGGTTCATACTTCAGCACCTTAGGGCGTGATGCAGCCCGGCATCAGCGCGATTCACAGGCCCCGAGACGCTCCTCAATACTCCCGAAACCGTCACAGACCGTGTCGGGCTCCTCGCGGCCCGAATCCGACATCTGACGGACTCTTTCGTTGACAACATAGTGTCGCATAACATCTCAAGCTGGATGCGTGCTGGGCGGACCGGCAATCAGCCGGTCGTGGTGGCTGGCGGCCATTCCGGGCGGGTCACCGGTGTGTGCGGACCATGAGCCCCGGCATTCTCGATTTCGCCGCGGCAGAGGCGCGGCGCGGTCGTGGTTTGCGCGCCGGCAATTGAATGTCGTCAGCCGACCCTTTTCGGACGCATTGGGACTGGAGATCTGGGACGCTTTCTGCTATTCAAGAGAATAGGTCCTGATATAGTACTTAAATTCGAGTATCTGAGGTAGGCGTTGAAAATGCCCCCGACCCAAGAACGCCCTGAGGTGCCTCCGGAAGAGAGTCCCTCCGGACACGGAGCAACGCCGCCCAGCGTTGGCAAGTCGAAGAAACGAGGATTGATCTGGGTTGTCTTCCTGCTGATCATCGCGGGAATTGCAGCCTACGCCGTACGCCACGCCGGCGATGTGGGTAGCGCGCCCAAGGGAAGCGGAGGAGGCGGCGGCGGGGCCGCGGGACCGATTCCAGTGGTCGTCACCAAGGTTACGCGGTCCAGCGTCCCGCTCTACCTGAGCGATTGCCTGGGAAACGTCAGCCCATACTACACGGTGACTGTGAAATCGAGGGTGGATGGCCAGTTGATGCAAGTGGATTTCACGGAAGGTGAACTGGTCAAAGAGGGCCAAGTCCTGGCGGAGATCGATGACCGGCCATTTCACATCCAGCTCGATGTGGCGCAAGCCGCGCTGGCTCACGATCAGGCTCTGTTGAACAACGCCAGGCGGGACCTTAGCCGTTACCAGGACCTGATCAAGCAGAACGCCATTCCGGGGCAGACGCTGGACACTCAGACGGCACTGGTTGCCCAGTACGACGCCACCATCAAGCAGGATCTTGCCAATATCGACAGCGCCAAGCTGCAGTTGGTTTACGCGAAAATCACGGCTCCGATTACGGGTGTGGTCGGACTGCGTCTGGTCGATCCTGGAAATATCGTGCACGCGGGCGACGCCGGCGGCATCGTCACCATCACCCAACTCCAGCCCATTGCGGTGCTGTTCACGACCAACGAGGACAACCTTTCGAAGCTGATGCCGACGTTGCGCGCGGGCGCGCATCTGCCGGTAGAGGCGTACAACCGCGACAACTCGAAGAAACTGGCGTCCGGAACGCTGATGACCCCCGACAATCAGGTGGACAGCACCACCGGGACGGTGAAGCTCAAAGCCGTCTTCGATAACAAGGACAACGCCCTGTACCCGCAGCAGATGGTCAACGTCCGCGTGCTGGTGGACACCTTGAGCAATCAGCTCGTGGTTCCCAACGTAGCCATTCAATATGGACAGCAGGGCACGTTCGTTTATGTGGTGGATGACGATTCCAAAGTGCACCTGAAGCCAGTCCAGATCGGAATCACGACTGCTACTTCCACCAGCATCCTCAGCGGCATTACGGATGGGGAACGGGTGGTAGTGGATGGAACCGACAGGCTGATTGAAAACGCAACGGTTCGCGTGCGGAAGGCTGGTGAACTGGAAAATCCGCCGGGTTATGATGCCGGAAGCGGCGGGCGGGGCGGACGGCAGGGCGGCGGCCGGGGCCGGTCCGGCAAAGGTGAGGGCAGGAAGGGCCGGGGCGGAGGCGGCGGTCAGTGAGCCCGTCCCGAATCTTCATCCTGAGGCCGGTTGCGACCTCATTGATGATGGCCGGGGTTGTGCTCGTGGGAATTACTGCATTCCGGCAGTTGCCGGTTTCGGCACTGCCGCAAGTGGATTATCCGACCATCCAGATCCAGACGTTTTACCCGGGCGCGAGCCCCGATGTGGTGACGTCATCCATCACCGCGCCATTGGAAAAGCAGTTCGGACAGGTGCCCGGCTTGACGCAGATGACGTCGATCAGCTCCTTCAGCAGTTCGCTGGTGACATTGCAATTCTCCCTGGACCTGAGCATCGACGTGGCCGAACAGGAAGTGCAGGCCGCCATCAATGCCGCCTCCACGTTCCTTCCCAACAATCTGCCGTTTCCTCCCATTTACAGCAAAACGAACCCCGCCGACGCCCCGATTCTCACGTTGGCGGTGACGTCTTCCACTTTGCCGCTGCCGAAGGTTGAAGAATTGGCCGAGACGCGCATGGCGCAGAGGATTTCCCAACTCAAAGGCGTGGGATTGGTGAGCATCAGTGGCGGCCAGCGTCCCGCCGTGCGGGTGCAGGCGAATCCCACCGCGTTGGCGTCCTACGGGCTGAGTCTGGAGACCCTGCGGACAGCCCTCGCCAGCGCCAATGTGAATCAGGCCAAAGGGAGTTTCGACGGGCCCGACCAGGCCTGGACGATCAATGACAACGACCAGCTGAATGCCGGCGCGCAGTATGGACCGATCCTGATTGCCTATCGCAACGGCGCGCCAGTGCGCGTGAGGGACGTCGCCACGGTTATCGACGGCGCGGAAAACACCAAGCTGGCTGCCTGGATCAACGATCAGCCGGCGATCGTTCTAAATATTCAGCGGCAGCCCGGGACCAACATTATCAGCGTGGTCGATACCGTGAAAAGCATCCTTCCCCAGATCGAAGCCTCGCTTCCGGAAGGAATCAAGGTGCAGGTGGTCTCCGACCGCACCACCACCATCCGGGCGTCGGTGAAAGACGTCGAACTGGAGTTGCTGCTGACCACCGTGCTGGTGGTGATGGTCATTTTTTTGTTTCTGCGGAGTGCGTCGGCCACCATCATTCCCGGCGTGGCGGTGCCTCTTTCGCTCATCGGCACTTTCGCCGTGATGTACCTGCTGGGGTACAGCCTGGACAATCTTTCGCTGATGGCCCTCACCATCTCCACCGGTTTTGTGGTGGACGACGCGATCGTGATGATCGAGAATATCTCGCGTTACATCGAGAAAGGCGACTCAGGCATGGAGGCGGCGCTGCGTGGATCCGAGGAAATCGGGTTCACCATCGTATCTCTGACGGTTTCGCTGATCGCGGTGCTGATTCCCCTGCTGTTCATGGCGGACATCGTGGGCCGCCTGTTCCGGGAGTTCGCGGTGACGCTGGCCGTCACCATCATTTTCTCGGCCTTTGTCTCGCTCACGCTGACGCCGATGATGTCCGCGCGAATTCTGCGGCATCGCCCGCCTTCCGAGCAGGGGATTTTATATCGATGGTCGGAATGGTGCTTCACCAAAACCATCGAGGCCTACGGCCGAATGGTCAAGGTGGTGCTGCGCCATCAGTTTGTCACCCTGCTCATCGCGATCGCCACACTCGGTTTCACGATCTACCTGTACAGGATCGTTCCGAAGGGCTTTTTCCCGGTGCAGGATACCGGCTCGATTTTGGGAATTTCGCAGGCGGCGGAAACGGTTTCGTTCAGCGCGATGGCCAGCCGGCAGCAGGAACTGGCGCAAGTGATCCGGCGGGATCCGGCGGTGGAGAATGTCATCTCGTTCATCGGAGCCGACGGCGTGAACACCACCATGAACAGCGGCCGGATACAGATCACGCTGAAACCGCTCGAGGAACGTGCCGGCGTATCGGCGAACGATGTGATCCGGCGGCTGGATCCCAAACTGCAAGATGTGCCCGGCATCCGGTTATTCATGCAGCCGGTGCAGGATCTCACCGTGGAAGACCGCATCAGCCGGACGCAGTATCAGTATTCGCTGGATGCGCCGGACACGACCTCGCTCGATACCTGGGTTCCGCGGTTAGTGGAAAAAATGAAACACCTGCCGGAATTGCGCGACGTAGCGAGCGACCAGCAGAACAACGGTCTCGGCCTGCTGGTCAACATCGACCGGGATACCGCCGGCCGGCTGGGAATCACGCCGCAGAACATCGACGACACGCTCTACGACGCGTTCGGGCAGAGGCAGGTATCGACCATTTATACCCAGACCAACCAGTTCCACGTGATCCTGGAAGTGACGCCCCGGCTCCAACTCGATTCAGGGGCGTTGAGCAGCCTTTATTTGCCTATCGGTTCGGCGTCGGCGAATCTCGCCACTACGATTGCGCTGGCGGGAACGAACAGCGCCCTGACGGGCGCGGCGGCGCTGGCTCCTTCTCCGCTCGGATCGTTCACGCGGGCAGCCGTCATCCCGGTGCCGATTACCATTAACCACCAGAGCCAGTTCCCGGTGGTGACGCTTTCCTTCAACCTGGCGCCTGGGGCGTCACTTGGCGGGGCGGTTCAGCATATTCGCCAGGTCACCTCTGAATTGGGCATGCCGGCCAGCATTGAGCCCAGTTTCCAGGGGACGGCGCATGCCTTCGAGACGTCCCTGGCCAATGAATCGCTGCTGATTCTGGCGGCCATGGTCACCGTCTATCTGGTGTTGGGCATGCTGTACGAGAGCTTCATCCATCCCATCACGATTCTTTCCACGCTGCCGTCGGCCGGCGTGGGGGCGATCCTGGCTCTGATTCTGTTCAAGAAGGACCTGGACGTGATCGCGCTGATCGGCATCATTCTCCTGATCGGCATTGTGAAGAAGAACGCCATCATGATGATTGATTTCGCGTTGGAAGCCGAGCGGCATGAAGGGAAGAAGCCGGAGGAAGCCATCTACCAGGCGTGCCTGCTGCGCTTCCGGCCTATCATGATGACTACCATGGCGGCCCTGCTAGGCGCCGTGCCGCTGGCGTTCGGCAGCGGCGTGGGTTCCGAACTGCGAAAGCCGCTGGGTATCTGCATCATCGGCGGATTGCTGCTGAGCCAGGTAATGACCCTGTTCACCACACCGGTCATCTACCTGTATTTCGATCGGGCTGCAAACTGGGTCGGACGGGTGCGTGGTTCCGGGCGCGAGCCGGAGCTTCCTTCCCGGAATGCGTCGACCTGAGGCAGGCGCGTATGAGCATTTCCACTCCATTTATTCACAGGCCGGTCGCCACCACGTTGTTCACAGTGATGGTGACGCTAGCCGGCGCGCTGGCCTATACTCTGCTGCCGGTTGCCGCGCTACCCGAAGTGGATTTCCCGACGATCATGGTCAGCGCCGGTCTGCCCGGCGCCAGTCCGGAAGTGATGGCGGCATCCGTCGCGACTCCGCTCGAAAAGCAGTTCACGCACATCGCCGGCGTGACGGAAATGACTTCGCGGAGCTCTGTGGGTTCGGCGATGATCACGCTGCAATTCGATTTGGGCCGTGACATCAACGGAGCGGCCCGCGAGGTGCAAGCGGCCATCAATTCGGCCGGCGCCCTGCTCCCGGCCAATCTTCCATCCAAACCGAGGTACCGAAAGATCAATCCAGCCGACCAGCCGATTCTGCTGATGACCCTGGAAAGCGACGTCGTTCCCAGGCCGCAATTGTACGATATTGCCTCCTCGGTGTTCGCGCAGAAGTTGGCGCAGGTCGAAGGAGTCGGCCAGGTGAACGTGGGCGGCAGTTCGCTTCCCGCGGTTCGCGTGGAAGTCAATCCGCAGCCTCTCTCCCGCTATAACGTGGGTCTTGACCAGGTCGGCACCTTCCTGCAAGGCGCCAATTCCAACCGGCCGAAGGGATCGGTGGCAAACGACGAGCGGGAGATTCCGATTTACACCACCGACCAGCTTTTCAAGGCCGACGAGTACAAGAACCTCGTGGTGGTTTTTCGGCGGGGAGCGCCTGTCCGGCTGTCGGACCTGGGCCGCGTCGTCGATGCCAATGAAGACGTCCGGAACTTCGGTGTAGTCAACGGGAACCCGATGGTTCAGATCCAGATCAGCCGCCAGCCGGGCGCGAACATCGTGAAGACGGTGGCGCGCATTAAAGCTCTGATGCCGCAGTTTCAGGCCCAGCTTCCGCCAACGGTCCGTTTCAAGATTGCCAGCGACCGCACCATCACGACGCGGGATTCGCTGCACGATGCGCAGCGCAACGTGATCGTTTCGATCTGCCTGGTGGTTCTGGTGGTTTTCCTGTTCCTGCGCAGCGTCTGGTCCACCATCATTCCGAGCATCTCGGTTCCGGTCTCCATCATCGCCACTTTCGGCGCCATGTACCTGCTGGGATACACGCTGGACAACCTCTCTCTAATGGCGCTCACCATCGCGACGGGTTTCGTAGTGGACGATGCGATCGTGGTGATCGAGAATATCACGCGCCACATCGAAAACGGTCTGTCTCCGATGCAGGCTTCGCTGAAAGGCGCCGAAGAAATCGGATTCACCGTTCTTTCAATGAGTATCTCGCTGATCGCCGTATTCATTCCCATCCTGATGATGAGCGGCGTGGTGGGCCGCCTGTTCCGCGAATTTGCCGTGATTCTCGCCTGCGCCATCGGCATCTCGATGGTGATCGCGCTCACCGTGATTCCCAGCATGTGCGCACACTTCCTTAAAGAAGACCGAGGACACGGGTACCTGTATCGGCAGACCGACAAGATCTACAAGTGGATCATCTCGACCTACGCGTCAGCCCTCGATGTGGTGCTCAATCACCCGGCATCCGTCCTGGTCACTTTGCTGATCACGGTGGGCATCAACGTCTACCTTTACGACAAGATACCCAAGGGATTTTTCCCGCAGCAGGACACGGGACGGCTGCAGGGCGCGGTCATGGGTCAGCAGCACATCTCCTACCAGGCGCTGGTTACCAAGGCCCGATGGTTCGAGGAGAAGATCCGAGTCGACCCGGATGTCGAAGCGGTGACCATGGTGGCCGGAACGTCGGGCGGGGGCTTTGGGGGTAATTCCGCGCAGATCAACGTGCAGCTCAAACCCGTGGGGGTCCGAAAGTCCACCTCCGACCAGGTAGTCGCGCGCATTCGGCGCCAGACCTCGGGCGTGCCGGGGGCGACTCTCTACCTGCAGAATTCACAGGATGTTCGCGTTGGCGGCCGAATGTCCAACGCGCAGTATCAGTACACCATCCAGGCGCCGGACTTCGATGCGCTGGCGGTCTGGGGGCCGCGGCTGATGGAACGGCTATCGGCAGTTCCGGAGATTGCGGATGTGAGCTCGGACCAGCAGAATTCCGGATTGTCGTCCAACGTGACTATTGACCGGGATACCGCATCGCGGCTCGGGCTGACGGCCCAGGCCGTGGATTCGGCTCTGTACGACGCGTTCGGACAGCGGCAGGTTTCGGTGATGTACAAGTCCATCAATCAATACCATGTAGTGCTGGCGCTCCAGCAGCAGTGGTGGCAGAGCCCGGACTTTCTAAATACCATCTACGTGCAGACGCCCAGGGGCACCAACGTCCCTTTGTCGACCTTCACTCATTTCGCGCAAGGCATCACGCCGATTTCGCTCCCGCATCAGGGACAGTTTCCGGCTGCGACTCTTTCGTTCAACCTTTCCGAAGGCGTGGCTCTGAGCGACGCCGTGGCGGCCATCAACCGCGCCGAAGTGGAAATGGGCTTGCCCGCCAACATCACCGGGAAGTTCGCCGGCACCGCGCGGGCGTATCAGGAAGCGCTGCAAAACCAGCCGATCCTGATCGCCACGGCGCTCGTCGCCGTGTATATCGTGCTCGGCATGCTGTACGAGAGCCTCATTCATCCGCTGACTATCATCTCCACGCTGCCATCGGCCGGCGTGGGCGCGCTGGTAGGAATGGTCCTGTTCAAGAGCAATCTGGACATCGTGGGCATGATCGGAATCATCCTGCTGATCGGCATCGTGAAAAAGAACGCCATTATGATGATCGATTTCGCGTTGGCGGCGGAACGGAACGAGGGGATGAATTCACGGGACGCCATCTTCCAGGCCTGTCTGCTGCGATTCCGGCCAATCATGATGACCACGATGTGCGCGCTCCTGGGCGGGATGCCGATGGCGCTCGGTTGGGGCGCCGGCGCGGAGTTGCGAAAACCACTCGGAATTTCCATCGTAGGCGGGCTGGTGGTGAGCCAGATGTTGACCCTGTTCACCACCCCGGTGGTTTATCTTTACTTCGACCGGTTGCGCAAGTTCTTCTCGCGTCCGCAGCCGAGTTACCGGAACCGGCCCGGATTTCTGATTCCGGGCGGAGATGGCGGCCGGAGTTGATTCAGCGGACGGGCAAGAAAGTTCGCCGTCTCCGTCCCGATGCCACCTCCGAGGGATCGAAAGCTACCCGGAGCTGTTCGCCAAGGAACCCAGGCAACTCCTCATTGATCACATCGGCGTGAGTGGTGCACAGGCCGTGCGGCGCCGGGGATCACCTTCAAGCTGCCATTCTCAACGAGCCTGGAACTTGGTCTGCCCGAATCGTCGATGGGCCGGATCGGATCGGCGTCGCCTTGAATGACCAGAGTGGGGAATTCGATCTTCTTGAGGTCTTCGGTCTGGTCGGTTCCGGAAACAATCCTTGATGCAATCGTACGCCCCAACGATCGAGGCCTGCATCCCTTGCAGCCAGAACGATTCCCGAACGCCCTCAGACACCGCCGCTCCCGGCTTGTCGTGCCCATAGAACGGAAGGCTCGGGTCTTTAAAGAACTACGAACGTTCCTTGACCTCGCCGTCGCGAATTCCGAGATCGGCAGCGATATCGGCTGGCACACGTTTCGGCACAGCTACCGGTCTTGGCTGGATGAGACTGGTGCGCCTCTCACCGTCCAAAAAGAGTTGATGCGCCATGCCAGCATCCAGACCCGATGAACATCTACGGAAAGGCCATGACCGACACCAAGCGTCAGGCTCACCGCAAAGTCGTGGAGATGGTGCTTAAGTCCAAGAAAACCGAGGAAGGCAACGGCGAGAAGAAGCCGATTGCTGGTATTGGGAGCTAATGGGAGTTCGAGTCGTGCTCAGGAATCCGCGCAACTTGTTGAGGGAATTGGTTGCGGGGGGTGGATTTGAACCACCGACCTTTGGGTTATGAGCCCAACGAGCTACCAGACTGCTCCACCCCGCACTCACATCGTAGCGTACGTTACACGATCGGTCAAACTCCCGTGCCAACTGGTAAGCGGAGGCTCGTGGCTTGGTTCATCCGGCAGGAACTCGCAAGGTCGATGGCGGTCTCGCCTAAAATACCCTTTCGGCCCTGTCTCATGCGAGCCGGGTCGCGTCGTGAGGGCTGGCGACGCTCCCGGGTCTCGGGCGAAGACAACCCTTCCATCCCGACGGCCTCATCGTGGAGTCGCGCGGACCCGGTGGGCTGGCATTACCCGCCGAAGACTCAGTTTCTTCGACTGCCTTTGGTCTCCAGCCGCCTATTCGGTCTTATTGTGTCGGCGTCGCACGACGATCAGCAGCCCGAACAACAGTGCCAGCGCGGCGCAAATTACGCGAATCACACCCGAAGTCATAAACACTTCCTTTCTGGATTCCTTATCGTCCCGTTACATGTTCTCGATGAGCGGAATCAAATCGCGGATCAAATGAGTCAACACCGGACCCACGGTCACCGCGAATAACGACGGCAGCACGCAGAAGAATATCGGAAAGACCAACTTCACCGCCAACTTCGACGCGCGCTCCTCGGCTCTCTGCCGCGCCATGGTGCGCAAGTAATCGGCGTGCCCGCGAAGGCTGGCGGCGATACTCGTACCGAAGCGGTCGGTCTGAATCAATACCGCCACCAGCTTCTTTAAATCCTCCACTCCAGTCCGATCCGCCAGGTTGTGCAGGGCGTCGGCCCGCCGCTTCCCGGCGCGCAGCTCTAGATTCATTACCGTAAATTCGTCGGAAATCTCCGGATGCGCCGCGATCAATTCCTTGGCAACCTGCAAGGTGGTCTGGTCGATTCCTAATCCCGATTCCACGCAGATCACCATCAGATCCAGCGCGTTTGGCAGCCCCTTCTCGATCGCGTGCTTTCGCTTGCGGATCCGCCACAGCAAATATTGCATCGGAGCCACGTAACCCAATGCCGCGCCGGCTCCGACTCCCAGCACCAGGTTCGAGCTTCCGGCGCCGGCCTGCAGGGCGATGGCGGTCGCCGCCGCGCTGAAAATCAGCGTCCCCACCACGCGCGCGCCTTGAAAATAGTGCGCGGCGTTGGGGTTGCGGATACCCGCGCGCACCAGACGGCGCTTCATCAACGGAAGACCCCTGCCCGACGCCGGAAGCGCGGATCCAATCCGGCTGACGAGTTCGCGCCAGATCAGCGCCGGGGAGAATACTTCTTTCGGGACCAGCCGAGGTCCCACGGCCAGGCGCGTCAGCGAACGGGCGCTTCAGCCCGATCCAGGCCGTCCCTCCAGCGACCAGCAGAAATACGGCTGCCGTGAGTGCTCCCATCATTCCGTCACCCCAGCTGGGTCGCAGTTGGCAATTCCGATCCGGCAAAACGCGACTCGCATGCTCATACCTCGAACGTCACGATCTTACGAATGATCATGTACCCGATCCCCTGCAGGCCCAACGCGGCTCCAAGCAACTCATGCCCCATGGGATCGTCGATGAAAAACCGCGCATAACTCGGGTTCACGACGAACATCAGGACGGCAACCGCGAGCGGAATCGCCGCCAGGATTCGTCCCGACATCAGGCCCTGCGCGCTGACCGCCCGAACGCGCGCCCGCAGCTTGAACCGCTCGCGGATCAACTGCGCCAGCTTGTCGAGCAACTCCGCCAGATTGCCGCCCGTGCGTTTTTGCAGGAGAACCGCGGAAACAAAGAATTGCACATCCATCGAGGGAACGCGCAGCGCCAGCTTCCGCAACACGATTTCCAGGGGCTGCCCCAGGTTCTGTTCTTCAAAAACGCGCCGGAACTCGCCCGCCACCGGTTCACTGAATTCGCGGTGCGCCATCTCGATGGCCACGGAATACGCATGACCGGCCCGCATCGACCGTGAAATGAATTCCAGACAATCCGGAAATTGCGCCTCGAATTCCATCACGCGCTTCCGCGCTTTGTGCCGTGCGTAAGCCAGGGGCAGGCCGGCCGTCACGCATCCAGCCGCCAAAGCCGCCACGGGAAGGGAGTTGCCGCTTACCAGGGTGACGGCGCCGAAGCCGGCCAGGAACATTGTGACGCAGCGATGCAGCAATCCCGCCGGGCCCCACTTCAGATCCGCAGTCTCCAATATGCGGCCGGCTTTCTGTTTCAACCGCAGCCGATCCATGAGCTGCGCCGTCAAGCGTCCGCGGACTCCCGTTGCCGCTTCGATCAGCCGGGGGCGCCCCGCGGCCGCCGACGGTCCGATCACTCGCGGCGCCAGCCTCCTCACCGCCAGCGCGGCGTCCCGCTTTTCCATGTGCCGCGCCACCAGGGAATAGGTGAGGACCGCGGTTGTGGCCGCGACCAGAAACAAGGTCAGCACGCCGGCTCTCCGATTTCCACAACTTCATCGAACACGTCCAGCGGCAGGCGTACCCCCGCGGTTACCAGCTTCTCGTTGAACTTTGGAAGGATGCCGGTGGCGCAGAACCGTCCCAGCACGCGGCCTTCGGGCGTAAGGCCGCGCTTCTCGAAGACGAAGATGTCTTGCAGCGTGACAATATCCGTCTCCATGCCGGTGATTTCGGTGATGCTGGTGACACGACGCGTCCCATCACTCAAACGCGAACACTGCACCAGCAGATGCACGGCCGAGGCGATCTGCTGCCGGATGGCAGTGAGGTGCATGTTGGCGTTGGCTAGCGTGACCATGACCTCCAACCGCGACACCGCGTCGCGCGGCGTATTGGCATGGACGGTCGTCAGCGAGCCGTCGTGGCCGGTATTCATCGCCTGCAGCATGTCGAGGGCCTCCTCGCCACGCACCTCGCCCACGATAATGCGATCGGGACGCATGCGGAGGCTGTTGATCAGAAGTTGCCGTTGACGCACGGCGCCCTGGCCTTCAAGGTTCGGGGGGCGGGTTTCCAGCCGCGCCAGATGCGGCTGCTTGAGTTGCAGTTCGGCGGCGTCTTCGATGGTGACGATGCGTTCCTTGGGCGAGATGAACGCCGAAAGCGCGTTGAGCAGCGTGGTCTTGCCCGCTCCGGTGCCGCCCGAGACAATGAGGTTGAGGCGCGCCCGCACCGCCCCTTCCAGGAGCATCATCATGCCGCGCGTCACCGACCCCTTGGCCACCAGGTCGTCCGGCATCAGCCGGTCGGTTGCGAAGCGGCGGATCGAGAGCAGCGGGCCATCCACGGCCAGCGGCGGAATGATGGCATTGACGCGCGAACCGTCGCTCAAACGGGCGTCCACCATGGGGTTCGATTCGTCGACGCGGCGCCCGACCTGGGAGACGATCTTGTCGATGATGCGCAGCAGATGGCCGTCATCATGGAAGCGGACGTTGGTCAGCTCCAGAATGCCTTTCCGCTCCACGTACACCTGGCGGTGGCTGTTCACCAGGATATCGCTGACACCCGGATCCGCCAGCAGCGGCTCGAGCGGGCCCAGTCCGAAGACCTCATGCAGCACTTCATCGGAGATCTGCTGCTTTTCAGCGGCGGTGAGGGGCGTCGGTTCCTCCTGCATCATCGCCAAAACCGCTTCCCGCACTTCGGCGCGGATGTGATCGTTGTCGATGCCCGCCAATGCGTCCAGGTTGATCCGTTCGAGCAACTTGCGGTGGAGGGCGAACTTCAGCTCCTGATACTCCGTTTTCAAAGCAGCGGGATTGGCAGCGTGGTGAAGCAGACGCTGTTCCCAGT
>Ga0335083_10006634_pt1 | contig 14397 bp, 14 predicted proteins | sample Lox_Sample_42_FD_206716 | JGI IMG/M metagenome (GOLD analysis project Ga0335083, IMG submission 206716) | Soil microbial communities from Loxahatchee National Wildlife Refuge, Florida, United States - Lox_Sample_4.2 | ecosystem: Environmental > Terrestrial > Soil > Wetlands | place: USA...
TGGCGCGTGCGCAACAGCGCCATCCTCTGGGCGCTGATCGCCGCAGGCTTCTACGTCGGTTTCATCGTGCTGACGCTGGTGCGGGCGGCGCGATGAGCGACACGCGCCGCGCCAACCGCAGCATGATGCTGAAGCTGCTGGTGTTCGCCGCCGGCAGCTTCGGGTTCGGCTTCGCGCTGGTGCCGCTCTACAACGTGCTGTGCTCGGTCACCGGCTACGGCGACCAGAAGAAGCTGCTCGAGAAGGTGAGCGCCATCGAGCACCCGCAGACCAGCCGCACCGTGACCGTGGAGTTCCTCACCGACGTGGCCAGCGCCGGGGAGTGGGAGTTCCGCCCGGTGAAGCGCACCATCCAGGTGCACCCCGGCGAGCTCTACACGGCGCAGTTCTTCGCCCACAACCTCACCGGGCGCGAGTCCACGGCGCAGGCGGTGCCGAACATCGCCCCCTCCGAGGTCGCCGCCTACTTCCACAAGACCGAGTGCTTCTGCTTCTCCCCGCAGCACTTCGCCAGCGGCGAGGGGCGCGACATGCCGGTGCGCTTCATCATCGACCCGGCGCTGCCCGCGCACATCGACATCATCACCCTGGCCTACACCTTTTACGACGAGTCCTCGCGCGTGACCGCGCGACGCTGAAGATCACCCGAGGCTTCTGAAAGTCCACGACATGGCGAACGCACCCAGCACCGGCAGCAGCAAGTACTACATCCCGCACGACAGCATGTGGCCGATCGTCGGCTCGGTGGCGCTGTTCAGCGTCATGCTCGGGGCCATCTCCTATCTCAACGACTGGTTCCCGGGCATCGCCTTCCTGCCCGGCGCCATCCTGCTCACGATCATGTTCGTCGGCTGGTTCCGCGTGGTGATCGGCGAGAACCAGGCGCACATCTACAACCTGCAGGTCGACCGCTCGTTCCGCATGGGGATGATGTGGTTCATCTTCTCGGAAGTGATGTTCTTCGGCGCCTTCTTCGGCGCGCTGTTCTACGCCCGGGTGCTCTCGGTGCCGTGGCTCGGCGGCGAGGGCGTGAAGGTCTTCACCAACTACATCCTGTGGCCGAACTTCGAGAGCAGCTGGCCGACCAACGGCCCGGCGCACGTCGGCGGGCACGCGGATGGCACGTTCACGACCATCCCGGCGATCGGCATTCCGCTGCTGAACACCGCGATCCTGCTCACCAGCGGCTTCACGGTGACCATGGCGCACCACGCGCTGCGCGCCAACCACCGCACCGCGCTCAAGATCTGGCTGGCCCTCACCTTCCTCCTGGGCTTCACCTTCGTCGGCTTCCAGGCCCACGAGTACGGCGAGGCCTACCGCGAGCTCGGCCTGCGGCTCTCGACCGGTATCTACGGCTCGACCTTCTTCATGCTCACCGGCTTCCACGGCCTGCACGTGACCATCGGCGCCATCATGCTGCTGGTCATCTGGCTGCGGGTGCTGGCGGGGCACTTCACGCCCCAGCGTCACTTCGCCTTCGAGGCCGTCGCCTGGTACTGGCACTTCGTCGACGTGGTGTGGCTCGGGCTGTTCATCTTCGTCTACTGGCTGTAGCGGCCCGCGGCAGCCGCGGCGCCCGGGCGCGCTAGGGGTGCGAGGCGAGCGGCGCCCCGCCCAGGGTGTGCGGGGCGATGTAGCCGAGCCGCCAGGCGAGGATCAGGAGCACGAACAGGCCGAGCGAGAGGCTGATGCGGATGGTCAGGGCGCGCGCCAGCTTGCGCGAGTCCTCCTCGTCCCGGCCGCGCGACAGATGAAACAGCCCCGACCCGAGGCTGGCGAGAATCCCCGCCAGGCACAGGAACACCAGGAGCCAGATGAGCGCTTGCATGGCAGGCAGTGTAGCGCGCGGCGCGCGCCCCCGGGGCAGCGGTGAGCCCGCCGCGCCTCGTGCCGGCGCTCATCACGCTCCTCGCCTGCGCGCTGTTCGTGCGACTCGGGATGTGGCAGTGGCAGCGCGGCAGCGAGCGCGAGCGCGAGTGGCAGCGCTTCGCGCACGGTGCCGAAGAGCTGCAGACGCCGGGAGCCGGGCCGCTGAGTGCCGTGCCGACCTACCAGCGCGTGCGCCTCACGGGCGTGCTCGATGGCAGCCGCCAGTTCCTCCTCGACAACCGTGCCTACCGCGGGCGTGCCGGCTACGAGGTGCTGACGCCGCTGGCGCGCGCAGGCAGCCTCGCCATCCTCATCGACCGCGGCTGGGTGCCCTTCTCGGGCTCGCGCGCGCTGCTGCCGCAGGTGCCACTGCCGAGCGGCACCGCCGCGGTGAGTCTCGCCGGGCGCCTCGCCCCGCTGCCGAGCGCCGGGCTCGCCCTGGGTCACGCGCCCCCGGCAGGGGAGTGGCCCAAGGTCACCTCCTTCCCGAGCATGGCTGAGCTCTCGCAGGCCCTGGGTCAGCCGCTCGAGCCGCGCATCGTGCTGCTGGATGCGGGAGAGCCGCTCGGCTACGCGCGCGACTGGCAGCCGCCGGGAATCCCGCCGCTGCGCCACTTCGCCTATGCCATCCAGTGGTGGGCGTTCGCCGTCACGGCGCTTGTGATCTGGGCGCTCATGGCGCGCCGCCGCACACGGCGGGTGGCCTAGGTGGACTCCGCCGGCGCCGCGCTGCGCGCGCGCAACCTGCGCACCCTCGCGGTGCTCGCGGGCCTGTTCCTCGTGCCACTCGCGCTCGCCTTCTTCACCTACTACGGCAGCAGCTGGCGCCCGGCGCGGAGCCTGAATCACGGCGTGCTCATCGCGCCTCCCCGCCCGCTGCCGCAGCTGGCGCTGCCGGCGGTGCTGCCGGCAGGCCCGGCCCAGGGGCTGCCGCCCGGGCGCTGGTCGCTGGTGTACCTCGGCGGCGGGGCGTGCGATGCAGCCTGCCGGCAGGCGCTGTTCGTCATGCGCGCCGCACGGCTCGCGCTCAACAACGACATCGGACGCGTGGCGCAGGTGCTCCTCGTCACGCGCGACTGCTGCGAGCGCGCGGCGCTGCAGCGCGATTACCCCGGGCTCACGGTACTCGATGCCACGGGCGAGGGGGCCGCACCGCTCCTGGCGCTGTTTCCGGCCGACGAGCGCGCCCACACCCTGTTCGTGGTCGACCCGCTCGGCAACCTCATGATGGGCTACGATGCGCGCCAGAATCCGCGCGGCCTGCTGGAAGACCTGCAGAAGCTCCTGCGGCTGTCGCACATCGGCTGACGAGAGAACGACGCGGACACTAGGGGAGAGAGCGCCGAGCATGCCCGTCGCCCGCTGGATGCGCCGCCTCGCCGTCGCCGGCGTGCTCCTGTGCTTCGCCGTCGTGGTGCTCGGGGCCTACGTGCGCCTGAGCGCCGCGGGGCTCGGCTGCCCGGACTGGCCGGGCTGCTACGGCAAGCTCACTCCCACCGCGGCGGCGCAGGATGCCGCGGCCACCGCCGCCTGGGCGCGCCCGCTGGAAGTGGGCAAGGCCTGGCGCGAGATGATCCACCGCTACGCGGTCGGCACCCTGAGCCTCATGGTGCTCGGCATCGTGGCGCTCGCCTTCGCCGCGCGGCCCCGCCTGGTGAGCCTGCCCTACGCGCTCGCGCTCCTCGCCACGCTCCTGGTGCAGGCACTGCTCGGCGCGCTCACCGTCACCTGGCAGCTGAACCCCCTGATCGTGACGCTGCACCTGCTGCTCGGGCTCACGACGCTCGCGCTGCTGTGGTGGCTCGCCCTCTCGCTGCCCTTGAACACCTGGAGCGCGAGCGCGATCGCCATGCCCACCCGCCGCAGCAGCGGCGGGGGCGCGCAGCCCTTCGTCACCGCCTACCGCCTGACCCTGCTCGCCCTCGTGGCGCTCGCGCTGCAGATCGCGCTCGGCGGCTGGACCAGCAGCAACTACGCGGCGATTGCCTGCCCGGACTTCCCCACCTGCCAGGGGAAGCTGTGGCCACCTGCGGACTTCCGCCATGCCTTCACGCTCTGGCACGGGCTCGGGGTCAACTACGAGGGTGGCGTGCTCGGGAACCCGGCACGCATCGCCATCCACCTGACGCATCGCCTCGGGGCGCTCATCGCCAGCCTCGCGCTCTCGCTGGCGGCGCTCTACGTGCTCAGGCAGCGCGCGCTCGGGAGCGTGCGCGGGCGCGCCGCCGCGGTGCTGGCAGCTCTGGCGCTGCAGCTCGGGATCGGCGCCTCGATGGTGCTGCGGGGCTTTCCGCTGTGGCTCGCGACGCTGCACACCGCAGGAGCGGCGCTGCTGCTCCTGGCGACGCTCGCGCTGCTGCGCGGGCTGCGCACCGGCTGATCAGCCCTTCTTGCTCAGCAGCATGAGCGGATTGGGAGTGGGCTCGGCCACCTTGTAGAGGGTGTTGCGGTCGCGGTGCAGGAAGGGCTCGGCGCGCCCGCGCACCAGGAGCATGGTGTCCAGCACGTAGCTCCAGCTGCCGTCGGGGTTGAACACCACCTCGATGCGGTAGGACTCGGTGCGGAAGGCGTACTCGAGGAAGTCGGTCGAGCAGATCCCGTAGGAGGTCGAGCCGCGCTGCGCGCTGAGCACGAGCTCGGTGTCCTCGGGCTTGGCGCGGCCGGAAGCGATCGCGACCTGGCCGCGCGGGATCGAGAGCGTCTGGATGATGAGCCCGGTCGCGGGCTCCCACAGCCAGTAGCCGGTCTGGTCGTGGAAGGTCGGCTCCTCGTCGGTGGCGAGGATGCGGGTGTGGTAGCGCAGCCCGTAGAAGAGCTGCGGGCCGTTGGACTGCGCGTCGATCGGCTGCAGCTCGATGCGCTCGTTGAAGTCGCGCCGCTCGGCCCCCTCGGGCTTGGGGTTGACGTCCACCCCGGTGCTGCGGTTCTCCCAGATGCCGGCGAGGCGGCGCAGCGGACCTAAGTTCGCGAGCGTGTCGGGGGAGGGATCCTGCTCGGTAAAGATGTCCTCGGGAAAGCTCATGGCGCCTCGCTGCAGGGGGTTTTTGGGCATTCTAAGCGCAGCCGGGGCCGGTGCGGGCCGCCGTCGCAGGCGATCTGCTACGCTCCGCATCCCCCGTCAGCGACCTCAGGCGAACTGCCCGCGCGCCGTGGCCACCAACCCGCACTACGTACCGGCCGCGCCCGCCCCCTGGAGGCGCTACCTCGAGCTCACCAAGCCCAAGGTGGTGGCGCTCATCACCTTCACGGCCATCGTCGGCACGCTGCTCGCGAGCCCGGGCGTGCCGCCGTGGGCCGCCTTGGTGTGGGGCAACCTCGGCATCGCGCTCGCCGCCGCCTGCGCCGCCACCATCAACCACGTCCTCGACAGGCGCATCGACGAGCAGATGGCGCGCACCCGCGCCCGCCCGCTCCCCTCGGGCACCCTCACCGAGGCGCACGCGCTCGCCTTCGCCGCGGTGCTCGGGGTCGCCTCCATGGCAGTCCTCGCCTTTCTGGTGAACCTGTTGACGGCGGCGCTCACCTTCGCCTCGCTCATCGGCTACGCGGTCATCTACACCGTGTGGCTCAAGCGCGCGACCTCGCAGAACATCGTCATCGGCGGCGCCGCGGGCGCCGCCCCGCCGGTGCTCGGCTGGAGCGCGGTCACCGGCAGCGTCGAGCCGAACGCGCTGCTGCTCTTCCTCATCATCTTCGTATGGACGCCGCCGCACTTCTGGGCGCTCGCCATCGCGCGCCGCGACGAGTACGCGCGCGCCGGCATCCCGATGCTGCCGGTGACGCACGGGCTCGCGTACACGCGCCTGCAGGTGCTGCTCTACACGGTGCTGCTGACGCTGGTGACGCTGCTGCCGTATCTCACGCGCATGAGCGGGCTCATCTACCTCATCGCCGCGCTGGTGCTGAACGCGGGATTTCTCTACTACGCGCTGGTCCTCAAGATCACCGCGCGCGAGGAGCTGCCGATGCGCGTGTTCCGCTTCTCGGTCACCTACCTCATGTGGCTGTTCGCCGCGCTCCTCGTCGATCACTACCTGCCGGCGTTCCGCGGCGCTCCCTGAGCGAAGCTGTAACGGCGTGTCGCGCTTGTAACGCCCACCCCGCCTCGGTGTTGCGGGCTGTAACGGAACGCGCGCCGTGCGGGCGGTTGCGTCCAGGCTGACGGTTGAACTCGTGTCGGGGCGGGCGGAGCATCCTCGCCGGGCACAAGAACAACGGCGGCGCTGTCGAGTCGCGGTGTCGCCTTTCGGGAGCATTCCCATGAATGCAAGGACACTCGCCTTAGCCGCGCTCGGCGCCGCGGCGACGATCGCCCACGCCACTCCGACCTCGCTCGCACCCGGTGACACCGGCGTGCCGGTGCCCGCCTACGCAAGCACGGGGATGACACCGACGGTGGAGGTGCTCGCCAACACCGGCGTGCAGACGGCGAGCGTGGGCAGCACCACGGTCAGCTTCGATGAGGTGGCCGTCAACACCAGCCTCAACCCCGCGGGCGTGGTGTTCGCCTTCGCGGTCGCGACCTCCAACGTGCCGACCGAGCTGTCGGCGGGACTTGCCGGCTTCAGCGGCTTCAGCACCGCGGTCGAGTCCTGCGACCCGATCGCGCTCGCCAATGCCAGCGTCTGCGGCACCGCCACGGGCAGCGCGGCGCGCAGCACCGGCATGGGTGACGTGGTGACCTTCAGCGGCATGGGCACGACCGCGGTGACGCTGCCGCCGGTCGGCACGGTCAATCTCAGCAATGCCTACGGCGTCTTCACCAACGCCCGCTCCTTTACCGATCCCTCGGTGACCATCACCGACGACGGCCAGACGTTCGTGTTCGAGGGCCTGGGTCCCTCCACGGGACCCTCGTCGGTTCCCGAGCCCGGCACGCTCGCGCTCCTGGCGCTCGGGCTCGCGGCAGTCGCGGGCCTGCGGCGCCGCCGCGCAGCGCGCTAGCTAGCCTTCAGGGCAGATCGAAGAGCAGCACCTCGGCGGACTCACCGCCGCGCAGCGCGAGCTGCGCGGGGCCGGCGATGCCGACCCCGTCGCCGGCAGCGAGGCGCGTGTCGTTGACGAGGAGCGACCCGCGCGCCACGTGCAGCCACGCGCGCCGCCCGGCGGGCACCGCGAACTCGGCGTGCTCGGCGCCATCGAACAGCCCGGCGAAGATGCGCGCGTCCTGGTGGATCAGCACCGCGCCCTCCCTGGGCTCGCCCGCGGCGATGAGCCGCAGCCGCCCGCGCTTCTCGCTCGCCTCGAAGTGCTTCTGCTCGTAGCCGGGGGGCAGCTGCCTGGTGTCCGGGTGGATCCAGATCTGCAGCAGGTGCGCCTCGGCCTTGCTCGAGGGATTGAACTCCGAGTGCAGCACGCCCGTGCCCGCGCTCATGCGCTGCACGTCGCCGACCTTGATCACGGAGCCGTTGCCCATCGAGTCCTTGTGCTCGAGCTCGCCGGCGAGCATGTAAGTGACGATCTCCATGTCGCGGTGGCCGTGCTTGCCGAAGCCCTGGCCGGCGGCGACGCGGTCGTCGTTGATGACCCGCAGCGGCCCGAAATCCACCCACTCGGGGTCCTGGTAATCCCCGAAGGAGAAGGTGTGGTAGGTCTTCAGCCAGCCGTGGTCGAAGAAGCCGCGCTCGGCGCTGCGGCGCATCAGTTGCTGCATGGGGCGTCCCTCGAAAAAAAAACGGTCCCGCTCGGGAAGAGTCTAGGAGCGAGTGGCAGGGGCTGCCACTGCTGGTCCCTCGGCACGCTTGTGCAGCATGTGCCAGGAATACACGAGCTTGTCCTTGAGCAGGAGCATGCCGGTGGAGTGGTAGGCGTTCTCGGCGAGCTGCCCGTAATGCTCGGAGCCGTAGTACCCAGAGGTCTGGCAGCCGTAGACGGCAAGGATCGAGGACTCGATCGCGGCGAAGCGGCCCTCGATCTTGCCGAACATGGCGCTCTCGAAGCTCCACCTGAGGCTGTCCCCGGGCGCGCGCGGCGGCTCGATCAGGTAGGCCTGCACGAACTCGGTCGGCGGGGAGCCGAGTACCTTGAGCTTGCCCGAGAGCAGCCAGCACTCGCTGCGGTGCGCGATCTCGGTGCGCGCGTGCGCCTCGAGCGGCTCGCCGTCGGCGCGCCACAGCGTCCCCGTGCCCGTCCACACACCCGGCTCGAACAGAAACGTATGTTTCATGTTGCCATTATGGCGCGCGCGTGGGTTTCGGGGTACGTTGCAGGGAAACTACAGGAGCGGTAGGTGCCCCATGCTGACCGAGCGCATCTGGTCCGGGAATTCGCTGCGCAACTTCTTCTACCTGATCGCGGATCCCGACAGCGGCGAGGCGCTCGCGGTCGATCCGCTCGACTGGCGCATGGTGCTGGACGTGGCCAAGAAGCACGGCTGGAACATCACCCAGATCCTCAACACCCACGAGCACGGCGACCACACCGGCGGCAACGTCGGGCTCAAGGACGCCACCAAGGCGAAGGTGCTGGCGCATGAGGGCGCGGCGCCGAAGATCGGCACCGGCATCGACCGGGGCCTGAAGAAGGGCGACGTGGTCAAGGTCGGGCGCGTCGAGCTCGAGGTCATGGACACCCCGGGCCACACCATGACCCACGTGTGCCTGCTGTCGCACACGGACGTGCCGGCACTGTTCTGCGGCGACACGCTGTTCAACGCCGGCGCCGGCAACTGCTTCAACGGCGGCAACCCCGAGGTGCTCTACGACACCTTCGCGACGCAGCTGTCGCGGCTGCCGGATGCCACCCGCGTCTACCCGGGCCACGAGTACCTGTCGCGCAACCTCGAGTTCACCCTCGACCGCGAGCCGACCAACACGGACGCCACCGGCTTCCTCGCCGAGGCCAGGCAGCACCCGCCCGCCGATGCCCCGGTCACCACCCTCGGGGAGGAGAAGCGCTTCAACACCTTCCTGCGCCTGCAGAGCCCGGCAGTGATCGCGAAGCTGCGCGAGAAGTTCCCGGACCTTCCCGAGCGCCCGGACCCGAAGACCGTGTTCGTCAAGCTGCGCGAGCTGCGCAACAGGTGGTGAGCGCGTTTGCAGCGGCTGGCGGCTGCGCGCTGCCCACTGGTCCTCGCGCCGCTGAGGCTCATTTCGCCCCGGCACCCAGGTAGCGGTCCATCCACCCGAGCCAGCGCTGCTCGCGGTCGACCAGGAAGCTCGGGCGCTCAGGCACGTGCGTCTCGCCCGGGTAGACGACGAGCTGCGCCGGCACGCCGAGCGTGCGCAGCGCCTGGTACATCTGCTCGCTCCCGGCGACGGGCACGATCAGGTCCTCCTCACCCGCCATGAAGAGCGTCGGCGTGTGGATGCGGTCGGCGTGGAAGAACGGGTAGGACACTTTCAGCCAGCGCGCGGTGTCCTGCCAGGGCGGCGAGAGCTCGGCGTTGTACTGCGCGATGTCCTCGTCGGTGCCGTAGAGCGCCGTCTGGTTGGCGCTGCCGCCGCCGCTGATCGCGGCCTTGAAGCGCGTGTCGCTCGCGATCAGGTGATCGGTGAGGATGCCCCCATAGCTCCAGCCGCCGACGCCGAGGCGCTCCGGGTCCGCGATCCCGGAGGCGACGGCCCAGTCGACGGCGGCGTGCAGGTCCTCGACCTCCCTGTGGCCCCAGTCACCCAGGACCGCCTGGGCGAAGGCGGCGCCGCGGCCACCGCTGCCGCGGTAGTTGACCGCGAGCACCAGGTAGCCGTGGGTGGCGAAGAACTGCCGCTCGAGCGGCGGTCCGTAGCTGGAGAGCTCGAGCGAATGATCGTCCTGGCCGTCCGGGCCGCCGTGGAGCCAGAGGATCGTCGGATAGCGGCGGCCGCTCACGTAGCCTGAGGGCTTCACGAGCTGGCCGTGCACCTCGGTGCCATCCGCGCTCTTGAAGCGGATGTCCTCGACCGCGCCGAGAGTGATCCCGGCGAACAGGGCATCGTTGTGGTGCGTGAGCGCGCGCAGCCGCCCGCCCTCGAGCGCGTACACCTCCGGTGGCGCCTGGTCGGACGAGGCCACGACCGCGGTGTGGCCGGCGGACTCGGCGAGATAGAGCACCACGACGTTCTCGGCGAGGCGAGTGAGCGCTCTGTCCGCGAGACTCACGCTCGCGGGGTACTGGTAGCCGTCGTCCTCCACTGCGAAGAGCAGCGAGCGGCCGTCACCGCTCAGGCGCGCCCGATACACCTGGCGATCGAGGTCCGGCGCGAGCAGGCGCAGCTCGCCGCCATCCACCGCCGCGAGCGCCGGACGGTCGTTGAAGTAGGCGAAGTACTTCGGCTCATCCCCGAGCATGATGACGAGCGAGCGCCCGTCGTGCGTCCACTCGAGGTGCTGTTTGTCGGGCGACCAGAGGCTCGCCAGCCGCCGCGCGGCCGCGCCGGCGCGGGCGTCGATGACGTAGAGGGACTCGCGGGTCACCTCCTCGGCGGAGCTGAAGTCGGCGCCGACGAAGGCCACCTGCCTGCCGTCGGGAGAGAACGCCGGGTGCGAGTCCCAGCGGTGCGGCGCATCGGTGAGCGCCGCGCAGGCGCCGCTCCTGAGATCCAGCAGGAACAGCCGCGTACGCGTGTCCTCGGTCAGGTAGCCCTGGCCCTGCAGCTTGAAGTAGTAGCCATCGACCACGAGCGGCCGCGGCGGCTTCGCCGCCGGGTGCGGCTGCGGGGCACGGCAGGCATCCTGCTCCGCGTCGGCACGCATCACGAGCACCGCGTGCTGGCGGTCGGGTGAGAGGGCGTAGGCGGAGATCTCGCCGCTCACCCGGCTCATTGCCCGCGGCGAGCCGCCCTTGCGGTCGATGAGCCACAGCTGGGTGGGCGAGTCCGCAGGGCGCGCCGACAGGAAGCTCAGGAACTGCCCGTCGGCCGTGAAGCGCGGCTGGCTGACGCCCTCCCCGCGGGTGAGGGCGAGCGGTGCGGGATGCGCCCAGTCGGTGATCCACAGCGCATCGCGGCCCTCGTCATTGGCGCGCTCGTAGCTCGTGAGGAGGTAAGCGACGGCGGTGCCGTCGGGCGCGACCTCGACGTCCGAGACGCTGAGGAAGCGGTACCAGTCCTCAGGCTCGAGCGAGCGCCCGGCGTGTGCTGCGAGCGGCAGCAGCGCGCAGAGCTTCAGGAGCGGGGACAGCAGGCGTTTTGCGAGCACGAATGAATCCTCGACCCCGGTTGCGATGAGTCTAAAGTTCCCGGCCCCGGGAGCGGCGGCGGCGTGGCCGCGCGGCGCGGCAGTTTAGCCGGTTGCGCTCCCGCGGTGCACGCGGCGCGCCCGCGCCGGCCCTGCGTGCTACCCTGCCGCGCCGCGGCCCGCCCCGGCCGAAACCGCATGAACGCGCCCCGTATTCCTGCCGCCCTCGAGCAAGGCCGCCGCCAGGCGCACGATGCGCTGCGCGCCGGCCGCGCCGCGAGCGCCGAGCGCCTGCTGCGCGCACTCCTCGCGCAGTTCCCGGGCGAGGTGAACTGCGAGTGGCTGCTCGCGGTCGCGCTACTCGACCAGGGCCGCGCTGCCGAGAGCGTCGCGCTGCTTGAGCCGCTGCTCACGCGCGTGCCGGACTTCACCCAGGCGCGCGTGGACCTCGCGCGCGCCTATCGCCGCGCCGGCCGCCCGCAGGAGGCGCGCACCGCGGTGCGCCGCGTGCTCGAGCAGCAGCCGCATCACAGCCGCGCCTGGCTCGCCTATGGCGACGTACTCGTGGATCTTGCGCAGTATGAGGATGCGCGCATCGCCTTCGAGCGCGCGCATCACACCGACCCCGAACGCTCCCGCCTCGAGGCCGCCACCGCGGCACTCGCGGATCGCAAGCAGGCCGAAGCGCTGTTCCGGGCCATCCTGCAGGGCGATCCGAGCCACCCGGCCGCCCTCACCGGGCTCGCGGCGCTGTCGCTCGCTGCCGATGTGCCGCAGGACGCCGAGCGGCTGCTGCGCCACGCGCTCAGGCAGTCCGAGCACCTGCCGCTCATCTGGCGCGGCCTCGGGCAGACCTACATGGCGCTCGGGCGCATGCAGGAGGCGGACGCCGCCGCGCGCAAGGTACTGCAGATCGAGCCCGAGAATCCGCAGTCCTGGCTCACCATCGCCGGGGTCGCGACCCGCATGCTGCGCCAGGAGGCGGCGCTCGAGGCCTACGAGCGCGCCGCACGGCTGCAGCCCAACGAGGTCCGCGTGCACCTCTCGATCGGGCACGTGCACAAGACGCTCGGTCGGCGCGCCGCGAGCGAGGCCGCGTACAAGCAGGCGCTGCGGGTCGACCCGGGATTCGCGGAAGCCTACTGGTCGCTCGCGGACCTGAAGAACTACACCTTCACCGACGCCGAGCTCGGCGAGATGCGGAGGCTCCTCGAGTCCGACCCGCGCGCGAACGCCAACCGGGCACTGCTGCACTTCGCCCTGGGTCGCGCGCTCGAGCAGCGCGCCGAGTACGCGGAGGCCTTCGCCCACTACGCGGCGGGCAACGAGCTGCGGCGCCGCGAGGCGCCCTTCGACATCGAGGGCTTCGAGCGGCGCAGTGCGCGCATCCGCGCCTTCTTCGATGCGGCCTTCTTCGCCTCTCAGCAGGGGAGCGGGGAGCCGAGCGCAGCGCCGATCTTCATCGTCGGGCTGCCGCGCTCGGGCTCGACGCTCATCGAGCAGATCCTCGCCAGCCACTCGCGCGTCGAGGGCACGATGGAGCTGCCGAACATCATCACCCTGGTGCACCAGTTCGATGACATGGTCCCGGGGCGCAACGGCTACCCCGAGACCGTGGGCCGCATCCCGCCGGGACAGTTCGCCGCGCTCGGTGCGCGCTACCTCGAGGACACCGCCGCACTGCGCACCGGACGCGACCGCTTCACCGACAAGATGCCGAACAATTTCAGCCACGTCGGGCTGATCCGCGCCATCCTGCCCAACGCCACCGTCATCGATGCACGCCGGCACCCGCTGGATGCCTGCTTCAGCACCTTCAAGCAGCACTTCGCCCAGGGACAGGCCTTCAGCTACGACCTCCGGGACCTCGGCCGTTACTACCGCGCTTACCTCGCTCTCATGGACCACTGGGACGCGGTACTGCCGGGCAAGGTGCTGCACGTGCAGTACGAGGACATCGTGCGCGACCCCGAGACTCAGATTCGCCGGCTCCTCGCCCACTGCGGGCTCGAGTTCGAGCCCGCGTGCCTTGCCTTCCACGAGACCCGCCGCTCGGTGCGCACCGCCAGCGCCGAACAGGTCCGCCAGCCGCTCTACTCCTCAGGTGTGGGGTATTGGCAACATTTCGAGCGCGAGCTGGAACCGCTGCGACAAGCCCTCGGAGACGCCCTCGAGCGCTTCAACTGAGCGCCCCCCGCCCTCGTCCTGACAATTCCTTGTTGAACGATCGTTGACTAAGGGCCTCGGCTCAAAGGATGATCAGGGGGCGTGCTGTCCGGTCCTGCGGGCCGGTGCGCCGCCCAAACCAAGCAGTTCGTCCGGGGAGCCCTCTGATGCGATCACCTCACCGCAGCCGCACCCTTCGTTGCGTAAAAGCCGCGCCGCCGTTCCCGCGGAACGCGCGTTCCCGGATCGGCATGGCGGTCGCCGCCGCGCTCGCCGGCGCCGCCCTGCCCCAGCTGCCCCTGCACGCGGAGACCGCGGCGGCCGACACCGCCGGCACCGGCGGCGCACTGCAGGAGGTCGTGGTGACCGCGCGCAAGCGCGAGGAGAACCTGCAGGACGTGCCGATCAGCATGGACGTCTTCACCCAGAAGGACATGCAGAACCTCGGCATCACGAGCTTCGATGACTACGCGCAGAAGGTGCCCTCGATCTCGAGCATCAACGTCGGACCGGGCACGCAGATCCTGGTGATGCGTGGCGCCTCCGACGGCAGCAACCCCAACTACGCCAACACCTCCTCGACCGGCTTCTTCGTCGATGACATGTCGGTGACCTGGACCGGCGTGCAGCCGGACCTGCACCTCTACGACATCGAGCGCATCGAGGTGCTGAACGGCCCGCAGGGCACGACCTTCGGCGCCGGCTCGATGACCGGGGCGATCCGCTACATCACCAACAAGCCCGACGTGAACGCCTTCAGCGCCGGCGTCGACTTCACCGCCGGGCAGATCCAGAGCGCGCAGCAGAACTGGACCTACGAGGGCTTCGTCAACATTCCGCTCATCGACGGGGTGCTGGGCTTTCGCGCCTCGGCCTTCAGCGACTCGCACGGCGGCTTCATCGACAACCAGCTCACCACGCGCCAGTGGGTGAACGGGTTCATCTCCAACAACGCCCAGTGGGCGCACGATGACTACAACCGCTCGCACATCGAGGGCGGGCGCGCGGCTCTCAAGGCGGTGTTCGGCGAGAACTGGAGCGCCTCGCTCACGTATTACTACCAGCGCCAGGCGGCGATCGGCGCCTGGGACGAGGACCCGAATCTCGCGCCGCTCACGGTGCAGCGCTTCGGCCCGGAGTCGCATGATTTCGAGTCCAAGATGCTCGACTTCCACGTCGACGGCGACGTCGGCATCGGCGACCTGGTGTTCGCGAGCACCTACTGGTCGCTGCCGACGCGCCAGTGGAACGAGTACTCACAGT
>Ga0335083_10006637_pt1 | contig 14393 bp, 10 predicted proteins | sample Lox_Sample_42_FD_206716 | JGI IMG/M metagenome (GOLD analysis project Ga0335083, IMG submission 206716) | Soil microbial communities from Loxahatchee National Wildlife Refuge, Florida, United States - Lox_Sample_4.2 | ecosystem: Environmental > Terrestrial > Soil > Wetlands | place: USA...
AGTTGCTGAGCATCACCCCCAGCGTCGCTGAGACGGTGTCGGTGATCGCCGATCCCTCTCCGCCGCCGCGCACCGCTCTGCCCGAGCAGCTCGTGCTCGGGCAGAGGTACGGGCGCTAGGCGCTATTCGTAGTTGAACGCGACCTGGTTGCTTCTGCCGCCGTTCACGTACGCCGCCACCTGCACGTTGAGCAGGAAGGCTTTTTTCTTGAACACGGCCGGCGGTGCAACGACCACGCAGCTGGTGGACGTGGCGCATTCGACGGATTCCGCCACCGCCTTACCGAACTTGAACTCGGTCCCGTGCTGGCCCACTTCGAAGCCGCTGCCTTTGACGGTCACTTCCGTGCCGCCCGCGCGGGGCCCTTTGCTCGGGCTGATGCTCGTGATGATCGGCTTGCCGTAGGTGTAGACGTCTTTTGAGCTGGTCGCACTGGTTCCGTTCGTGGTCCAGACCGTGACGTCGACTTTTCCGACACCGGGGGGCGCGACGGCTTCGATTTCCGTCACCTTGACCTGTTTGATCGTGGCCTGGACGAAGCCGAAGTAGACGGCGGACACTTCTTCGAAGTGCTGGCCGATGATCCTGACGGTTTCCCCGCCGGCGGACGAGCCCTTCGGCTTCCTCAGCTTTTCGACGGCGGGCTGTTCTCCCCCGGGCGCGGTGGTGAAGTTCTTGTTTTCGCCTTCACCGGCGCGGGCCGAGCCCTTTTCGTTGAACGCGACGACGCGCACCAGGTAGGTGGTGCTTTTCGTGAGACCCGTGATTTTGGCCCCTACCCTCACGTATTCATCGCCTTCGCCCGGAGAGTGTTCGCACGGCGCGACGTTGCCGAGCGCCGGCGTGGTCCCGTATTCGAAGTAGCATTCGGTCTGGGTGCTGTTCGGGTTCACCGACGCCGCCAGTTCGGCCGAGGTCGATCCGACGTTCTGTGCGTGGTGTATGAACACTTTCGGCCGGCTCGGTTCGGTTTCGAAGTTGCCGATGCCGCCTTCGTCCGAGCCCAGTGCGTTCACGGCCACCAGCCGGAACGAGTACGAAGTGCCTTCCTGCAGGCCGCTCAGTTTCGCCGTGACTTCTTCTTCGGCTTCGCCGATGCCGGCTCCGAACGATTCGCATTCGGCCGTTTTGTTGAGTTCTTCGCCCACTCCGTACTTGAAGTAGCAGCCCGTGACTTTCGAATCGTTTGGCGTCACGAATCCCCACAGCGTGGCCGTTGTGCGCCCGATGAGCTTCGGCTTTTCGGTGTTGGCGTGTGGTGCGGCCGGGAGTGCCTGCACGTGCGCTTTTCCGCCCAGGTCTTCACCGAGGGCGTTCTTCAGGACCAGGCGGTAGTAGTAGACCTGGCTTTCCATCAGACCTGTGATATGCGCCGAGACGGGGATTTCGGGCGAAGGTTCGGCGCCTCCGGAGAATTCCGTCTGTGCACACGGCGTGTGTTCGGGGAGCGACGTTTCTTTTTCGCCCCACGCGAAATAGCATTCCGTGATTTCGGAGCCCTCGGCGGTGGCGTAGCCCTTCAGGGTCGCCGAGGTGCGTTTGACTTCGATCGCCGCTTCCGTGTTCGCGTGTGGCTTGTGCGGAAGCGTCGTAAAGGAGCTTTCCACGCCGTTCGCTTCGCCGTTTACGTTGCTCGCGTGAATGCGCCAGAAGTAGGTGGTGTCCGGCGCGAGGCCTTTGAGGTTCGCGGACTCCGGTACCCCGATCGGGCGACTCCCGGGGCTGAACGGGCACGGGGCTTCTTGCGTCAAACTCCCTTCTGCGGTCCCGTATTCGAACTTGCACGTGGTGGCGGCGCCGTGCGGGAACACCGTCGCCTGCAGCACCGCTTCGGTCCTGGTGATTTCGACGTTGCGTTCGCTCACGGCCCCCGGTGCTCCACCGCTGGCGAACGCGCCCATGGCACCGAGCAGCCCGACGACCACGGCCACGACGCTGAGTGCCCCCAGGGCCACCATCCGCGCCCCTGTCCTCCTCGCGTCGCGCAAACCCTCCGCGCGGCGTGGCCGGCTCGACCGGCCTCGCTTGCGATCAAGCATGATTCCCTCCCTGTTTGGCTTTACGACACGAACCTGTTCCAGCGGACAGTCGGCCGCTCCCGCCGTCGCCCCTTCCGGCGGAAAGCCGCGGCCGGAAGCCTAGTCCGCCCCTACCCGCCCTGTCAACAGCGCCGGCCGCCCCGGGTGGGCGGTTTGCCGCCGGCGCCGAAGACGACACGGCCGCCGGGCCCGTGGGACCCGGCGGCCGGTACTCAATCGTGCGTCTCCTGCTCTACTGCGCTAGTGGGTGTATTTGAACACGTCACCGCTTTCGTTGGGGCTCTTGCCGTTGCCGACCACAGCCCGCACCTTGACGCTCGACACGGGCGCATGGTGCCTTTCTTCGGCGGCTGGCGCGATCACGAGGCACGTCGTGGTCGATGTGCATTCGACCGACGACGCTTCCACCTTGCCGAACAGGAACGTGGTCCCGTGTTGACCCAGTTCGAAGCCGTTGCCGGTGACGGTCACTTCCGTTCCGCCGGTGTCGGGGCCTTCGTTCGGGCTCAATGAGCTGACGAATGGCTTGCCGTATTCGTATCTGTCTTTGCTGGTGATCTGGCTGCTGCCGTTGCTGGCGGTCCAGACGGTGACATCGACTTTCCCGACGCCCGGGGGCGGTTCGACTTCGATTTTGCCTTCGTTTTTTGCGTTGCCGGGTTCGACTTTGATGATCGTACCCGCGGCAAAGCCGAAGTCCACGGCTGTCACTTCTTCGAAGTGCCGGCCCTGAACGATGACCTTGTTGCCGCCCGCCGAGGTGCCATGCTTCGGCTTCACCTTGTTGACTTCGGGGGGTTCGTTGCCCGCGGCCGTGGTGAAGTTGTGTTTTTCACCCTCGCCGCCGCGGTCCGAGCCTTTTTCGTTGAACGCCTCGACCCGCACCTGGTAGTTCGTGTTGGCTTCAAGGCCGGAGATTTTGGCTCGAACCTTCACCAGTTCGTTGCCTTCGCCCGGCGAGTTTTCGCATGCTACGACGTGTCCGAGCGCCTGCGTGGTGCCGTATTCGAAGTAGCATTCGGTCGGGGCTTCCTTCGGGTTCACTGCTGCGACCAGTTCGGCCGAGTGGGCGGTCACGTTCTGGGCGTTGTGCATGAACACGTTCGGCCCGGCCGGAAGCGTTTCGAAGTTGAGGATCTCGCCTTCGTCGGTGCCCAACGCGTTCGTCACAACGAGACGTACCGAGTATTCGGTGCCTTCCAGCAGCCCTTCGACGGGGGCATTGACCGGTTCCCTACCTTCGCCGCTGAGGGCGCCGAACGACGCACACGTAGCGGATTTGGTCAGGTTGGGCGCAACTCCGTATTCGAACTTGCACGCGGTGATTTTCGAGCCGTTCGGCCGCGCATAACCCCAAAGGTTGGCCGTCGTCCGTTCGATGTTGTTCGCGCCTTCGGTGTTGGCGTGTGGCGGGGCCGGGAGCGTCTCGAAGTGTTCCTGGCCGCCGACGTCTTCGCCGAGGCCGTTTTTCGAAACCAGGCGGAAGTAGTACACGTGGCTTTCGGCCAGGCCGCTGAGGTTCGCCGACACGAACACCGGTTCGGAGGGTTCTCCGCCGGCGCCGACCGACTGCGCGCACGGTGCCGTTTCCGGAAGGACGCCTTTTTCGGTGCCCCACTGGAAGTAGCACTGCGTGACCGCCGAGCCGTTGGGTGTGACGAAGCCTGTCAGGGTCGCCTGCGTGTGCTTGACCTGTTCGGCCGCTTCGGTGTTGGAGTGCGGCGCTGTCGGAAGCGTCGTAAACGACTTTTCTTCGCCGTTGTCGGCGCCGTGTTCGTTGCTGGCGTGGATGCGCCAGTAGTAGGTCGTGCCTTCGGAGAGGCCAGTGAGGATCAGGTCCTCGGGTACCCCGATGTTGCGGCTACCAGGTTCGAAGACGCATGGCTTTTTTTCAGTGAGCGCGCCTTTGGTGGTCCCGTATTCGAATTCGCACTGGGTCGCGCTCCCATGCGGGAACACCTTCGCTTCGAGCACCGCTTCGCTCTTGGTGATTTCGACCGAGTGTCGCGATTCGGCCGTTGGTGCCCCGCCGGTCGCGAAGGCTCCGATCGCCCCCAGCAGACCCAATGCGACGGCCAAGGCGCTCAGGGCGACAAGCAGGAGCACCCGTGCTCCGGCGTGGCCGCCGTCGGGCCGGCCGCGCCGACCCCGCTTGCGATCAAGCATTGTTCCCTCCCAATTTGGCTTTAAACCACGGACTAATCAAGCGACGAATCCGCTGCTCCCCCGCCGGCGCCCCTTCCCGCCGGAAAGCCATGCGTATGACGCACCCGTAAGCGTAGTGCGCCCGGACCCGGCCTGTCAACACGGCGGCGCCGTGTTCACGGGTTGGCTACAGGGAGCGGTAGGCCTCGGCGAGGCGGCCGACGCCGGTCTCGATCTGCTCGGACGTGACCCCCGAGTAGGCCAGGCGCAGGGCGTTCTCGCCGCCCTCGAGCATGAAGTCGGTTCCCTTCACGAACGCCACGCCCCGCTCGGCGGCGGCGTCGAACAGCGCCGCCACGTCGGTCCCGGGCGGAAGCGTGACCCACATGAAGTAACCCCCCTCGGGCTCCACGAAGCGGGCCTCGGGGAGCTCCCGTCGCAGCGCGCCCGCGAGCGTGGCCGCCCGCTCGGCCAGTGCCGCCCGCACGGTTTCGATCGACCGCTCGATCGCACCCGACGCGCAGAACTCGTACACGATCGACTGGGAGACCATGTTCGGCGAGATGTAGGTGTTGGTGGCGAGCTTGGCGATCGCCGCGATCAGGTCCGGGGGGCCGACGAGGTACCCCACCCGGATCCCCGGGCACACCGTCTTGGAGAACGACGAGGCGTACACCACGTGCTCGGGGTTCAGTGAGAGCATCGTCGGCGCGGACGCCTCCCCGAAGCGCAGCGCCACGTAGGGGTCGTCCTCGAACACGAGGAAGCCGTGGTCGGCCGCCAGCGCCAGCAGGCGCCGGCGCTTCTCCACCGACAGGGTGTAGCCGGCGGGGTTCTGGAAGTTGGGGATGATGTGGGCGAGCGTCGGTCGCACGCCCCCGGCGGGGCTCAGCAGCCGTTCGAGGGCGTCGACGTCGATGCCGTCGGGCTGCAGCTCCACCGCGTGGACCCGCGCCCCGCGTTCGCGCAGCGACAGCAACGTGCGGTCGTAGGTGGGGCGCTCGACGATGACCTCGTCGCCGGAGCGGACCAGGTGCTCGAACAGGAACGCGTCGGCCTGCATCGACCCGTTCGTGACCAGCACCCGCTCGGGCTCCACCCCGTGGTGCTCGGCGATCCAGCTGCGCAGGCGGGGATAGCCGATCGAGGTGCCGTACGCCGTCGTGCCGGCGGGGTCGCTCTCGAACGCGCGCACGGCGGCGTCCCGCAGCCCCTCGACGTCGACGATGTCGAGCGACGGGGCGCCGCGGGCGAAGGAGATGGTCGAGGTGGGGGCGCTCGGCACAGCGGCGTAGCTTAGGCGCCCGAGCAAGGCGTCGTACTCGTGCGTCAGCTCCGCGGCCGTGCGCTCGAGTCGTTCGCGAAAGCGCAGCAGCTCCTGCGGCGCGAACGCCTGCGACTCGTGCGTGGAGGACGCCGCCGCCGTCCCTGCGGAAGAGGCAACCATCCCGGGTGTGACCGGCGGGCTCGCGGGCGAGGAGGGCCCGGCGCGGTCCGCCGCGGCGCGCTCGAGCGCCTCGTCGATGATCCGGCCCTGGTGGCGCTCCCTGTGTGCGGCGGGGGGAACCGGCGTCGCAGGACCGTCCGGCGCAGCGGGCGGGATCGACGGCTGCGCAGCGGGCGGGATCGGCGGCGCCGCAGCGGGCGGGATCGGCGGCGCCGGTTCGCCGATGCCCGCCGAGAACCCCTGTGCAGCCGGGTCGGTGATGGCGCGCAGGGTGCGCTCGAGCTCTCCGATCTTGAGCTGGAGCTCTGCGAGCGTGCTGGCGAGGCCCTCGTCCACTTCCAGCCAAGCGTAGCCGCGCCCGGGCGGAGTGTCAGGCGCGTGGAGCGGTGGCGCCGCCCAGCACCTCGACGGCGATCGATGCCGCTTCGGTGGGGGTCCTTCCGACCCGAACGCCCCGCCCCTCGAGCGCCTCGGCCTTGGCGGCGGCAGTCCCCGAGCTGCCCGAGACGATCGCCCCGGCGTGACCCATCTGCTTGCCCGCGGGGGCGGTGAAGCCGGCGATGTAGGCCACCACGGGCTTGCTCATGTTGGCCTGGATGTAGTCCGCGGCCTCCTCCTCGGCGGACCCGCCGATCTCCCCTGAGAGCACCACCAGCTCGGTCTGGTCGTCGGCCTCGAACAGCTCGAGGATGTCCACGAACGAGGAGCCAGGTACAGGGTCCCCGCCGATCCCCACGATCGTGCTGCAGCCGAAGCCGGCCTGGGCGATCTCGTTGCCGATCTGGTAGGTGAGCGTGCCCGAGCGGGACACCACGCCGACGTTCCCGGCCTGGAAGAACGACGCCGGAATGATGCCGACGTTGGCCTTCCCGGGGGACAGGATGCCGGGGCAGTTCGGCCCCACCAGCCGCGTCTCGGGGTGGTCGCGGCTGAGCGTGTTGTACACCCGCAGCTCGTCGTGGGCCGGTATGCCCTCGGTGATCGCCACCACCAGCTCGACCCCCGCGGCGGCGGCCTCGAGGATCGAGTCGGCGGCGAAGCGCGGCGGCACGAAGATCATCGCGGTGTTCGGCCGGGACTCCTGCATGGCCTCCCCCCAGCTGTCGAACACGGGGATCCCCTCGACGTCCTGGCCGCCCTTGCCGGGTGTCACGCCGCCGACCACGTTGGTCCCGTAGGAGCGGTTGTTGAGCGTGTGGAAGGTGCCCTCGCGGCCCGTGATCCCGGCGACCGCCAGGCGCGTGTTCTCGTCGACGAGGACCGACATCAGGCGCTCGCCCCCACCGGGCGGCCCGCGGCCAGCGCCACCACCATCTCGGCCGCTTCGTTCATCGTCCTGGCGGGGTGGACGTTGGGGAGGGCCGCCTCCTGCAGCAGCCTGCGCCCCTCGACGTCGTTGGTCCCGTCGAGGCGCACCACGAACGGCACCTCCGGTTTGATCGCTTCGAAGGCCTCGATCAGCCCGCGGGCGACCTCGTCGCCGCGGGTGATGCCCCCGAAGATGTTGAACAGCACCGCCTTCACGGCGTCGTTGGCGAGCAGCAGTTCGACCGCCTGGCGGATCTTCTCGGCGTTCGACCCGCCCCCGGCGTCGAGGAAGTTGGCCGGCGAACCCCCTGCGTGGGCGACCACGTCGAGCGTAGACATCACCAGACCGGCACCGTTGCCGAGGATGCCGATGTCGCCGTCGAGCTTGACGTACTGGACTCCCTGTTCACGGGCCCGGCGCTCGATCGGGTCCTCGTTCTGGGTGTCCGACAGGGACTGGTTGTCGGGGTGGCGGAAGAGCGCGTTCCCGTCGAGCGAGACCTTCGCGTCGAGCGCTCGCACCTCGCGCTCGGGGGTCACGATCAGGGGATTGATCTCGGCCAGGGTGGCGTCCTCGGTGTCCCACACCTCATACAGCGCCACGAGCGCGTCGGCCACCTGCCCGACCACGTCCTCATCGGCGCCGCCCGCGGTCGCCATCGAGACGGCCTCCTCGCGGGCCAACCCGGCGAGGGGGTCCACGTGGTGGCGCACGAGGCGCTCGGGGTTGCGCTCGGCGACCTCTTCGATGTCGACGCCGCCTTCGGTGGAGAACATCACGAGCGGCTTCTTGGCGGAGCGGTCGAGCAGGACCGCGGCGTAGTACTCGGAGGCGATGTCCGAGGCGTGCTCGATCCAGACGGTGTGGACGGTGTGTCCGCGGATGTCCATGCCGAGGATGTTCCCGGCGTGCTCACGCAGCTGGGCCTCGTCGTCGGCGAGCTTCACGCCGCCCGCCTTTCCGCGCCCGCCGATCAGCACCTGCGCCTTGACGACGACCGGGTAGCCGATCTCGGCTGCCGCCCCCACCGCGTCCTCGACGTTGTCGACGGCCCTTCCGGAGGAGACCTTCAGTCCGTGGCGGTCGAACAGCTGCTTGCCCTGGTACTCGAGCAGGTCCATTTGCGGCGCGGGACTCTAACGCAAAGCCATATTCCGGCGCCGGGGCCAGGGATTTTCACGGAGACCCGGGATTTCGGCCCGGGCGCGGCATAATGCCCGCGCTCATGCCGATACCAAAGAACGTCACGTTCGTCACGTTCGACGTGTACGGCACCCTTATCGACTGGGAGACCGGGGTCTACGAGGCCTTCGCCAAAGAGGCGGACCGGGACGGCATCGAGCTCGACCGCAGCGTCCTGATCCCGATGTTCCATGAAATCGAGCGGGAAATCGAGGCGGGGTCCTACGAGCTGTACGCCGAGGTGCTGCGGCGCACCGCGCTGGAGATCGCCAAACGGCTTGAGTGGGACCTCGAGCCCTCTCGATCGGGGTTTCTGCCGGAATCGGTGCAGCGGTGGAAGCCGTTCCGGGAGACCAACCCCCAGCTGGCCAAGCTCGCCAAGAAGTACAAGCTGGGGCTGTTGTCGAACATCGACGACAAGCTGCTGGGGCAGACCCGCCGCCACATCCCCACCGACTTCGACCTCGTCGTGACGGCCCAGCAGGTGCGCTCCTACAAGCCCGAGCCGGCGCACTTCACCGAGTGCGCCCGCCGCATCGGGGGCAAGCGCGGCTGGGTCCACGTGGCTGCCAGCCACTACCACGACGTGGTGCCGTGCATCAAACAGCGGGTCCCAGTGATCTGGGTGAACCGCCACAAACAGAAGCTCGACTCCTCCCAGAAGAAGCCCACCGCCGAGGTCCCGAACCTCAAAGAGGCGGCCAAGCTGCTCGGCGTCAGCTGAGGAGCGGGTGCGGGCTCAGGCCCTCCACCCCGACGTCCTGCTCGTCACGAGCTCGGTGCTGGCGGTCAACTGCGTGATCGTGCGCTCCGAGCTGCAGGAGCCCGCCGGCGAGGCGGAGGTGTTCGTGATCGACTCGCCCGTGCTCCCCGAAGAGCTCGATTCGCTGCCGGGCCTGCTCCGGCAGGCGGGCTTGCCCGACCCCAACGGCCTGCTCGCAACGCACGGGGACTGGGACCACCTGCTGGGGCGGATGGCTTTCCCTGAGCTCGCCCTCGGGTGCGCCGAGAGCACCGTCGAGCGCCTGTCGTCACGGCCCGGCGAGGCGCAGCGGGGCCTGCGCGACTTCGACGAAGAGCTGCTGATCGAGCGTCCGGTGCCGCTCGCCCTCGGGTCGCTGCAGGGGCTGCCCGTCCCCGGCCGCCTGGACATCGCCGAGCGGGAGCTCGAGCTGCATCCCACGAGCGGGCACACCCAGGACGGGATGGCGCTGCTGATCGGCTGGGCGGGGGTGCTCGTGGCGGGCGACTACCTGTCGCCGGTGGAGATCCCGACCCTGCACGAGAACGGCGGCCTCGGCGCCTACGCCGACACGCTCGAGCGGCTGCGGCCGCTGGTGGGGCGATCCGAGCACGTGGTCCCCGGCCACGGGCCGCTGATGGACCGCGAGCGGGCGCTGGCGGTGTTGGAGCAGGACGTCGCGTACGTCCACGAGCTGGGCGAGCGTGGAGAGAGGGCCGCGCTTCCCGACGGTCGCCGGGGCAAGGGCCAGCGTGTGCTGCACGCGCAGAACGCCGCGCGTATGCAGCCCGGCTGAGCGCCGGCCGACCTTTCAGCCCTCGGAGCTCTCGATCGTGGCGATCGTGGCGCCGGCCTGGATCGGCTCACCCTCCTTGATCGGCAGCTCCACGACCTTGCCGCTCTTGTGGGCGGTGATCTCGTTCTCCATCTTCATCGCCTCGATGATCGCCAGCAGCTGGCCCTCCTGCACTGTGTCGCCCTGCTTGACGAGCACCTTCCACACGTTGCCCTGCAGCGGCGAGGGCAGCGCGTCGGGGCCCCCGCCCGAGGACGAGGAGGCGCGTGCCCCCCGTTTCGGTGCGGGCCGTGCACCGGGGCCGGGGCCGTTGGAGCGGGCCATCGAGCCGTCCAGGGCCCCCGTTCCGCCAGCCGCCGCAGGGGGTCCCACGACGCGCACCTGAAAGCGCCGCCCGGAGACCTCGACGTCGTAATTCTGCTCGACGCGCTCGCCCTCTTCCTCGTCCCCGCCGGCCGGCGCCTCTGGCGGCGTGAAGGCGAGCTGCTTCAGCCACGCCTTGTCTTCCAGCAGGTCCCGGCACGTCTCTCCGCGCGCCCACTGCTCGCTCGCCAGTAGCGCTTTGTGGAACGGGATCAGCGTCTTGAGCTTCTCGATCTCGTATTCGCCGAGAGCCCGCAGCATGCGCCGGGTGGCCTGCTCGCGGTCGGCGTCCCACACGATCAGCTTGGCCACCATGGGGTCGTACATCGGTGAGACCTCCCCGCCTTCCCCGACGCCCGAGTCGACCCTCACCCCGGGGCCCGAGGGCTCGCGGTAGCGGCCGATGGCGCCGGGCGCGGGGGCGAAGTTCTTGGACGCGTCCTCGGCGTTGATGCGGCACTCGATCGCGTGGCCGCGCAGCACGACGTCCTCCTGGGAGTAGGACAGCGGCTCCCCGGCGGCCGCCCGGATTCCCTCCTTGACGATGTCGATGCCGGTGGTCATCTCGGTGACGCAGTGCTCGACCTGGACGCGTGTGTTCATCTCGAGGAAGAAGTACTCGGACTCGCCGGAGCCCTTCTTCCCATTCGCGGAGCCGGCCACGAACAGCCCCTCGATGGTGCCCGCGCCGACGTAGTCCACGGCGCGCGCAGCCTCGACGCCGATCTGGCCGATGCGGGCCCGCATCTCCTCGTCCACGACCCATTCCGGGGCGGGGGACTCCTCGATCAGCTTCTGGTGGCGACGCTGGATCGAGCAGTCGCGCTCGCCCAGGTGGATCACGTTGCCGTGGGTGTCGGCGAGCACCTGCACCTCGACGTGGCGGGGGTCGGGGAGGTAGCGCTCGAGGTACACCGTGGGGTCGGAGAAGAACTTCTCGCCTTCGCGGCTGGATCCCTCGAACGCGTCGGGGAGGTCCTTCTCGGTGAGCGCCACGCGGAAGCCCTTGCCGCCCCCTCCGCCGGCCGCCTTCACGGCCACGGGGAAGCCGATCTCCTCGGAGGCGATCTGCAGGGCCTGCTCGGGGTCGGCCACCGGCTCGGTGGTGCCCGGGACGATCGGCACGCCGGCGGCCTTCATCAGCTCGCGGGCGCGGGTCTTGGAGCCCATCGCCTCGATCGCGCCGGCGGGGGGGCCGATGAACACCACGCCGGCGTCGGCGCACGCCTGGGCGAAGGTGGCGTTCTCGGCGAGGAACCCGTACCCCGGGTGGACCGCTTCGGCGCCCGAGCGGGCGGCCACCTCGAGGATCTTCTCGATGCTGAGGTAGTTGTCGGCGGCGGGGCCGGGGCCGAGGTTGTAGGACTCGTCGGCGCGGCCCGCGTGGAGGGCGTCTTTGTCGAGCTCGGAGTAGACGGCCACAGACTCGATCCCGAGCTCTTCCAGAGCCCGGACGATGCGGATCGCGATCTCGCCGCGATTGGCTATCAGAACCTTGCTGAACACCGGCCGCGGAAGCTTAGCTTGGGCTCGCAGCGGGCCGGGTGGGAGACAGGCGGTCGGGCGCGCCCGGCGGGCGGCCCACGGCGGCGCTGCTAGAAGTAGCCCGCCTTCTTGCGGTCCTCCATGGCGGCCTCGGAGACGCGGTCGTCGGCCCTGGTCTCGCCCCGCTCGGTGATGCTGGTGGAGGCGATCTCGAGCACCACCTCGGGCAGCGTGCGGGCCTGCGAGCGGACGCCCCCGGTGCAGCTCATGTCGCCGACGGTGCGGTAGCGGACGGTCTCGGAGAAGACCTCCTCGCCCTCGATCAGCTCGGTGCCCTCCCGCCAGGCGTAGAGCATGTCGTCGCGCATGAACACCTTGCGCTCGTGGGCGAAGTAGATCGACGGCACCTCGAGCCCCTCGAGGTCGAGGTACTCCCACACATCGAGCTCGGTCCAGTTGGACAGCGGGAACACCCGCACGTGCTCGCCCTTGTGGATGCGCCCGTTGTAGAGGTTCCACAGCTCGGGTCGCTGGCTCTTGGGGTCCCACTGGCCGAAGTCGTCGCGGAACGAGAAGATCCGCTCCTTGGCGCGGGCCCGCTCCTCGTCGCGGCGGGCCCCTCCGAAGGCGGCGTCGAAGCCGTGCTCGGCGATGGCGTCGAGCAGCGTCACCGTCTGCAGGCGGTTGCGGGAGGCCCGGGGGCCGGTCTCCTCGACCACGCGGCCGGTGTCGATCGACTGCTGGACGCTCGCCACGATCAGGCGCTCACCGAGTTCTGCCACACGGCGGTCGCGGTACTCGATCACCTCGGGGAAGTTGTGGCCGGTGTCGACGTGCATCAGCGGGAACGGGAATGGACCCGGGCGGAACGCCTTCTCGGCCAGACGCAGCAGCACGATCGAGTCCTTGCCGCCGCTGAACAGCAGCACGGGGCGCTCGAATTCGGCGGCGACCTCACGCATCACGTGGATCGCCTCGGACTCGAGCGAGCGCAGGTGGGTGAGCTGGGGGCGGGCGGCGTAGTTCATCACTCGTGGAGCCCGCACTCGGTCTTCTCGGTGCCCGCCCAGCGGCCCTCCCGCCCGCTCCCGGGCCGGGTGCAGGTGGCGCACCCGATCGAGGCGTAGCCGCGGTCGTGGAGGGGGTTGTAGGGGAGGTCGCGCTCGTAGATGCGCCGCCAGAGGTCCTTCTCGGTCCACTGGGCGAGGGGGTTGTACTTCCACAGCCCTCGGCGCTCGTCACGTTCGATCAGCTGCGCGTCGGCGCGCGTCGGACCCTGTTCGCGGCGGATGCCGGTGATCCAGGCTTCGGCGCCGTCGAGCGCCTCTTCCAGGGCGGTCACCTTCGCCTCTCCGCAGCAGTGCTCGGGACCGGTCCACGGCCTGTCCGGATTGCTGGCGTCCTTGACCTCGATCTTCACGCCGAAGCGGTCCTCGAACACCTTCCACGTCTGCAGCGTCTCCTCGAACAGGACACCGGTGTCGATCGTGACGATGCGGACCGCATCCGCGGTCCCCTGGTCGAGGCGCAGGAGCTCGTCGATCAGGATCGACTCCTCCTTCTGGAAGGAGCACAGCAGCACGGCGCGGTCGCCGTGGCGGGCGGCCTCACGCAGCGTGTGGGTGAGGCCGAGCGCGATGTCGGACGGTGCCTGGATGTGGCTGTCGATTGGGTTCATCGCCGTGTGGATCGCCTGATCTGGTGTTTCCCTTTAGCTACACGCCCTCTGGGCCTAGACGGCGCACTCGCCCTCGCCGCGGATCACTTCGAAGGGGACGCTCCGGTTCCAGTCGATGAACTGGTTCATGTTCTCCAGCCCGAACTCGACCGGCATCGACAGGTCCTTGACGAGTCCCTCGAACTCCCCCGTGCCCACACGCTCGGCGAAGGCACGGAAGCTCTCACCCTCGGTACGGCTGGATTCATAGTGACGGATCCAGCGCTCGATGGCGTCGGGTACCCGCTTGGCGGGCAGGCGCACCTTCAGCCGCTGGCCGAAGCCCACGTCGGCGTCCTCGTAGGTGCCGCCGATGTGGGGGATGTACGCCGGGATCGTGTGCTCGCCGACTTTGATCGAGGCCCCGTACAGACCGATGTCGGCGATGTGGTGCTGGGAGCATCCGTTGGGGCAGCCGCTCATCTTGATGTGGATCTTGCGGCCGTCGGGGTCGGTCACGTCCATCGCTTCGATCCGCTCCTGGACGGCCTGGTTGAGGCCCATCGAGCTGGTGATCCCGAGCTTGCAGGAGTCGGTGCCGGGGCACGACACGACGTCGCTGACCTCGCGCGGCCCCGCGGCGGCCAGGCCGAGCTCGGACAGGTCCCGCCACACGTCGTAGACGCTTCGCTCGGGGACCCACCGCAGCAACAGGTTCTGCTGGACGGTCGTGCGGGCATAGCCACCGGAGTACTTGCGGGTGATGTCCGCCAGCCCCCGGAACTGCTCGGGGGTGAGGTCGCCGCGCGTGATCTTGGCCTCGACGGTGACGTAGCCGGCCTGTCGCTGGGGGGCGACGTTGCGGGCACGGAACTCGTCGAACTCGGACAGGTCGCCGTTGGGGGAGCCGTAGCTGGCCGGAGGATCGGGAGCCGACTCCTGTTCGTCGATCACGAACAGCTGGGGCTCGAAGTCGCGTTCGGCCACCCAGTCGCCCTTGAGCTCCTCCTCGACCTGGTTGCGCAGCTCGTCGATCCCGTACTTGTCCACGAACACCTTGATGCGGGCCCGGGCTCGGTTGGCTCGCAGCCACTCCTGGCGGTCGAAGATCCGGAACACGGCCTCTGCCGCCCGCAGGTATTCGCCGTTGTCGAGCTCCACGAAGTCGAACAGCGTTTGGGCCAGCCGCGGCATGATCGACGTGCCTCCGCCGACGAGCATCTCCGCT
>Ga0335083_10006638_pt1 | contig 14387 bp, 14 predicted proteins | sample Lox_Sample_42_FD_206716 | JGI IMG/M metagenome (GOLD analysis project Ga0335083, IMG submission 206716) | Soil microbial communities from Loxahatchee National Wildlife Refuge, Florida, United States - Lox_Sample_4.2 | ecosystem: Environmental > Terrestrial > Soil > Wetlands | place: USA...
GTAGAGCAACGGCCCGAACGATCCCGCGGCCAGCGTGAGCACGATGAACGGCCAAACGGTGATCCCGCGTTCGCGCGCATCGCCGATCATCCAGACAAGGAAGAGCAGGCACATGATGGCGAGATCGGCAAACACCTGGGCGCCGCCCCAGCTCTGGAAATGCGGCTTGAAGATACCGAAATAGCCGACATCCATCAGGGCCATCGCGGTGAGCACGCCGAATGCGGCAATGACGACGAGAAGCACAATCAAACGACCGGACATGGAGAACCTCCTCTTTGGTCCGGCGCGAAGGTGCCGGGGCGGCTGAGGCACCGCAATTACCTTGGAGGTTATTGAACCGGCTCACGCTCGGCGCGAAACTCCATGGCAGGTAGGGAGTGCGATCCGTGTCGCAATCGACATTGAAGCGGCCAACGGCCGGAGAAGACGCCTTTCCGCATCTGCTCAAGGCCTGGCGGCAGAAACGCCGGCTGTCGCAACTCGATCTCGCCCTGTCGTCCGGCGTGTCGCAACGGCATGTGAGCTTTCTGGAATCGGGCCGCGCCAAACCCTCGAGGAGCATGATCTTGCAACTGAGCGAAACCCTTGAAGTGCCCTTGCGCGAACGCAACGACTGGCTGACGGCGGCCGGCTTCGCGCCGATCTTCCGTGCCCGCCCGCTCGACGATCCGGAAATGAATCAGGTGATGGCCGCCATCCGCATGATGCTCGCAAACCACGAGCCATTTCCGGCGGTCGCGGTGGATCGTGCGTGGACGATCCGCCTCTCCAACGCGCCGTTCGACATGTTGACCGGCATGATCGGTCCCGATCTGTGGGAGCGTGTGGGCGGTGGCCGCAATCTGATGCGGCTGTTCTTCCATCCCAGAGGTATCAGGCCCTTCGTCACCAACTGGTCTGCGATCGCGCCTTTGCTATGGCACCGCGCGCAACGCGACGCCGAAGCGATCGGCGGTCAGGAAATGAAGGCGATATTGCTGGACCTGAGCCAATACCAGGATGCCGACACGCTGTGGGCGGCGGAAGACGCGGCCCTCGTTCCGGTGCTGCCACTGGAAATATCGAAGGACGGTGCGCGTGTGTCGCTTTTCACCGTGATCGCCACCTTCGGCACGGCACAGGACGTCACCGCCGACGAACTGCGGATCGAAAGCTTTTTTCCCGCCGACAAGGCCACCGAACAGCTGTTTCGCAACGCGGCATCCAAATAGACCCAACGCTCAAGTGTAAAATCGAAAGCTGTCAAAGCTCCTATGCGGCGGCACGAGATAGCCAGTGGCGTTCGCGGGCGCTAAGCTCGCGCGCAAGCAATTCCCGTATTTACCCCTTTCAAATGGAGCATCCGACATGGCCGACGAACCTTATGTGCCGCCGAAGATCTGGACCTGGAACAAGGAAAGCGGTGGCCGCTTTGCCAACATCAACCGTCCCATTGCGGGCGCGACGCACGAAAAGGTTCTGCCCGTCGGCAAACATCCGATTCAGCTTTATTCGCTGGGCACACCCAACGGCGTGAAGGTCACGGTGATGCTGGAAGAACTTCTGGCGCTCGGTCATAAGGGCGCGGAATACGATGCCTGGCTGATCAATATCGGCGGCGGCGATCAATTCAGCAGCGGCTTTGTGGACATCAATCCGAATTCCAAAATTCCAGCACTTTCCGATCACAGTACCAATCCGCCGACGCGCGTGTTCGAATCCGCCTCGATCCTTTTTTATCTCGCGGAAAAATTCGGCGCCTTCCTGCCGAAGGATCACGCCAAACGCACCGAAACGATGAACTGGCTGTTCTGGCAGATGGGAGCAGCGCCTTATCTCGGCGGCGGCTTCGGCCATTTCTATGCCTATGCGCCGTTCAAGATCGAATATGCGATCGACCGTTTCGCGATGGAAGTGAAACGCCAGCTCGACGTGCTCGACAAAAATCTTGGCGAGCGCGAATACATGGCCGGCGACGAATACACCATCGCCGACATGGCGATCTGGCCGTGGTACGGCGCGCTCGCCAAAGGCCTTGTCTACGACGCGGGCGAATTCCTGCAGGTGAAGGAATACAAAAACGTGCAACGCTGGACCGATCAGATCGCCGAACGCCCCGCGGTGAAGCGCGGCCGCATGGTCAATCGCGTCTTTGGCGATCCCGCCAGCCAATTGCGCGAACGCCACGACGCCAGCGACTTCGAAACGAAGACAGCGGACAAGCTGGAGCAGGCTGCGCGGTAGTAAGTAGCAATACACGCCTTTCATTGTCATCCCGGCCAAGCGGCGTCAGCCGCGCCGAGCCGGGACCTATCGTGCCGCTTCTCGATGGGTCCCGGATCGCGCTGGCGCGCGTCCGGGATGACAAGTGGTTTTGTTTTTGCGCAACCCAAGCGGCTTAAGCCGCTTCGCCTCTCAGCAAGCGCGGCAATTTCCCGATCTCGCCGCCTGCGTGCCGCATGAGAAAGCGGCGCGCGGGTCCGATGCGGTCGACAATTCCAAGACCCAGATCGCGCGCAATACGAAGCGGCGCGATGTCGTTGGAGAACAGGCGGTTCAATCCATCCGTCGCCGCAGCCAGCATGAAGGAATCGAAACGCCGCCAGCGCTCGTAACGCTTCAGCACGTCGAGCGAGCCGATATCGAGCCCCAGCCGCGCCGCATCGAGCACGCTTTCGGCCAATGCAGCCGCATCCTTCAAACCGAGATTGAGCCCCTGCCCCGCAATCGGATGAATGCCGTGCGCGGAATCGCCGGCGAGTGCAAAGCGCGGCCGCACATAAGAGCGCGCGAGATGGAATTTCAGCGGATAGGACCAGCGCGGACCAGCCGCTTTCGTGGCGCCCAGATGCGAACCGAAGCGGCGCGACAGCTCGGCCTCGAATTCCATCTCGCTCGATTTGAGAATCTTGGGCGCAACGGAATCCTTCTCGGTCCACACCAGCGAAGACCGATTGCCAGTCATGGGTAAAATCGCAAACGGTCCCGACGGCAGGAAATGTTCATACGCCACGCCATTGTGAGGACGGGAATGTTCAACCGTCGCAACAATGCCCGTTTGCGGATAGGACCAGCCGACAATGCCGATGCCCTGTGCATCGCGCATCGCGGACTCGCGGCCATCGGCGGCCACCGCCAAGCGCGCACGCACACTCTCGCCATTCGATAGCGTGGCAACGATGTGCGCGCCTTCCTGCGAAAGTCCGGTCATCGCGGCGGGTGAAACGAGTTCGATATCCGCATTCGCAGCGACGGCTTTGTAAAGCGCTGTGCGCGTGTGCCGGTTCTCGACGATGCGCCCCAACGGCTCGCCGATTTCACGATGATCGAAATGCAGGGAGAATGGCGACGCCTCGCGGTCGAGCTTGGCATCGGTGACAAGGATGTCGTTGATCGGCTGCGCGTCGGCTTCCAATTCCGGCCACACGCCGAGCGCCTGATACATGCGCACCGAGGCATAGGCGAGCGCGCTCACCCGCCCGTCGAATTTGGCGTCCAGTTGGGCTGCCTGCGGCATGGGATCGACGATCGCGACCTTGAGTCCGCCCTGGGCCAGGGCCAGCGCGAGCGTGAGGCCCACCATGCCCCCGCCCCCCACCACCACATCGGTTTCGCGCCTCTCCATGGCCTCAGCCTATCTCCTGACCGAGGCCCCGGCGCAAGTGTGAGCAAAAAATAGGCAGTCAAAATATTCTGCACAAAAAAATGGCGGTCTAGCCGCCTCCTCGGTCGCCCGATTCCATGAAGTCTTTTTATTTCAATGACTTATCTCGTCGCTGCACTGCGGCACGGTTCTTGATGAAGCATTAAGGCCCAAGGCGTTCGCGGGGGCAGAACTCAATCGGAAGGACATCGGATGAAGCTCATCACGGCGATCATCAAACCCTTCAAGCTCGACGACGTGCGGGAGCAACTCTCCACGCTGGGCGTCCAGGGCATGACGGTGACGGAAGTCAAAGGCTACGGGCGGCAGAAGGGCCACACGGAAATCTATCGCGGCGCGGAATACGCCGTGAGTTTCCTGCCCAAGCTCAAAATCGAAGTGGCGGTCAAATCGGAACTGGCAGGCGCGGTGATCGACGCCATCGTCTCCAAGGCCAAGACCGGGCAGATCGGCGACGGAAAGATCTTCGTCACGCCGATCGACAAGGTCGTCCGCATCAGAACAGGCGAAACCGACGGGGATGCGCTGTGAAGCGCGCTCCGGTTTTTTCACGCGCATAGAAGGGGTTCAAACAATGAAAATGACTGGGTTGAAAAAATTAGGGGCAGGAGCGCTAGCGACAGCAGGCGCACTTGGCCTTTCAACGGCGTCCGCCTTTGCGGCCGCCGCGCCTCCCGATCCGCTGAACAGCGGCGATACGGCGTGGATGATCACATCGAGCGCGCTCGTGCTGTTGATGACCATTCCGGGCCTCGGCCTGTTCTACGCCGGCATGGTCCGCAAGAAGAACGTGCTGGCGACGCTTGCGCAAAGCTTCGGCGCCACCTGCCTCATCACCATCCTATGGATGGTCATCGGTTATTCGATCGCGTTCACGACCAACGACAACGCCTCGACCAACCAGTTCATCGGCGGGTTCAAATATCTGTTCCTCGCGCCGATGGGTCTCAAGTCTGTCAGCTCGCTGGCCGGCACGATTCCAGAGTCGGTCTACATGTTCTTCCAGATGACCTTCGCGATCATCACGCCGGCGCTGATCGCCGGTGCGCTCGCCGACCGCATGAAGTTCTCCGCTTTCATGTGGTTCATGGGCCTGTGGCTGATCTTCGTCTACAGCCCGATCGCGCATTGGGTCTGGGGCGGCGGCTGGCTGGGTGCGATGGGCGCGCTTGACTACGCGGGCGGCACCGTCGTGCATCTGAACGCCGGTACGGCTGCGCTCGTCACCTGCCTCGTCTTGGGCAAGCGTGTCGGCTACGGCACGGAAAACATGGCGCCGCACAATCTGGTGCTCAGCGTCATCGGCGCCTCGCTTCTGTGGGTGGGCTGGTTCGGCTTCAACGCCGGTTCTGCCGTCACCGCCGGATACAACGCCGGTATGGCTGCTGCAGCAACGCAGATCGCCACGGCTGCAGCGGCGATGGGCTGGATGTTCTCCGAATGGATCGTGGCGAAGAAGCCGAGCGTGCTCGGCATGATCTCGGGTGCGGTGGCCGGTCTTGTTGCCATCACCCCGGCATCGGGCTTCGTCAATCCGATGGGCGCACTGATCATCGGCATCGCCGCCGGTATCGTCTGCTACCTGTCGGCCGTCCACATGAAGAAGTTCTTCGGTTACGACGACTCGCTGGACGCCTGGGGCGTGCACGGCGTCGGCGGCGCGCTGGGCGCAATGCTGACGGGCGTGTTCGCTTCCAACGCGATCAACTCGGCCGGCAAGGGCTGGTTGCTCGACGGTAACGGCCACCAGATGCTCATCCAGTTCTACGACGTGGCTGGCACGTTCGTTTACTGCGGCATCGTCACCTTCATCATCCTGAAGGTGATCGACATGGTCATCGGCCTGCGCGTCTCCAAGGAAGTCGAAGTCGAAGGTCTCGACATCAACCTCCACGGCGAAACCGTGCACGGCTAGAGCGGTTCCAGGAAAAGTGTGCAGCGGTTTTCCGTCCGGAACCGCGGCAAACTAAGGAGCCGAACGGGTTTTCTCCCGGCAACTGGGGCGTCCCTCTGGGGCGCCCCTTTTGTTTTGTGCTACGATTCGGGCGCTGTCATTTCGAACGAGTACCCGCGTTGCTCCCCGGACGTTTATCCGAATTGCCGCCATCGTCCTTCGCGCGCCTGGCAACGCTTCTGGATCCCCACCAACCCGGCAAACCGCCGCTCAGCCTTTCAGTCGGCGATCCGCAAAGCGTGCCGCCAGCGTTCATCGCCGAGACCATCGCCCAACACGCCGCGAGCTTCGGCCAATACCCGCCGATCAACGGCACCGCCGATTGGCGCGAGGCGGCAGCCATGTGGCTCCGCCGCCGCTTCAATCTTCCGCAAACCGCCGTCGATCCTGAACGCCATCTCTTGCCGCTCAACGGCACGCGCGAGGGCCTGTTCCTCGCCCCCCAAATCCTCACGCCGGAAAAGAAGGCGGGCGGACGCCCCGTCATCCTGATCCCGAACCCGTTCTACCAATGCTATGCGGCGGCGGCGCTTGCCGCCGGTGCGGAGGCAGTGTTCGTTCCCGCGACTGCCGAAACCGGTTTCCTTCCCGATTTCGAAAACCTTCCGAAAGATGTGCTCGAACGCACCGTCGCCGCCTACATCTGTTCGCCCTCCAATCCCGAAGGCGCCTGCGCCAGCGAAAGCTACTGGCGAACATTGTTCGCTCTGGCGGACAGGTATGACTTCACGGTGTTCGCGGACGAATGCTACGCCGACATCTATTTCGGCGAGCCGCCCACGACCGCGCTCGACACCCGATACAGGCAGAACGGCAATTTCGATCGCCTTCTCACCTTCCACTCGCTGTCCAAGCGCTCCGGCCTTCCCGGTTTGCGCTCCGGCATCGTAGCGGGCGATCCCGCGCTGATGGCGAAGTTCCGCTACCTGCGCAACACGGCGGGCCCGCAGGTGCCCACACCGATCCTCGCCGCCTCCGCTGCCGCATGGCGCGACGAGGAGCACGTGATCGCCAACCGCGCCACCTATGCCGAGCGTTTCGCGGTGGCCAAGCGCATCCTCGGCAACCAGACCTCCTTCCGCATGCCCGATGGCGGGTTCTTCCTCTGGCTCGACGTCGGCAATGGCGAGGAGATGGCGCTCAAGCTCTGGCAGAAGGAGGGCATCCGCGTCCTTCCCGGCGCCTATATGGGCCGCGACACGGTGCCCGGAAAAATCCAGTCAAACCCTGGGTTCCGCTACATCCGCATCGCACTCGTTAGTGATTTGGTAACTATTTCGGCCGCACTCGAGAGGGTGGCCGAAAATCTGGGCGGGGTCTCATGAGCCGCAGCCGTTCGATGGGGGGCGTTTACCAGCCCCGCGCGCGCAAGATGGCATTCGCCGACGCGATGGCCGATGCCCGTCTGGCCGTGCTGCGCGCCCTGCGCATCGCCATGGTGCGCACGAGCGGTGCCGCCCTCTTCCTCTTCGCCATCACCGGCATCGTCGCGATTGCGAGCTACAATTCGCTCGATCCGAGTTTCGACAACGCGACCGCGCGCGAAGCGAGCAATTTGCTTGGCCGTTACGGCGCCATCGAAGCCGATCTGCTGTTGCAGATCTTTGGTCTCGCCTCGCTCAGCTTCCTCACCGCACCCGCCGTCTGGGGTTGGCGCACGGCATTGGGCCGTCCGCTGCCTTACACGTTGTGGCGCGCGCTCGCCTGGCCCATCGGCACCATTCTGTTCGCCGCCGGTCTCGGCCTCATGCCGACCGTTGCATCCTTGCCCGCAGGCGCCGGCGGATTGCTAGGCCTCGGCTGGTTCCAGCTTTCGCAAGTGATCGCGAACGGCGCGGGTCTTAACTGGCTCTCCTGGCTGCTGCCGCTGCTGTTCCTTATCGCGGGCGCCGTCATTTCCTTCCTGGCGACCGGCCTCGAATTCATCCCGCTGGTGCAGCGCGCGATGAACATCCCGGCGTTCTTCGTGCTCGCCGGAAGCCACGCGAAGAATCTCCGCGTGCCTGTGCTCCCCAAATTCGGGCGCAAGGACCCCGGCGAACAACTCGAACCCCGTTTCGATGACGGGGACGAAGAGGAATCCGAGGAAGAAGACGCCGAATACGAAGAAGGCGACGAAGAAGAGGAAGACTACGAGGTCGACGAGCGGCCCGCGCGCGAACGCGCCATCCGCGTCAAGCGCGAAGAACGCAAATCCCCGCCGCAAACCGCCAAGCGCACGCACCAGCCCGCGCTCAATCTTTCCAGCGACGAATACGAATTGCCGTCGCTCGGTCTTCTGGCCGAACCCGTTCACGTCAGCGACCAGAATTCGCTTTCCGACGACGCGCTGGAAGAAAACGCCCGCATGCTGGAAAGCGTGCTGGTCGATTTCGGCGTGCGCGGCCGCATCAATGCGGTGCGTCCCGGCCCGGTGGTGACGCTTTACGAATTCGAGCCCGCAGCCGGCGTCAAATCCTCCCGCGTGATCTCGCTCTCCGACGACGTGGCGCGTTCGATGTCCGCCGTCGCCGCGCGTATCGCCGTGATCCCCGGCCGCAATGTGATCGGCATCGAATTGCCCAATCACACACGCGAAACCGTTTTCCTGCGCGAGCTGCTGGCCAGCACCGATTACGAAAAAGCCCGCGCGCCCCTCACGCTTGCGCTCGGCAAGACCATCGGCGGCGAGCCCGTGATGGCCGATCTCGCGAAGATGCCTCATCTGCTGATCGCAGGCACCACCGGTTCGGGCAAATCGGTCGGCCTCAACACCATGATCCTGTCCTTGCTCTACCGCATGCCGCCGGAGCATTGCCGCCTGATCATGATCGATCCCAAGATGCTCGAACTCTCCGTCTATGACGGCATCCCGCATCTGCTCGCCCCCGTCGTCACCGATCCGCGCAAAGCCGTCGTCGCGCTCAAATGGGCGGTGCGCGAAATGGAAGACCGTTACCGCAAGATGTCCAAGCTCGGCGTGCGCGGCATCGAAGCCTTCAACGAGCGCGTGAAGAAGGCCAAGGACAAAGGCGAATCCCTCAAGCGCACCGTGCAGACGGGCTTCGACCGCGAAACCGGCAAACCTGTTTACGAGGACGAAACGCTCGAACTCGAACCCATGCCCTTCATCGTGGTGGTGGTCGACGAAGTGGCCGACTTGATGATGATTTCCGGCAAGGAGATCGAAGGCGCGGTGCAACGCCTGGCGCAAATGGCGCGTGCCGCCGGCATCCACCTGATCGCAGCCACGCAACGCCCGTCGGTCGACGTCATCACCGGCACCATCAAGGCGAACTTCCCGACCCGCATCTCCTTCCAGGTGACGAGCAAAGTCGACAGCCGCACCATTCTGGGCGAACAGGGCGCCGAACAACTGCTCGGCCAGGGCGACATGCTCTACATGATGGCGGGCGGCCGCATCCGTCGCATCCACGGACCGTTCGTCAGCGACCACGAAGTCGAAGACGTGGTGAGATTTCTCAAGACGCAAGGCGTGCCGGAATATCTCGACGCCGTCACCGAGGAACAGGACGAAGAGGGCGACGATCCTTACGCGCTTTACGGCAGCGGCGGCGGCAATTCGGAATCAGGCGACGATCTCTATGACCGCGCGCTCGCCATCGTCGCGCGCGAACGCAAGGCCACGACGAGCTACATCCAGCGCCGCCTGCAGATCGGCTACAACCGCGCCGCCCGCATCATCGAGCGCATGGAACAGGAAAGCGTGCTGTCAAAGCCCAACCACAAGGGCGTGCGCGAAATCCTTCTGCCGGATCACGACGAGGATTAAAGCCGCTTTACGGCACGCTCCAGAGCTTCGTTGATGCGCTTTTGCCAGCCGGGGCCAGTGGCGCGGAATGCATCCACCACGCCCGGATCGAGGCGCAATGTCACCGGAATCTTTGGATTGGGTACCTTCGGCCGTCCGCGGCCGCGCTTTGCTTCCACGATTTGGGGAATGACTTTCGCCGCCGGTCGGGCCCGTCGAAAATCTTCCCGGGTCCAATCCAGGTTTTCGTTGAACCGGGCGGGCGGCTTGCGCCGTGTTTCACGCTTTATGCCACTCTTCTTCATACCATCTCGCTTCCCTGGCCTTCGCCTTCCTGAGGCTGATAACGCGAACATCGCGACCTCTGGGCGTGAAGACCATCACATGTAGCCGCCCACGGATGAGCCCGAATGCGCGAAGCCGAAGTTCGCCATAATCGTAACGATCATCTTCGACCACCAATGCGGTGCTCCAATCGAAGAAGGCCTCTTCGCCAAAATCGACGCCGTGCTTGCGGCGATTGGCGGCGCGCTTGGCTTCATCCCATTCGGGCATGAATTTATGTAGTACGAAAATTCCCGGAATGCAACTCTAAGCGGCTTTGAGCTTGCCCTCGTAATACACAGCCAATCCCTCAAGCTCCGCCGCGCAGTCCCCTTCGAAACAGGTGCCGTGCATCACGGCCATGCGTTTCGGCTTGAGATCCTTGAGCGAGCGAATGATCGGCCCCGTTGCGGGCGTGATCGCACTCGAGTGGAAACCTTCTTCCGCCGTGATCGCCGCATCGAGAATGCTCTTCCCGCCAATCGCGGGACCCTCGCCCAATTGCGTGAACAGATCGCCGGAGAATAGCGTTCGCGTCGTCTCCTCGAACATCAATCCGCTTTCCCACGCATGCGGCACATGCGGCGTATCGATGTAGCGCACGCGCTTGGGCCCGAGATCGAGCACCTCGCCGTTCTGCAACGCGCGCGGCGGACGATCGGCCAGATCGTTCAGCGATACCATGCAGGCGGTCGTGCCATGCGCCACCTGCGCATTGGGTGCTGCCGCCAGCCACTGGTTCATCGAACCGCACTCGTCGGATTCGACATGCCCGAACGAAATCCAGCGCAATTTCTCAAGCGGCACCACTTTCGAAGCCGCCGCCGATACCAACGGAAAAAGCCCCCGCCCGCCGCAGTGAAACAACAGCGGCTCATCGGCGCGCACCAGATACTGGTTGAAGGTGAACCCCACCGGCGGCACATCCGTCACAAAGGTCGACAGACGAAAAATGCCGTCGGCAATTTCATCGACGCGCGTTTCCATGTGACCTCCGGCCGAAAACAGGACGCGTTGCCTACCACGCCCCACTCCCCAACGCACGCCAAACCGACTAATCTCGCATCAGATCCCCCCAGGTTTCGCATGTCCTATATCGACAAATCGCTGGGCGAAGGCGAGCGGCTCGTCGCACGCGCGCAATTTCACTGGTGGTACAGTTTCAAGGCGTGGCTCGCGCTCATCTTCTTATTCTGGTGCATTATCGGCATCGTGATCTTCGTTCGCATGATGCTGCGCAAATGGACCACCGAGATCGGCATCACCACGCACCGCTTTGTCGAGAAAACGGGTTGGCTCACGCTCAACACGCAGGAGATCGCGTTGCCCAACATAGAAGGCGTGAAGGTGAGTCAGGGCTTCTGGGGCAATATTCTCGGCTATGGCCGCATTCGCATCGAAGGCACGGGCATCGACGCCATCGAACTTCCCGACATCGCCAATCCGGTCGAATTCCGAAGGGCCATCGAAACCGCGAAAGAAGGCTCGGGCATGTTTCGTCGATGAGCGTGTGATGGACAATAAACCGCGCTGTCCGGCAGGGCGCACTCCAGTAGAACGAGCGCGCATCGCAATCGGGATCGGCTCATGACGAAAAGGTTGAGCGCTATCGTTCTGGCGGCGGCATTTCTTGTGCCGCTTTCGGCTCAGGCAGGCGGCAACGCCTCCCAGGGCAAGAGCTATTTCGCGCGTTGCGCCATCTGCCATTCCAACACGAAGGGCGCGCCCAACCGCATCGGCCCCAATCTCTTCGGCGTCGTCGGCCGCAAGGCGGCTTCGATGCCCAATTTCTTCTATTCCGCCGCCATGAAGCGTTCGAACATCATCTGGACCGAGGACAAGCTGGAGGCCTACATCAACAAGCCCCAGATGGTGGTCCCCGGCAACCGCATGGCCTTTGCCGGCGTCACCAGCCACCAGCAGGTGGACGACATCGTCGCCTACCTCAAGACACTGAAATAGCCCGACTGCGGCGAAATGACGCACCCGCGCGCTTATGCTGCGGCGCGGCAGGGCCCGCCCCGGCATTGCTTCGTTGACATGCCGGAGGCGTCTTGCCTAGTTTTTGCGCCGCACAACAGACGGCCTGGGGCGCCCGAAATTCCGGTGCCTGAAGTGGGATAGTTAGAGGCCGCTTTAATCGGGAAGGCATTCTGCAACGATGAAGGTACTGGTCCCCGTCAAGCGGGTGATCGACTACAACGTCAAGGTTCGCGTGAAAGCGGATCAGACTGGGGTCGACCTCGCCAACGTGAAAATGTCGATGAATCCCTTCGACGAAATCAGCGTCGAAGAAGCGGTCAGGCTCAAGGAAAAAGGCAAGGCGACGGAAGTGATCGCCGTGTCCATCGGGCCGCAGCAGGCAAGCGAAACCATCCGCACTGCACTCGCCATGGGCGCCGACCGCGGCATCCTGGTGAAGACCGACGGCGATGTGGAACCGCTCGCCGTCGCCAAGATCCTCAAAGCGATTGTCGAAGCCGAGCAACCGGGTCTCGTGATCCTGGGCAAACAGGCCATCGACGACGATTCCAACCAGACCGGTCAGATGCTGGCCGCGCTGCTCGACTGGCCGCAAGGCACCTTCGCCCACAAGCTCGAACTGGGCGACAGCTCGGCCAACATCGAACGCGAAATCGACGGCGGCCTGCAGACCGTCGAGGTGAAGCTGCCCGCGATCATGACCGTGGACCTGCGCCTCAACGAGCCGCGCTATGCGTCGCTGCCGAACATCATGAAGGCCAAGAAGAAGCCCATCGATGAAAAGGCGCCGGGCGATTACGGCGTCGACGTCACGCCGCGTCTCAAAGTGCTGAAGGTCACCGAACCGCCGAAGCGTCAGGCCGGCATCAAGGTGAAGACCGCCGCCGAACTCGTCGACAAGCTCAAGAACGAAGCGGGGGTGATCTGATGGCTTCGCTCGTCATTGCCGAACACGACAACAAGAATCTCAAAGACGCGACCGCGAAGACGGTGACCGCCGCCGCACAGGTTTCAACGCCCGTGCATGTGCTGGTCGCCGGTTCCGATGCAGGTGCCGTGGCCGAAGCGGCTGCGAAGCTCGCGGGCGTCGAGAAAGTCATCCTCGCCGACGATCCGCTCTATGCGAAACTCGTCGCCGAGCCGATGGAAAAGCTCATCCTGTCGCTCGCAGGCAACTACGACGCGATCCTGGCGCCCGCCACCACCAACGGCAAAAACTACATGCCGCGCGTGGCAGCCAAACTGGACGTGCCGCAGATTTCGGAAATCCTCGCCGTCGAAAGCGCCAACACCTTCCGCCGCCCGATCTATGCGGGCAATGCGATTGCAACGGTCGAAGCGCCTGCGGGCAAGAAGGTCATCACCGTTCGCACCACCACCTTCAAGGCCGCGGAAGCCACCGGCTCCGGCAGCGTTGAAAAAATCGGCAGCGCGGGCGATCCGGGCATTTCGAAATTCGTGGGCGAAGAGCTTTCGAAATCCGAACGTCCCGAACTCACCTCCGCCAAGATCGTCATCTCCGGCGGCCGTGGCATGCAATCGGGCGACAACTTCCACATGCTGGACAAGATCGCCGACAAGCTGCACGCAGCCGTCGGCGCATCCCGCGCGGCGGTGGACGCAGGCTTCGTGCCCAACGACTATCAGGTCGGCCAGACCGGCAAGGTTGTTGCGCCCGATCTCTACATCGCGGTCGGCATCTCCGGCGCGATCCAGCATCTGGCCGGCATGAAAGATTCCAAGGTGATTGCCGCCATCAACAAGGACGAGGAAGCCCCCATCTTCCAGGTCGCCGATTACGGCCTCGTGGCCGATCTCTTCAAGGCGATCCCGGAAATGGAGGAAGAACTTACCAAATTGGGGTATTAATCGGCGCCCCTCAAGGAACAGTCGGAACCCGCATGAGCATCGAACGCGTAGGAGTGATCGGCGCAGGCCAGATGGGCAACGGTATCGCCCACGTCCTGTCGCTTGCGGGTTTCGACGTAGTTCTGGAAGACATCAATCCCGAAGCCGTGGACAAGGGCATACAGCGCATCGAGCGCAACATGCACCGCCAGGCCGCGCGCGGATTGATCAAGGACGACGTGATCGCGCCCGCCATGGCGCGCATCAGGAAAAGCCAAAGCCTCGACGACATGAAGGACCGCGACCTCGTGATCGAGGCCGCGACCGAAGACGAAACCGTCAAGCGCAAAATCTTCCAGGATCTCTGTGCGCGCATTTCCGACAAGACGATCCTTGCCACCAACACCTCGTCGATCTCGGTGACGCGTCTGGCGGCCTCGACCGACCGCCCCGAACATTTCATCGGCCTGCATTTCATGAATCCGGCGCCGATGATGCAACTGGTGGAAGTGATCCGCGGCATCGCCACCGACGACTCCACCTTCCAGGCAGCGCTCGATGTCGTGCGCCGCACCGGCAAGACGGCGGCTTATGCCGAAGATTTCCCGGCCTTCATCGTCAACCGCATCCTGCTGCCGATGATCAACGAAGCGGTCTACACGCTGTACGAAGGTGTGGGTAACGTCGAAGCCATCGACACCGCGATGCGTCTGGGCGCCAATCACCCGATGGGCCCGCTGCAGCTTGCAGACTTCATCGGCCTCGATACGTGTCTGTCGGTGATGCAGGTGCTTTACGAAGGCCTCGCCGATTCCAAATACCGCCCCTGCCCGCTGCTGGTGAAATATGTCGAAGCCGGCTGGCTCGGCCAGAAAACCGGC
>Ga0335083_10006640_pt1 | contig 14385 bp, 16 predicted proteins | sample Lox_Sample_42_FD_206716 | JGI IMG/M metagenome (GOLD analysis project Ga0335083, IMG submission 206716) | Soil microbial communities from Loxahatchee National Wildlife Refuge, Florida, United States - Lox_Sample_4.2 | ecosystem: Environmental > Terrestrial > Soil > Wetlands | place: USA...
GGCGACGACTTCGTAGCTGGAGCCGGCGCCCGCCGCCAGGCGCCTTGCGAGCGTGTACATCGGCCCGTAGGGGGAGGCGAGGATGCGTTCGGCGACGGGTCCCGAGCGGCCCGCCCCCGCGGCGTACCTCGCCGACGCGGGCGGGAGTTCGAATTCCGTGTAGGGCTGGTAGGAGGACGGGAATCTGCCGGGAGCCGCGCGCAACTGCGTGACCGACGGCTTCGGCGAATAGGACACGACGGAGTAGCTCGCGCCCGACGCGAGCGGCGCCTGGAGCGACAGCGTGCCGTCGGGCGCGCGGTCGATCGTCCCTGCGTCCCGGCCGTGCCAGGCGACGTGCGTGGTGATGCCCGCGCCACCCACCAAGAGGTCGGAGCGCAGCCCCCCGATGGTGATCGCCGCGGTCTGGAACCAGCTCGTCTCCGCGCCCGCGGGGATGTCGGTGGCGGCCGTTCGGGGCGGCGTGTCCGAGCGGATGAAGCGCAACCCGTCGAAACGATCGAGCGATGTGACGCGCAGCATTCCCGGCGGCTGACTGGCGTGCGCCGTCAGGAGCGTCGGCCCCGGCTCGGGGGAGCGGTTCAGTGGGCCGTACAGCTGATCCCACTGGAACACGATCGGGTCGTGGCCTTCTCCGGACAGCGGAATCCATCCGTGCGAACCGCTCAGCGGCGGAGCGAGGATCAGCGCCGGCACCGCGCAGGCGATCGTCCAGGCGAGCGCACGGCCCGTGTCGATGCGCCGCAGCGTCGGCAGCCACAGCCACGCCACGACGAGCACCAGCAACAGCAGGCCCTGGGCGCGCCAGCCGCCGCTCGGCGCGTTCGTCATGCCGCACACTGCGAGCGCGGCAGCGATCGCGAGGGCACTGACACTGCGGATGCCCGCGCGGGCGCCGGCTCCGACGGGCACGCCCGGCTGCGCACCGGCGCGTGCCGGCCAGAAGAACAGCAGCACCATCAGCGTGGTGGTGGGGACGAGCAACATCAGCACCGACAGGCGCGCCCAAAGCGAGGTTCCGAGGTACGGCCAGCTGCCGAGCTGCGCAACGCCCCCGGCGACCGCGCTCGCGAGCGCCCCCCAACGCCAGGGCGCCACCAGGCGCACGGGAACACCGACCGCGAGCAGGCCGAGCTCGAGCGTGAGCAGCACCACAGCCACGACCACGCCCGCGCGCATGGCATGCCCCCACAGACGCGTTGCGCGGGCATGAGGCGTGCGTTCCACGAGGTCGAGCCCCACCGTCAGGGCGGCACCACATGCTGTTGCCACCGCGGCGACGGCGACCGCCGCTCCCGCCGGCGCGTGGAAGAGCACCCGCTCGTAGGCCAGCGCGGACAGCAGGGTGACCACGAAGAACATCCCCAGGCGCACCCACAGCGGCGCGAGTCGCTCCTCGGAGCGGGTCCGGCGCGCCGCCGCCGTCACCGAGCGGTGCTCAGCCCAGGCGCTCATCTACGCGGCTGCCCGGACGCCCTGGCTGCGGAGCTGTACGGCACAGCCCGCGACCGTGAACAGCGTGTCCACGTGGGCACGCGGGAACGGTGAGACGATGAAGCACGGCCCCGAACCGGGGTGCGCGAGCGCGTGCGGGTCGGCGCTGGCGCTGACCCACACCACTAGCGGGGCCACCCGGATCGCGTCCCAGGCGAGCGCGCCGGAGGGCTCGACGAGCGCCAGGCGAGTGTGGATGCGCGGCCAGGAAGCGAGCTTGGCGTCGAGCCGGTGCGGGCGCCGCTCGGGCGGCAGCAGCAGCGCGCAGCCGCCCGCGCGCGCGAGTGCGAATGCCAGCGACGCGGTCGCCCGCACCGCGGCGTCGAACGCGTCCGCGCCCGCGCAGTCGCGGCCGTCGAGCACCACCAGCGGGTGTCCGTCGGATTCGGGACGCAGCCGGCGCTCCATCAGCGTGCCGGTGCGCGCCGTGGTGAGCCAATGGATGCGTCCGACGCTCGCGTACGAGTCGGCACGACGCAGGTCGTCGAGCTCGCCGGCGGCCACCGCCAGGGCACGGCGGGCGCTGGTGCTGGCGGTCAGCCGCGCAAGCTCACCGCGTCCCACGCGCTCGATGCGGGGACGCACGAGCAGTCGCGTGGGCTCGGACAGCATCGTGCGCCGGCATATGCCGAAGGGGTCGGCGAAGCGCAGCGACGACGGACCGACCTCGTGCAGCCCGCGACGCCTCGCGACCACCACGACATCATGCTCGTCGCCGTCCGTCCACCTCAAGGGCCGCGTCTCGTGGTCTGCCAGCCCCGCGAACTCGCCGCCGCGGCGCAGGGCGCGCGGTCCGTGCATGCGCGTGAGCAGGTGTACGCGCTGACCCTCCTCCGTGCTCGCCGTTAGGGGCTCGCGCACCAGCCGCACGCGTCGGCACCTGACTCGCACGACGAGCTCGGCGCCGAGAGCGAGCACGACGAGCCCGAGCCCCGGAACGAGGAACGCGTGCACGCCGAGCAGCTCCGCCACCAGGCAGAACGCCAGCCCGAGCCCCGCGACGGACAAGGCTCGGCTCATAGCGCCGGCACGCGACTGAGCGCCTCGGCGATCACCGCACCCCGTTCGGCCTCACCGGTCCCGGGCGCGAGCAGCAGGCGGTGGGCGAGCACGACGGTCGCGAGGTCCTGCACGTCGTCGGGCAGTACGTGGTCGCGCCCCTGGAGCGCCGCGCGGGCCATCGACGCGCGCAACAACATCAGGCCGGCCCGGGGGCTCGCGCCGATCTCCGCGCGCGGGTCGCTGCGCGTGTGGGCGACGATCGCGACGACGTAACGGCACACCGCCTCGCTGGCGTGCACGGCGTCCACGGCGCGCTGGGCGTCGAGCACGTCCTCCACCTCGCCCACCGCGTCGAGGTCGAGCACCCGGTCACCCGCTGCGTGCTCGGCGAGCATGCCGGCCTCCGCGGCCGCGTCGGGGTAGCCGAGCGTGAGTCGCACCATGAAGCGGTCGAGCTGTGCCTCGGGGAGCGGGTACGTGCCCTCGTAGTCGATCGGGTTCTGGGTGGCGATCACCAGGAACGGCTGTGCGAGCTCGTGCGTGGAGCCGTCGACCGTGACGCGGCGCTCCTGCATGCACTCGAGCAGCCCCGACTGGGTCTTTGCCGGGGCACGGTTGACCTCGTCGACGAACACGAGGTTCGCGAATACGGGGCCCGGTCGGAACTCGAACCGCCCGCTGGCCTGGTTGTAGACGTTCGCCCCCGTGATGTCGGACGGCAGCAGGTCGGCCGTGCATTGGATGCGCGAGCACTCACACCCGATCGAGGCGGCCAGCGCACGCGCGAGCGCGGTCTTCCCCACGCCCGGGTAGTCCTCGATCAGCACATGACCCCCCGCGAGCAGGGCAACGAGCATCTGCTCGAGCACGGCCGGCTGCGCCGTCACGGCCCGCCCGACGTTCGCGGCCACGCGCTCGGCGAACTCTGCCACGCCGTCGGGGTTCATCGACCCCGTTGTACCAGCCGGCCACCGGGCGGGGGTGCACTATTCGATGAGTTCGGCTACTCGAGGCCGGTCCAGGCGTGGGAGCGGTGCTCCCATCGCGTGATAGCCGCCGTCGACGTGGACGATCTCGCCGGTGATCCCTCGCGCCAGGTCCGAGAGCAGGAAGCAGATCGCGTCGGCGACCGGGCCGGCATCTTCGACGTCCCATGCCAGCGGTGCCACCTCGCCCCAGCTCTCGGCGAGGTGGTCGAACCCGGGGATCCCGCTCGCCGCCATCGTCCGCAGCGGTCCGGCCGAGACGAGGTTCACGCGCACCGAGCTCGCCCCCAGATCCCGCGCCATGTACCGGGCGACGCTCTCCAATGCGGCCTTCGCCACGCCCATCCAGTCGTACACCGGCCAGGCGACGCTCGCGTCGAAGTCGAGGCCGACGATCGCGCCCCCGCCGGCGCTGTCGAGCAGCGGGTAAAGCACCCCGCCGAGCGCCTTCAGTGAGAACGCACTCGTCTGGAAGGCGAGCGTGGCGCTGTCGACGGGTGTCTCCATGAAGTCACCGCCGAGCGCGTCCTCGGGAGCGAAGGCGACGGCGTGCAGGACCCCGTGGAGCTCCCCCCAGCGCCGCTGCAACGACTCGGCCAGCAGCGCCAGATCGGCCGGCGAGTTCACGTCGAGCTCGAACACCTCGACCGGGCATGGGAGCTGCGCGGCGGCGCGTTCGGTCAACCGTCGGGCGCGCCCGAACCCGGTGAGCGCGACCTCGGCGCCGTGCAGCTGGGCATGCCTCGCCACCTCAAAGGCGATCGAGGTGCGGGTGAGAACCCCGGTGATGAGCAGTTTGCGACCCTTCAACACGGGGCGACCCCGGCGGAGTGCTCGATCGATCGCGCCGCGGCGCCGTCCTCGGCGTGCTCCCCGCACGACCACAGCACCTCGACCTCCGCCCGGCACACCACGCGGTCGAGCTCGTCCCTGATGTCCCAACGCATGCCCACCAGGCCCGCGTCCTGCTGGACACGGACGAGGCGCGTGACCCCGCCGTCGACGTGGATCGTCCGCCCGAGCGCGAGCGGGCGCTTGAACACGACATCACGCAGGCGGCGCAACGCGATCACCCTGTCGGGGTCCAGCGGCACCAGCCCCACAGAGAACGCCACGACCAGCATCCCATGGGCAATGCGCTCGCCGAAGCGGCTGCGGGCGGCCCACTGGGCATCGCTGTGCTGCGGGTGCCAGTCGCCGGTCAATGCCGCGAACGCGACCACGTCCGACTCGGTGACGGTTCGCCCGCGCGAGCGAAACCGCTGTCCCTCGCGCAGCTCCTCGAACGGCGCGTGCCAGTTGAGCCGGGTCACAGGTGGATGTTCCCCAGCTCGCGGTTCTCACCCTCGACGCCGTCGAGGACGGACAGCGCGTCGGCCACCCGGCCACGCGTCTGCTCCGGGGCGATCACCTCGTCGACGAACCCCTCGGAGGCCGCCACGTCGAGGGTGAGATGCTCTTGCACGTAGCGCGCCGCGAGCGCGCTCCTCGCCGCGCGCGGTTCCGGTGCCGCCGTGATCTCGGCGCGGTGGATGATCTCCACGGCCTGCTGGGCGCCGATCACGCCGATCTCCGCGCCGGGCCACGCGAACACGTAGTCGGCGCCGAGCTGCTTGCTGTTCATCGCGATCGCCGCCCCGCCGTAGGCCTTGCGCAGCACGACGGTCACGCGGGGCACGCGGGACTCCGCGAACGCGTACACGAGCTTGGAGCCGTGGCGGATCACCCCGTCGCGCTCCTGGCGCACGCCGGGGAGGAAGCCCGGCGTGTCGACGAGCGTGAGGATCGGCACGCCGAAGGCGTTGCACGTGCGGACGAAGCGCGCGGCCTTCTGCGAGGCGGCGGCGTCGAGCACGCCACCGAGGAAGTGTGGCTGGTTGGCGACGACGCCGACCGCGCGTCCCTCGACGTGCGCGAACGCGCACACCACGTTGCGGGCGAAGCGCGGCGAGATCTCCAGCAGGCGACCGCCATCGACCAGCCCCCTCGCCAGCTCGCGTACGTCGTACACCTCGCGGTCCAGCGCGGGCATCGTGAAGCTTGGCGGCGGAGGGTCCACGGGCACGTACCGGGGCGGGCGCTCGGCGGCACTCGAGGGCAGATAGCCGAGCAGGCGATGGACGAATGCGGCGGCCGCCTCCTCGTCGGCCACAACGGCGTGCGCGACGCCGTTTGCGGCGTGGACGCGTGGCCCGCCCAGCTCGCGTGCCGAGACGCGCTCACCCGTCACCTGCTCCACGACGCTCGGCCCGGTGAGGAACATGCGCGCGCGCTCGGTCAGGATCACGAAGTCGGTAAGCGCCGGCGCGTAGCAGCCGCCGCCGGCGGAGGGCCCGCAGATGACGGAGATCTGCGGCACCACGCCCGACAGCCGCACGTGCTGGCGGAACAGCCGTCCGTAGCCACCGAGCGCCGCGAGACCCTCCTGCATCCTCGCGCCGGCGGAGTCGATGAAGCCCACGACGGGGGCTTTCGCGCGTGCGGCCAGTTCGTGCAGGCGCACGATCGTCTCCGCGTGGGCCTCGCCGAGCGAGCCTCCCGCAAACGTGGCGTCCTGGGCGAAACAGAGCACGGGGCGCCCGCCGACGCGGCCGCTGCCGGCGATAACCCCGTCGCCGGCCCGCGCGCGGATCCCCATGCGCCTGGAACGGGTCTCGCTCCGTACGAGCTGCAGCGAGCCCTCGTCGCACAGCAGTTCCAGACGCTTCACCGGTGGGCACGAGGTAGCCGTCCCGGCGGTGGCGGCCGCCCCGCTCATGCGGCCTGGATGCACAGGACGGCGTTGTGGCCGCCGAACCCGAACGAGTTGGAGAGGGCGATCGGGCTCGCATCGTTGTTCGCCCGCAACGGGCGCGGTCCGTCGGCGACGTAGTCGAGGTCGAGTCCGGGCTCGGATTGTTCGTAGCCGAGCGTGGGCGGCGCGATCCGCTCGCGCAACGCCAGCACGGTGACGATCGCCTCGACTGCGCCCGCGGCACCGAGCAGATGGCCGATCGCCGACTTGGTCGAGGACACCGGGATCGCGCCCGCCCGATCGCCGAGCGTGGCCTTCAGCGCCAGCGTCTCGGAGCGATCGTTCAGCGGCGTGGAGGTGCCGTGGGCGTTGACGTAGGCGACCTGATCGCCGGACACGCCGGCGTCCGCGAGCGCGGCGTCGATCGCCGCGGCGGCGCCGCTGCCGTCCTCGTCGGGCGCCGTGAGGTGCTGCGCGTCGCATGTCGCCCCGTAGCCGCGCAGGCGCGCGAGCACGGGCGCGTTGCGATCCTGCGCCGCCGCGGCGTCCTCGAGCACGAGCACCCCGGCGCCCTCCCCCATCACGAAGCCGTCCCTGCGCGCGTCGAAGGGGCGGCTGACACCGCTTCGAGATGTTGCGCCGAGCGACTCGAACGCCGACCGTGCCAGCGGCGTGAGCGTCGCCTCCGACCCCCCGGCGAGCATCGCCGAGGCTTCACCCGCCTGGATCGCGCGCATCGCCGCTCCGACCGCCTGGGCGCCCGCGGCGCAGGCGGCAACCACGCCGTACACAGGCCCCCGGAGCTCGTGGCGGATTGCGAGCGCGGCCGCGCCGGCGTTGCCCATCATCAGCGGGACCGCCAACGGGGAGACGGCCCGGTCGGCCTGCAGCAGCGAGTGGTTGTCTTCGATCGTGGCGAGGCCGCCGATGCCCGTCCCGATGATGCAGCCGACCTGCTCGGGTCGGTACGGAGCGGCGCTGTCCCAGCCGGCGTCGGCGACGGCCTGCGCGGCTGCCACACGTGCGAGCTGGGTGAAGCGGTCCATCCGGCGGGCCTCCTTGGCCGACATGTGGTCCGTCGGGTCGAACTCCCGGCACGGCGCCTCGCCGTCGACGACACCGCACTCGCCTTCGCTCCAGCGGGCCAGCAGCGCGCGCGCATCCCCGAGTGGCGTGACGGCGCCTACACCGGTGATCACGACCTCGGGTCGGCCGTCGTCAGCCACGGGCCGCGATCAGCTCGACGAGGTCACCGATGGTCTTGACGTCCTTCACGTCCGCGCCCCGCAGCTGGATGCCGAACCTCTCCTCCACGACCTGGGCGAGCTCGGCGAGGTCGAGCGAGTCGATGTCGAGCTCCTCGAACGTGGCTGTCGGCGTTATCTGCTCGCGCTCGGTGCCGAAGCCGGTGAGCGTCTCCGTGACGACGTCCAGCACCGTCTCGGTGGTTGCCTGTGCTGACATGCGCTGCTCCTTTCGGTTGGTTTCCGCTAGGCGGCCAGGCCGCCGTCGACGAACAGGGTGCTGGCGTTGACGTAGCTGGCGGCGTCGCTCGCGAGGAAGCGGGCGCACGCGGCGACCTCGTCCGGGAGCCCCGCGCGGCGGGCGGGGACGCCCTCCAGCAGCGCGCTCTCCACGTCGCGGGTCATGTCGGTGCTGATCAGTCCCGGGGCGAGCGTGTTCACCGTCACGCCGCGGCGGGCCACCTCGACGCCGATCGTCTTGCTCATCGCGATCAGGCCGGCCTTGGCGGCGGCGTAGTTGGCCTGTCCGGCGTTGGCCCGCGGTCCCACGACCGAGGCGATGTTCACGACGCGCCCGAAGCGGGCTCGGATCATCGCGAGCAGCGACAGGCGGGTCAGACGAAAGGCGGCGCTGAGGTTGGTGTCCAGCACCGACTCCCACTCCTCGTCGGTGAGCGACAACGCGAGGTTGTCGGCGCGAACGCCCGCGTTGTTGACCAGACACAGGACCGGGCCAAGCTTTGCAGCGCGGCGCAGCAGTCCCTCGGCGGCATCCCGGCATCGCACGTCCCCCTGGATCGGCTGCGCCGCCCCTCCGGCCGCGGTGATCTGCTCGCAGACCCGTCGCGCGCCGTCCTCGTCGCGCTGGAAGTTGACGGCGACCGCCCATCCGTCGGCGGCCAGCTCCCGTGCGATCGCGGCACCGATACCGCGAGAACCGCCGGTGACCAGCGCGCATGCCGCGTCGGGCCGCCGCAGGGTCACGGGGTGCCCCACTCGATCAGCATCGCCCCCCACACGAGCCCAGCGCCAAAGGCCGCCACCAGCACGCGGTCCCCCGCCTGAAGCCGGCCTTCACCGCGCACCTGCTCCAGGGCGAGCGGCACGCTCGCGGCGGACGTGTTGCCGAGCATCGCGATGCAGTCGGCCACCCGCTCGGAACCGACACCGAGGCGCTCGACCAGGGCGCGTGTGATGCGCGCATTCGCCTGGTGGAACACGAACAGGTCCACATCGGCGAGCGAGACGCCGGCCCGGCGGCAGACGCTGCGAGTGCTCTGCTCCATGCGCCGGACCGCCTGGATGAACGTGGCGTGCCCGTCCATGCGGATGAGCCCGCTGTCGCGGTCGTTCTCGATCAGCCGGGCCGAGCTTCCGTCGCACCCGAGCTCCATCGCCCAGCTGCCCTCGCCGCTGCCGCGGCTGAGCAACACCGCAGCTGCGCCGTCTCCGAACAGTGCGGCCGTACGGCGGTCGCTCGGGTCGGTCTGGCGGGACAGCTGGTCGGCGGCGACGACGAGCACGTGCCGCGCGCGGCCGGCCTCGATGAACGCGCATCCGTTCGCGAGGGCGATCACGAACCCGCTGCAGGCGGCGCCCAGGTCGAACGCTCCCGCACGAGTCGCTCCGATGGCGTGGGCGAGCTGTGGCGCGACGGGCGGCATCGGGCGCCCCTGGCTGACGCTCGCCAGCAGCACGAGGTCGAGCTCGTCCGCGGCCACGCCGGCGTCGCGAAGCGTCCTGTGTGCCGCCGGCGTGACGAGGTCGAGCAGCTCTTCGCCCGCGGGCGAGCGCCGGCGCGCGACGATTCCGGTTCGCCGCTCGATCCAGGCGGAGTCGACGCCCGTGTCGGCGGCGATGTCCTCGTTCCCGACGACCGTCTCGGGCAGGTGGCCACCGAGCCCGGTCACGACCACGCGCCCGGCGGTCGCGGGATCGCGAGCGAGGACGGCCACCTCAGACGCAGACACCGATCTCCTCGAGGCCGAGCGCCCTCGCCTGCGGAACGTTGCGGCTCGTCAGCCGAGCCAGCACGTGGTCGGGGCCGACGTCGAGGAACGACGGCATCCCGTCGCCGGCCAGCGCCGCCATCGTCTCGCTCCAGCGCACGGGCGCGCAGAGGGCGGCGGACAGCTCCGCGGGCGGATCCCGAAACGGCTCCGCGGTCATGCAGCTCAGCACCGCAACCGAGGGCTCCCGGCGCGGAGCACTCCGCAGCGCCACCTCGAAGGGTTCGCTCACGCAGGACATCGCAGGTGAGTGGAACTGGCCGCTAACGTCCAGGCGCATGGCCCGCATGCCCTCTTCACGGGCCACCTGCGCGGCGGCCTCGAGCGCCGTGGAGGGGCCGGTCAGGACCGTCTGCCCCGGGGCGTTGTAGTTGGCCACGAACAGGCCGCACTCGGCCGCCAGCCACTCGGCCTGCTCGACCGTTCCCTTCAAGACGGCGATCATGCCTCCCGGGTTCCTCCGAGCCGCTTCCTCCATCAGCCGGCCCCGGAGGATCACGAGCTCCAGTCCGTCCTCGGGCGCGAACACCCCGGCAGCGGTGAGCGCGGTGAGCTCGCCCAGTGAATGGCCGGCGAATGCGCACGCCGAGACCCCGGCCACCTGCGCGGCCCGCCAGCCGGCGAGCGAGGCTAGGAAGATGGCCGGCTGCGCGTAGCACGTGCCCTCTTCAGCGCGTGCCAATGGATCGCACCCGAGCGTACGGCGCGCCCGCGCGTACAGCTCTGCGCAGTAGAGCGCGACCACCTCGCGTGCGCCCACCACCGAGCATCCCTGTCCGGGGAACAGAATCGCCGCCTCGGTGCGCTCCAGCATCCGCCCTGGAGCGTGGCTGCCGGTCGGCGGCCGGTGTGCGGATCCGGCGATCCAACCCCCCGATCGGCGGGGGTGCAACAGCCCGTTGCGGCCGTCTAGGCGGTGAGGCCGAGCCGCTGTGCCCGCTGGACGGCCTCGGGCCGGTTCTTGGCGTCGAGCTTGCGATAGAGGCTGCTCGTGTGACCCTTGACGGTGTGCGTCGAGAGGTGGAGCGCGGCCGCAATCTCACGGTTCGTGGAGCCACGGGCGATGAGCGCGAGCACTTCGCTCTCGCGCGCCGACAGGCGCGCGTCGAGCAGCTCGGGCTCCTGGAACACGCTCATGCCGAGGCCGACCATGCGCACGGCACGAGACACGTCCGCCGCGCCGCAGTCCTTGGAGATGAAGCCGAGCGCCCCCGCCGCGCGGGCGGCGTCGGGCGTGATCCGGCGGGCACCGGAGATCAACAGCACGTTCGTCTCCGGTGAGCGCTCGACCAGGAATTCGCAGATCTCCGTTCCGCTCTCGGGGCCCACGCACAGGTCGACCACGGCCACGTGTGGGCGATAGCGGACGGCGAGCTCGCAGGCCTGCTGCCCGTCGGCCGCACCGATGCAGCGGGACACCCACGGCTGGCTGCCGAGCATCAGGCGAAAACCCCATTGGACAACCTCGTGATCGTCGACGATCAGGACCCGCAGCGTCCGCGTCGAGAGGGCAGGCTGGGCGGGCTGGGCGCTGGTCACGAAGGCGTCGGGATCGTGAGGCGGACGCGCCAGCGCTCCTCCTCGACCGGGCCGAACTCCAGGCGCCCGCCCGCCTGCAGCGCGGCGAAGCCGGCTACAAGCAGGCCCATCCCGGCGCCCTGGGGCCGCCCGTCGTGGAGGCCGTCGTTGACGATCTGCAGCGTGAAGGCCGTGCCCGTGCGGGTCGTGCTCACCCGCACGGAGTGCGGCCTTGCGTGACGTTTCGCGTTGCGCACCGCCTCGATCAGGACGGCCTGGGCGAGGCGCTCGAACGGCGCAGGCACGCGCAAGTCATCGCCCTCCCCGCCGATGCCCAGCTCCGGGTGCTGGGCGCTCAGCCGGTCGATCTCGGCGGCGAGCGTCGTGTCGGTCGCCGCCGACACCCGGCCGAGCGGCTGAACCAGGGTCTGGCGCAGATCGGCGAGGGCGGCCTGGAGCTCGTCGGCGCAGCGCGCGCGGGTCCGCTCGTCGAAGGGTCGATCGCCCGAAAGCGCCAGCGACACACCGAACAGGCGCTGGACGACTACGTCGTGGACGTTCTGGGCGAGCTCGATCCGATGCTCGAGCTGAAGCGCCTTCTCGTGCTGGCGGGTGGCCACACGGGCCATCGCCGCGAGCGCCGCCGTCTTGCCCAGCACCCACAGGGTCTCGCGCTCGCTGTCGTCGATCGGCGCGCCGACCCCGCCGCGGTCGGCGAAGATCACCCCGATCCAGCGGTCCCGAGCCACCATCGGCGCGCACACCACCTGGGTCACGCCGAGGGCGTCGAGGTACTGCTGCGGGAGCTCGCTCTCGAGGTCGCTGCGCGCTTCGATCACGCGGTCCTCCTCGAGCGCCCGCCGCGTCATCGGTGCGACATCCACGGTGAAGAAGCCATCCGCGAACACGTCGAGATCGAGGCCGAACCCGCCGGCCGCACGCACCTGCCGCCGCACCTCGTCGTAACGGAAGATCACCGCCCGGCGCATCGAGGTCACACGCGTGACGGCCTCGCAGAGGCGGCCGTAGAAGTCATCCAGGCGCCCCTCCTCGTCGCTGCGGGCGAGCAGGTCGGCGAGGAACTCGATCACGTCGATCTGCACCGAGGAGCCTGCGTCGGCGATGCGGGCCGGCATCGGCGCATTGTCGCGCTCTGCGTGCGCGCACAGCGGCCCGCCCGCCTCAAACCCCCCATTTGGCCCGTGCGGCGGCCGGGGTGTGTGACGCTTGCGCCGATGAGCAGCGACCTTGCCCCCGTCGACGCGGTCCGTCTCTACACCCTCCGCCTCGACGATCGAGACGCCGACAGCGCCGGCGCGGCGGCGATCCTCAGCCCCGAGGAGCAGGCTCGGGCCGCCTCGATCCTGGACACCCGCGCGCGAGCCCGGTTCGTGCGGGTCCGCTGCGCTCTGCGCGAGCTTCTGGGATCGGTCCTGGGGGAGCCTCCCGCGTCCGTGCCGATCGGCGAGGACAAGGGTGGCAGGCCGCAGATCGGCGGCTCGCCGGTCTCCTTCAATGTGTCGCACACCCGCGGCGTCGCCGTGATCGGGATCACCCGGGCGGGACCGGTCGGCGTGGACGTGCAGAGCCTGCGCCCGGGACAGGATCCGCTGCGCCTGGCCCGTCGCTTCTTCGACCCGTCCGAGGCCGACGTGATCGCGGCGCTCCCGCCGGGAGTGGCCGCCGAGGCCTTCCTGAGGGCGTGGACCGCCAAGGAGGCCGTGGTCAAGGCGCTCGGCGTGGGGATCTGGGGCAACACGGACCGGGTCGTCGTGGACCTCGAGCCCCACCGCGGTGTCCGCCTGCTCGCCGCTCCGGGCCCGGTCCCCGCCGGTCGCTGGTCGCTGATCGAGGCGTCCGTGCCGGCCGGGACGAAGGCCGCCGTCGCGATCCCCCGCGAGGGCGTGGGTCTGCGTGTGGCGCCGGTCCCGCCGGGCTAGACCTCGATCGGGGGTGTGCGCGCGGACGACTCAGCCGGCCCGGAAGACTCAGCTCTTGAACGTCGAAGCCGCCTCCACACGGGCGAGGAACGGATCGATCAGCGACGCAACGTCGGGTCCGAACTCGACCAGCGATCGCCACTCCGGGTAGATCTCGACGAGAGCCGTGATCGCCGCCGCGGCGCTCCCCGCGCCGGCGACGATCGCGACCGGCACGCGGTAGTCGACGACGGCCGCGATCACCTCCTCGAGCGCTCCGTCGCCACCGGTCAGTCCGAACAGCCCATCTGCCTGACTGACCTGGAGCAGGTTGCGCATCGGGTAGTCGAGGCCCGTCCACTCGATCTCGTCGGCCCCAGGCATCACCTCCTCGCCCGCCGCACGCATGTCCGCCTCCGTCGGGAGGTAGTAACGGACCTTCCCCGTTCCCGAGGCCCCACGGAAGCCGTCGATGACGTGACGTGCGATCCCCGTCCCGGGACCGCAGCTGAGGTCGAAGCCGGCGGCCGCGATTCGAGTCCCAAGTTCGAGCGCCTGGGCGCGGTACGCCTGTGCCAACTGCGGCTTCCAGGTCCCGCTCACGAAGATCTGCACGGTCGGATCTTCTCCCAAGGCTCCGATCTGCAGGCTCCTGGTGGTCGCTGATCCGCGTGTCGAGCGCGGCGCTAACGGGCTGCTAAGCGCGAGCAAAGAGGCGCCCCGTAGAACCTGGTCATCCCCTGTCGAGTCCGAGATTGAGAGGAGCCACAAATGCCGTTCATCGACATCAAGGTGATCGAGGGTGTGTTCACCCCCGAAGAGAAGCGCGAGCTGGTCGAGCGCGTGTCCGAGGCCGTGATCGCCGTGGAGGGCGAGGCGCTGCGCCCGCTCACCCACACCGCGGTCACGGAGACCCCAAGCGGCGAGTGGGCCGTGGGCGGAAGCGCCAAGACCGCCGAGGAAGTCAGAGCGCTGCGATCAACCGCGGCTGCCGTGTAGGACCCGGCCGGGGCTGCGGTACACCGCCGCGGCCCCGGCCGAAGCCCTCGCCGATGTGAGAAGTGTCAGGCCTTCACCGGCGGGGTCAGCGGGGCGCGCGTCACCGCGCTGAGCTCCTCGTCGACGTCGTAGTAACGGACTTCGATGTCGCTGATGCCGGGATGGCTGCCGAGCGCGGGCTTCATCGGCCCGTCGCCCCAGGCTCGAGCGTGCTCGTCGGTGTCGAACAGGTAGACGCTCTCTGCGACGTGCTCGGCGTCGTCGTAACCCCAGAGCTTCCACACCAGACCGGGAAGACCGGCGATCTTCTCGGCCGCCGCCAGGAACCCGCGGGCCTGCTCGGCGTCGTCCCTTCCGCGCTGCCGGCCGTACCGCACCACCAGAAGCTTCATCACCTACGACCCTCCCTTCGCCGTGGACTGAACGTCCACGCTGTCACTGACGCTCGACGAGCGCCTTGAAGTTCTGGAGACCCCCCTC
>Ga0335083_10006641_pt1 | contig 14385 bp, 12 predicted proteins | sample Lox_Sample_42_FD_206716 | JGI IMG/M metagenome (GOLD analysis project Ga0335083, IMG submission 206716) | Soil microbial communities from Loxahatchee National Wildlife Refuge, Florida, United States - Lox_Sample_4.2 | ecosystem: Environmental > Terrestrial > Soil > Wetlands | place: USA...
CCGCACCGGGGCCCGGGTGGTGGTCCGCCGGCGTGCGCTGGCGGCCGCGCTGACGCCCCGGTTCGCCGCGTTCTTTCGAAGCCTCCACGGCGACCTGGCGGTGTCGCTCGGCTACCGCAGCCACGAAGAGGTGGAGGCGGCCGGCGACGAAGCCGCGGTCCGGGCCGCGCTGGCGGCCGGCCTGGCGGCCCGGCGGGAGCTGGACGGCCGGCGGCGCTTCACGGGCTTCGGTCCCCAGACCGACGACCTGGAGATCGGCCTCGGGGGATCGCTGGCGCGCACCCATGCGTCGCAGGGACAGCTGCGATCGTTGATGCTGGCGCTCAAGTTGGCGGAGCTGAGCGAGATCGGCGAGCGGCTGGGCGATGCGCCGGTGTTGCTTCTGGACGACGTCCCGAGCGAGCTGGATGCGCGCCGGCGTGGTCTGCTGTTCGACGTGGTCAGCCAGCTCGATTGCCAGACCCTGATCTCGGTCACCGAGCGGGCTCTGGTGCCAGGCGGCGGCGATCGGCGCGACTTCGAGGTGCGGGCGGGGACGTTGACCCGGGTAGAATGAGGAGTTTCCCCCTTTACAGCCCCCCCTACACATGCTAGATAGTTGGAAACGTTGGGGTTTGTAGCCATTTGGCTCCCCCGTCCCCGAGCTCCTTTTCCATTGCGACCGATTCGCTCATGACCACCACTCCCGAGCCACCATCGGGAGGCGGAACCTACGACGAGGGGAGCATCCAGGTCCTGAAGGGCCTGGACGCCGTCCGCAAGCGTCCCGGTATGTACATCGGCGACACGGACGACGGCTCTGGCCTGCACCACATGGTGTACGAGGTCGTCGACAACTCCGTCGACGAGGCGCTGGCTGGGTTCTGCGATCGGGTCGACGTCGTCATCCACTTCGACGGCTCGGCGTCGGTCGTGGACAACGGGCGTGGCATTCCGGTCGGCGAGCACCCGATCGAGAAGCGCCCGACGGCCGAGCTGGTGATGACCCAGCTGCACGCCGGCGGCAAGTTCAACCACAACAGCTACAAGGTTTCGGGCGGTCTGCACGGCGTCGGCGTGTCGGTCGTGAACGCGCTGTCGGAATGGCTGAAGCTGGAGATCAAGCGCGACGGCAAGACCTACTACCAGGAGTACCGGCGCGGCGCTCCGGCGACCGAGCTGACGGCCATCGGCGTCTCCGAGAAGAGCGGCACGACGGTGACGTTCAAGCCCGATTCGGAGATCTTCAAGGGGACCGAGTTCAGCTTCGAGATCCTGACCCAGCGCCTCCGCGAGCTGTCCTACCTGAACCGCGGCCTGACCATCACCATCCGCGACGAGCGCTCCGACAAGGCGCACGAGTTCAAGTTCGAAGGCGGGATTTCCCAGTTCGTGGCCGACCTGAACGCCACGAAGACGCCCGTGCACGACAAGCCCATCGCCGTGCAAGGTGAAGTGGACGGCACGGCGGTCGACATCGCCCTGCAGTGGAACGATTCGTATCAGGACGCGATCTACTGCTTCACCAACAACATCAAGAACAAGGACGGCGGGACGCACCTGACCGGCTTCCGCGCGGCGCTGACCCGGACCGTGAACGCCTACGCGCAGTCGGCGGGCCTGCTCAAGGATCTGAAGAACGGCCTGGGGGGCGACGACATCAGCGAAGGCTTGACCGCCATCGTCTCGGTGAAGCACCCCGACCCGAAGTTCAGCAACCAGCCCAAGGACAAGCTGGTCTCGTCCGAGGTGAAGGGGATCGTCGAGCGGATCGTCAACGAGAAGCTGGGCCGGTTCCTGGAAGAGCACCCGCGCGAGGCCAAGCAGATCATCGAGAAGGCGGTCCTGGCGGCGCGAGCCCGTGATGCGGCCCGCAAGGCCCGCGAGATGGTGCAACGCAAAGGGGCGCTCGATTCGTCATCGCTCCCCGGCAAGCTGGCCGACTGTCAGGAGCGCGACCCCGCGCTGGCCGAGCTGTACATCGTCGAGGGGGACAGCGCCGGTGGCTCGGCCAAGCAGGGGCGCAACCGCAAGGATCAGGCGATCCTGCCGCTGCGCGGAAAGATCCTGAACGTCGAGAAGGCGCGGCTCGAGAAGATGCTCTCGTCGCAGGAGATCGTCACGCTCATCACCGCCCTGGGCTGTGGCGTCGAGAAGGAGAAGGACGTCGCGAAGCTCCGCTACCACCGCATCATCATCATGACGGACGCCGACGTCGACGGCAGCCACATCCGGACGTTGCTGCTGACGTTCTTCTACCGCCACTTCCCCGAGGTCGTGGAGCGCGGCTACCTGTACATCGCGCAGCCGCCGCTCTACCGGGTCAAGAAGGGCAAGAAAGAGCTCTACCTGAAGAACGAGCAGGCGCTGGAAGACTTCCTGCTCGAGAGCGCCGCTGAGAACCTGAAGCTGCGGTCGGCCGGACTTCCGGACGGCATCGCGGGCGAAGCGCTGCGCCAGCGCTCGCGACAGGCGGCCAAGTACAAGCGCCTGCTGCGCGTGATCGACCGCAAGTTCGACGCCCGCATCGTCGACGCCGTGGTGAAGTTCGGCCGGCTGACCAAGACCGATCTGCGCGACCAGGCCAAGTTGCTGCAGGCCGTGCCCCGGCTGCAGCAGTACTTCGATCGTTTTGCCCCGGAGCTGTCCGACCTGAAGCTGCGCATCGCGCCCGACACCGAGCATGGGGGCTTCAAGCTCGAGGCGCCGGCCGGAAGCGCCGGTGTGCGCCGCGCCACCACGATCGACTTCGAGTTGATGAACTCCCCGGAGTTCACGGATCTCGAGACGCTGTTCCGAGAGCTGGCGACGCTGGGGCAGGCGCCCTTTGCGCTCGATCACGGCAACGAGACGATCGAGTTCGAGCGGATCGAGGAGCTCAGCGATCGCGTGAACGAGATCGGAAAGAAGGGGCTGGCCATCAACCGGTACAAGGGCCTGGGGGAGATGAACCCCGAGCAGCTCTGGGAGACCACGATGGATCCGGCCCGACGCACGCTGCTGCAGGTGCGCGTCGAGGACGCCTACGAGGCCGATGGGTTGTTCTCGACCCTGATGGGCGATCTGGTAGAGCCGCGCCGGGCGTTCATCGAGAACAACGCCCTGAACGTCCGCAACCTGGACGTCTGATCGTCCGCGGGACCCTGGGAGGTTCCCGCACCCTCCCGCGACGGACTCCGCTGGGCAGAGCCCAGCTTCGTCCACGCGATCACGCCCGGCGCGTCCCCGGCTGCCTCAGGCCCGGATGTTCTGGGCGATCGACATCTGCATCTGGTGTGTCGCGCTGAGCATCGACGTCACCAGCTGGTTCATCTGGGCGATCTCGTTCACGCGCGACTGGATTTGCAGCATGGCGGTCGGATCGCCGGCGACGTCGGCCGGCACGTCGCCGCTGCTCACCGCCTTCATGAAGTCGTCCGACGACATGGCCAGCAGGGCCGAGACGTCGGACGGGGTCGACGTGTCGTTCGAAGTCGCGCTTGGTGGTGGCGACGGCTCGGCCGCCGCGGTGGCGGCCTCCGTCGCGGTGGCGACCTCCGTCGCGGGATCGGCGGAGGTGCTCTTCGAGCTGGACTTGGGCTGAGGCAGGTCCTTGATGCCGTCCTTGAAGAGCGAGACGGCCTGCGATTCCTTGCCGATCACCAGGTCGAGCAGGCCGCCGGCGACGTCGCCGACGCTCTTCAGCTGGTCAGGCAGGATGGCGTCGAGCGTGTCGGTCACGAGCTTGCCCGGGTCGCTGAGCGCCGAGCCGATGTCCGAGACGATGCTGTCGATGATGCTCATGGCGATCTCCTCTCAGGCGGCGGCCGGGACAGTGGTCGTGGTGGTTGCGAGCGCGGCCCGCATCTCCGCGCGCATGGCGTGGAGGCGCGGCTCACGCGGTTCGCACAGCAACCCGCGTTCGATTTGCGCGAGCGCTTCGCTCAGCCTGCCGAGCCGCCGGAGGGCCGCAGCGTAAAGCGAATACGACCACCAGTACGTGTGGTCGGCCGCGATGAGGCCGCGGCAGAGCACCTCGACCTCGCGATAGCGACGGGCTTGATAGAGCTGGAACGCGAGCGCCATCACGGCATCCAGCGCTTCGTCCGGAATGCCCAACAGCGATTTCATCTTCGGCCCTGACTCGATCTGGGCGTGCATGCGCGCCTCCTTCCGTGTCCTTGATTGGACGAGGAGGTATCGGCGCGGGGCCGGCCGGGTTGCGCCCAGCGGGACGAAAAGAGAGCGGACAAAGAAAACCCCGGCGCGGGCAATCCGGCCGGGGTCGTTTGGGCGTGCGAGACGCGCGTGTTTCAGCAGGAGAAGATGCGATCGAGCTTCTCCTCGATCTTCACTTCCTTGGACTTGGTGGCGACCGCGATCTCTTTGATCAGCAGCGTGCGGGCCGTGTCGAGCATCTTGCGCTCGCCGAACGACAGCTCCTTGTCGCCCTTGAGCCGCTGCAGGTCGCGCAGCACCTCGGCGATCTCGAAGACCGAGCCGGTCTTGATCTTCTCCATGTACTCGCGATAGCGGCGGTTCCAGGTCTGCCCTTCGACCGCGACCTCGCGGCTCTTCAGAATCTCGAAGACCTCGTCGACCTCGTCGGCGCGAATCAGCTCGCGCAGCCCGACCGCGCCCGCATTGCGCGTCGGGATCATGATCTTCATCCCGTTCTCGAGGATCTTCAGAATGTAAAACGTCTGCTTGTTACCCGAGATCTCACGCGTCTCGATGCCGACAATTTGCGCCACGCCGTGGGCCGGATAGACGGCCAGATCACCCACTCTGAAAGTCGGCTCCATGACTACGTTGACTCCTTGTTGAAAGCGGTTTTCAAGGCCCGCGAAATCTATCACGTCCGAGGCCCAGTTTCAATGGATCCCCGACGGTGAATACCGGTCAATTTGCCGCGCCGCGTGCGCCATACCACTGTCATCCAGCATTGCGGCGCAGGTATTTCAAGATCGAAGAGGCCGCAAAGCCGGTCCCGCCCTTTGTGACGTGTCCGTGGTCCTTGCTTGCGCTGGAAGGGCCGGCAATGTCGACGTGAACCCAGGGAACGGAGCCCACGAACTCTTTCAGGAACAGCCCGGCCGTCAGCGCGCCGCCCCACCGCTCGCCCGTGTTGCGCAAATCCGCGATGTCCGATTTCAGCTGTTCAGCCAATCGAGGCGGCAACGGCAACCGCCAGGCGTCTTCACCAGCCGCCTCGGCCGCGGACAAGAGGTCGGAGGCCAGGGTGTCGTCGTTGCTCATGACGCCGGCCGTGTGCGGGCCCAGCGCGACCATGCACGCGCCGGTCAGCGTGGCGAAATCCAGCAAAGCGTCTGGATTCAGGCGCAAACCAAAGGTGATCGCGTCGGCCAGGGTCAATCGCCCCTCGGCGTCGGTGTTGTTGATCTCGACGGTCTTGCCGTCCATCGAACGAAGCACGTCGCCCAGCTTGTAGGAGCGGCCGGACGGCATGTTCTCCGTGCAGGCCGCGAGCGCGTGCACTTCGATGGGGAGCTGCTCTTCGGCGGCGCCGGCGGTGGCGGCCAGAACGGCGGCCGCGCCTGCCATGTCGGTCTTCATGTCGAGCATGCCTTCGTTGGTCTTCAACGAGAGGCCGCCGGAATCGAACGTGACGCCCTTGCCGATCAGAACGATCCTGCGGCGCGCGTGCGCCGGCTTCCAGGACAGGTGAATGAATCGCGGCTCCTCGTCGGAGCCCTGGGCGACCGCCAGGAAGAGGCCCATCCCGAGGGCCGCGCACTGGGCGCGACCGAGAGCCTCGAACCCCAGCCCCGCGGCGGAGGCCCAGGTCTCGGCCGCGGCCGCGATCCGCGTCGGGGTCAGGTAACCGGCGGGCTCGTTGACCAGGTCGCGCGCGCGGCTGACCGCCCGGGCAGTGACCTGGGCGCGCGCGATGGCGGCCGGACCGCCCTCGAGCGGGACCGGCGGGTGAAGCGAGACCCTGGCCAGGGCAGAAGGCTGAGCTCGCTCGCCCGTCAGGTAGCGGTCGAAGCGATAGCTGCCCAGCAGCGCACCCTCGGCGGCCGCTTCGAGCGCCGGCAGGCCGTCGCCGACGCTCCAGGCCAGCGCCATGCGCGAGGCGCCGGCGGAGGCGCCCGCCCGGACGGCGGCGCCCGCGGCGATGCGAAGCGCACGCGCGGGGTCGCGGGCGAACGACCCCGCGCCGATCAGCAACAGCCGCCGGGCTTCGGTTCCGACCAGGTGAAGGCCGAGGGTCTGGCCGGCCTTGCCCCGGAAGCGCTCGTCCGCGGCCGCGCGGGCGAGGAGACCGCCCAGCTTGCTGTCGAGGCGCTTGGGCAGGCCGCTGTCGAGGTCGCCTTCTCCGCACACGATCGCGAGAAGGTCGACAGGTTCGGCGAGCGGGTCCGCGTGACCGACGAGGAGATCGAGCATCGAGGAGCCGTGCGGCGGACCGCCGGCGCGTGAAGCATAGGGGGTGCGTATCAGAATGACAAGCGCGTCAGTGTTGACACGCGCACCCGCCCGGAAGTAGCGTCGCGTGCTCCATGGCAAAGGCTCGTCCACTGCGGACCGCTGCTCGCAAGCCCCAGGCGAAGGCGGCGAAGGGCAGCACCCGGGGCGCTCCGCCCGATCGGGGTTTGGACCGCAAGGCCGCTCCCGCTCGCGCGGCGAAGCCCGTGGCGCGCACGCGGGCTGAGACCGGCGCGGCCGAGGTGGCCAGGTTGGTCAAGCCGCCGGCCAAGCCGCCTGCCCGGCAGGTCCCGCCGGCGCCGGCTGTCCCGCCGCCGCTGCCGGCCCCCATCGCCAGCTTCACCTTCTAGGCGAGCACATCATGTCCATTGCGACCACGACCGCTTTGTCGGAGAAGCGCGAGGCTGCCGCGAAAGCTCTGCGGGAGATCCTCGAGCGCATGGGAATCGAAGCCGAGGTGAGCGCCTTCGACGACGGCGAACGCATCTTCCTGGATGCGCATGGTGCCGAGTCGGGGCTCATCATCGGCAAGAAGGGCGCGACACTTGACGCGCTGCAATACGTTATTAACCGGATTATCAGCAAGAAGCCGAACGACGGTCCGGGTGTGGTGGTCGACGCAGAGGGCTACAGGGGGCGCCGCGAGGACTCTCTGGCCGACCTGGCCCGCCGGCTTGCCGACAAGGCGATGAAGAGCGGCCGTCCGGTTCCGGTCGAGCCGATGAACCCCCACGACCGCCGGATCGTCCACGTCACGCTGGCCGACCACCCCGGCGTTCGGACGGAGTCGGACGGTGAAGGCCTGTTCCGCCGCGTGGTGATCTACCCGAAGTCGCGCGCCGAGCAGGGCAGCTTGTAGCAGCTTCAGAGCTTCTTTAGCCGATCTTTAGCCGCGGAGAAGGTCGTCGACCGCGCCGCCCAGCGCGCGCTGAACCAGGTCGGCCAGCCTGTCCGGATCATTCGTGCCGGGCGCCCAGGGGATGGGGCCGAGTGGCTCGATTCCAGTCGCGGCGGCAACGTAGCGGTGTCCGTCCCGTTCGTGCGGCGCCTCATCCGCCGTCGTCCTGTTGAGGACGATCGCCTTGATGAACAGGCGGCGGCGGCGCGCCTCTCGGATGGTCAGGGCGGTGTGGTTGATCGTCCCGAGGGCCGTCCGAGCGACGACCACCAGCGGCAAGCCGAGACGCTCCATCAGGTCGGCTGCGGTCCAGCTGTCGCCGTAGGGAACGAGGAGACCACCGGCCCCTTCCACGATCAAGAGCTCCCCGCGGGCCGCCAGGCTGCGGGCGGCGGCGACGACCTCTTCGAGGTCGATGGTGGCTCCCTGGGCGGCGGCGGCCTGGGCGGGCGCCGCCGGAAGGGCGAACCGACGAAGGCAGACATCCCGCTCCGGGACCGGCTCTTTCGCGGCCGACCAGAGGAGGCGGGCATCCGCCGCGTCTGGAGCGCATCCGGTCTCCACCGGCTTGAACGGGACGACCCGGATGCCTCGGCGGTGGGCCAGACGGGCCAGCCCGGCCGCCACCAGAGTCTTTCCGACGCCCGTGTCGGTTCCGGTGACGAAGACGCCGCGCAAGGCTGGGGTGGTCATGCGGCCTCGGTGAGCGCGCGGGTCAGTCGGTCGAGGTCCTGAGCCGAGTGGGCGGCCGACAGGGTGATCCGGAGACGCGCGGTGCCGGGCGGCACGGTTGGCGGGCGGATGGCCGGGATGAAGAGCCCGCGGCGACGGAGCTGGGCGGACATGGCCAGCGCCCGTTCGTCGCCGCCCAGGACGAAGGGGAAGATCGGTCCGGTTCGTTGGCTCGGCTGGCCCAGCCGGCTCAGCGAACCGGCCAGCGTTTGGCCAAGGGAGGCGAGCTGGGCGCGGCGCCCATCGCCTTCGGGGCTTGCGGCGATGGCCAGGGCCCGGGCCGCTGCCGCCGCGACAGGCGGGGGGAGCGCGGTGGTGAAGATGAAGGTCCGCGCCCGGTTGACCAGGTAGTCGCGGAGGACGGCGCTGCCTGCCACGAAGCCGCCGGCGGCACCCAGGGCCTTTCCCAGGGTCGCGACCAGGGCGTCGGGAACGACGCCCAGCTGGGCGCAGAGGCCGCGGCCGGACGGTCCCAGGACCCCGAAGGCGTGGGCTTCGTCGACGATCAGGGCGGCGTTCTGGCGCTGGGCGACCGCGGCCAGGTCGGCCAGGGGTGCCTGGTCTCCGTCCATGCTGAAGATCGACTCCGTGACCAGGAGGCGGCGGCGGGCCGAGGCGCCGGTCTGCAACAGCGCCTCTGCCGCCCCAACGTTCGCGTGCGGGTAGACGGCGACCTGGGCCCGGGAGAGCCGGCACCCATCGATCAGGCTGGCGTGGTTGAGGGCGTCCGAGACAATCAGGTCGTCCGGGCCAGCCAGGGCTGTCAGAAGGCCGATGTTGGCCTGGTAGCCGGTCGGGAAGAGCAGGGCCGCGGGACGATGGAGATGGGCCGAGAGGGCCGTCTCGAGGTCGCGGTGGGCCGGAAGATCGCCAGACACCAGGCGGGCGGCAGAGGCCCCGAAGCCATCGCGCCGGGCAGCTTCGGCCGCCGCTTCGGCGAGCCGGGGGTCGGAGGCGAGGTCGAGGTAGTCGTTGGAGGCGAAGGAGAGGGCGGACAGACCGTCACGCAGCCGGATGTCGGTGCGGGACAGGCCGGCGACCTGGGGACAGGCACGGCGACGGCGCTGCCGGTCGAGGTTCGCCAGGTCGGTGGTGAGCTCATCGTCGAGAGGGCTGTCAGAGGGCGGCATGGGTCAACTCGGGTTGGACGGGCGGCGATGTTCCACGTGGAACAGTTTCACGTGGAACATTCAGGCCGGCGACCTGGGGACAGGCACGGCGACGGTGCTGCCGGTCGAGGTTCGCCAGCTCGGTGGTGAGCTCATCGTCGAGAGGGCTGTCAGAGGGCGGCATGGGTCAGCTCGGGTTGGACGGGCGGCGCTGTTCCACGTGGAACAGTTTCAACGGGAACATTCATCCGGCTGGTCGATCTGGATCAGCACGCGACGGCCAGCCTGGTAAACCAGCCGCCGACCGGCAAGATCGCTATCCGGGACCGTCAAGACCAGGACCAGGCCGCCCGGTCGCACCAGCTTCCGGCCGACGGCCAGCCACTCCGCCGGCGGGAACGTGGCCCGCGACAGGGCCACATCCACGGCGCCTCCAGGCGTCGCGACCCCCCGCTCGATGCGTCGCTGGTCCACCGAGACCCGTCCCGCGAGGTCCAGCTCGCGAACCGCCGTCCTCAGAAACGCGACCTTCTTGGCCAGCGGCTCGACCAGCCGGATACCCAGGGCAGGGCGAAGGATGGCGAGCGGGATGGCCGGCAACCCGCCCCCGCTCCCCACGTCGACCACGCTGGCCGGCTCGCCCAGCACTGACGCCACGGCAAAGGAGTCGGGCAGATGCTCGTCCACCAGGGCCTCGACTGAGCCGGCGCCCGTCAGGTTGATGCGTTCGTTCCACTGCAGCAAAAGCTCGGCAAACTGAAGCAGCCGCCCGGTCTGGTCATCCGTCACAGGCACGCGCCAGACGCCGGCCAGCGACTTCAGCGCCGCTCGCGCCGCGTCGGTCTTCCCTGTCACCGGCACCACGACCCACGTATTATCACGGCGATGCTGGAGCAACCGCGCCTGGGTGACGTGCTGATCCCCTTCGTTCGCGAGCTGACCGGCGGTGGCGACGGCGTCGTCGAGACCATGGTCGGCGACGCCTCGACGCGGCGATACCATCGGGTGCGCGTCAAAGGTGGCGCGCCGGAGAGCGTGGTCATCATGGAGCTCCCCGATGAGCCGCTGAAGTCGGACGAAGTGTCCAGCGGTGGACCTGTACCCGAGCTGCCGTTCCTGAATGTCCAGCGCTACCTGGCGGCCGGCGGGGTCCCGGTTCCGCGGGTGTATCGGGCCGACATGAGGCGCGGCCTGGTGGCCCTGGAAGACCTGGGCGACCGAACCTTCGAGTCTGCAGTGCGCCAAGCGCCGCCCGCGAAGAGACGGCCGTACTACCGGGCCGCGCTCGAGCAGATCATCGGGATCCAGAAGCTGGGGCGCCGGAACGCCGACCCGAGCTGCGTGGCCTTCAGGCGCCGGTTCGATCACAAGCTGCTTCGGTGGGAGCTGGACCACTTTCGCGAGTGGTATCTGGAGGCGCTGCGCGGGGCCTCGCTCTCGGATGCCGAGCGGAATACCCTTGGCGAGGCCTTCGACTGGCTGGCCGCCGAGCTGGCCGGAGCGCCGCCGGTCCTGGTCCACCGCGACTTCCAGAGCCGCAACTTGATGGTCCTGGGCGAGACCCCGGACCTGCGCATCATCGACTTTCAGGATGCGCTGCTGGGAACCGAGGCATACGACGTGGTGGCGCTTCTCCGCGATTCGTACGTGGTGCTGGAGCCGGGCGAGCTAGACGAGCTGGTCGGCGACTTCATCCAGGTCGCGGGGATCTCGGACGCACCGGCTTTCCGCCGCCTCTTCCTGCTGCAGACCTTGCAGCGGAAGCTCAAGGACGTCGGCCGTTTCGTCTTCATCGACCGGGTCCGAAAGAATCCCTCCTTCCTGAGGTGGATCCCGGCGACCGTTGGCTACATCCAGCAGGCGATGGCAGCGGCGCCCCCGGAGATGGCGCCGGTGGCCGATATCTTACGACGCCACGCGCCAGAGCTCATCATTTAGCGATTAATCGTTTGTATTGCGAGAGAGGCGGGGAGATGGGCGCATATAATGCGAGAGCACGATAGTCTATGGAGACGCAGAGCAGACCCGAGCGAGGCGCGCAGACGATCCTGATCGTCGAGGAGGACGAGGCTCTCCGGGGGATCCTCGATCACAGCTTGCGCCACGCCGGGTTCGCCGTCGGACTGGCGAGCACCCCGGACGAGGGGCTGCGCCGGCTGGCCGACGGTCCTGACCTGGTGATCGCGGGGGCCACGGGCGCCGGGGGTCTCGAGCTGTGTCGCCGCGCGAAGCAAGGCACCGACGGACTTCCGCCGGCAGTCGTGCTGATCGCGGAGCCCGGCGTCGAGAGCAAGACCCGCGGGTTGGAGGCGGGTGCCGACGACTTCGTCGTCAAACCGATCTACGTCCAGGAAGTGGTGGCGCGCGCGCGGGCGCTGCTGCAGCGTCGCGAGCGCGAGCGCCTCGAGCTGTCAGCGCGCGGGGCGCGCGCGTCGGGCGACGCCACGGCGTCGGGCGAGCCCGATCGCTTCGTCAGCGACATCGTCGACGTGCCGCTGGTCGATCTGGTGCGAGCGGTCGCCGCCCACGGCAAATCGGGGCTCGCGTCGATCACCGCGCCCGGCGGCGCGCGCGGCGAGCTGTTCTTCCGCCAGGGAAACGTCGTCGACGCCGAGGTCGGCCGCTTGTCGGGGCGCGAGGCCGTCTATCGGCTGTTCTGCTGGACCGCCGGCCGTCTGGAGGTCGAGTGGAAGAGCATCCGGCGCAAGGACATCGTCGAGATGCGCGCCCAGGATCTGTTGATGGAGGCGCTGGCGCGCGTCGACGAGTGGCAGCGCCTGCTGTCGGGGCTTCCGCCGCTGGAGACCATCCTCGAGGTCGACTACCGCATGCTGGCCGAGCGGCTGGCGGACATCCCCGACGAGGTGAATCGGATCCTCCGGCTGTTCGACGGCGTCCGTACGCTGCTGCAGGTCATCGACGACTGCGGGCTTCCCGATCTGGACGCCGCCGCCGTCGTGAGCCGGTTGTGCCATGAGCGGATCATTCACGACTCGCGGCTGGTGGTGTCCGAGGACGACATCGTCCGCGGCGACATGGCCGGTTGGATCTCGGACGCCGCGGGGCCGTTTCGGTCGCCGCCTCGAACCGAGCGCGAGCTGTTCGGGCCGGCGGCCGACCCGACGGCCGGCGTCCACGGACGGGTCACCGCGCCGCTGGATCAGCTGGAGGGCGGAGCCGAGGTCGTCGACGACGAGATGCGGGTCCGCTTCACCGAGCGCCTGAACGTCGAGGAGCCGGCGGCCGCGCCCGGTCCCGCGCCAGCGCCGATCACGCTGCCCGGTCTGGGCAAGGAAAAGACCGACGCCGAAGCGAATTCGGCCGAGGAGGTTGCTGCCGCCGGCGCCGCTCCCGCAGAGCTGGTCGAGAACGCCTCGGTCCCGATTTCGCCGACCGAAGCGCCGGCCCCTGCCGCCGAGGCGTCCCCCGACGACGAGGCGACGCCGATCATCGATCCGGCCCTGTTGCCGCTGGCGGCCGCCGAGCCCCTGCCGCCGCTTCCGTCGGAGGCGGCGATGCCGACCGTGCCGGAGAATCGCGCTGCGTCCGGCGAGATCACGGTTCGCGCGGCGACCTCCAAGGCCAAGCACTCGCCCGCCGCCGAAGAGCGGCTGGCGCACCTGCGCGAGGAGAGCGCCCGCCAGTTCGTGCGGCCCTCGCAGACGCTGACGCCCCCCGGGAGCGCCCGGGCCCTGGACGAGCCGCCCCCGCTGCTGGACGGGCCACCGCCCCAGCCACCGGCGCGTGTCACCACCGAGCTGCTGCGGGCGACCGCGGTCGAGCGCATCGTCGAGGCGCAAAGGCTGAGCCCGCGCGAAGAGACCGAGGAGCTCCCGCAGGCCTCGCGCCGGCGCGGCTTGATCGTCGGCGGCGCGGCGGCACTGGTGGTGTTGGTGGTCGGCGTGGCTTTGCTCAGCGTGCATCACTCCCCATCCAGCGAGGCCGCGAGCCCGCCGGCGCCCGCGCCGGCCCCGGCGCCGCCGGCCGAGATCGTCGCGCCGCCGGTGCCGGCCACCGCGCCGGCCGCGCGCGCCGAGCTGGACGTGCAGCGCGCTGCCGCGCCGGCCCGCGACGGCGTCGACGAGCGCGTCGCCGATCCCAAGCTGGCCCGTGCCTGGGCCGCCGAGGCGCCCGCGCTGCTGGCCGCTTGCCGGTCGTCGTACCTCGAGGCGCGGATGAAGGACGCCGAAGCCGCCTGCACCGCGGCGCGCGACGCCGACCCGGACTCGGCCGAGGCCAACGGCTACCTGGCGCACGTGCTGTTCAGCCGGAACCGGCGCCCCGAGGCGCTGGCGGCCGCCGAGCGCGCCGTGAAGCTGGACGCCAAGCTCGCCGACGCGTATCTGGTGATCGGTGGGATTCACCATGACGCAGGCGAGATGAGCGAAGCCAAGCACGCCTACCAGCGCTACCTCGAGCTGGCGCCGCACGGTCAGAAGGCCGGCGACGTCCAGGCCATCGTCGATCGGCTGGGGAAGCCCTGATGCTGGTGCTGGGGATCGAGACCTCGTGCGACGAGACGGCGGCCGCTGTCGTCGAGGACGGCCGTCGCGTGCGCGCCGACGTGGTCGCGTCGCAGATCCTGGTTCACGCGCAGTACGGCGGCGTCGTGCCCGAGGTCGCGTCGCGCCAGCACCTGGCGACCATCGTGCCGGTCGTGCGGCGCGCGGTCAGCGACGCGGGCATCGGCTTCGACGAGCTGGACGCCATCGCCGTCACCTGCGGGCCTGGGCTGGTGGGCGCGCTGCTGGTCGGCGTCGAGACCGCGAAGTCACTGGCGTTCGCGCTGAACAAGCCGCTGGTCGGCGTCAACCATCTGGCCGGTCACCTGGCGGCCGTGTTTCTGACCGAGGACGAGACACCCGGCTCGCCACCAAAGTTCCCGCACCTGGCGCTGCTGGTGTCGGGCGGACACACGGCGCTCATCCGGGTGGACGAGCCGGGACGCACGCGGCTGCTCGGGTCGACGCGCGACGACGCCGCGGGCGAGGCGTTCGACAAGGTCGGCAAGCTGCTGGGGCTCGGCTATCCGGGCGGGGTGAAGATCGACAAGCTGGCCGCCACGGGGAATCCGGCGGCGGTCGAGCTGCCGCGCGCGCTCCCCGCGCGCGACGAGCTGGACTTCAGCTTCTCGGGGCTGAAGACCGCGGTCGCGACCAAGCTGGCCCAGAGCGGCCTGCCCGAGGGACAGGCCCTGGCGGACTTCTGCGCCAGCTTTCAGGCGGCGGTGGTGGACGT